>ERZ773207.225-NODE-225-length-20984-cov-14.793445_pt1 | contig 20984 bp, 22 predicted proteins | sample MGYA00580997_ERZ773207 | MGnify/ENA primary metagenome ERZ773207 (study PRJEB29015, sample SAMEA2738170) | human oral metagenome | biome: human oral; feature: human-associated habitat; material: saliva | place: China | collected 2239 ... | reverse complement strand
ACGATTCTGTCAAACTACGCGATGAGAAAATCGTCCAAGCCCTTCTAGACCAAGGCAAGGCCGCCCAGAAAGAAGTACAAGAATAATACAAGTCCCCTGTAAGTAGATTTGCAGGGGACTTGGTTTTTTCTATATATCCGAACATCTAATTTATTTCATAAATAATGTAGTCATTCGAATGATTTTTATTACAATGTACTGAAATTAACAAAAGAAAAAACGCTTGAAATCCTTAGATAAATAAAGTGGATGGTGAGGAGTCCCATTTTTATTCCGTTTTAAGCAAACTAGATAGATCTGGAAGTGAATCCATAAGAATTTTAGCAAGATTTAAGAGTTTATCATGGTTTCCCCAACAAGCGATAACTAAATTTGACTCAGACACACACTTTTGAATATAACTGTCATTGTCTGGTCCAACTGGATCTTCCACTCTTTTAAGTAAAGATGGATCAGTACTTCTAAATGCAAAGAGATTCGCCATGATTAATTTACCATATCCCCATCTTTTTGCGTAACCTATACATTTTCGAATAGTCTCATCGTTCGCCTCCTCATCTTCTGTCGAAGGGCTTAATCCAATGAATGCCACTGTTGGTTTTGTTTTATCCTAAGTTCGCATGAGGGCATATCTATACTTTCTATCAATTGATATAAGCGCTCTTTCCTATTTATTTCTTAATCTATTTTTTCATTTTTAACTTCTAATTATTTCACTTTTAAAATAAGATTAAAGGCAATCGCCAGGACATAAAGCATTACTGGCACTATTAATGCATTGACTTTAAACTTTTTTTGATAAATACCAATTAAAGTAAAAAATAGAATGACACTTGCTACAACATATAACATATATTTCTCCTAATCTATACAAACCGAATCAACTCAATGGACTGTTTGTTGTTTCTTACCCAAAAGCCTTTCCTACATGCCCTCCGTAATAGTGTGAAATACTAACTTGGTGAGCCATTGTATTATAATTACCAGTCCAGAAGATACTATCTTCTCCATCCTTGGTTGATTTTACGATAAACTGAACAACGTCAGATACACTTGATTCGTAAACCTCAATATCGTCAACATTCACATCATATCCGTTTTGTTGGAATGACACTGCAAAAGCCATAATCATGTCTTGTTTGGCCATTTTAAGATGCTTTTCAATAGAGTAGTCGATCTCTACGATATTTGCAGTCTTACATTCCTTGATAACAACCTTAAAAGCCTCTTTCACTTCTTTTTCGAGACTAGGTTCTACTTTATGTCCTGCCATTTCGAGAGATTTGAAAGCTTCATTGTAACTCTTATCGTCTTCTGTGATTTCTTCTCTTAATTTCCCTTTTTCTTGTTGCTTTTTCTCCACATTATTTTGTGTGGTTTCTGTTTGTTGAATAGTTTGCTCAGTTGTTTGTTGTGCTGTTTCATTTTCTGTTTTCATATGTTTAAGATAAAATACTCCTGAAACACTTCCAACAACGATCACACTTATCAGGACAACGCCTATTAAGAATATACTTTTTAATTTAAACATCAATTACTCTCCTCCTCATCTTTTGGTAAATCAACAATAAAACAAACCAAGAGAGCAGGAGCAAGAAAACATAGTATCATAGAAAGAATACAGTCAACAATCGCCTTACCTAGTTCTTTCGTTTCACCTGCTATAGTCACCCCTCCATGTACTGTCATAAGAAAATAATCCTTATACAATAAATAGCCGATAGATACTGTCGCAAATAAAGTAAATGCGATCATCCATTTAAACAAGCGCTCTACCTTAGAAGTGTATTCCTTATATTCTTTATCTTTCTTGGCTTGGATAATAGCTTGTTTTCTTGCTTCTTCCGCTCTTTCCTTTTCAGCTTCTTTTTCAAAATGTTTTTGTTTTAAAATTTCAAGACGCTCTTCAAGAGGAAGTCCCTCTAATTCGTCTTTTGGTGTGTCTGGATAATCATTAAAAAGGTCATGTTCCATCATTTTTCTTTCCTTTCTTTTTGCTACAATTTATAACTTCTCAGAATCTACCTGCAACATAAACGACTATAGATAAAATTCCTCAAAAAATTGCATCCCTTTTAATATTTGTTTCGTCTTTTCATTACTGTTAATTAGCGTCCAGTGAGTCCAAGTATTACTGCAGATAAAAAATAAACAATACCCCAGAAGAGTATGCAGAATAGAATCACTAGAAAACCAGCCAAAACTGGTATTAATTCAACTAAGAAATTGAAAATACTTAATAATAGGGAATAAATAGGGACGATAACTCCTAACCCTAAAATAAGAGATATCGGAATAAAAAATTGAAAGGCAATACCGAAAATACTGATCATCCTAAGCGCTCGTCCATTAACCTTTTCATTATATTCTCCACTTAAGAGATATATAGCTGTGAAACATCCAGTCAAGCAAGACAGAATTAAAAGAAAATAATCTAAATCAAGGTTCATTTTAACTCTCAATGGTTCTGTGAAGTTGCTCAATGAGAATATTACAAAAGTACCAATTATTTGCCATAATAGAATAAAAAATCCTAACTCAATCCCTTTTAAAATTGGGTGCATCATAAGTGTTTCTACATAATCAATTAAAAATAAATAAATGCTCTCCACCATTATAATATATCTCCTTATCAATCTTATTATTCTATTTTACATAATTTCTGGTTTTCTAGCAAATTTTTCTGAAATAAAGTTTAACTTTTTTATCACCAACTTAAAAATCAAAGAATAGACTATCAGAATCGCGATTTAATAAGAACACGCCCTAAATAATGTTTTAAAATAATACTGCTTACTGTCTAACTCCTTGCTTTTTTAGCAGTATATCTGATATACTATAATTGTACAGATGAGATATCAGTACAAAATAAATAACTTTTCAGTTTGGTTAATTTTTCAAATTTCTTTATTTTGAAAACTTTTTCCTCCTTTCTGTTAGTATTTCATTTTAACTTCCTTTAATTTAAGCTATTAGATAGTTTTTAAAATAACTTTCTCTACTGTCTTTCTAGTAATAAAATGTAAAGTATAGTATTATGCCTAAAATTTTAATACTATCTTTGCTAATAAAATAGAAAAAGCACTGTCAACTTCCTCCGACAGTGCTTTTTTGTTGCTATTAAAACTTAAAATTGAAATGTATCATTAAAACTATTGTTTAAAATCATTCCTTTTGGTTTCAATCACTTTCACAGCAGCTTTTACTACATGAAATTCATCAATCAATTTACTAATGAGTTCGTAGTTTTGTTGGCTTACTCTTCCTTTCATTAATTTTTCAGCAGCTTGATTAAATTCAGTCAAATGTTCTTTAACACTCAGTAACATTTCTTTTGTATCTTTTAAATAATATTTCCTTGATAATTTCTCAACTTCTTGTTTAAATAAGTCAACGTTATTATCGTGTATGGTAATCTTTTTCCCTTCAGCCACCAAATCATTCGCTTCATAACAAGTAATAAATTTACGTTCAATTGTATCGCAAATAAAAATAATTCCACTATCAGATATATACTTTCGTTTATCTAGATTTTGTCCCTCGCTTGAGTCATATAGTGTCAAACTATTTATCTGCTTAGAGATCCATTTAGGAAGTTGCTCTTCTTTAACTCCAAATCTCTCATTAGCTCTTTGAATGAAATGTTCTGTATAAACGTACTCTGGTGCATATGAAAGTCCCATGATAGTGCTCCTCTTTACAAATTGAAAAAACACCTACTCTTATTTAAGAGTAACGGTAAAACTTCTTAAATTTCAACTTCTGCGATTGGTTTGCGATAGCTAGGCGCGTGAGCATATTGACAATAAAGTTTCCCTAGATCAAGTATAGGTTTGAACTCTTCAAAGTTACTTGCAAGAATGTAGCAAGGTTTATAAATGCAACTAAATGTGATAGCCACTTCCTCTCTTAAATCCTCTATAAGAAGGTCAAGAGTTTCGTATTCATAAAGACATGCTACTTCTCCTTTTTCCTCGAAAAAGGCTTTAACTAAAATAGATGTTCCGTTACCGTAAAAGACGGTATTCGCTGCTACACTTTCGTAGTCTTTCATTTCCAGACGATAGTACCTATCTGCTCTAACATCTCCGATAGACACCTCTTTAGGAACAGTGTAAAAATAGTTCTCTTGCTCCACTGCCAACGTAAACCTTCTTCGAACTTCTATCTGTTTTAGATAATCGTCAATTCCGCTTCCTAAAGCCAACCCCTTTTGCAAAGTTTCAGCCTTATTGGTTGTCATGTTTGCATCAAGCCATTGTCCTAAAAATCTATGAACATATACCATAATTATTCTCTCTCTTTCTCATTGATTTATATCTACATTGTAACTGATATTTTTTAAAAAAGCAAAAAAATGGAAAGTAGCATAGAATTTTGATATCTCATAAACTTTAAATCTTAATACGATAAATAATTTAAATACGCTTCACCTTAAGTAATTTTGAAAAACTCAAGTATCCATTATAATATTCTTGTTTTTTCTTCATAGTTGAAACAAAGGTTAACTTTATAGGAACTGCATTGGCTCTTGAATGTTTAAAACTTAAATCTTCTGATTGTGGGATAAATCTTAATTCATCCTTCAAATATCTATACACTCTTTCAGAAATTACTAAATTACAGATATACTTCGCATGATCATTGTTTCGAAACATTCGTAAGTAGTACTTCTTATCAGTTTTTCCTATAAACACCTTACATTCTCCATAGTACATAGTCAGGTGGGCAGATTCTTCTAATTCATTTAGGAGGAGGGACCTGCGAGGTAAATATTTTCTGATACTGACTTTATTTTCTAAAACAAATTTTACATCAGAAATTTCGTTCTTATATTGCGTAGAGTTGGAGTTTTCTAATAGCTTTTCTCTAGTGACCTTTTCTTCAAAAATACGATTTAAGAGTAGCGCAGCTAAGTCTCCATCAATTTTCTCATAGTATTCTTTCAGTTCCTTTTTTGAAGCAGATTCCAAAGCATATTCACATCCGTCACCATGAGGTGATTTAGGATGGCTTGATAAATAGATTTTCCCTTTTTTCTCGTTTATCACTAAATCCACTTTGTGACAACCAGGACAAAATAATTGGTTTTCATACTTAAGTTTTGTTCCAGCTTTATCCTTTTGATATTCCTTTTATAGCTCATGAAGTTCTAATCTCTCATGATTGTAAATACAGTATTGAAATTTGAAAATTCAAGAATAAAGTTAAATAAAGGTTTTTCGTTTCTACTGAAACGTAATAACCTACTATTTAACCTCTATATTACCTTTCATCTATTTTATAATATAACTGCCATTTTTTTACTACCTCAATTTTTTCTTAGTTTTCCGATAAAATCTATTGATTTTATCATGCTCATCTTTGATATCAGATTAATCAAAGCAAGTGAATAAATAAGAACTAAAAATAATACACGACTGATATAAAATATATTTATTGGATATTTTTCATATAATTTTGATTGTTAATACTAAATATCCAATTTTCAAACTAATTCTAGCCGAATTTTTTATATCTTACAAAGCTAATCGTCAAATTATGTGGCTATTTATATTGGAACAATTTTATCTACATAAATATTTTTAAGTTTTGAATTAATTTTAATACTAGTAAGAGTGCTTTTTTGTTATAATTAAATTGTACACTAACTTTTGTGCTATTGGCACTAATTTTTTTAAAAATCATTATTTTTTCATACTCTAATTATGATAATAATAAATAAAGGTAAATATTATGAAACTAATTTTAAATAATGTAGGTAAAATAACAAAGGCAGATATTGAAATAAATGGACTGACAGTTATTGCTGGGGTAAATGGTACTGGCAAAAGTACTGTAAGCAAGTCACTTTATGCGATGTTTCGCTCCTTCTACAGCATTCCGAAAACTGTTCGTCGTGAAAAAAAAAATGCTATAGAAAGACGATACTATAATGTAGGTAGTAGTGAGTTTATTGATTTAGTCCTTTTCGATTCTAAATTCACATCATCTGAATTGACAAATATCCTAGTTGCTCAAGATTCCCTCGATAAAATTTTTAAGATTTTTGAAGAGTATGGCTTGAGAAAAGAAGATTTCGGTGAGCCATTTGTTGAATTATGTTCCCAGATTTTACATATAAATCAGTTATCTGAGAAAGCTGTACTTAAAGAAGTAGTAGAAAACATATTTCGAACAGAGTTTTATAATAATATAAATAACATTTTTGAAAATAATAATGCTGAAATAACTCTTAAAATTAAAAACGATGAGTTATCGGTTTATTTTCACGATAATGATTTGGTTGACATTGGCGAAAAATATTTTAGTTTAAACTATGAACCTGTTTATATAGATGACCCATTTATCGTTGATAGACGAAATCAAAGAGGAATAATATTTAATCCTTTGAATGATGACACTCATAGAAGTTTCCTTTTGTCACAATATCAAAGAAAAAAGATTGTTGAATTTAATGCTGTAGAAGAATTATTACAAAAAGAAAATCTGCAATTAATTTTTGAAAAAATTGAGGAAATTCTTAATGAAAAAGAAATTGAGTATTCATATGACGGTGATAACTCTAGTAAGACGTACATTGACATTAACAATTTATCTTCAGGAATGAAGACATTTTACCTATTAAAAACGTTACTAACAAATGGATGTATTGTTAGTAACGCTCCAGTAATACTTGATGAACCAGAAGTACATTTACATCCCGAATGGCAATTAATATTAGCAGAAATAATTGTATTACTTCAAAAAGAACTATCCTTACACTTTTTAATCAATACACATAGCCCTTATTTTCTAAGAGCAATAGAGGTTTATTCAAATAAGCATAAAATTTATGATAAAGTTAAGTTTTATGAGGCAAAAAAAGTAAATACTCACAATACAATTATCGAGCCAGTAGTTGATATTAAGCAAATTTATAAAAGTTTGACTCAACCTCTAAAAATCATTGAGCTCGAAAGAGGAGCTTCTTTATGATTTTAAATCTATTATCTTCTCATAAATTACTGAATGAAAATTTGGAAGATTTATATATTATAACATTAAACACTGATAATAATACTTATTTTTTCACTCCCCAAGATTTTGATAATGCGTCAGATCAAGTTGTTTCTTTTGACAATGTAAAAAAAGAATTTTGTAAAACCTTTAACAAAGATGAAACACTGATGTTTTCAGTTGATACAATTCTTTATAATAAAAGAAACAATCGAGTAGTCATGGTTGAATTTAAAAGTGGTACTCTTACTAACCATGTCAAAAGAAGAATAAAATCAAAATTGAAAGACTCAATATTACTATTAAATCATTTACTAAATAAAAATTTAAATTATATGCAGGAAAACATGGAATTTGTTTTAGTCTATAATTTAGACTCAAATCCTGACAGTCAACAGAATCTTTCAGATTCAGACCCTCTAGATAATGATGGTTTTTATGAATTGGCAGATGATCTAATTGGGTTGGCTGAAGAGGAAAATATTAGATTCGGGTTGGAGGCTTATGAAGATATTTTTGTAAAGAAGGTACACACATATAATGTAGAACAATTTAAAAGATATTATTCAGATTATATTGCCTAAATAGTTGACTTAATCTTAAATAAATGATAGAATTTCATTGTTAATAGATTATCTATTACTTCTAAGCTGAGAATTTAAGAAGTTGCCAGCGACTTCTTGGAGGAGCTTCTAATTGGTTTAAAGTTTTGGATACCGTATTTGCTGGATAAAAAACTCAGGAAGGCATCTCTAAAAAGGGGTGCCTTTGCTGTCCTAGAAGGAATATCTAATGCTAAAAAATGCAGTTTTACACTACAAAACAAAATTAAATAACAAGAGAGAAATTACAGTATCTTTGATTCACGGACTGCCAGTTACTAAAATTGAGCATATTGATTTGATTTTTAGAATTGCTGAATTTAAACATTTTCTTGGTTTTCATAAACTTGAGAAACAATCGCGAGATTCTAAATATTATTATAATTTTAAGGTAAGGCAAAATAAACCACTTCCTCCGATTTTAAATGCATTAACACAATCACCAAATTATAATTCTAATAATATGCAGAAAAGACTTTCAGCAATATCTAATCTGGATCAAATGTTGATGAACCAAAATAAGGGAATATTGATTTACAAAGTTCGTTCAATGCCATCTTGGTCTCAAATTCAAGATCCAGATTATATCTTTGATTTAACGACTGAGAATACAAGTATTCCCTTAACGAGTAATGAAAAAATTCTTTTATTCTTGAAAAAGGACCTAGATAACTTAAACCCATGTGCCTATATTCCGTTAACAATAATAGTAACTTCAAAAGACTATACATCTAAACAACATAAAAAAAAGATTGTATCTTATGAATCTAAATTATTAGAACCAAGTTCATTTGTTGATTTGGAATCTATAGATGCCATTGAACCAAAAAAGCATTATTGATTATTAAGGATTTATCTTATATTCGTAATTAAATAAGAAGAGGTTGAAAAATTTTGTACGGACCCCAAAAAGTTAGATAAAATAATTAATGGAAAGGATTTAGTTCTGTATTGTACGGGACTAAGTCCTTTTAGTTTTACCTTGATTCATTTGTTATTATAATAATCAATATATTCTACAGTAGCTTTTCCAATTGGTTAAGTGATTTAAAAATTTTCTCATAATCATAAAACATTTCGGATTTCAAAATGCCAAAGAAAGACTCCATTATGCCGTTGTCTGGCTGTTTCCTTTATGGGACATGGACAGCTGAATTCCGTTGCTCTCTAAGAATCGTGTTGATATTGCCACCCCTGATCACTATGTAGAATAGTATTTATGTAATAGTCCTCTGTAAAGTCTATATCTAACATCATCTTTATTTGTTTCAAGTTCGGTGACCTAGAAAGATTATAGGCGATAATTCCGCTTTTTAAATCATCTAATAATTTTGATAAATAGAGCTTTTAACTGTTTGCTGAAATGGCAAACTCTATCATATCTGTGTAGCACTCCTCCATTGGTTTAGAGCCTTCAAATTTACGTTGAATAAGATTCTTTGCCTCCTTGACAACGTGTCTCCTTTATGAGAAGAATACTTGAGTTTCTGGTGGATTCTAGTTTATAAATAGAGCACTTTCATCAAGCGTTGAAGTCTTTTATGATCGGTGACATAATCACGATTTCTTAATTCTAAATGTATGCGACTATATCCGTAATTTCTTTTGTTCTCTTTAAAAATGGATTGAATTTTAGCTTTAAGTCCTTGATTCTTATCTGGTTTGTCTAGCTTTTTTCGAGTAACAGTAGAAGGTAGAACGAGCGATTTTAATGGCTTTTAGAAGAACATCTAATAAACACTCTATTGCCATTTCTCGAACAATTTCTGTCTTTCATATTTGTCTTCTTCCTCCTTCAATCGGAATTCTCTCAACTTTTTTAGAATAGCATTTTCCACTATTAGGTATTGAAACTCTTCTTGTAGACGTTCTAATTTTGTCAATCCCTCGGACTTTTTTTGGCTTACGTCTCATTTAGATGGTCTCTCCCTTGTTTTCTTAATAAGAGTATACCCGTTTTTCTTGTATTGTATCAGCCAATTCGAAAGCATTCCTTGATTTGGGAGAGTATAATCCAGAGATACACTTAGTCTGGAGAGTAGTAACGATTCTTTCCTTTTTTGATAATGTCTATTCCATAACAGTCAATTAATTTCACCACGTATTCTAAAACAGGAAACTTCACCCAAAGTCTTTGTGAAAACTTCAACTAACTACCAAGTGGTTTTGGTAGTTAGTTGTTTCTAATCTTAAATATATAGTGAATTTTATAGATCGTTACAGAATAAAGTGTGTCAGAAAAGTCTCATTGAAAAAATTTAATATTATTACGAAAAATTATTTTGATCGACTAACTCAATTATCAAATCAAATACGCTTAACCTTCAATAATTTATGAAATGTTAAGTATCCATTATAATATTCTTGTTTTCTCTTCATGTTAGAAACAAATGCTAACTTTACAGGAACTGCATTGGCCCTTGAATGTTTAAAACTTAAATCTTCTGATTGTGGGATAAATCTTAATTCATCTTCCAAATATCTATACACTCTTTCAGGAATGACTAAATTACAGATATACTCTGCATGATCATTGTTTCGAAACATTCGTAGGTAGTACTTTTTATCAGTCTTTCCTATAAACACCTTACATTCTCCATAGTACATAGTCAGATAGTCAGATACTTCTAATTCATTTAGGAGGAGGGATCTGCGAGGTAAATATTTTCTTACGCCTACCTTATTCTCTAAAACAAATTTTACATCGGAAATTTCGTTCTTATCTTTTGGAGAGTTGGCGTTAACTGGCTGGACTGCTCTAGTAGTCTTCTCTTCTAAAATACGATTTAAGAGTTGCTCAGCTAAGTATGCATCAATTTTCTCATAGTAATCTTTCAGTTCCAGTTTCGAAGCAGATTCCAAAGCATATTCACATCCGTCACCATGAGGTGATTTAGGATGGCTTGATAAATAGATTTTCCCTTTTTTCTCGTTTATCACTAAATCCACTTTGCAACAACCAGGACAAAATAATTGGTTTTCATACTTAAGTTTTGTCCCAGCTTTATCATTTTGATATTCCTTTTGTAGCTCATGAAGTTCTAGTCTCTCATGATCGTATATACAGTATTGAAATTTATTTTTTGTAAACATAATAATCCTTTCTAGTTATCAACAATTAAATCTTGTTTAAAAAAATCTGAAATGTGTAGTTTTCTAAAAGCAACATCTAATTTTCTTAAACAACACAAAAACGCTCTAGACAATTGACTAGAGCGTTTTCTATATATCCGAACATCTAATTTATTTCACAAAAAATGTAGTCAAAAATGTAGTCATTCGGTTGATTTTTATTGCAATACATTGAAATTTGAAAATTCAAGAATCGCGTTAAATCAAGGCTTTTTCGTTTCTACTGAAACGTAATGACCCACTATTTAACTTCTGTAAGGGTTAAATAATTGACCTATATCCCCTATATTATCAAGGATTGTAGAGCTTTAAAGTTTAAAGGTAGTGATAAAGGTAGTGATGGAATCAACTTGCCAGCTCTTCCATTTTATTTAGGAAAATATCCACTGCTTCAAACTTCTTTTTAGGAGCTAATTCAGCATAGGTATCCATAGTTGTTGATATGGACTTGTGTCCCATTCTATGTTGTAGCTCTTTCCAGTTCATATCAGCATTTAACATCATAGAAGCGTGTGTATGGCGGAAAAGATGGAAACCATAGTCAGGCAAACCAAGAGCCACTAATCGTTTTTTAAGGGTTGCCCGTTCATTTCTATCACACATATAGTTGCCATAGATAGTTGGGAAGATAAGTGAAGATTTTGGTAGACTATGCTTTTCAAAATAGTCAGTCATTTCCTCGTGAAACTTTTTGAGACTTTCCATGATTGAAAGTGGAACTGCAACCCTACGATTCCCAGAATCCGTTTTAGGAGTTTTCTTACAAACCATTTCCCCTTTGATACCTAGTTTTTTATTTGCACTTTTCCACATTAATGTTTTACTGACAAGAATTTCATTAGTTTCAAAATCAAGGTCAGTGATTTCTAACGCTAGCAACTCATTGATTCGTAATGCGGATGCTAAAAGGGTGTTACAAATAACTTTAAACCGTCTATTGGCTCGGGTATTTTCCAAAGTTTCAAGATAAGATAACCAATGTTTTAGGTCGTCATCATGCAATACCATGATACGTTCTTTGTTAGCTTTGGGTTTAGAAGGAATCTTGATTGCTTTAGCTGGATTGAACGTCAAACCACAATTTGTAATTCCAAAATCAAAGATATCACTAACTTTGTGTACCATTGCTCCAAAGTCCTTCGCACTTCCTTTTGGAGCACGTTTTGCACCAGATTCAACGGATTTTTTTGCTTTTCTAGCTAGCTTGTTTACCCAAAGTTGAATATCAGCCGGTTCAATCTGTTCTGGGTTGTAGTCACCGAAATGAGGAATAATGTATGTATCAAGATAGCCTCTAACTCGGTTTATAGTATTTTGAGAAGAAACCCATACTTTAAAATTATCGAACCATACCTCAGCTAGACTTTCAAAGTTATCAATTTGGATAGTTTCTTTAAGGGTAGAGCCAGCTTTTTCAAACTCAATTTTAGCTTCAACAATTTTTCTCTCTAAAGATTTCAATGTTTTAGCAGTGATAGTTTTTGTGATACGTTTACCAGTCTTTACATCAGTACCGATGTAAACACCTTTAAGTGAATAACTGATTACACCATTTTGTTTTGTGATTTTTGTTATTTTTTTATTGTTGTGTTGAATGATTTCTTTATTGTTGTGTTGAATGATTTCTTTACTCATATAGCCTCTTTTTTCGGACAATTAAAAGGCTAGAATAGGACCCTCACATTCTTTATTTGATAATTCTATTCTAACATACCTAAAGTTAAATAGTCAAAAATCCAATGACATCTTCCAATTTATAATAAATTGTACGCGTGCCTTCGATTGGAGGCTCAAGTCGTTTTAAACCTTTATTTTCCCATGATTTCAACGTGTTAGGAGAAATCTGTAAAATTTTCAATAGTTCTTTCTGTGTGACTATTCCATGAGAACTATTACTTTTTAATTCTTGTTGAATGATAACAATGAGCATATTTAGTAGCTCTTCAATTTGATTTAATTTCGTCATATCCGTCATATTAGTTTTCCTTTCGTTCTCTTACTTGAATACACGCCACGGCTCTTTTTCTTTCTTTAATTCATCTTTTTTATTATTTAAAAAGATGATTGTGTCTGGAGAGGGTTTATACTTTGTTTTGAAATGAATCAAAACATGCTTGAAAAATTCCTGAATTGCTTCTTTACCGTAAATTTTGTCAATCTTGTATAGAAACGATTCTAAACCGCTGTTTTTCAATAAGTAGATATAGGTAGATAATAAATCATTTTTTCGCCGTGGTTTTGACCTCAATAAATCAAAATCAGTAGAAACGTATTCCAACATAACCTTTGAAATATCCCATAATTCATCATTTTTGAAAAATAAATATTTGTCAGTAAAACGTTGAAAGATTAAGCTCGACAATTCTTTGTCATTTCTACATTTTAAAATATCTAAACCAGTTTGATTAGCGTAAGCTTGTCTGATTGACATTTCAAATCTCACCCAATCATCACACTTTAATGCTTCATCATAAAAGATGCCCTTCTTTTTCTCCTGTTCTAATTTTTTATCATAAATGCGCAGAAGTAGAGAGTTTCCCTTATTTGCTTTGCTACCGACATAAATCGTTTCTGCTTTGTTGTTTGTATTAACAGTACGGATATTTGACTGATTCTTTCTCAATTTAATTGTATTTGTAAAACTGTCAACGTATTTTGATTTTATTATTGACTTGTTTAACTCCTGATGAATCTGATTCACTTTCAAACCTTCATCTTTAAAGTCAATCGCAAAATCAATTTTTGAAACTCTACAACTACCATTAAAATAATTTTCTAATTCAAAAAATTTTTGTACTAATCTACGATACGAAATTTTTTGATTATCTTCTTCGTGTCGTTTCAAATAATGTTTTAAACCTTGTCCTGAAAATTTGAGAAGAACTCCCATTCTTGGACTGTCAGTGTTAAAACATAACAGAATTTCAAATTCATCAAAATTGATAATATGATTGTATCCTGCAAATCCTTTTTCATTTAACTTGAAATTAACTGTGTACTTTTCTAATTCCAATAATTCATCAATTTTGGAACAAATAGTTGAAGCAAATACTTCATAATTAGACATCATCTCGTTAAATTCAGGTAAAAATACAAATGAAATTTCATCAACATCACATTGAATCATATAAAATAGCTCCTTTTTAATTATTTTATAGTTGACCCCGTGAGGGGTGGGATGGGGGTCATTACTAGACCCCCTATGAATGCTATTACCCCATTATTTACGCTTTTTTCTCAATCGTTGACCGTATAAAAACGCTTGTTTAAATGTACTAATCTTTTCCAAACCGTGTTCGTGTAGATTGATATTCCAAAATCTTCTAGGTTTGCTGAACTGTCCATCACTAGTCATGATATAGCCTGAAAACCTGGGCGCATGATTATCAATGTTATCTGTTTCTCCAAATACCATTCGAGCTAATTCGTCAGTTATAGCACCATTTGATAAACAGATACGAACACCTAAATTATCTCGTACCGCTGTACTCAACAGCTCTGCCCGTGGTTGTTGCATGCAGATACACATATAAACACCACTAGAGCGAGAACGCGAAACGATAGATAAGACCAAATCTTGAACCCTTTTTCTCATCTTGTTATCTGTAATGCTTGAAAGCATGGCTGAATACTCTTCGATAACACACAACTTCATTTTCATCTCTTTACCGAAATTAACAAAAGTTGCGCCAGTAATGTCATCCCGTGCTGATAATTTTGCAATTTCTTTTTCACGTTTAATAACTAATTCCAACAGTTCTTCAAAATACGCTAAAATTTCTTCACTATCAGAAAGAATCACACCATCTGGAAGAAACTCCCATGAACTAAACTCCGATTTTACATCTAGGATTGTTAAATCAACTTCTGAATCAAACATAAAAACTTGTGTAAGGAAAGACTTCAAAAACGTTGTTTTGGAGCTAGATGTGTTACCAACAATTAATTTATGAATATTTCTCAACATTGAGAATGTCAAGCCTTTTTCAACTGTAATTTCAAAATCATTGACTGGTCTCAATTCTGTTATCTTCTTTGGCTTAAGCTGTCTTGCCTTAGCTTCTACAATATCATCTAGTAAATAAATGAATTCTGTATTATCTTCACTCAACCAATAATCTAAAACAATTAAAGAACGATTTTTCCCCACTAAACAAGCTGATAACATTTCCGCAAACTTTTCTAAATCGTCTGTAGTTTGATCAGCTAATTTTTTGATTTTGACTGTGATGCGCCTGCTTGACTTCGCGAAGTCCGCATGCGCTTTACTAACATCGATGAATTTGCTACCAACTTTGCGATTAGCAGTTGCTGAATCCAACAATGCCCTGTGTGTCTGTCGTTCTATCAACCTTAATTGATGATACAAAGATAATGAGCCAATTTTTGATAAATTCAAACCAAACCGAATCAACAACCCAAGATTAACCAAGAGCAAGACAGCTATTCCAATCACTATTAAATTCAAGCCAAGCTGTGCTTCACTTCTAAAAATACCAATTTCTGTTCCTTTAAATCCTAGCCATCGAATAATACCACCACCAAGTAGTAACCCCGCTCCAACAATTTGAAGCAGAGTTACCAAATTTGGTAAGGCTGGCATTAAATGTCCTGTATTTTCATTTAGCCTGTATCTAATCATAAATACCTACAAATCTCTTCCATTTCCTTTAACATCTTACGACGCATGAGTTCAAAATACATATACGAACGAATGAAATCAGTGTAACGACCGTTTGAGTAAACTAAACTCAAATTAATAAAAGATGAAACTCGCCCTTCAACTTCAGAACTCATGTATGCTGATAAAATTCTACGAAGTTCGATGGGCAGGTCTAAAGCTGATAAATCATCTAATTCTTTAGAAATATTTTTCATATCTATTTCCTCACTACTTTAAACTAACTTCTTTTACATCTTCAGCCCAAACTTCGATAACATCGAAACTTTTGAACTTGTATCGACCGCGTGGGTTGACTAGCTGATAAAGATGTCGAAACTGAATCTTGTTAGCAATTTCAATTGTAGGAACAACAAGACTAATCAATTTAACTGAACCATCATCGCGAGGCATCGAAAGGAACACTTCGTAGCCGATTGATTTGTCTGAAAATACTGGGGCGTTTTTACCATTTTGATTTTTCTCAAACCCAACGATTGGAAAGAATGGTTTTGGCTCTGTAACACTAACTGCAACGCAAGTTGAGATGTTTGTGAGCATTGGGGCAGTGCGACGATCGTTTACAATTGAATCGCCTGATTGTTTTGAATTGCTTCCAAACAATCCTGTTTGAATCAAGTTATTATTGTTAGTTGTCATTTTTCTTACCTTTACTAGCTTGCAGCTAGTTCTTTCTGTTAAACATTTCTTGTAAATATTTGAACGTTCTTTATTTACATTTCAAGTGTATCACGATTAAAGTTGATTGTCGATTGAGAAAAAACAGACAGTGATACAAAAACATTTCATACAACTATTTTAATTATGTAACGTAAAATCAGTATATAAATGAAGAAAAAAGTTGTATGATAAAATTTATAAAACAAAATATAAAATCGGTTGAAATGTGCAACTCATTGTGTTATACTCTAGATATAAAATGATAGAAAGTTGGAAATTAAATGTTTAAAAATACAATTGAATTTGTCAAACGTGCAACGATTGATGCAGTACCTGCAAAGGTTAAAAATTATAAAGATGAACAGTTAGAGCAAGGGAAAAAATATTATTGGTATATGTTTTTGCATGATGAAAAAATTGGCGAATTAAGTAATAGTGGTGCTTATTATGGTGGAAACAAAGACACAGCCAAACAAAAAATGAGTCGATTAATGAAAGATAGTCGAACTCATTTATCTGAAAATGTTTTAGAATTACTTAGCAAGAATATGAATGTAAGTATTTCTGAATTGCTTTGGGGTAATGAAGAAAACTGGAAGAAATTACTTCCAAGCATCTTCTATTTAATAGTTTTTGAATCTATTAGCGCATCTGATTTTAGAAAAAATAGAGAGCAACAACTGAAATCGAATATGGTTAAAGTTTTAAAAGAGTCTGTACTATTTTCAAGCGAATTAGCGAAGAAAGAAATTGAAGCAGACTTATCTGATGGTATTGTTTCATTTGATATTTTTGATAAGAATCTATTTACAGTTATTTCAAGACTCTATCAAAAAGAAGTAGAAGAAAAATTTTACAGATTATTTAAAGAATTTTTTATAGAAAATAACTATTATTTGAAAAAATTAGATAATAGAATAATTGATTTTGCGGAACGAGTGTATAAAGAAGTTATTTTTGAGAACAAGAAAACTGAAGATTCACTAGGGATTCAGGTTTATCAGACTTCTGCGTTATTTTTGAATGCGAATTATAGAGAATATAGAACAAGTACTATACAAAAGAATTTATTGAATGAAGTAGTACTAAAAGAGGGGAAAGTATTAGAATATTATTTAGAGGAAGAACAAAGAATGATATTTGAACAAGTTTCAAAATTTGTTAATGGTTTAGATAAGATTCAAAGAAAGCAAGATGAGCGCTTAGGATATCGAAAGAACAACAGAAATATATTCAAATATGGATTTGATGTTGTAAAATTTGATGAAGAATATTTTAGAGAATCAGAAGAGAAAGTAGAAGAAACTAGGATATCTACTGAACAAATGACCGCAGATTTGAAAAAATTAGATATGTAAAAAAACAACCGCTGAAATTTTTAGCGGTTGTTTATGTTGTTCAATAGAGTTGTTTTGTTATTAATTAAAAAATTATTTAACTTGATTTAGAATTATATGGAATGCAGAAAGTATTTCTTTTTGTTTACTATCAGGTAAATTTTTTATATTCGTAATTAATTCAACAATTTCAGGATTTTCATCTTTTTTTGTAATATCAAAGAAAGATGAAATATCACATTCAAGAGCCTTCATAATTTTTTCAAGGGTATTAATTGTTATATTTGTTTCGAGATGTTCAAGTTTATATACATAATTTGTTCCAAGGTCAGCTCTTTCTTCAATTTGTTCTTGTGTAAGTCCTTTTTTCAACCTTAAAAGGCGAATTCGTTTTCCTATATATTTTCTTAATGATTGTTTCATGCAATACCTCTTAAACTAAATACTACAGTATTTTTTCTACATATTTTAGTTCTTAAAAGATTGCTTATGACTTTAAAAGGTTGGTTAAATGTGCTATAATTAAATAAAAAAACAACTATATAAAGTTGTTAATGTGAATTTTTGGAGATTTTATGTCAAACAAAACTATTAAAACCCTCACAACCTCAACAGCGATTGCTCTTGCATCTGTTGGTGGAACTGCATTTGCTCAAGAAGCTCAAGCGACTCCAGTACCATCTAACACTGCTGTCAATGAACCTGCTCTTGTTACTAAGTCACAAGTGAAACCACTTGAAAAGAGTGAAGTTCCTGCACCTTCTACAGTGAAACCTGCGCTTGACGCACAAAAAGAAGTCGTTAAGACTGCTGAAACTAAAGTTGCCACTGCTGAAGCTGATGTCAAAGCAAAAGAAGCCACTGTTGCTTCAACTGAAACAGAAGTAGCTACAGCTACACAAGCTGTCAAAGATGCGGAAGCAACTACTGCTCAAGCAACACCTGAGAAAGTTGCTCAAGTCAAAGACGCTCAAGCTAAGAACCTTGAAGCTCAAAATGCGAACCAACAAGCTACTGAAACTGTAAATGAACAAATCAAAGCTGAAACAAAAGCTCTTGCAGATGAACAAGCTAAAGTAGCAAGTGCTCAAGCTAATCTTGAACAAGCTAACAAAGATGTCCAAACAACTGAACAAGCCGTATCAAGCGCACAATCTGCTCTTGACGGCACTGGACTTGCTTCTGCTAAAAAAGATTTAACACAAGCTCAAGCTGATGTCAAAGAAGCAACTAAATCAGTAGCAGATGCCAAAACTGCGTTCAAAAATGCAACAAAAGCAGATGCAGACCGCGAACAAGCTATTAAATCAGCGGAAACAGATGTCAATACTAAAAATGACGCTGTCAAATTGGCTAAAGATAAATTAGCTTCAGCTACAGAACATGCTACAAATGTTGAAAACAAATTGCAATCAGCTCAAGCTGAACTAAAATCTGCTCAAGATAAATTGGCAAATACTGGTGTTGATACAGTAACAATCGCCGACTTGACTCAGTTCAAGAAAGATAAAGCCGAAGGCGACTCAGACTTCATGACTGACTCTGGTGCCACTGTTATTGAAAACTCTTCAACAAAAATCAGTGAAGCTGATAAGAACAAAATTGTTGATTTCAACAACATCACAGAAGAACAAAAACAAGAACTTGCACTTTATAACTTAAAAGTTGTAAATGCTATTCGTAAAAATCTTGGTTTATCTGAGCTTGAATTGAACACAGGTTCAATGAAAGCAGCTCAAGACCAAATGGATAAATACATCGCTAGAAACAAAGATATCCTAACTCATGGACATTTACCTGGTGATTACTTTGGTGAAAACGGTGGACCTATTGCTTTTACTAAACATGGAACATCATTGAGCATGTACAAAGTTAAGCAAGAAATCTACAATGTTGTAATGTCACAAGCTTTCGCTGACGCTCCATCAAAATGGGGACACTCAAGCAATATTCAAAAAGCAATTTCACACCTTGGAGCATCATTTGGTATCATCGATGGTGAACTCTACAGCATTAACGTATATGGTGTCTATGCTGGTTCAAAAATTGAAGAAACAAACGACACAGCATCTCTTGAAAAAGCTGTCGCAACAGCTGAAGCAAACCTTGCACAAGCTAAAACTGCATCAGAAAATGCTAAAAACGCTTTGACAAAAGCTTCAAATGATTATGCAAGCGCACTCAGCTTGAAAACTGAAGCTGAAAAAGTCCTTGCTGACGCAATGGCTACACCATTACAAGCACAAGTTGCTGAAAACAACCTACGTTTGGCAGAAATTGCTTTAGAAAACGCTAAGAAACGTGAAGAAAAAGCAAGTGAAGCAGTTAACAACTTCTCAGCAAGTCTAGCTGACAAGAAAGTTGCTCTTGAAAAAGCTCAAGACGCACTTAAAGAAACTAAAGCTGTTCAAACAACTGCGTCACAATCTCTTGCAGATGCTTCAGCTAAACTAAAAGCTCAAGAAGCTAAAGTCAACAGTTTGAAAGAACAAAGTGATAAACTTCTTGCCGAAAAAGATGACCTTGTAAAAGAAGCCACTAAATTGGCTGAAGAATTGCAAGCATACTTGGACGCACCTGCTAAACTAGCAACTGCTCAAGATATGAAAGCAAAAGCTGAAGCTAAACTTGAAACAGCAAAAGCTGAAGCTAAACTTGAAACAGCAAAAGCTGAACTCACTACTGCACAATCTACTCTTGAAAACTTGTTGTCTGCATACCGTACAGAACACGCTAAGTTGGTAGACTTGCAAACAGAATATGAAGCACTCGTTGACCTTGCAGAAAAAGCTCAAGACAACGTTGTTGCCAAATTGCCTGACGGAACAGTCATCGCTGTCCCTAAAGTAGCTCCAACTGCTGAAGCACTTCCAGAAGTGAACATTGCTGAATTGCAACAAGCTCTTTCAACTGGTAAAGAAGTTACTTTGGACGCTCAAGGAAATGTTGTTGTGAAGGAAAAACGTGAAACATACTCAGCGCCTGCTGTTAAATCGGTAGAAAACGAAAAAATGAGTTACTCACGAGTAGAAAAAGCAAAAACTTTACCAAATACTGGGGAAAACTCAAGTGTCGCAATGTTGGTACTTGGTGCAATTTTAGGAACATTTGGATTTGCAACAGTACGTAGAAAAAATTAGAATAATAAAAAAATCTTCTTATTTAATAGGAAGATTTTTTGGATTCACAAACTAGTTGAAAAGACTGCGCTATTTAAACTAGTTTTGAGAATGAATATATAAGGATATTCAGAACCTTAGTTGGTCAACCTTTGGTCAACTTTCAAATTTTGAATATACCTTAGATTGTGACGATGTCTTGGTATATCTGATATTCACTTACATATTTTAACTTATTTTAACTAAGATAAAACTGTAGTGGGTGACTTATATCTATACGAGAGAGGAGACGAATGTCGTCTTCTCTTTTGGTACATTATGAGACTATTAGTCCGTCTCGATCCGTTAGGTGCGAGACAAAGGAACCACCCGCTATGCAGGTGCGCGTCGAAGGTTATACCAAAAAACTCCAAACGCGATACAATAAAGGTGTTCAAGCCAATTGTAAAGCGAA
>ERZ773207.223-NODE-223-length-21121-cov-43.572154_pt1 | contig 21121 bp, 22 predicted proteins | sample MGYA00580997_ERZ773207 | MGnify/ENA primary metagenome ERZ773207 (study PRJEB29015, sample SAMEA2738170) | human oral metagenome | biome: human oral; feature: human-associated habitat; material: saliva | place: China | collected 2239 ... | reverse complement strand
CCCTAAATGTCTTAGTAGGAATTTAGGGGATTTTGGGGAATTTTGCAAAGGTCTCTGCTTGCTTATATTGGATTTAAAGTAAAAATCCTATCACTAACCAAACCATGATTCAAATGAAAAGGGGTATGTCCGGCATACCCCTTTTCCCTTTCTTTTCAGACGGCCTCAACCCGGTTTTTTAAAACAGTTTGGAAACCAAAAACGACCAGAAATAATGGCAGACCAATCCGCAAAACCACGCCAAGCCGATGCGGTTATTTGCCAAAAACGTTTGGAAGCACAACTGGCGGTCGCGCGTACGGATGGCGACATACTGCTGATATTGCCAATAAACGGTTACCGGCAATACCAGCCAATAAGGCCAAGTTGCGCCGATTTTAATACCCAACACTGCCATCAATACGGTAAACCAAAAATGGCAAAGCATAGAGGCGATAATATCGTGATGGCCAAATGTGATTGCCGAAGTTTTAATGCCGATTTTCAAATCGTCTTCTTTGTCCGCCATGGCATAAATCGTGTCGTAAGCCAGCGTCCATAAGGCATTGGCGGTAAACATCAGCCATGCTTCGGGAGGCACTCGACCTTGTACGGCGGCAAAGGCCATGGGAATGCCGAACGAAAATGCCAGTCCTAAATAAAACTGCGGCAACGGGAAAAAGCGTTTGGTAAAGGGATATGTGATGGCCAGAAATAAAGCCGGAAGGCTCATCAGCCAAGTAAAGCGGTTGAGTGGCACCAAGCATAAAGCCGCCATCAGACACAGCATGACGGTCAAAAGCAGCGCTTCGGTTTTGGAAACCAAACCTTTGGCAAACGGGCGGTTTTTGGTGCGCTCTACTGCGCCGTCAAAATTACGATCGGCAAAATCATTCACGACGCAACCTGCGCTGCGCATCAGAAATGTGCCTGCGGTAAAGGCAATAAAAATATCCGCGTCAGGAACGCCTTTAGACGCAATCCACAATGCCCAATAAGTCGGCCACAGCAAAAGCAGTGTACCAATGGGTTTGTCGACGCGCATCAGCTTGGCGTATATCACCATCCGTCCGACAGCGTAACGCGGTAGAATTTGTAGGAAAAAGCGCCTTATGTTCATTGATGTAATGTGTCGTTGTTTATATGTCGATTCGGAAGGAACGGCGTTTTAGAGCCTTAACTCTTATTATAATGTATTGCCGTCTGAAATTAAACAGATCTTAACAATTTAATTTATTGTATTATAACAAAAATATGACAAATATCGGTAATCGGTTTTATTTTCAGACGGCCTTAGCGGTATAAATCTATTAATTTCAATAAGAAATATTCTGTTAATTCCAATATTTCGCCGTTCCAATCGAAATACGAACGGCGCGCGGTAACAGGCCGTCTGAAAGATGGATGGTCGGAATTTTCAAAACGAAGAAACTCAAAATCCGAACGTTTCAACGGCAATGTACCGTCAAACAGGCGCTCGCCCAAAGGCTGCGTTCCGCAATCCAATAATTCTGTCCATAGACAGCTATCCGGCCGGCACGCGCTTCTGGCTTGTATCACTGTTTCGCCGTCCAGTTTGAGCAAAACATCGCGTACAAAGATTTCGTCTCTGTTTTCCGCCCCCTTCGTCAAACCCAAATACACAGGCTCAACTGAAAAATCCTTACCGGAAGCGCGTAAAGCGGCGGTTAGCGAAGAAACTGTCAGCAGATGTCCGACCTTAGACGACAAAAGGCTTGAAGCTTCGGCATGTGAACAAAGCGTGCCACGCGGTATATCAAGCTCCATCTGACACCTCTGTTTTAGCCAACTCCTGCCATTTGGCTTCGGGAAACTCATCTTTCAGACGGCCTTTAAGATATTCCAAGGTATCGCCGGCAACAGTTTCATCTTTGCTGTCGTGAATATGGTTGAAAATCAGGCTGTGTAATCGGATGCCGTATTGTTTGAGCGCGGCGAAGCTGAGTAAAGTATGGTTGATGCTGCCGAGACGTCCGCTGGTAACGAGGATGATGGGATAAGCCTGTTGCTGAATATAATCAATGGTCAACAAATCTTCCGTCAGCGGAACCATCAATCCACCGGCGCCTTCGACCAAGACAATCTCATATTGCGCCGCCAATTCTTGCGTAGCGGTACGAATTTTCTCCAAGTCCAAAGCCCTGCCGTCCAGACGGGCGGCGAGATGGGGCGAGGCGGGATAGCTGAAGATTTCGGGCATGGTCAGCTTTTGCTTGTCGGCTTCCTGCATGGGTATACCCATGATTTTGCGGTGGACGGCGATGTCGTCGGCGATGTTTTGGCAACCGGTTTGCACAGGCTTTTGCGTGATCACGCTTTTGCCCTGCTGCAACAATTGTTTTGCCAACATGCCGGTAGCGACGGTTTTGCCGATGTCCGTATCAATGCCGCTGACGAAGTAAACGCCTTTCATTTGCTGTGTTCCTTCAAGATTTGCACGGTTTTGTCGGCAAGTTCGGTCAAGAGGTCATCTGAAATGATGTAAGGTGGCATCAGATATACCAGCCTGCCGAATGGGCGCACCCAAATGCCCTGCTCCACGCAGTCCGCTTGAAAACGCGCCATATCCACGCCTTTTTCCAGCTCGATCACGCCGATGGCACCCAAAACGCGCACGTCTTTCACGCCGCGAATGTCCCATGCGGTTTTCAGACGACCTTTCAGGATGCTTTCGATGCGGCGGATATTTGCCTGCCAGTCTTGGGACAAAAGCAGCTTGACCGAAGCGCAGGCAACGGCACACGCCAGCGGGTTCGCCATAAATGTCGGGCCGTGCATGAACACGCCCGCTTCGCCGCGCGAAATCGTTTCGGTAACTTTTTGCGAAGTGATTGCCGCCGCCAACGTCATATAGCCGCCGCTCAAGCCCTTGCCGATACACATAATATCCGGCACGACGTCTGCGTGTTCGCAGGCAAACATCTTGCCAGTGCGCCCAAATCCGGTGGCGATTTCATCAAAAATCAACACGATATCAAATTCGTCGCACAAATCGCGCAATCCGCGAAGATATTGCGGATGATAAAAATACATGCCGCCTGCACCTTGCACGACCGGTTCCAAAATAAAGGCGGCGATATCCGCATGATGCGCTTCAAACAAAGCGCGGACAGGCTGCAAATCCGCCTCGTCCCATTCATCGTCGAAACGGCTTTTCGGATTATCGACAAAATAACGCTGCGGCAACGCGCTGCCGAAAATATGGTGCATCCCCGTTTCCGGATCGCAGACGGACATCGCGTTCCAAGTATCGCCGTGATACCCGCGCCGTACCGTCGCAATATTCTGCTTCGCCGTCAACCCCCGCGCCTGCTGGTATTGCACCGCCATTTTCAGCGCAACTTCCACCGAAACCGAACCCGAATCCGCATAAAAAATACGGTCCAGCCCCTGCGGCAAAATCCCGGCCAACAACTTGCCCAGCTCCACCGCAGGCCCGTGCGTCAAACCGCCGAACATCACATGCGACATTTGCTTAATCTGCGCTTCAACCGCCTGATTCAAAACAGGATGATTGTAGCCGTGTATCGCACACCACCAAGACGACATCCCGTCAATCAGCAGCGTGCCGTCCGCCAATTCGATATGCACGCCCTCCGCACAGCGCACCGGATAAACAGGCAACGGGTCGGTCATGGATGTATAGGGATGGAGCAAATGGGCGCGGTCGAAATCGAGCAGGGAGGAATGTGCAGACATGTTTAAAACAATGGTTTGATTGGTTTGATTAGTTTCATTATTATATAACATATTTTCTATTTCAGACGGCACGTCTTCCGTACTGCATCAACACCAATCCGACCACCGCTGCCAAACAGCCGGCAACCAAGGAAACATGCAATGCTTCGCCCAAAAACCAAGCGGAACACAAAATGCCGAATACCGGCACCAAAGTAATGTACGCTGCCGCGCTGCCTGCGCCCAAAGTCTTCACGCCTTCAAAATACCACGCATAGCTCAAGACCGTTGCGCCGACAGACAAGCCAATCAACGCAAACCAGCCCCTACCGTCCATTTCGGCAAGCATACCAAACGGCAGGCCGTCTGAAATCAACGCAGGCGGCAACAACATCATTGCACCCAGCCAAGCAGTGGCCACAGTGACCGTCAGCGCATCAATCCCCTGCAATACCGCCCTGCCTATCATCGTATAAGTAACCAAGCAGCAAAGACTGCAAAACACCAGCACTTCGCCCCACCCTATGCCGCCGCCCGACAAAAACGCCGCAATCTCGCCATGTGTAACCGCCCATATCGAGCCTGCCACTGCCAACAACATACCCGACACAATCTTGCCGTTGAGTTTTTCGCCAAACAACAAAGCTGCAAAAAACATCGTCAGCACAGGATTGAACGTGACCAACACCGTCGCCCTTGAAGCAGGAATCCGCTGCAAACCCAACATAGACAATACGGTAAAACCAAATACGCCGAATGCCGCCGCCAGTACCAATCCAAGCCATTGTTTGCGCGACAAAACCGCCAAAGTACGCAATCGATACCGTGCAAACAGCCAGCCTAAAAGCAAGATTGCCGCCGTCAAAAAGCGCAGCATACCGCCCGTTAAAGGCGGCAGTGCTTGTCCCAGCATCCGCCCCATCGGCCAAGATGCGCCCCAAAACGCCGCCATGCCCAATAGTTTTAGATGGATTGCTAAATGTTTCATGGTGATGGATAACTTGAATAATCGGTTTAGAAAGCGTACAAGCTCAGTTTGGAAGGATAAATTTCCTTAGCCGCCGATACTTGATAGCGTTTGCGCGGATAAAATACTACGCTGAATCATTACGGAAACAAAGGCCGTCTGAAAGACTGAAATCCAGCTTTTTCAGACGGCCTTTGCTGCTCAATCAATAAGGCTTACAACTCAATGCCTTTGAGTTTTGCCACGGTATTAATGTCTTTATCGCCGCGGCCGGAGAGGTTAACCAAAATCACTTGGTCTTTGCTCATTTTCGGTGCGTTTTTCACCGCCCAAGCAACGGCATGGCTGGATTCCAGCGCAGGAATAATGCCCTCGAAACGGCAGAGCAAATCAAAGGCTTCAAGTGCTTCGTCGTCTTTCGCAACAGTGTATTCCACGCGGTTGATGTCGTTCAAATGGCTATGTTCCGGGCCGATGCCTGGGTAGTCCAAGCCTGCGGAAACAGAGTGCGTACCCAAGACTTGGCCGTTTTCGTCCTGCATCAAATAGCTGCGGAAACCGTGCAATACGCCGATAGGGGCTTTGCTGGTAATCGGTGCGGCGTGGTCAGGCGTATCCACACCCAAACCGCCGGCTTCTACGCCGACCAGACGTACGTTTTCTTCTTCGATATAGGGGTAGAACAAACCGATGGCGTTCGAGCCGCCGCCCACGCAAGCAACGGCAACGTCAGGTTGGCGGCCGATGGCTTCCAACATTTGTTCTTTGGCTTCATTGCCGATCACGCATTGGAAATCGCGTACCATTTCCGGATACGGCGCAGGGCCTGCGGCAGTACCGATGATGTAGAACGTATCGTCCACGCGGGCAACCCATTCGCGCATGGCTTCGTTCATCGCGTCTTTCAAAGTGCGGCTGCCGCTGTCGACGCTGACCACGTTCGCACCCAATAATTTCATACGGAACACGTTGGGCATTTGACGTTGGATATCGTCTGCACCCATGTACACGTCGCAAGTCATGCCGAAGCGTGCGGCGACGGTGGCAGAAGCCACGCCGTGCTGACCCGCGCCGGTCTCGGCAATCACGCGCTTTTTGCCCATACGGCGGGCGAGCAATGCCTGACCGATGGTGTTGTTGACTTTGTGCGCGCCGGTGTGGTTCAAATCTTCACGCTTCAGCCAGATTTGCGCGCCGCCCAAATGCTCGGACAATCGCGCGGCATGGTAAACAGGGCTGGGACGGCCGACATAGTGTTTCAAATCATGGCGGAACTCTTCCCAAAATGAAGGATCTTCTTTCGCTGCTTTATAGGCTTCTGCCAATTCTTGCAAAGCAGGAATCAGGGTTTCGGAAACATATAGGCCGCCGTGTTCGCCGAAAAAGCCGTTCTCGTCGGGAGCGTGATAATTTTTCATGGGATTTTTTCCTTGTTCGTTTTATGGTTTCAGACGGCCTGATTCAGTACAAGGCCGTCTGAAAGTAAAATTGTCAGCAATTATAGCCGTTTTCCATTCATCTTGTCGGCAACTAATTGAATAATAATATCAGCAGACAAAATAGGAACAGCAGCGTACAACTCGATGTTGCAACTAATGCCGTACCCAACGGTGGCGCAATATGTTTTTCTTCGTTTTTGTTTCTCAGGCATATTTTTAATGCCAACATCCCCAGCCACAGTGCCAGCAACCACCAACCCAGAAAGTTAAGCACAAGCAAAGCAATAATCAACTCATCGGTATTTATAGTGCTTGCGTTCAAAAATATCCAATTAAGGCCATTAACAGACATAATGACTGCAGATATTTGTATCACATACAAAAGCGTTCCGCCCAACAATACCTTAATGTGCCATTGTTTGGCCTTCAACCACACTGAGACGACATTAACAAGCCACCACAAAGCCATAAACGTCATTAAAGAAATTTCATAACGGTCCATCGCCCTACTCCTGAAAAACAGTCAATTCAGCCATTTCAAAAAAAGCCCGATACGCCGCCGCTTTTTTCGCCAAACTCAAAGGATAGGCACGCGAAGTCGAAGGCAGGCGCGTCAGGGTTAAATCACGTCCAGCATAAGGAAACGGCACTGTTTCGCCTGTCTTCGGCATTTTCATACCGCTGCCTTGAATCTCCAACAAAACTTCGGTTGCCTTGCCGCCGGTGGTGCAAAGATGGCGGCACTCGGGCATTTGCGCCAATACTGCCGCCAAATCGACGGTTTCTATCACTTTTAAAAACTTATCTGAAGCATTGCCATGTTCGCGTATTGCCTTCAACACGGTCGGACAGGATGCAATGCCCTTTTCACTCAAAAACGCTTTGATTTTATCGGCATCAAACGCCTTTTCGCCCTGCTTTTGAAAATGAGCCGCATCGCCGAAAAACACCAGCCCGTACACGCGCCACATATCGTTTTGAAAATTCGGATAATGAAACTGCATCGCGTGTTTTTCTTCTTTAGGCGGAAACGTCCCCATCATCATGACTGTTGCCTGCGGCGGCAACAAGGCTGCGAAAGGGTGAGACTCAACGATTGGCTCTTGCATATCTGTATTCCGGTTGTTTTTCATTCAAACAAATTTTCAGACGGCCTTTACTGCCTGAATAAACGCCGCCATTTTCTCCCTGCTCTTAATCCCGCCGGAGATTTCCACGCCACCGGACACATCCACCGCTGCCGCGCCACTGATTTTTACCGCTTCGGCAACGTTTTCCGCCGTCAATCCGCCGGCAAGTATCCACGGTTTGCCGATATTGCCGTGCAACATGGTCCAGTCGAAACTTTGTCCCGTACCGCCGTATTCGGTCGGATGATGGGCATCAAACAGCAAAGCGCGGGCATTCGGGAATTTGGCACAGGCCGTCTGAATATCGGCAGCGGACTGTACACGAACGGCCTTCAAATATGAGCGGTCAAACCGACGGCAAAAATCATCGTCTTCATCGCCATGAAACTGAATCACATCTATCGGCACTTGACGCAAAATCTCGCGGATGGTTTGCTCGTTTTCATTCACAAACAAGGCCACCACCGATACAAACGGCGGCAGGTTTTTCACAACTGCCTGCGCCTGCCCAATACTCACTGCCCGTTTACTCTTGGCGTAAAACACCAGCCCGATGGCATCCGCGCCCAATTCGGCCGCGGCCAGCGCATCTTCAGGTCGGGTAATACCACAAATTTTAGTGCGTATGGTGTTCATGGGGATTGCCTTTTTAAACAGATGGGTCGGATATTATATAAGTTTAAGGCCGTCTGAACATGAAATATCAGGTTCAGACGACCTTAAACTTTAAAACAACCATCAGCCGATAATATTAGCGGCCGTCAGCTGCGCAGCATCTTCGTTGTAGAAACGTGCAAACTCTGTGCTGCTTTCAGCTCCTGCGCCCCGATACGCCAAGGTTTTTTGGGCGCTGTTGAACACAAGATACGAGCGGTCGGGGCTGAATGTATCCACATCGCGGACAAACAAATCCGCCCAGCCGACCTGGCTTTCTTTCTCATTGAGCAGCGGACGCATGGCGCTCAAATCCAACTTGTCTTTGACCGGATTGAAATCCAGCAAGTGATCCAGTTTACCCTCGCGGACATCCCACGCAGTAAATGCCACCGTATCTCTACCCTCGCCGGTAACAATGGTATCGCCACCCAGTCCGCCTGCCAGATAATCATTGCCATCGCTGCCTTTCAATACATCGTCAGCCGCACTGCCATGCAAGGCCGCTACGCCTTTGTTGTCTCCACTGATGCTGACAGACCAATCAAAGCCGTTTTTGCCTAAGTCAATTTCCTTGCCGTTTGTCGCATACGCCATCTTATCGCCCTGCTGGTGCGCCGTCATTTCCACGCCTTTGAGTGACAGGACGTTACCGGCCGCATCCTCTGTCTGAACCACGGCAAGCATGGGCCGGTCATCGGTATAAATAGTAGAGGTACCGGTTGCGTATGGCGTTTCTTGGGCATCATTACTGCTGCTACCCCATTTGTTTTCAATGCCGTCTGAAAAACCGTCTTGGTCAGAATCTATCAAATAAGGATTTTTGTAATGCTTGTCGATACGTTTACCTTGGGAGAAGTATTGTTCAAGTTCGGTATCAGACTCATAAAAGCTGGTCATATTGTGTTTGCCCCATACATCGCCGCTTTTGAAATCCAAAACCTTGGCATTCGGATATCTGCCCAATCCTTTATGAACTTGGGACGCAGCCGCTCCAACAGCTGCACCTGCTGCAATGCCCCATGGCCCAAACAAAAGCCCACCGACTAACGCACCAATACCCGCACCTGTTTTGCCTGAAAAACCATCTCCAACCCATTCACCTTTGATTACATAGGAATTGGTTTCATACAGATGGCGTGCCTGTGTTGTATCCGAGTTGTCCATGATACGTGTTTCCGCCATTTTATCGGCCATGTCCCGTGCTTGTTTTAAAGCTTCGGGCGAATCGCTGTCCACATTCAAAACAGCCGGATTAAACAGACTGCTGCGTTTAAAATTACTTGCCCAGTCATAACGCTGTTGCATGGTATGTGCGGCGAAGTATTCTGCAAGATAGCCGCCCAACGAATGTCCGGTCGAATACACATTTTTGGCATGAAGCGTATTAACATAACGGGCAATATCATCCAAATATTTGGTTTGCTCCGGCAACTTACCGTCCGCAATTTTCAAATCAGCCAAAACATCTTCAATGCTGGTCGCCTGCGTGCCTCTAAACGCTACCACGACATTTTCCCAACCGCCCTTTTTGTTCGAATTGCCGAAAATCGCATAATCCAAACCGCTTCCCAAACTATCAGCCCTAAGCAATTTCCATTCCCCAGTCAGTTCAGAGATATTAGCCTGATTGATAAAATATTTACTGTTAATATCTTTGACAATAGAAGCATATCTCGTATTCCACCAATAATTACCTGTAAATAAAGCATGCAGATCATATGAAGATTCATAAACCAACGACGAGAACATCCGCAAATCGCGCTCGGAAACATTCCACTCCTGCGGATTGCGGTCAATGGCATCAACCAAACCGTCGCCATCACTGTCTTTGGTAAAGATAGAATGCTGCGCCTGTTTAGCACTGGGGCGGACAATATCATTGGCTCTTTTTTGAGTGGCAATATTTTCCCAATACTGCAAAGAGGCCGTCTGAAGATGCTGCCCTTGTACGGCGGCATGTGTGACAGCATGACCATCTTTGTAAAGCACACGCATGGTCACGCTGTCTTGACTGGTATCATGTTCGGGGTATCTAAAGGTTTTTGCAAAATCCGCCTCTCTATCCGAAAATTTATAATTGGATACAGATGAATAGGTCTTGTGTTGCTCTTTAAGGGTCAGCGTTTCGCCTGTTTCACGAATCGTAAATACCCAATCTTTGAGGGCCGGATTACTGACACTGGGACGGCCAATCAGACTGATATCCTTCGTACTCAAACCTTCAAAATGAATGCTGTTATGGCCCAGATTGTCTGAAATGACATCATGGCCGCTGCCACGGCGGAACACATAAGTATCGTCTCCGCTACCGCCTTCAAGCGTGTCATTTCCTTCGCCGCCATCCAAATAATCATCACCGGCATCGCCGCGTAAAATATCGTTGCCGGTACCGCCGTAAAGTTTGTCGTCGCCATCGCCCGCCAACAGCAAGTCATAGCCTGCCTCTCCGCGAAGCACATCATTACCTCGGCCTCCGATCAAACGGTTGTTGCCGATGTTGCCGATTAAGACGTTATCGGAATGGTTGCCGAAGCCGAAATAATTGCCGCTGCCGGTCAAGGTTAGGTTTTCAACATGAGTCGGCAAACGGTAAGTCATACCTGTGTAGACCGTATCGATGCCGCCATTGGCTTCTTCGATAACGACATCGTTTGGACTGTCTACATAATATGTATCGTTGCCATTGCCGCCGCGCATGATATCTGCACCGATTCCGCCGTCTAAAACATCGTCGCCTTCGTTTCCTTCCAAATAATCGTTACCATGATCGCCACGCAAAATATCGTTGCCGTCGCCACCATAAAGTTTGTCGTCATCATCGCCTGCCAGCAGCAAATCATTACCCGCCCCGCCGTAAAGCACATCATTGCCACGTCCGGCGCTCAAACGGTTGTTGCCGCTGTTGCCGATAAGGACGTTGTCGGAATTGTTGCCGAAACCAAAAATATTATCGTGGCCGGTCATCGTCAGGTTTTCAACATAATTCGGCAACGTATAAGTCGTATGGGTATAAACCGTATCCGTACCCTCGCCGTACCTTTCAACAATTTGGTCATTCCGGTTGTTCACAATAAAGGTATCGTTTCCTAAACCGCCGTAAAAAATATTGTGTCCTAAGCTGCCATACAGCACATCATCACGACGCGTGCCGATAATCACTACGGACTCTTCGTTATTAGGTTGGTTTTGAGTTTCAGTCATTTCTTTATCCCTTTGTTAAATTTAATTTGAATATGCAATAATGCGTTTAGATTATATAAGCAAGCTAAAAACAAGTGAATTTATTCAACCAGCCAGATTCAACAGGATTATCAAATTAACAACAGTTATAAAATGACTTCGTGATTATTATCCCTTTTAAAACTGCCTATTTTTTCATCAAAATTAATTTATTCTTTATTATCAATAATCAAACCAAACTATCCACAATTGGATTCACACAAAATTTGGATAATGCCCGTCAATAATAAAAAAATATCAAGGCTGTCTGAAAAAGTCTTTCAGACGGCCTTTTATCCTTTTTACTCAAACGGTTTCTTCTGCCAATAAAACTTGTCCTTTTTCAGACGGCCTCGGAACAAATCGTCTTGCCCTAAAACAAATACCAACGCGCCTGACAAATCCGTTCTCAACAAAGTAATGCCGTGCGCACGGACACGATTTTGTACGGCAACGGTCGGATGTTTGTAGGCATTGGCATAGCCGCTGGATGCCACAGCATATTGCGGCGAAACCGTATGCAAAAAGCTACCTGACGAAGCCGTGCTGCTGCCGTGATGTCCCAATACCAACACTTGGCTATACAGCGCATTGCCGTATTTCTCAATCAAACCGGCCTCGCCCTTCACGCCCAAATCGCCGGTTATCAACAAGGCTTTGCCGTTTGCCACGACACGCAATACGCAGCTTTGGTCATTATCTTCCTTGCCGGAGTTTTCAGACGGCCTGAGCAACTCGAAATCTACGCCGTCCCATTGCCATTTGTCTTCTTGGCAAAACTCTGCATTCGGATAAAACTCAGGTTGTCCGGCAAGCAACTTATCGGTACCGACAGCCGCTACACTTTGAAAACCGCCGTCATGGTCAATATCATGGTGCGACAAAATCAGGCTGTCCAAACGGCGCACACCCATAGCATTCAAACTCGGCACAATACCTGTTTGCGCCACTTGCTCCGTTCCCGTATCAAACAAAAGATTGCGGTTACGCGTTTGCACCAACACCGACAAACCTTGCCCTGCATCCATCACCGTAACTCTTGCCACTCCCTCCTCCAACTTGGCAGGACGGTAAAACACAAAACCCAATAAAACCAGACATGCCCAAGGTTTCAAGCCCATTCCTTTAGGCAACAATAACAGCAAAGCCGCCATCATCGCCAACACCAGCAAAGGCACAGGCGCCGCTGCGACGGCAAATTCAGGCGATACCGTAGCCAGCCATACCAAACCGCGTAAAGTATATTCCGCCAAAAATGCCGCTACCAACTGGACAAGCTCAAACGGAAAAACCGAACCCAGCAAAGCCAACGGCGTCAACACCCAAGAAAACCAAGGAATAGCCAGCGCATTAACCAACGGACTGAGCAAAGGTAACGAAGCAAACAAATAGCCCAGCAATACTACCGACAATACCGTCGCCGCCCATTGCCCCCGTACAGCCAAACGCCAGCCCGACTCTTTCAGACGACCTGATGAAGCCCAAATCAAAGCAGCAACCAAACCGAAAGACAACCAAGTTCCCACGCCCAATACAGCCGACGGATCCAACAGCAAAACAACGGCCAAAGCCTGCCACCACGCCGTCCAGCCCGAGCCGCCACTGCCGCGCCACCATGCCCACGCAAACGCAACCAACATCAACACACTGCGTTGCGTCGGCACGGAAAAACCGGCCAAAAGCGCATAAAACAAAGCACCGGCAACACCGCCGGCCAATACCCACACACGCGGTTTTGCCGGAATCCACGGCAAATAACGGAAAATTCGCTTAATCAGCCAGGCAAACAATACCGCCACCATCGTCACATGCAAGCCCGAAATACTGACCAAGTGCGTCAATCCCAAAGGACGGAATGCCTGCCACAAAGGCGGCCGCAATGCCGACTGCTCGCCAATACTCAAAGCACGCATCAGCCCTATGCCGTCTGAAAACTCAGGATACTTGTTCTCCGTTCTCTGCCAACTCCGGCTTACCGCATCACGCATATCAGCCAAACCGAAACTGCCACCTTGCCGCACAAGTTTCCTGTCGCGCCCCAACGTACCCATGCCATCAATGCCATTGGCCAAAGCCCATGTTTCACGGTTCAAACCACGCACATTCACTTCACCAATCACCGGCTTTACCCGCGCCGACACAGACCACCGACTGCCCACCGCCCAATCGCGCCGCTGATAATCCGACAACATCAAATCAAATGCCTGACCACGTTCATCCCAAGCCCTTGCCGCAAACTGCACGCGTCGACCATCATCACGCGGCATATCCGCCACTTCAACCGTCAAAACTTGAGCTGCTGCTTTATCCACAGGCCATTGCTTAGACAAAGCCAGTTGGGTTCTCCACACGCCAAACGCCATGCCCACACAAACGGCCAGCATCAACCAAGCTACAGCAAATCTTCGACACAACGCAAGCGTAACAATGATTACAGACAACCAAGCCCACCATGGCGGTACAAACGACAACGCAAACGAAAGCACTGCACCCACCACCCAAGCAGGCAACACAAACCGCCACGCCATGAACATTTTCCCTTAAATTATGATTATTAGATATGTAATAATAAATGTATTTATAGAATTATGACAAATATTTGATTGCAGAATTTATGAGGGGATCCAGTCCGTCGGGCTGGCTGTGTTCGACCATGATGTGGTTGCGGTAGGCGAAACCGCGCAGTTTTTTGCCGTCGCGTCCGTAAACGGCGGTCAAATCGCCGTAGCCGTCGTAGTCGTAGCGCACCAGTTCCTTGCCGTTGAAGGTAACGGAAGTGAGGCGGTTGACGTAGAAACGCTCGTCTTCGGAAACGAAGACGTCCCGTTCCCCGGCCGGGTCGAAGTCGGGATCGTTGTCGTTCAGTTGGATGGAAGAGAATACGGGCTGGAAGTGTCGGCCGCTGCCGTCATAAATGCTATGCGGCAGTCCGTTGTCGTCGTAGCAGAGGCGGATATGGCGGCCGTTTCGGTCGAGTTGGGCGACCAGTTGGAAAATGCCGCAGCCGGAATCGACTTCGGCAAACAGCAGCCGTGCACCGCCGTCGGGTGAGGCGATTTGGTAGAGGTTGTCTGAAAGTCGGTCTTCAGACGGCCTCTATGTTAACTACTAATGAGATTGTTAAAGAACAAATAGTTCAGACGACCTCAAAGAAGATAGTGAGGTCGTCTAAAAAAACAGAAACCGCGTGCGTGCTTTGAGGCACGCACCCTACCTACGGCTTGCTGGAATATATTAAGATTTATAATTTAGATAATCCTTGATAAAGCATTCAAAGCTATTCCAATGTTTATTGAATTGTTTATTTTCAATAAATTTCCGAATATTGGGAGCCTCAACAAAAAAAACCTCATCTGTATTCTTATCATATAAGATATAGTCATCTAACTCATCATTTAATAAGGAGAAATAATTATCAGGCAACCCAAGATTTTTTCTTAAAACCTCTGTTTGACTACTTGGAAAATCCTCCAAATCCATTGCTAAATCAACCAAATATCCGATTTTCCCATAAATCTCATCACTATATATCGACCAGAATTCAACAAAATCATGATTCACATCAATAAAGCCTAACTTTTTGAACAATTCGCGATATTTCTTTTGGTGTTCTGGCAATATTCTACCAAATTCATCATCAAGATATTCTTTAAAATTCTCATCTAACATAATAAACCTCATTGCTATTATTACAAATCAATTAATCTTAACATTTCCCAATTTTCCTTCTGCGTCTTTTTTCTACTTTCGCTCTATCTTTCCAATATTGTTTTCTATCCTTATCAAACGCATTTCTATCTACTGGGAAATATGGATGCTTGCCACTCCCATCAACTTTCGCCAATTCATAGTTAGTTTTAGATGAGATTGTTAAAGAACAAATGGTTCAGACGACCTCAAAGAAGATAGTGAGGTCGTCTGAAAAAACAGAAAACGCGTGCGTGCGTACCGCATACACCCTACGTCGGAACTGGAGGTTTCATGCGGGCTATGGCTTGCTTTGAAATCTATTTTTGAACGTAAGAAATTTATCATATGAATTTAGTTGTTCAGCAGAATAATTTTCCATAATTTCAGTATTATCACTATCTACAATAGAAACAAAAAATATGACATTATTTGTTTTCTTCTTATCTATATTTTCTATCGCTTTTTTAAATCCTCCTATAATTGAATCATATACTTCCGCCTGATATTGCTCAAAATTATCTTCTGATATTAATGTATTTGCATCATTAAGAATATTTTGAATCTCATTATTGAATATACTATCTATTTTCTCAGGAACCTCTCCAAGCCCTATTGCAAATTGAGGGTAATACCATTTAATAAAAGGATGTTCTTCTTTTGGGTAGTTTAGTTTTTCTATTTCGTAGTGAGAAATAGTGTTAGCAGCCCAACCTAGATATGAGCAATAGTCATCAATATATAATGAGTAAGCAAAAACATCATTAGAATTATTTCTCTCTAATACATAGTTAAATGTCTCTGTAACTCCTTTATATACATTCTGAATTAAATCTTGAATTATAGAATTACTTAAAATATTCATTTTGATTTTCCTTTCATAGAAATTTTGATATCAATCATTCTCTATTAACATTAATGTTTTTAATATCATAGTTTAATGGGGTATCATATTTGTTTGCTATGCCTCTTGAACGAATAAATGCTATGTTCATACTAGGAGAGTGTTCAAATGTTCCTTTAAAAATAATATGGGGGCCATGCACATTGATAATATGAGGTTTCTGAGCTACTCCATGATTTTTTTGGGAATATATTACCGTGAATGTCGGTCATCTCTCTTGGGATGCCGATTTGGTCGCAGTGGAAGTAGTGGGTTCGTTTTGGATCATTTCACTATCACTAGCGAAATTTTTTTCTTGGATCTTTGAAAGTTCCTATAAACTTTAAATCATTGTAAAGTCTACCTGGATTTTCTTCATAAAATATTGCATTAGAATAATAGTATAAAGAATTGCCTTCATTTATTCCTTTCTCTTTTGCTACTTTAACAATATCTTTTATAACTTTATTGGAGTGTGCTCCAACTTCTTCTGCTAACACTTCAACTGGCACAATTTCTCCATCATCTGTCTGGAATGCCACAAAAAAATCAGAATCAATAAATGAAACTCCAAAATCTGAAAAAGCTGGGCAATGAGAATCGGAGTCCTCCATTCCATCTGTATATTTATTAAATTCATCAGATGTTTTTAAAGATGTTCCCATCCACACAGAAATCATATCTTTAGTTGTTTCAATCATATAATAGCCTTTCTTATTTATATAAATAATGTTCATTTAACATAATGAACTATCAATCTATTTCATCAATTTCCACCAACAGATTTTTTACCACCGTGAGTAAATTTTTCAGAAAAAATTCTTAATCCTTTCCCCCCATAAACCATTATTAGCACTCCAACCAATTGATCTGTCCACATAATGGTATTTGGAGCAAACGAATAAAGATTCTCCTCCCCCAACAACCCAATCGGATTCTGATTCACAAACCGACCCGCATCAGGCTCTTAATACCTGAAGAAGTTGTAATGCAGTCCCGTCTCACGGTCGGCGTACTGGTTTTGAAGCCGGAAGGGCTGGTATGCGACATCCGTTACCTTGGTTTCGACTTTCAGACGACCCCAGCCGGTATAGTTGCCGAACCACAAAAGGTTGCTATCTTTATCAGTCATCTCTCTTGGAATGCCGATTTGGTCGCAGTGGAAGTAGTGGGTTTCTTGTCGGTTTTCGCCGTCTTTATTGATGTGGTTTCGATAGGTGAAACCGCGTACGCGCGTACCACAATGCTCTAACTCAGGATTGAAAGTTACATAATGACTCCTGCTTGTTACTAATAAAAATTATATTATTGATCAATTAAGAATATTGCCAAAATCCAGCTATTACATCAACATTATCTTCCTTATCTTTTTCTTTATAATATATATATAATTTTCCATAATCAAACGGGTAATTTCCATTAAGAAGATTATCTGGGTAATAATCTTCGTCTATACTCATCAAGTACAAATATCCATCTTCTTCTAGATTTTTATAAAAATAATCTTCTTCTTGAATTAGTTGCAATTCTCCTCCTACTGTTACTAAACCTGATAGATCATCACTATTTACTTTCCTATACGGTTCAAAATAAATCCTATTTAAGTCCATATTTGTAAATGAAGTAATTTTGCTTTCCTCAGATTTTGGATGAGTAAAAACTTTTATTGCACAATTAGGATAGATATTATTATCAAGCATAATATCATGATTTTTAGGCAAGAAAATAGATAATATAAAATTGGTTTTTAATGGATGTTCAAAACATCCATAAAACATCATTTCTGAAATACAATCTTGTTTATCATCAAAATATTTAGGAATATTTCCTCCTATTCGATTAAGGCTAATCTCCTTAATCTCGTTCAAAATAACTTTTTCTTGAATAGCTTTAGTCATTTTTAATTCCTTTTTTGTATTAAACTTATAAGTTGTTTTTTCTAGTAAAATTTATTGCTGAAGCTCTTAAATTTGAAGCAAGTAACGACGTGAGGTTTAGAGAGTCGAAACCACGTACGTGCGTATCGCAGCGCCCTACGTCAGGACCGAAGGTTTTGTGCAGGGATACGGCTTGCTTACTATCAAGAAAATTTAATTATTCCACAGGTTCAGCAGCTTCTTTTAACCAAATTTGGATTGATTCAATAGGATTTAATTTTTTCGCACGAATAGTATTTGTATAATCAGGTGGTAATATTTCAACATTAATCATAATTTCTGAACGAGGTTGATTTAAGGAGAATATTCCCTTCATGTCACACCGATGAAGTGCTTCCTCCATCGCATTAATCCGGAAATTAAATTCTTTTTCATATTCTACTTCTCTTTTTAATGAGTGAATATCAATACGATCTAAGAAAGCTTGGTTTACTTGATGGAAATATTGTGAGCCAAACTCTAAGTAAGGACTGTCTATCGAAGACCATTTAAAATCTGTAATATCGTGAGCATCCCAATTTTGAGCAATGCTTTGTTGTTTTAGCGCTTCATATGACCAAGCACTCACAAAAGGAGCCAGTGCCTCTCCTGTGGTACTTAACACGAAGAAGTAAAAAGTTTCATTTGTCGAATTGAACAAATCTATAGCCGCCTGACTTGTTGCTTCTTCGATTGTAGCAACTAAGTTTTCAAATATATCATTAGAATAATTCATCTTGCTAAATCCTTAAGTATTACATTTTTTACCAATCTGTCTTAGGGCACGTCTCAAAGCACATCTAATTGCTTTTTTCTACGTCCTCTATTCTTCATAGTTTCTACTACATTTTTTAATCTTTCTCATACCTTTTCATGGAATTTTCTATTATGCATTTCATTATGAGGGCGAGGATGCCCCGCAGCTTAGCCTGACATAACTGGCCGACCTTCCAATATCATATTTCTACCAAGCTGTTGTGAGTTTGCTCTAGTACTGCCGAGATTACCATTGCCTAAAGGACCTTTTTAGCAAGTCCCAAAACATCTATCCACGCCTGCGCATTTAGCGCAAACTGATACAAATTCACCCCACCTAACAACCCAATCGGATCCTGATTCACAAACCGCCCCACATCAGGCTCTTAATACCTGAAGAAGTTGTAGTGTAGCCCCGTCTCGTGGTCGGCATACTGGTTTTGCAGACCGAAGGGTTGGTACGCAGTTCCCGTTACATTCGTCTCATTTTTCAGACGATTTCTATGTTAACTTACTTGCCAATTTGAGTGAAGTGGCAGATCTAGTTCGTTTAACAGCATTCCTCAATAAATAGATATAAATCATTTATTAAATTTTCTAAAGTATCAAATTCCTTTCTTTCTAAACAAATTATCTTTTCTGTCTCATAATCAATCCACTCCTTCACCATACTCAAATCATTCCAAATGGTAAGCTCTCCAATCTTATCGGGTAAAGAACATATTAAAGTAATAGAAATCATCTCACTATTAAAATAATTCTTTTGTACACTAAAACGAGAATAATCTAATTTTAAAGCTTCCAAATTATCAATAACTATCTGTAGCATTTTGTTTCTTAACTCCCTATATTTAAAACCAAGATTGATGCTATCTTTATGTATCTACTCCATTGTTAATACACACCAACTTTCGCCCCGGTGAATTTAAACCCTTCAAATCCAAAGCACCATCTAGTTTTCTCCTTTTTACAGGGCTTTATTGAAAGCAGCTACTTCAGCATATTTCCAATGCCACCCTGGTACATTAGGAACACTAGATTCGATTTTATTTAAAGCTTTTTTATTCAGGATGCAATTTTTTAGGAGCTTTGCCACTTACTCCTTTATAAATGTGATCATTAACATAAAAAAAGAAACCGCTCCTGTATTCTGTTTTGCAGATACTATTGTAAGGAAATCTACTATGGATTCCAAGCCTAAAGAATCAATCCAACTTGTAATATTAGAAGCGAACCAGTATAGATTTTCTCCATCCCACAACCAATCGGCTCCTGATTCACAAACCGACCTGCATCAGGCTCATAATACCTGAAGAAGTTGTAATGTAGTCCCGTCTCACGGTCGGCGTTCTGGTTTTGAAGCCGGAAGGGCTGGTATGCGGCATCCATTACCTTGGTTTCTACTTAAAGACGACCCTAGCCGGTATAGTTGCCGGACCACAAGAGGTTGCCATCCCAAACGAATTCAGTTTCCTCTTTGAGGTTACCTGAAACTTCTCTGTCTGTCAGGCGACCTCAAAGAGGTATTGAGGCCGTCTAAAATAGTTCGAGTTTAAATAGTTTGCTAAATTTGTTTTTTAAGGATTTTCTCTAAATAATCTGAAAAATTAGCTGCTAAAGTTAGCAATTCATCAGTGTCTTGATTGTAAATCATTACCGTTTTAGATGGGGAAATATAAATAGGATTTCCCCAGCCATCGGTGCCAATTATTAAATTACTTTTGCCATCTTTAAGATAATCGGAAAATTCTTTATTTAAATCAATAATTGTATCTTCCCCAAGAAATTCGGAATTATGTATTCCATATATTTGAGCATCCCTAACGACACACCCACCAAATCTCATTGTAAATTCTTTAAAATCCTCATCTAACTTAACATTAAGTGATTTCTCTACATTGAGGACCTCATCATCAGTTGTTGGCTTTCCTTGAGCGACTGGATTTTTTTGAAAGAAAGCAATTAACTGCTCTAAAACAAATTTGTTTAACATAAATACTCCTTATTAAACTAATAAGACTTACCTGCTTTTAGGTCTCTACGTCTTAACTCTTTTCTGGATCTATATTTCCAATATTCTCTACGGCAATTTCAAAAATCATGTCTGACACTGTCATTTCTTACACCTTTACCTTTTTGATTACTAATATGTTAGATAACTTTTACATTTATAGTGATTTTTCCATGCGTTGTAGTTGCCGAACCAAACCAAGTTACCGTCCTTATCGGTCATCTCTCTTTGGATGCTGATTTGGTCGCAGTGGAAGTAGTGGTGTTGTTGGTCGCTTTCTCCGTCTTCGTTGGTCCAGTTGCGTAGCAGTGCCAGAGGTTCGTAAGAATCTGGGTCGGTGTAGAAATAGGTATATCTGCTGTCCGGGTGAATTTCTTGCAAGAAGTGGCTACCGTCCTAAACGAATCCGGTTTCCTCTTCGAGACCGTCTGAAAATTAGAAACTACTTACGTGCACTCCAAACGTACTCTCTGTTGTGATCGAGGGTTTCATAAGGGTTACGGCTTACTAAACGATTTTAGGCTACTTAGACTTTCATCTGTTTATCTATATTTTTTAAGATCCTGTAAAGTAATTAGATTATTACTTAAATCATCTAAAAATAACAATTGAATTTCATATTCACGTTTTAAATTTTCCTCCTCTATTTTGCCATCTTTGGAGTATGGGAAATTCGCTAAAGCATCTTTCCAATTAATTACGTTTTCAGCACATGCAGCAAAATAATAACTATCAGATGATTTTTGTTGTATACCTAGTAACATATTTCGAATCGAAG
>ERZ773207.221-NODE-221-length-21228-cov-9.780853_pt1 | contig 21228 bp, 17 predicted proteins | sample MGYA00580997_ERZ773207 | MGnify/ENA primary metagenome ERZ773207 (study PRJEB29015, sample SAMEA2738170) | human oral metagenome | biome: human oral; feature: human-associated habitat; material: saliva | place: China | collected 2239 ... | reverse complement strand
ATGTGGAATGATATAGATGATTTTTCATTAGATAAAGTATTTAAAGAGTTTGCAGATGAAGGACATTCAATAGGTGGATACCCAACATTTATTCAAGAAGATCCAAGACAGTATGATGAGGAAAACCAAGAATATAATGTTATGTTGTTACAAGTAGATAGTGAATTTGTTGAAGGTGAGAGTAGATATTTAATTTTATGGGGTGATTGTGGTATAGCAAACTTCTTTATAAGAGAAAAAGATTTAAAAGCACAAGATTTCTCTAATATATTATATAATTGGGATTGTAGCTAAGATAATAACTTTAACCACATATGTTTTAAGCGTATGTGGTTATTTTTTAATAAAAACAAAAGTTTAAATTTTCATTTACCTGCTATAGTTCGTAAAAAACAATTGTTCTCCTCAGAGAAAAATTCGTTTTTTAGATAGAAAGTGAATGATAGTATTAAGAGTTAAAATAAATTAGCTTTACATCCGTACTATTAATCTATCATATTGAGAATAAATAATAAAAAACATATATTATTTTCAAAAATTCTATTGACATAAAATTAAAAACTTGTTATACTAATCCCAAGTTAATGATTCACACGTTGAAAAGATAAGTAAAAGTGAAAGATTGTAAAGAGAGTCTCGGGTGGTGAAAAGAGATCAATTCGGAAACTTTGAAAATGGTCTTTGAGTGTTAGTGGTCGAATAATTAGACCTCTACGGGAAAGCCCGTTAAAGCTTCGAGGTATAACACCATAGTTTTGGTGCGTACTTTTTGAGTTGATATTTGTGAGAATATCATAAAGTAAGGTGGTAACACGTAGATTATTAGACGTCCTTGCAGGAGCATAAGCTTCTGTGAGGATTTTTTTATTTCTCAAAATAATCACGAGAATAATTAACTATAACTATATACAAGCATTTGGAGGAAACAAACATGTCAGAATTACTAAATATTTATAAAACTTTAAAATCAAAAAAATGGGTAAACTTAAGTCATAAAATTGATGAAAATTCGCCTAAATTCCCTGCTTTACCAGCACTAGAAAAAGAAGTATTATTCACACTAAAAGATGGATTTTATGTACAAAAATTCTCAGTAGTTGGTCAATACGGAACACATATTGATGCTCCGATTCACTTTGTAGAAGGTGGTAGATGGCTTGATGAGATTGAATTAAAAGATTTATTGTTACCGCTATATGTTATTGATAAAAGCAATGAAGTAGCAGAAAATAATGATTATGTTATTACAAAACAAGATATTCTTGATTTTGAAGCAGAACATGGAGAAATATTACCAGAGTCTTTCGTAGCATTTAGAAGTGATTGGTCAAAACGTTGGCCTAGCTATGATGAAATCCGTAATCTAGACGAAAATGATGTTCAACACACACCAGGTTGGGGTCGAGATGCTTTAGAATTTTTAATTAAAGAAAGAAAGGTTAAAGCAGTTGGCCACGAAACATTAGATACAGATGCAGGTGTTCCTGCAGCAGAAAAAGGGTTAGTTGAGGAGTATTATTTACTAGAACAAGATATTTATCAAGTTGAAGTACTAGCTAATCTTGACCAAGTTCCAGCAACAGGAGCTTTAATATCAGTAGCGTACCCTAACTGGACAGAAGCTACTGGTTCACCAGCAAGAGTGGTTGCTATTCTACCAGAAGAGGAATAAAAAGGTCTTTAATAAAAAAGGAAAGTTTAAAAATAAAAAAAAGAGAAAACAATAGGAGTATAGAATTATGTGTCAAAATTGTCAAAATAAAGTAGTAGGAAAAGCACCATTCAGAGTAGATCACGTAGGATCATATTTACGACCAAAAGAGTTAGTAGAAGCTCGTGAAAAATTCGCTAAAGGTAAGTTAAGTAAAGAAGAATTAACAAAAGTTGAAGATAAATTAATCGCAGAATTAGTAGAAAAACAAATAGCTGCAGGGTTAAAAGGAGTTACTGATGGGGAGTTTCGTCGTGCATACTGGCACTTAGACTTTTTTTGGGGACTTAATGGAGTAGAACATGTTCAAGGAGAAAAAGGGTATCCTTTTAAAGGTATAGAAACTAAACCTGATACAGCAAAAGTAACAGGAAAAATTAGTGGAGAAAATCATCCATTCGTTGAACATTTTAAATATTTAAGAGATATTACAAAAGATAAAGATGTAGTGGTAAAACTTACTATTCCATCTCCATCACAATTATATTTTGAATTAATTCGTACAGAAGATCATATAAAGTCATATGAACAGTTTTATAGTAACTTCGAAGAATTAAAAGCAGCAATTGTTTTGGCTTATAAACAAGTAATTAATGAACTTTACAACGAAGGATTAAGAGTACTTCAATTTGATGATTGTACTTGGGGTGCATTAGCGGATGATGGTTTTGCAAATCGTTTCCGTGATGATAGACCATTAGAAGAAGTTCGTCGTGAATATGCAGCACGTTGCCTAGCATTAAACAACGAAGTAATTGAAGGGAAACCTGAAGATTTAGTAATCACTACACATGTATGTCGTGGTAACTTTGCTTCTAAGTGGATTTCACAAGGTGGATACCAAAATGTGGAAGATGAGCTGTTAGCAGGTGAAAATGTAGATGCGTACTATTTAGAATACGATACTGACCGTGCAGGTGATTTCAAGCCATTAGCTAAAGTTGGAAAAGACAAAAAAGTAGTTTTAGGATTAATCACATCTAAATTTGCTGATTTAGAAGATAAAGAAGAAGTTATCGCAAGAATCAAAGAAGCTAGCCAATATATTCCATTAGAAAATATTTATTTAAGTACACAATGTGGATTTGCTTCAACAGAAGAAGGAAATGTAATAACTGAAGAAGACCAATGGAAAAAAATTGCTTTAATAAGTGAAATCGTTGAAGAAGTTTGGGGAACTAAGTAAACTGGTATATCTCTAAGAAAATATACCAATTTTGGAGAAAAATAATTAAGAAAATTTTTATTTTTAAAAGTAGTTAACGAAAGAAAAGATGAGCCTAATTTATAGAAAAATATTATTAAAAAGAGAAAAAAGAGAAAACGATAGGAGATAATAGTATGTGTCAAAATTGCCAAAATAACCAAGTAGGAAGTGCACCATATAGAGTAGATCATGTTGGATCATTTTTACGACCTAAGGAATTAGTAGAAGCTCGTGAAAAATTTGCTAAAGGTGAATTAAGTAAAGAAGAATTAACAAAAGTAGAAGATAAAGTAATTACGGATTTAGTAGAAAAACAAATTAAAAATGGATTAAAAGGTGTTACAGATGGAGAGTTTCGTCGTGCATACTGGCATCTAGACTTTTTCTGGGGGCTTAATGGAGTAGAACACACTCAAGCGAAAATTGGATATCAATTCCATGATGAGACAACAAAACCTGATTCAGCAGATGTAGTAGGTAAAATCACTGGAGAAAATCATCCGTTTGTAGAACATTATAAATTTTTACGCGATTTAGTTGGAGATAGAGCACAAGTTAAGCAAACTATTCCTGCACCAGCACAATTTTACTTTGAGTTAATTCGCGATGAAGAACATATAGCTCAAACATATAGCGTGTATGAAAATAAAGAAGAATTATTTAACGATATTATTACAGCATATAAACAAGTAATTAAAGAGCATTATGATGCAGGTTGTCGTATTATCCAATTAGATGACTGTACTTGGGGAGCAATTGTTGATGACAGATTAATTAAATTAATTGCTGAAGGAAGCGGATTAGAACCTGAAGGGATTAGAGAAGCTTTCATTAAAGATTTTATTACTCTAAATAATGGAGCTCTTACAGATTTACCAGACGATTTAGTAGTAAATACACATATTTGTCGTGGTAACTATCACTCAACATGGGCTAGTTCAGGGGGATATGATGCAGTAGCAGATACTTTATTTGGTGAAGAAAATGTTAATGCATACTATTTAGAATACGATACTGATCGTGCAGGTGATTTTAAACCGTTAGCAAAAGTTGGAAAAGATAAAAAAGTTGTTCTTGGTTTATTAACTTCAAAATCAGGAGAATTAGAAAATAAAGAGGAAGTAATAGCTAGAATTAAAGAAGCTAGTGAATATGTACCTCTAGAAAATATTTATTTAAGTACACAATGTGGATTTGCTTCAACAGAAGAAGGTAATATTCTTACTGAAGAAGACCAATGGAAAAAAATTGCTTTAATAAGTGAGATTGTAAAAGAAGTTTGGGGAAATGAATAGTTTTGTGCTGTAAAAAAAGCATAGAAAGAAGTTAGGTTTCTATTGATAATAGAATAGTATATTATGAAAAATAAAAAATAGCTCTCAATTTATTTGAGAGCTATTTTTATATCTAACCGTTTCGTTTCTTAACTACAAAGAAAGGTGAACCAAAATTACAATACTCTAAGATGTAATCTTCTAGGTTATTTATATTTTTAGGATTGTTTCCATCTTTTGTAAGGATAAAACCACTTAAACGAAGCTTATCATGAGAAATATCTCCTACAATATATGGTTTGTTCTTAAGTACATCAACTAATTTTTCTTCGAAAGATTCTCTTTGGAAAGCATCTTTGAAGTTATATATTAGTTCATAGATAAGTCCATCGACTTCGAATACTAAATTGTTTTGTTCCATAATTAATCCTTCCTAACTACCTGTCTCATGATATATAGAGCCATGAAAACAAGTGAATATATAGCTAAAATACCAGTAGCAAAATATTTAGTACGATCAATTATTATATTAGTTTTTTCTAAATTATTCTTTTTACTAAAATCTTTTTCATCTATGAAATTAACTTTAAATTTATCTAATGCTCCAGATGAGTCATTATTTTTAAAGGTAGTAGATACAGTACCCTCGTTTGCTGAGATTGTATCATATTTTTGGAAAAGTAAAATCTTACTATTCATTAATAGGTAATTAACATCTTTTATAGAGTGTTTTTCATAGAATAAATCGTATAAATCTTGATCAAAACTAATATTTTCATTATTAATAGTATATGTTCCTGCTTTTAAAGCAAGTTTATATTGATAATTTGAGAATAAATATTCGTAAGTTTTTTGAAGTTTTTCAAAAAATGCTTCTTTCTCTTCACTTTGATTTAACACTGTTACAAGTAATTTAGTGTTTCCACTATATGCATAAGTCACACTATTTTTTCCTGAGTAATCTAAACCTAAAACTCTAAATTTTTCTGAATCTTTAAATGTAACACTGTTTGTTGCTTTTTCACCAGAAGAAAGAGTATATTCTGGATTTTTAGTAATTTCAGTTAATTCAGGATAGTTTTTCAAAATCACACTAGTTAAAAATGAAATATTTTTTGCAGTACTAGTGTTTTTTTCGCTATTTTCAAGAGTTTCTAGTTTAGTATTATTAAGAGACATAGAGCTTAATATAGTGTTAGCTTGTTCTAAGTCAATATTATATTTTGTAAAGATTGCTTCTAGCAGACCACTAGAGTTTTCATTTTCTAATAAGAATAATGCGTCTTTAACAGCTAATTCATTAGTGAATTGATATTTTGATAGTATATCGTCACTTTTATTAATAGTTATTTTGTCGTCTAAATTAATTTTTTTATTTTTCAAATCATCTGTTAGTAAAAATAAAGCTAGATAATTTGGTAATTTGTTTACTGATACTTTTTCGTTTTCTCCACGTTTAGAAATAATTTTTCCGGTATTATATTCAGAAATAACAACACTTGTATTAGTATCACTAAGTTCAGAAAGGGCATTGTTATCTGAAAATATGTCATCAGCTTTAGCAATATTAGGAATTAGAAATACCAGAGACATAACTAAAGCACTAATTTTTTTAAATCTCATTATAAAAAAATCCTTTGCATTAAAGTTACTTAGAAAATAATAAAAATCTTCTAAATACATACAATATAGTATATTACAAATTGACAAAAAATTCCATTAAGAAGGAACGGAAAGAGATAATTTATTTTAAATTAGAATAATGTGTAAAAGAAAATTAAATACAGAAATAGTCGCTATCGATAAAAAATAATTAAACTATTTTCTAGTGATAAGTTTGTTCTGGGATTCTTGCTTTAAATAGCAAATATAGATATAATTAACTATGGTAAATATAAAGAAAAAAATAATATAATATGTAGGAGGAGTACAGCCTATATGTCTCATCTTTAAATAAATATAGCTAAACAGTAAAAAATTGAGTGACTAGAGATGGGAAACTAAAATATAAAGGTTGTTAAGAGAAACTATGAAATATGATGTTATAGTTATAGGTCTTGGTAGTGCGGGACTTATGATTGCAGATAGATTAAATGATAGTGGATTAAAAGTATTAGTTCTTGAACAAAATCGAAGAGCAGGCGTAAAGCTACTTCTAACAGGAAATGGTCGTTGTAATGTAATGAGTAGTGATAATGCAGAAGATTTTGTCGCAGCAGTTCATAATGGAAGATTTTTACGCAGTGCATATCATAAATATAATGTTAAGAAGTTTTTTGATAAGCACAATCTAAAACTTAAACAAGAAAATAGAAGACTTTATCCAGCGAGCGAAAAAGCCCGAGATGTCGTAAATACCTTTAAAATAGATCATGCAAAAATTAAATATAAAGAGAAGGTAGAAGACTTAATATTTGAAGATGATAAATTAGTAGGAGTTAAAACAAACGTTGATACATATTTAGGAAAAAATATTGTAGTTTGTGCAGGAGGAAAAACTTATCCGCAAAGTGGAAGTGATGGTTCATTACATAGAATATTGAAAAAACATGGTATTAAATTAACGAAAATATATCCTAGTGAAGTAGCGTTAATTTTTGATGATTTCAAAGAATTATCCGGTGTTGCTCTGCAGAATGTCAGAATGTTCCATAAGAAAAATGAAAGAACAGGAGACTTATTATTTACTCATAAAGGACTTAGCGGACCATTGTCGATTTCTATGGGTGAATTTGTTGCTAGATTTCCTGAAGATAAATTTTATTTAGATTTTTATCCAGAACTGAATGAAGAACAACTTTTTGAAAAATTATGGCAAGATAATAAATATCTGCATGGAAAACTACCGAAGAGCTTTTATAATTTCATGTTAGATAAATATTTTCCAGAAAATGTTAGTAAAAAAGAGCTAAGAAAGTTTGTATCTAAAATTAAACGCTATGAATTAGTAGGAGTTAAAACAATGCCGTTGGAATATGCTTTTACAACTGCTGGAGGAGTTGATTTAAAAGGTGTTAGTCCAAAAACGTGTTGTCATAAAAAAATAGATAACCTATATTTCGCTGGAGAAATACTTGATTTACATGGTGAAATAGGTGGTTACAATCTAATGGTAGCTTGGTTTACAGGGATGATTGTTGCTGATGCTATTAAAGAAAAATTTGGAATAGAGTAGTATTTTTCAAAACTAAAAAAGCAAGAGAAAATGTAGAAGTAAAAATAAAATAATACACTAATAGAGACAATATAAATCTCTATTAGTGTATTTTCTTGTTTACTTTTTAGGGTTGGAGTAGTATAATGTTAATTATATTTATTAGTTAGGAGAAAAAATAATCGATGATAAAAAAACATTTTAAAAAGATATTATTATCAATTTTAGTTTTGTTAGTAGTAGCTTTTGGCTTTACAGGAAATTATTTTTATAATTTTGCTTTAAATCCTGAAGTAGATAAAAGTGCAATTGTCAATCAAGATAGTGATGGAGAAAAAGAAGATAAAACAGCTGTAGAAAATTGGTTTGAGTCTACCAAAACTGAAGTAACTATGGAATCTGTTACGAAGAATAAATTGGTTGGGTATAAGTTTGTTAATCCAAATGGAAAAAAATGGATTTTTGTTGTTCATGGTTATACAAGTGATGCTAAAAAAATGGCTAAGTATATTAAGAGATTTTATGATATGGGTTATAACGTATTTGCTCCTGATTTAATCGCGCATGGTAAGAGTGAAGGGAAGACAATCTCTATGGGTGGATTTGATTCAGATGATTTAATTAACTGGATTAAGAAATTATCTGCTGAAAACAATAATGCTGAAATAGCTCTATTTGGAGTAAGTATGGGAGCAGCCACAGTCATGAATGCAATAGGTAAAAATTTACCAAGTAATGTTAAAGTATTTATAGAAGATAGTGGATATGTTAATTTAAAAGTAGAATTTACATATCAATTGAAAAAATTATTTAAATTACCTAGCTTCCCAGTAATACCTGCGGCCAATACTATGACGAAAATAAGAGGTGGTTACTTCTTTGGTGACGTTAATGCAACTGAAGGTTTAAAAAATACTAAGTTGCCAGCTTTGGTTTTACATGGGGAAGAAGATGGTTTTGTTCCTATAGAACATGGTAAAGAAGCTTATGAGTTGATTGGTTCAGAAAAAGAATTCCATAGTTTCCCTGGAATGAAGCATGTGCAAGCAGAGCGAAAGTATAGAGAGCAATATTGGGATATAATAAGTAAGTTTTTAGAAAAATATTTCAATAAATAATGATGAAAAGCACTAGATTATCTAGACAATCTAGTGCTTTTTTATTAATTATTAAAAAATTAATTAATATTATTTTTCTCCGACTACTACGAACTCTTTATTAAGCTTGTTTAATACTTCAACGCCATCTTCAGTTACAAGTACTAAGTCTTCGATACGTACTCCCATACGTCCTGGTAGATATATACCTGGTTCAATAGAGAAAATCATACCTGGTTCACAAACCATTTCGTTAATGCTAGAAACGTCTCCGTATTCGTGGTCTTCTAACCCAATTTGGTGACCAGTACGGTGAGTGAAGTATTCTCCATAACCTTTTTCAGTGATGTAATCACGACAAGCAGCGTCGATATCACATAATCTAGTTCCTGGTTTTACTAAAGCAGTACCACGTTTAACAGCTTCTAGAACGATTTCAAATACTTCTCTATCTTCTGGTGTAGGTTGTTTAAAGAATACTGTACGAGTCATATCTGAACAATATTTATCTTTGATTCCACCAATGTCTACAATAACAGACTCACCTGGTTTTGGTAATCTATCACCTGGTGTACCGTGTGGATTTGCTCCATTATCTCCAAAAGCGATAATAGGTGGGAAACATGTCCCCTCGACACCAATTTCTTCATAGTAAGCTAATAATTTTTTAACTAAATCTTTTTCTGTAGTGTTTTCGTTGATATTGTCGATAACAAATTGGCATGCTTTGTCGTTTAATTCAGAAGAAATGCGCATTAATTCTCTTTCTTCTTCATCTTTTAGCATACGAGTAGTATCTACTAATACTGAAACATCCACAAATTTAGTTTTAGGTAATTTATCCATTAGTGGAAGCAAGAAACGAGCAGGTAAAATTTTATCAATACCTAGTTTTGTTCCATCTGGAATGAACTCAGCAACTTTACTAATAATATCATCAGTATCTGAGTAACTTACGATTTCTAAACCTAAGTCTTCTTCTAATGGGAATAGAATATTTAAGAATAATTTGTGATTTCCATTTTCATCTAATAAAATAGCGAAGAAGCGCTCACCAGGATTTTCTAAGAAACCTGTTAAATAAAAAATAGAATATGGATCACTTACAAGTGCATGTGTGATTCCTTGGTCTTTCATTTTAGCTAAAATGGTATTAGTTCTAGAAAGTTTCATATTATACAACTCCTTTTAATATTTCGAATATATTTTCATTATATCACTTGCTAATTTGAAAAACAATAGTTAATTAACGGAATGGTAACATTTTCAAAAATAGTTGTAGTATTTGAAAAAGTATGCTATAATATTCGTGTATTAAATTATACAGAAAGAAGGGATTTATATGTCTGAAGTAGCGGTAAAAAAAGGTAAACCGTGGAGCTTTTATATGAGCTCGATGACTTTTATGTTCGAACGTTGTGCTTACTACTCATCAAAATGGCTTATTATTGTTTATGTAACAGCAGCAGTAGTAAGTGGAGGTTTTGGAGAAAGTGGTCTTGGTCTAGGTAAGGTAGAAGGTGCAGCGATGCAATCTAACCTAGTGGCATTCACTTATCTTGCCCCTGTATTATTTGGTTTTATTGCCGATAAGTTGGTTGGGGCTCGATATCTTATTCCTCTAGGATTATTATTAATGGGAATAGGATATGGTTATGCAGGGTTTGTTGGATCATATTCAGCTTTATGGACGATGATTGTTTTAGTTTCTTTAGGAACTGGATTTTTCAAAGGTAACCTACAAGCTGTAGTTGGACAAATCTTCGAAGGTGATCAAAAACGTAAAGATGACGCATTTTCAACTATGTATTCATTTATAAATATTGGGTCATTTATTGGAACAACTTTCGTAGGGATTTTATATGTGAAACTTGCGACAGCTAGTGCTAACGGTTACTTACAATGTTTCAAAATAGCAGGGTTAATATGCTTAATCGGTGCTGTTTGGTTCGTTTTAGGTTACAAATCTTTAGGAGATGTTGGTAAACATCCATTTGCTCAAGGGGAAGAACACCACGAAGATAAACCAAAAGTAAATCGTCCTTTAGAAAAATATGAAATTCGTCGCGTATGGTCTATCGTAATCATTTCATTACTTTCTGTTATTTTCTGGATTTTCTGGTATTTAACATATGTAATTCTTTATGATTATATGCCTAAATTTATTGATGCAAATCTAGGTAGCTTTACGGTTCCTACATCATGGTTAGACTCTGTTAATGGATTAACTTGTATTATTTTAGGTCCTGTTCTAGGAGCGTTATGGTATAAACTTGCTACTCGTCCAAAAGGGGACTGGAGTTTATACAAAAAAGCATCTATTGCATTATTCTTACTAGGTGTGACTTTCGGAATCTTAGCATTAACAGAAGTAACTCGTGGAGTAGGAGCTCCTGAAACTCAAAAAGCTAGTATTCTTTGGGTAATATTATTCTTCGTAGTACTAAGCTTGGCTGAAATGTTCTTCTCTCCATTAGGGGCATCATTTGTATCTAAATATGCACCTAAACAAATTCTATCTATAATGATGGCTGTTTGGATTGTTGCAACATTTGGTGCAGCTAAAGGATACAGTTTATTGTATTCAAAAATAGCTGATTTACCTATTATTCAAGTAGCGCTAGGTATAGGTGCTGTTTGTGTGGTAGTGGCAGTATTAGTATTTATCTTCGAGAAAAAATTAGCTAGTCTAGTAGAACTTCGCGAAGGTGAAACATTAGTAGAAGAGTAAAATTAATAAAAAGGTTAGAATTAAGATTCTAGCCTTTTTTCTTTTTTAAACGAGTAGAGTTCCTAAAAATATTGTTATATCATAAATATTTATTTGTTTATGATGCTATCATTAAATAGAAAAAATAATTTTTATATAATAATGATAAAATACTGGTTTTATGGTAAAATAGAAGTGTAAATAAAATATATATAATTGGGAGGTCTATTATGGAACAGTTAAGAACTTTTTATCCTGCAATAGAAGAAAATTTTTCGGAAATGCTGGATGTAGATGGTACGCATACAATTTATTATGAAGAAAGTGGAAATCCTAATGGGGTACCAGTAATATTCTTACATGGGGGGCCTGGATGTGGGACGGCACCAAGCTGTAGACAATATTTTGATCCAGAGTTTTATCGTATAATTTTATTCGATCAACGTGGAAGTGGTAAATCAACACCACGTGCATGTTTAGAAAATAACGACACATGGCATATCATAGAAGATATAGAAAAAATTCGTGAAAAGTTAAATATTGACAAATGGCTTGTTTTTGGAGGAAGTTGGGGTTCAACGTTATCTCTTTGCTACGCAATTAAACATCCTGAAAGAGTTTTAGGTTTAGTACTACGTGGTATTTTCTTAGGAAGACGAGAAGATATTGAATGGATTTATGAAGTAGGTGGAGCGAGTAATATCCACCCAGAATCTTTTGAAAGATATGTATCTATTATTCCAGAAGAAGAACGTAAAGATATAATAGGAGCCTACTATAAACGTTTAACAAGTGAAGATAAAGAAACTAGAGAAGTTGCAGCAAAAGAATGGAGTATGTGGGAAGGTAGTCTAGTAACTCTTCATCCTGATCCAAACCTTGAACAAAGTTTTGGAGAAATTAACTATGCTATCTCTATGGCTACTATCGAATGTCATTTCTGGATGAACGACATGTTCTGGGATGATGACAACTGGTTATTAAATCATGTGGATGTTATAAAAGATATTCCGACATGGATAGTTCATGGACGATATGATGTAGATTGTAGACCGATAGGTGCATATGAACTAAATAAAAAATTAAACAACTGTAAGTTAGAATTTACGGTTTCAGGTCACTCATCAGGAGAACCGGAAATTGTTGATTCATTAGTGCGTGCTACCGACTATTTCAAAGAAATTCTAAAATAACAAAAATATTTAAAAAATGTATAAATAAATTTATTTTACTGAAATTATAAGATTGTAAGAAATTATTTAAAATTAGTAATGAAAAACGCTTTATTTTGTGGTAAAATAGTAAATGTAAATATTTTATAAAGATAGGAGGTCCTGACTATGGGAGAGCTACGGACGTTATATCCAGAGATAAGTGAAAACTTCTCTAAAATGTTAAAAGTTGACGACGTTCATACTATATATTATGAGGAAAGTGGTAATCCAAATGGAATACCAGTAGTTTTCTTACATGGAGGTCCTGGTGGAGGTACAACACCAACAGGAAGAAGATTTTTTGATCCGGAAGCGTATCGTATTATTTTATTAGATCAAAGAGGTAGTGGTCAATCAACACCGCGAGCTTGTTTGAAAGATAATGATACATGGCATATCATAGAAGATATGGAGAAAATTCGCGAGGAATTAAATATCGATAAATGGCTTGTCTTTGGCGGTAGCTGGGGAACTACTTTATCACTTTGCTATGCTATAAAACATCCTGAACGCGTTCTTGGTTTAGTATTAAGAGGTATATTCTTAGGACGTAGGGAAGATATTGAATGGTTATATGAAAAAGGTGGGGTAAGTGAATTTTTCCCAGAAGCTTTTGCAAGATATACATCTATTATTCCAAAAGAAGAACAGGATGATATTATTGGAGCGTATTATAAGCGTTTAACAAGTGAAAATAAAGAGGTAAGAGAAGAGGCTGCACGTGAGTGGAGTATTTGGGAAGGTAGTGTAATGACATTATACCCTAACCCAAATGTAGAAGAGAGCGCTGGGGAGATTAATTTCGCAATATCAGTTGCAACTATAGAATGTCATTTTTGGATGAATGAGATGTTCTGGGGTGGCGAAGATAATTGGTTATTAGAACATGTTGATGAAATAAAAGATATTCCAACTTATATCGTCCATGGACGCTATGATGTAGATTGTAGACCGATTGGAGCCTATGAATTAAGTAAAAAACTGAATAACTGTGAGCTAGATTTTGTTATTGCTGGTCACTCTTCAGCAGAACCTGCAATAGTTGATGCTTTGGTACGTGCAACAGATAGATTTAAAGAAAAATTAAAATAAAAATATTATATACAAATAAAAAGGAGTAATATAAAATGGCAGTTAAAGAAAGAATCGCTAAACTAAGAGAACTTATGGAACGTGATGGTATTGATATTTATATGGTACCAACTGCTGACTTCCATAACAGTGAATATGTAGGAGAACACTTTAAAGCTCGTGTATTTATGAGTGGTTTCACAGGATCAGCGGGTACACTAGTAGTAACAAAAGATTATGCTGGACTTTGGACAGATGGACGTTACTTCTTACAAGCTGAACAACAATTAGAAGGTTCTGGTATTGAATTATGTCGTATGTTCAACCCAGGAGTTCCAACAACTACTGAATTTATCGAAAAAAATATTCCTGAAGGAGGAGTATTAGGTTTTGATGGACGTGTTGTAACATTCGGTGAAGGAAAAACTTTATCAGAAAAACTAAAAGCTAAAAATGCAACTATTAAATACGAAATTGATTTAGTAGATGAAATTTGGGAAGATAGACCAGAATTATCTAAACGTAAAGCATTTTACCTAGATGTTGATTTAGCTGGTGAAACTGCTACTAGCAAATTAGAACGCGTAAGAAAAGAAATGAAAGAAGCAGGAGCTAATATCCACATCATTACTAGTTTAGATGATACTGGCTGGTTACTAAATATCCGTGGAATGGACGTTGATTTCTTCCCATTACTATTAAGTTATACAGTAGTATTTGAAGATCACGTTGATTTATATGTTGACGAATCTAAATTTTCTGATGAAATTAAAGCTAACTTAGCTAAAGATAATGTTGTTATTAAACCATACAACCAAATCTATGAAGACATTAAAGGATTTAAATCAGAAGATGTTGTATTAGTAGACCCTGCACGTCTAAACTTTGCTATCTTCAGTAATATTCCAGAAGGTGTTAAATTAGTTGAAAAACGTAACCCTACGGTATTAATGAAAGCAATTAAAAATGACGTAGAGATTAAAAACATTAAAGAAGCTCACGTTAAAGATGGAGCTGCTCATACAAAATTCATTTACTGGCTAAAAGAATTAGTTAAAAGTGGTGAAATTGCAAATGAAACAGAATTATCTGCATCTGCAAGATTAGAAAAATTCAGAGAAGAACAAGGTGGATTCATTTGCCCAAGCTTTGACCCTATTTGTGGTCATGGACCAAACGGAGCAATTGTTCACTATTCATCAAGTGAAGAAACTAACCGAGCTCTAACTCCAAACACATTATTCTTAACAGATACTGGGGCAAACTTCAGTCAAGGTTCTACTGATATCACAAGAACAACTGCATTAGGAGAAATTTCAGATAGAATGAAACGTGACTACACTCGTGTATTACAATGTCACTTACGTCTATCAAGATTAAAATTCAAAGAAGGAGTTTCAGGTCCAAACGTAGACTTATTCGCTCGTGCACCGTTATGGTATGACTATGAAGATTACAACCACGGAACAGGACACGGTGTAGGATTCTTAGGAAATATCCACGAAGGTCCAGCAGGAATTCACTGGAGTATAGCTCGTTCTGTAGAACCATTCAAAGCTGGTATGGTATTAACTAACGAACCTGGATTATATATTGCAGGATCTCATGGTATTCGTTTAGAAAACGAAATCCTAGTAAAAGCAACAGTTAAAAATGAATATGGACAATTCTTAGAATTCGAACCTATTACATATGTTCCTTGGGATTTAGAAGCTGTAGATGTTGATCTATTAACAAGTGAAGATAAATACGAATTAAACAAATATCATAAAGAAGTATATGATATTATTGCACCTAAATTAACTGAAGAAGAAAGAGCTTGGTTAAAAGAGGCTACTAGAGAAGTTTAATAGTAGGTGAAATAAGGCTTTGGGATATTATTCTCAAAGCCTTATTAAAATAAATTATTGTAGAATTAAGGAGATAAACATGGGATTAGATAAAAAATTAGATAACTATGCAAAATTAATAGCAAAAGTGGGGATAAATGTACAAAAAGATCAACCGGTATTAGTTAGAGCAAGCACAGATGCTAGAGATTTTGTTTTGAAAGTAGTGAAAGCATGTTATGAACTTGGTGCAAGTAAAGTAGAAGTAGAATGGCGTGACCAAGAATTATCAAAATTAAACTTAAATTATCAAAGTGAAGAGTCTTTAAGTACTGTTAGCCAATGGTATGTTGATCGTTATCAAGAAACTGTAGAAAAAGGAACTGCATTCTTATCTATCATTGGAGATGATCCAGATGGATTAGCAGGTGTTGATAGTAATAAGATGAAAGCATCTATGGTTGGTCGCTCTAAAGCTCTAAGAAATTATATGAAATCTATTATGAGTGATGAGTGTCCTTGGTCGGTTGTTGCAGCTTCAACTGTTGGTTGGGCAAAACGTTTATTCCCAGAATTAGATGATGAAGCAGCATACTTACGTCTATGGGATGAAATTTTAAGTGCTTGTCGTGCTAACGGTGACGATCCAGTTGCTGCTTGGGAAGAACATATTAGTATTTTAGATACTAAAGGGAAATTTTTAAATGAGAATGAACTTGTAAAATTACATATAACAAATGACTTAGGAACAGATCTTTATGTAGGTTTACCTAAAGGGCATATTTGGCAAAGTGCAGGAAGTTATGCTAAAAAAGCTGATCGTTTTGTAGCTAACATTCCTACAGAAGAAGTTTTCACAATGCCACATAAAGATGTAACTAGTGGAGTAGTTTATAATGCAAAACCATTAAACCATGGAGGAGTTTTAATCGATGATTTCTGGTTAAAATTTGAAAATGGTAAAGTTGTTGATTATGATGCAAAACGCGGATATGATGCTCTTAAGAATATTATAGAAACTGATGAAGGAGCCAAACGTATTGGTGAAATGGCGTTAGTTCCTTATGATTCACCTATTTCAAATACAGGTATTCTATTCTTAGAAACATTATTTGATGAAAATGCAGCTTGTCATATAGCGTTAGGGAAAGCTTATCCTACATGTGTTAAAGGTGGAAGTGAAATGACAGATGAAGAGTTAGCTGCAGTAGGTGCTAATGACAGTTTAGTTCACGTAGACTTTATGATTGGTGAAGCGACTACTAACATTGTAGGGATTACTGAAGATGGTAAAGAAATTCAAATCTTTAAAGATGGTAACTGGGCATAACTTTATTATAGAAGAAATATATTAGATAAATAATAATTTTAGAATCTCAATTAATTATTTTAAAATAATCTTTATTGAGATTCTATTTTGTGTATTAGGTTTTGGTGGGAAATATTTGCGAAAAAATGAATTATATGTGATAATAGTTAGTACAAATTAAACAGGGGTGATTAAATGCGTTTAGATAAATTCTTAAAAGTTTCACGAATTATAAAAAGAAGAACAGTAGCTAATGAAATTTCAGCAGAAGGACACATAGCGATAAATGGGAAAAAAGCAAAACCATCTACTTCGCTTAAAGTAGGGGATGTGATTACAATTTATTTCGCTAAAAAAGAAGTTGTATATGAGGTGTTAGAATTAAAAGATAGCACTAAGAAAGAAGATGCAACTAAAATGTTTAAAATTATTTCGGAAAAACTGAGAGAAACATAAAATGGCAGATCGTAATGTAGAACAACAGTTTAGAAAAGATTTACTTAAAGCGAAAGCTAAGTATAGAAAGCGAAGAAAGTTTATTATTTTGAGTGTTCTTTCTTTAGTACTTGTAATTACTTTAGTTCAGACATTTTTCTATATTCGTGAAAAAAAACAAATTAACGCCCAATTAAAAGAACAAGCTGAACAAATAGAGAAACTAGAAAAAGAAGCGAAAGTAAATGAAGTTGTGATTGATAAGTTGAAAGATCCATATTTCTTATCAGATTTAGTAAGGCAAGAGTATGGACTTAGCTATGGTGGTGAGATAATATTTAGTTTACCGCAACAAGAGAATTTCTTAAAATCAGCTATTGAGTCGATAATGAAAGGCAATATCGAGAAAAAAGATGACGGTAGTGGCCGAATTGATGACAGTAAATTAGCTGATTCAAATAAAAAGTCGAAAGATAATAAGGATAAAGATAACAAATCAGAAGACAAATCGGATAATAAATCAGATGATGAATCAACAGAGGTTGAAGAAGAAACACCGGCTACAACTAGAAAATCATCAAGTTCGAATAGTGCTCGTTCAAATGCAACTAATACTAAAAAAAATACAAACGCTAATAATACCCGATCAAATACAAATAATACAAGAAACAATAGAGGTTAGATATATCATCTAGCCTCTATTGTTTTGCTGTTTTTTAGAAATAATCTAAATGGTAATAATTGTTTGTTAAAATACTCTAAAAGTGTTAATATATAGATAACTAAAAATTTTTAGTAATAAGTTAAATAAAGCCGGAGGGTGTTATGAATAAATACATAGGGGATGCGCTTCATACAGATTTATATCAAATAAATATGGGGTATGTTTATTTTAAAGATGGTATACATGAAAGAAAATCATATTTCGATGTATATTTCAGAAAGATTCCATTTGGTGGAGGTTACGCTGTATTTGCAGGGTTAGCCAAAATAATAGAGTATGTAAATGACTTTAAATTTACAGATTCTGATATAGAGTATTTACGTACGCTTAACTATGATGAAGATTATTTAGATTATTTAAAAAACTTAAAATTCACAGGAAGTATACGTTCGGTTAGAGAAGGTGAAATTGTTTTTGGTAATGAACCGCTAATTAGAGTAGAAGCTCCTTTGATTCAAGCGCAATTAATGGAAACTGCAATATTGAATATAGTGAATTATCAAATATTAATTGCTACTAAAGCTGCGCGTATTAAACATTTATGTCCGAATGAAGTTTGCATGGAATTTGGTACAAGACGTGCACATGAATTTGATGCCGCTCTTTGGGGAACTCGTGCTGCAATAATAGGTGGTTTTGATGCGACAAGTAATGTGAAAGCTGCAAAACTGTTTGGTATTCCATGTAGTGGAACGCATGCGCACTCATTTGTGCAGGCTTATCAAGATGAAGAAACGGCATTTAAAAAATATGCCTCAGTTCATAAAGATTGCTACTTCTTAGTGGATACATATGATACTTTACGTTCGGGTATTCCAACAGCAATTAAAGTTGCTGATGAATTGAAAGATAAAATTAATTTCTTAGGAGTTCGTTTGGATTCGGGTGATATTGCATACCTATCTCAAGAAGCTAGAAAAATGTTAGACGCTGCTGGTTATCCGGATGCTAAGATTGTTGCATCTAATGATTTAGATGAAGGTACTATAACTCACCTTAAACAACAAGGGGCTAAAATAGATTCTTGGGGAATTGGTACTAAGTTAATTACAGCATATGATAATCCAGCATTAGGTGCAGTTTATAAATTGGTATGTTTAGAAGATGACAATGGGGAAATGGTGGATAGATTAAAAATATCAGAAAATCCTGCTAAGTTAACTATTCCTGGAGTGAAAAAAGTTTATAGAATCATCAATAAAGATACTGGTAAAGCTGCTGGGGACTATATTGCTATGGATGATGAAAATGTACATGCAGAGCCTACCATAAAACTATTTCACCCGACACACACTTATTTAGAAAAAGAAGTGGAAAACTTTGAGGCTATCGATATTCATGTGGATGTGTTTAAAGATGGGAAGCAAGTATACGTAGCGCCTACTGTTCAAGAGAGTGCTGAATACTTTAAAGAAAGTAAGGAACTGATATGGAGTGAATATAAACGTTTATTAAACCCTGAGTTTTATCCGGTGGACTTAAGTACTAAATGTTGGAAAAATAGAAATAATATAATGAAAAAAATTACGAAAAAAAAGATTGACTAGGTGAAATTATGACATTACAACAAGAGGTAATAAAAAGATTAAGATGTAAACCTGAAATTAATGTAAACGAAGAGATTAGATTAACTATTGATTTCTTAAAAGATTATTTAAAAAAGAATAATTTTATAGAAAGTTTAGTTCTAGGTATATCAGGGGGGCAAGACTCTACTTTATGTGGTAAGCTTTGTCAGATGGCAATAACTGAGTTGAGAGAAGAAACAGGTAGAGATTATAAGTTTATTGCTGTGAGATTACCTTATGGTACACAGTTTGATGAAGATGATTGTAATGATGCTTTAGAATTTATTAAGCCAGATAAATTATATACTGTAAATATAAAAAATGCAGTTGATGCAAGTGTAGAATCGTTAAAATTAGCTGGTATAGTTATAACAGATTATGCTAAAGGTAATGAAAAAGCAAGAGAAAGAATGAAAGCTCAGTATTCTATCGCCACAATGAATAAAGGTATAGTTGTAGGAACTGACCATGCTGCAGAAGCAATTACTGGTTTTTATACAAAACACGGTGATGGTGGTGTAGACATTGTTCCTTTATATAGATTAAATAAGAGACAAGGTAAAGCTTTACTAAAAGAGTTAAACTGTCCAGAACATCTATATCTGAAAAAACCGACGGCAGACTTAGAAGAAGATAGACCTGCATTAGAAGATGAAGTAGCTTTAGGTGTTACTTATGATAATATAGATGACTATCTTGAAGGAAAGACTGTTCCAGAAGATGTTAGAAAAGTTATAGAAGGGCACTACTTGAAATCTGAACATAAGAGAAACTTGCCTGTAACTATATTTGATTTTTACAATATATAGAAGAAATAAGTAGAGATGGGGTCATAAATTCTATCTCTACTTGTTTTATACTAATTAAACTAAGATGAAAATAAATGTAAACAAACAGAATTTACAACAATTATAGAAGAAAGCGAACAATAAGAGATTTATTTTTATAAAATGTTAAGAAGAATACTATAAATTAACTTATATATATTGACAAAATCAATTAGAGATGTTAAAATAATATCAATCTTTCGTTTTGAAAGAAGTCATCTTATATTAACTAAAAGAATTTAAAAAAATTCAAAAAAGTTTTAAAAACTTCTTGACAAAGAATAAATGAGATGATAGAATAGAAAAGTCTTCGAGAAAGAAGGCCAAAACAACATTTTAAAAAACCGAATGTTAGAACTTTTTTTAAAAAAACTTTTAAAAAGTTCTTGACATTGATAAGATAAAATGTTAAACTATAAAAGTTGCTAATCGCAACAAACTTGAACATTGAAAACTAAACGAATTAAGTCAACGTTAATTCCAAAAAAGGACAGTTTTAAAAAGAAACTATAAAACTTTTTAATGAGCTAATCAAGCTAACAAATTTATTTGGAGAGTTTGATCCTGGCTCAGGACGAACGCTGGCGGCGTGCCTAATACATGCAAGTCGAGCGAAGTTTTTCTGGTGCTTGCACTAGAAAAACTTAGCGGCGAACGGGTGAGTAACACGTAAAGAACCTGCCTCATAGACTGGGACAACTATTGGAAACGATAGCTAATACCGGATAACAGCATTAACTGCATGGTTGATGTTTAAAAGTTGGTTTTGCTAACACTATGAGATGGCTTTGCGGTGCATTAGCTAGTTGGTGGGGTAAAGGCCTACCAAGGCGACGATGCATAGCCGACCTGAGAGGGTGATCGGCCACACTGGGACTGAGACACGGCCCAGACTCCTACGGGAGGCAGCAGTAGGGAATCTTCCGCAATGGGCGAAAGCCTGACGGAGCAACGCCGCGTGAGTGAAGAAGGATTTCGGTTCGTAAAGCTCTGTTGTTAGGGAAGAATGATTGTGTAGTAACTATACACAGTAGAGACGGTACCTAACCAGAAAGCCACGGCTAACTACGTGCCAGCAGCCGCGGTAATACGTAGGTG
>ERZ773207.218-NODE-218-length-21284-cov-4.582929_pt1 | contig 21284 bp, 17 predicted proteins | sample MGYA00580997_ERZ773207 | MGnify/ENA primary metagenome ERZ773207 (study PRJEB29015, sample SAMEA2738170) | human oral metagenome | biome: human oral; feature: human-associated habitat; material: saliva | place: China | collected 2239 ... | reverse complement strand
AACTGGTCAGAAGTAACACCAGAAGCAATAGCAAACTACAAAGCGCCAAGTATAGCAAGAGTAGAAGCGACAGAAGTAACATCAACAACAGAAAATGAAAAAGTAGATGTGTACTATGAAGCAGATATAAAACCAGAGCCGAAGCCAGAACTGAAACCAGAACCGAAACCGGAGCCGAAACCGGAGCCGAAGCCAGAACCGAAGCCAGAGCCTAAGCCAGAGCCGAAACCAGAGCCTAAGCCTGAACCAAAACCTGAACCAAAACCAGAGCCAAAAACTCCTGAAGAACATTCGCAAGAACCAGTGAATCAGCCAGAACGAAGCTTGCCTTCGACAGGGGAGAAGGATTCTGCAGATTTACTTTTAGCTGCTCTAGCAATGGGAAGTGTTGCTACAGGCTTGCTCTACAGCAAGCGTAAGAAAAAAGAGGTTTAGAATACTCTAAGAGCCTTTGAAATAAGCTATTTTTATGGTATAATAACGGTAAATCGTGGAGGAGTAGGATTATGAAATTTGGAAGTGATTTTTCCTGGTTATGGGTAGCTATCATTAGGATTTTTACAGCTCCCTTTTATATCGTTCTTTGGTGTATTAATGTTGTGAAATCAGCTGTCGGTATGTTTTTATTCTGGATTATAGGAAAGATATGCCTGACACTTGTGTTAATTGCGTTGTTAGCTGGCATACACTATCTTTTTAAAGAATCCAGTGAAAAATTTTTATCAGCTATTCTTGGATGGTACTATCCTAATATTATGGGGTGGTCCACTGAACCATGGATGACTTCTGGTCAAGTGTTTGAAGCTCCCAAAGGGGCAGTTAGTTTTTTCCCATATCCACATATTGAAGCTACCATTATGATAGTACTTACTCTTCTAGTAGCTACTGTTCGGACGATTTATCGTGAAGAATTTGATGAATTATAAAAATAGTATTGTGTTTGGCACTGTAGAAATCTCTGCAGTGCTTTTTATTAAAGAAAAAATGAAATTAAAAGAGGTAAAACAAAATGGAAATCATTACAAAAATTATTACTGGTCTAGGTGTAGTTGGAACAATCACAGGTCTTATTTGGATCTGGAATGGTGCGGTTGATTATATTCAAGGAAGAAAGAATAAAGATAAGCAAAGACAAGATGATGGGTCTGATTCTATGATTAATGGTGCATTCTTGGCTGTTGCTTCTGCAGGGATTGCGGCCGCAGTCGTTGCATCACTGTCTCAGCTAAAATTTTAGGAGTAGCCTATGAATTTAGATATTAGAGAGCTAACTAGTTCTCTTTCTAGTTACAGCTCTGCGACAAACCAAGCTGTAAATATAATGGCTGATGCAGTCAGACCTATTGGGTATATCCTTTTAGGTCTTTTTTTCTGGTTTGAAATGGCATCGTGGTCACAAATGGTCAAGTCGAGAGGGGGAGCATTAACACAGAAGATTTGGTTAGAGGCTTTAATGAAATATTTATTTGCTTTCATTATGATCTCTGCTTCATCCCAAATTTGTGATGCCATTCTGGAATTACTTAATATTATTGTAAAGGTAATTGCTCATGTAACACCTACTGTTAAAACGACCATTGATTCAAACATCTCTGGTGGAAAAGGTTGGTTTGAAAAACAAATTATTGGATTTGTTGGCTTTATTGTTGGTAAAGTTTCTAACATTATTCTAGGGATTATTGTTTTCTTACGTTACTTGGATTTGTATATGCTTAAAGCCCTAGCTCCATTGTTAGTAGCCTTCTTTATGATGGATTCGTTGCGATCTGTTACGATTAACTTCTTGAAATACTTTGCAGCCTCTGCCCTTATTGGTGTCATCCTAATTATTGTTTCTGTTGTATACGATTCGATTGTGGCAACAGATCTTCTCAAGGTTACGACTGCAGACAATGGTACTTGGGGAACAGCCTTTGCTTCAATTGCCAAAGGAGTAATCTATATCTTTGTCATGGTTGGATCTAGTCGAAAAGCCAAGCAACTTTTAGGAGTATAATCCATGTATAGAAAAATTAGAATTAATTGATGTTATTTTGTATGAGAGGAAACTAATTGAAAAAAATTGGATCAGAATTTTTAAGAGAATTTGAAAACGAGGACAAGCCAATTCTATTTGGTCTAACTACTAGAATGCTTGTTCTATACGTGTGTTTGATAATAGCTGTCTCAGGGACAATTGCTATTTACTTCTTTGGTCTACCTGATTGGTACATCTATCTTTGGGATGCTCTATTTGTCGTTCCTGGAGGAATGTACGGTACGGGAATGACTAAGCGAATGCGGATTAAAGAAAAAATCAATTTCTTTTTCCGAATCCAACAACGAACCTATGAGACAGAATTTGGAAAGATAGGAATGTATACGAAAGATGAGTTTATTCAAAAGCAAAAGAGAAAAACTAGAAAAAGCAGAAAAGAAAAAAATTGATCGTTTGCGTCGCCAAATGAAACCTACGACGCAAAACACGATCAATTACACACATCTACATGAAGATGGATTGATGCACATTGCTCGTGAGAAGTATTCTCGTAGCTTTATGTTGGGAGATGCTTCTTACTCGACAGCTCAACAAGATGAAAAAGAGAGTATCATCGATACAACGATGGATGCTCTTAATTCACTGGATGAGGGTAGTAACTACCAGCTCTTAGTCATTAACCGTCGAGTATCGGATAACTCCTTGCAGAATATCTTGTTTGAAGAAACAAACGATGGCTATGATGACTATCGTGAGGAGCTAAATGAGATGATCAAGGAGCGATTTACAACACATGCTAACAACTTCGAGGTACATAAGTATGTGACCATTTCAACGAATGCGGATGACCGAAAACAGGCTCAGTTGATCCTACAAGATATTGGAGTTTCCCTGGGAACGCAATTTCAGGAATCTGATATTACTTTCAGGGATATGAATGGTTTGGATCGTCTAAAAGTTTTTTCTGAGTTACTACGAGGTAATCCGTATGTCAATTTTGATTACAAAGAAATTGCTTTGACGGGTTTATCTACTAAATCATTTATTGCTCCAAACAGGATTGAATTTCAGGAAAAACGGATGGTTATAGACGATCGTTGGTGCAAGGTGCTCTATGCACGTCGCTATCCTAACTGGATGTCTGATCGTCTTATTCGAGATTTGACGACACTGGGGCTGGAGCTAGCTATTACGATCCATGCAGAACCCTATGAGAATGTTGAAATTTTAGAGAAGATTGACGATGCAGAAACAGATGCTGAAATTGGGAAGCTACGTTCTAAACGTAAGGCTGCTCAATCTGGTATCTTTGATGATGCAGTGGTTGCTGGTCGTGACCAAGAAATCTCAGAAGCTACCAAGAAGTGGCGAGATGAGATTACTGAGTATGATCAGAAAATCTTTTCTGGCTTTATTGCAGTGTATTTTAAGGCGGATAATCAGGAGGAACTACAACGTAATGAGCAGAAGATTAAGCGTGCTGGTCGGAAGCTAGGGGTAGAATTTGAAGATCTCTATTATTACCAAGAAGAGGCTCTAAATACGGTTTTACCTATCGGTGAGTGTTTCGTAAATGTGAAAAAGAATTTCATGAGAAAGATGACTACAGCTAATATTGCTACGCAGGTCCCTTTTACTAACGTGGATTTAAAGTCTGACAGCCCACTTGCTCGCTACTATGGCCAAAATCAGTTATCAAACAATATCATTACACTGGATCGAAAACGTGATCTGAATACGGGTTCAGGTGTTGTACTTGGTTCCTCTGGTTCTGGTAAATCTACTACGATTAAGGGTGGAGAAGTTATTCCAACTTTACTGAAATATCCAGAAGATCGAGTAATCATTGTGGATCCCGAAGATGAATATTCTGATATTGGCCGTGCTTTCGGTGCTCAGATGGTGGATATTTCGATTGGTTCTAAAACACATATCAATCTTTTGGATTTACCAGACTTGGATCGTTTGGACGATGAGGATGACGATCCAATAGGGGATAAAGCAAACTTGTTGATGGGATTGTTTGAATCGATTCTGTCAGAGGTGACAGATGCACAGATTGGGATTATTGACCGAGTGACAGGTGTGACTTATGAACGCTATTTGACGGAGAATTTTACCCCAACATTAAAAGAGTGGCACCAGGTCTTGAAAGAACAACCCGAACCCGAAGCACAAGACTTAGCTTTAGCAGTAGAGACCTATACAACTGGTTCTCAAGATATTTTTGCCCATAATACCAACGTGGATCTCAATCATCGCTTTGTTATATTTAATCTGAAGAAGTTGTCGCACAAATTGAAGCCGTTCGCTTTGATGGTTATTCAGGATTATATCTGGAATCAAATTGTAGAGAATCAAGGGAAATGTACTACATGGGTTTACTTTGATGAGATGCAGATTCTATTTAAAAATAAGGCTCAAGCAGATTTCTTTACTACGTTGTATTCACGGATTCGGAAATATGGTGCGATTCCAACAGGAATCACCCAGAACGTAGAAACGCTAGCTGCTGTTGAAGAAGGTCGGAAATTGCTCTCAAATAGTGAGTTTATGATTTTACTCAAACAAAAACCCCAAGATTTGGCTATCCTAAAAGAGATTGTCAATCTGACTGATAAACAGATTCGCTACTTAGCACGGCCAAAAGCTAAAGGTACTGGCTTAATCGTAGCTGGGCCAGTTGTGGTACCATTTGAAAATCCAATACCAAAGAATACTAAGTTGTATAACTTAGTCGCAACAGACGCTTAGGAGTCTCACTATGGATCAGGAGAAAGGCAGACCAAAAACAATCGGTCATAGGTTAGATCGAAAGCTAGAAAAAGTTCGTAAGAATTACCGAACGGTTCAACAAGATAGCGCAAAACAACTTACGAAGTTACAATCTCAGACTCACTCTAAACGTCAGTTGGTAAAGAAGAGTCGAAGCCAATTTCGAGCTTCTAAGAACAAGGTCAAGAAAATACAAAAAGAGTATAAGAGAATCCAAAAAGAGTACAAGAATATCCAGAAACAAGGAAGAAATCTTGAAAAAGAAGGAAAGGCACTTCGTCCAGAGGAAATTAAAAAGCAGGTTTTCCTTAAGCAGGAATTAGATAGGAACAATAAAAAGCAGGTCTTCCTTAAGCAGGAATTAGATAGTAACAATAAAAAGCAGACATTCCTTAAGCAGGAATTAGATAAGGCGAAACTGGAGAAAAAAACTTCTAAAAGAACTTTTAAAGTCGCTCAAGAGGCTAATGGTGGTTCACGCAAGAAGAAGATTCTTCGTGTGGCAAAACAATCTGTAGAACGAGTTGCTAATCAACAGGCTAGCTCTGTTGCGCATCAGGATGATACACTGTCAGATATAGCACGAGCTAAGTATCGGTATCAGGATATTCAGATTCAAGGGAAACGGATTAAAACGATTGGGAAGTACAGCGGTAAACTTGGCCAAGGAATGGTTAAATCGAGCTATAGCCTTGGAAATAGAGCTTACAATAAGGCTAAAGGAAGAGGCTTCGCTCGAACTCCAAGAGAATTTTCTTGGGAAGGAAAACTCTCTCGTCGTATTAAGGCCTATAAGCAACGCTTAGCTACTTCTAAAACAGGGAAAGCTGCTAAGCAAGCGAGGAAGTTCTACCGTGTAGGTTCTAAACCGCTTCAAGCTATTATCAAAAATCCATTTAGCTTAAAGGCTTATCTGATTGCTTTTGGTCTGCTTTTGTTTCTGGCTATACTTGGTATCGGTAGTTCAGGAATTACCCGTCAAGATGAATTTGATATGAATGATACCTGGTTGTATCTTTCAAAATTGGATCGTGAAAAATCGAATGACAAGGTAGATTATTGGACAAAAATTGACGATCCGCTTTTGTACTTGAATTATAAGTATGATGATATTTCAGATAAGCTTCGTATAGACGGGAATAAATATTTTTCACAACAGAATCGTGGAAAACTTTACTTAGATACCTTATGGAAGAATTTGAATGGGGATAAAGACAATCTTAAAACGATGGAAGAGCTTTATACCAAAAATAATCTCTATAAGCTTGATAAGGATGAGTTAGAGGAGTATAAACAACTCTTAGAAATTGCTAGAGATAGTGGGAAATATATGTTGCTTCAAGAACTAGATAATCCATTTTATACAGAAGAACAACCTGAATCACAAGCACCTCTTCAGATTATTGAGCGTTTTGGATATAAATCGAAGACGGAAGTTTTTAATGGCTCTGTTTTGCAGGCTTCAGGAGGTCAGTCTCTGTTAGCTGTTTTAGATGGGAAAGTTGAAGTTAAGGGGAGTGACATAGAAATTAGTGATCAGGATTCCAAGTTTCTGTATAAGAATGTAGATACGATTCGCTATAAAACAGGTGATCATGTTAAATCTGGAGATATCATCGGGAAAGTAGCACCTGAAGGAAATCAAACTGTTTATTATCAAAAGCTAGAACCTGATCGATCAAACAAGAAAGATAAAGATGGGAATATCAAGAAGAGCTGGACTTATGTCAATGTCGGTTTTTACTTCCAGCGTGTAGAATATACCCAAGCAACATCTGTTATCAGTAATATTGAAACATCTGGAGATAAAGGAAGACGTGCAAGAGCTTTTGCGGATGCAATCAAAAAAAATATACCAGAAGCAACAGATGAAGGAATCGCAGCCGTTTTGGGAGGATTTGATATTGAGAGTTCCATCACCTTTAAACGCTATGAAACAGACTTTCTAACCAATAATCAGTTCGATAAAGTTGCTAAAGAACCAACTGCAGAAAATCTAGTTGGTAATTGGGGAGCCTTTCAAGCTATGTACCCTACCTTGCCTCTAAATGAAAGAGGTTATCTAGTCAACAGTTTGCACTATATCGGGATTGGGATTGGTCAATTTACTGGCCCTCGTGCTCTTGCGTTGTGGAATTTTGCAAAATCTGTGAATGGAGATATTTGGTCTGCGGAAGTCCAAACAAAATTTCTTCTGGAGGAAGATGATCCAACTAGACGTGCAGCATTCAGAAGAATTGTAACATCTACTGGATCCGTAGAAGCTCTTACGGAGGACTTCTTGAACGCTTGGTTGGGAGTGCCAGGTAATAAACTCTTAGAACGACAAAATGCAGCTCGTCAATGGTTGAATTTCTTAAAAAATAAAGGAGGAGGTTCGACAGGTGTTTCTAGCAAGCAAGTTCCAGCAGAATATAAAGATAAGCTACCTTATGGACTACCTACCGATCAAGCACTTTTAGAAGGACAAGGCTATTCAGGTAACGCTTATGAACTAGGGAATTGTACTTGGTATGTCTATAATCGCTTTGCTCAAATTGGAGTTGGCATTCATCCCTATCTAGGAAATGCCAATCAGTGGGTTGATAGTGGCCAAGCGCAAGGATATGACATTTCAACGACTCCTAAACCAGGTTCTGCAGCTGTATTCATGAATGGTGTAGCTGGGGCATCGCCAATCTATGGTCACGTTGCTTTCTGTGAGTACGTTAATAGCGATGGTAGCTTCTTAGTTTCAGAAATGAACTTTGGTGGTTTATATGTATCAAGTTGGCGTACCTTGAAACCACAATCAGGCATCTATTTTGTTACCCCTAAATAAGAAAGGAAAAGAATGTATAATCAAAAGTTAATCAAAATGGTAAAGGGATTCCTTATGGGATTCGTTGCTGTTTTATGTATTGTATTGGGTTATTCTATTGCTCAAGTACAACAGAATTTGAGACAGACTAGTCAAAGACAGGAAGAGGTGAAGCAAGATAAAGAAGAGAAACAGCAGGAACAACTTTCTCTTTCTGAGCAACAGGTTGAAGATTTTTTGATTGCTTACTATACGAAGAAGGATTTAGAAGAGAATCGCCCACGCTATAAGCCTTTTATGACAGATTCCATGTATCAGGAAACTATTCAAGAAGAACAGAAACCAGTTAATCAGACCTATAAGGGGTATGTGGTTGACCAAGCTTTTGAATCAGGATCTATATACATTGATAAACAACATAAAATTGCTTTAGCTCAGGTTCAATATACTAGTACCACCCTAACAGAGAAAGATAATAGGGCTTCTAAGGGGCTTACTGGTAGTACTAAGGCTACAATTCGGTTGACCTATGTAGAAAAATCAGGGAAACTATTGATCAATAAAATAGAGCCTATTGTATTGACTGAAGCGAGAGGACAAAGTATAGGAACCTATACAGATACTAGCAGTTCAAGCTCGACTCCAGTTTCCTCTACATCAACGGCAACACCTACATCTTCTGAACCAACAACCGCAACTAGTAGTAACCAATAAGGAGAATGGAATGAATAAAAAAATAGAACAACTTGAAGGTAAGCTTGAGAAAGTGAGGAAAGATAAGAAAAAAGCGCAACGACAAAAAGAAGAAGCAGATCAAAAAATCAAGAATTACATAAATCAAGAAAAAGATTTGGAAGCACAGCTTTTTGTTGCTCTATCAGAAGAAAGTGGCTTATCCTATCAGGAAATGAAGGAACTAATCCTTCCAGCACAATCAAGTAACCAAGGAGTGAACCATGTATAAAATTATTAATCAATTGACTAATCAAGAGGAAACATTTGAGCACCGAGATGATTTGTTTTCAAAGTTAGAAATCATCAACGAGAGAATGAAGAGTAATAGAATAACCGGAACCTATCGGCTTTATTCTCTTAATTCTGAAGGTGAAATCTTACAAGAAGAAAGTCTTGAAATACCTTTTATTGGAATCATTGATCAGTTGCTGGAAAATTTTGGTACGAGTGTTGGGAAGAAAAAGAGAGGTTTTCTTCATTTTTTAGAAAAACATAAAGAAAATACCTCCTTACCAGCCGAACGAGAATCCCAATCTCAACCAGAACCTGAACTAGAAGAACTAATGGTAAAGAGAGAGGCGAATATGGCTCGTCAAATAATTGCTGAGCTAGTTTCTCAGAAGCCTCAAGATGAGGTTGGAGAGGAAGTACCTTTGGAAGATAAAGATACCTTTTCATCCGATGAGTGGACTACAGAACACTTCAGTAGACTGGATGAAACAGAGGCGGTACAGGAAGAACGAGTAGAACCTACACAAGATATGCCTACACAAGAAGTAGTTTCTAGTGTTGAAAAATCAAGTCAGGAAGAAAATGGATCTCTTCCTGTTAAACAAGAAGATAAGGGCAATGTTGAGTCTTCCTTCTCTCTTTCTCATGCGACGACAGTAGAATTGCCTTCAGAGGTCATTGATAGCTTTGAGGCTCAGACCATCACTTATAAGCAGTCTATTAAACATAAAATTCAGTCTAACGAAGAATTCATCAAGGAAGCAAACGAGGAAATTATTGAGTGTCAAAATAAAATCAATGAGTTGCGACAACAGATTCTTGCCAAAGAGAAACAAGCTAGTCAACTGAAGGATCTTTATTTCAAAATTGAAGAGGTGAGCTAAAATGGAACAAGAACAAGTGGTAGCTCAATTAGGACGGGCAACTCTTGTGACAGGCGAAATCATCTTAAAAGGACTCTTCCTGATTAGCTCTAAGGCAGTTGAAATGTACCAAGCCAGTGGGGAAAATGTCCTCTTTACTGGTGAGACAGACTGGAATAAATTCATGGCAACGGCAGATACGAAAGAAGTCCAGCAATTACTACATAATGAAGTCAATCTCGAGGCAGTTCGAAAAGAACTGGGCCAATACGGGATTGGCTTTTCTTTTTATACTCATCCAGATGGAAAGACAACTCTTGTTTTCAATGCAAAAGATAAAGGAGTTGTCGAACAAGCCTTTAAGGATGTCCTAGAAGGCATCACAAGAGATCCTAAAGGATTCAATGAGCGAAACCTTAAAAATGGGAAAACGACTTCTTTTGAGGAGAAATTGCAACATTTCAAAGCAGTTGAACAAGAGAAAATTAACTCACTTCAGGTAAATATTCATACGAAGGAGTTTGTTCTTCCAGAAAATATCGAACCACAGATTGGAGGAAAAATGAAGTGATTACAGAAAAGAAGAAACGGAGACTTAGACCGTATTTGTTGTTAGGAATTGGTCTATTCTACCTCTTTCATTGGTTCTTTAAACTATGGCTGTTGGCACCAGATACTGATTCAGTAACGGATGTATTTGGATTTGGAAAGCTTAACTGGATGAATGACCATCTAAACGATAAATCTTGGTTTGATTTTCAATTCACACCAACTTCTTTATTGATTGGTATGGGCGGATTTTTGATTGCTTTTCTACTGTATTTGAGAGTATCTGATACGGGGACTTACCGTTATGGAGAAGAACATGGATCAGCTCGTTTTGCGACAAGAGAAGAGTTGATGAGATTCCGAGATGAAGATCCTGAAAAGAATATGATTTTCACTCAAAATAGCCAGATGGGACTGTTTAATAACCGATTGAGCTTTGAAAATCAGATTAATAAAAATATTTTGGTGTATGGTGGTACAGGAGATTCAAAGACACGTAGTGCCGTAAAACCAAATATTTTACAAGCTAACTCTAGTTTTGTGACCACAGATACCAAAGGGATTTTGATTCATGAAACAGGGAAATCACTTGTAGAAAAAGGCTATAAGATGAAGATTTTTGATCTGATTACATTTTTGAATTCAGATGGCTTCAACGTTTTTAGATATATTCATAATGAAATGGATATAGACCGGGTAGCTGAAGCGATCACGGAATCTCTTAATAAAAATGGCCATGAGGGAGATCCTTTTTGGCCAGCAGCGAATAAACTCCTGATGCGTTCTCTAATTGGCTATCTTTATTTTGATGGTCAGCTCGATCACTATCTGCCTAATTTAGGGCAGGTTACAGATATGATTCGAGAATTGAGAAGGAATCATCCAGAAGCGGAGAGTCCGGTTGAATTGATGTTTGAAGACCTGGAAAGAAGAAGCCCAGGGAATTATGCTAGTAGACAGTGGGATTTATTCAATAAAAACTTTGATGGACAAACACGTGCCTCTGTCTACGCTATTTTTGCGACTACATTCTCAGTATTTGATCATGAGCAACTAAGAAAGATTATTGAAAAGGATACACTCGAGATTGAAAAATGGAATATTGAGAAAACAGCAGTTTTTATTCATATTCCAGAAGTGGATCCAGCTTACCAGTTCTTATCTGCCCTTCTTTTTAGTACCATTTTTGATGTGCTAATAAAAACAGCAGATGCAGTTATATTAGGTGAGCATCCAACAAAGACTAAGGAAGATCTATTACATCTACAGGTTTGGGCGGATGAGTTTGGTCAGATTGGGAAGATTCCTAATTTACCGCCAATTATCTCTGTTATTCGTTCTCGAGAGATTTCTATCAAGATGATGGTGCAATCTCAAAGTCAGATTGAAGTATTGTACGGTAAAGAAAATACGAAGACAATTATCAATAACTGTGGAGCTATTCTCTATTTGGGTTCTAATGACTTAGATACGCTCAAGTATTTATCTGAGAGATCTGGTAAGCAGACATTGAATGATCAGAATTATAGTGAGAGCAGAGGAAGAAATGCCAGCAGTTCTAAGCAGAACTCCAAAATTGGTCGAGAACTGTTGACACCACATGAGGTTGCCACGATTGGAACAACAGAAGCCCTACTCTTCCTATCCAAACAAAATGTTTATCGAGATCAAAAATTTAACCTGGATACGCATCCAAGAGCTTATCTCTTAAGTAATGGTCCGAACGATGATAACTGGTATCGTTACAAGCGATATCTAAGCGATATTGATGAGTGGAAAAACCAGGTTGGGGAAGAAAATGTTATTCATATTGGGATTAAGGAAGTTGAGGAAGTTCCTCTCAGAGTGAGTTAGAAAGGATAAAGAATGAATACATTACCACAAAAAAAATTTAAACGAATGAAGCGTGAAGTTGAGGAAGAAACTGCTCGAGGGATTGGTTATTTTGAAGGGATTTTAGAACATATCCCTTCTTACCCTCTGTCTGAAGCAGTAAAAGAGTTGGCTTTATCTGGCTGGATTACTCCTCATACAGATGTCATCGATGTCCAGAATATGATTGTTACAGAATCTATAAAATGGATGAATTACCAGGACTTCAAAGAAGTTGCTCCCTACTTGTTTTCTTACCCTCGAGAGCAACGAGAGAAAGATTTATTGGTTCAACCAGTAAAAATCTCCAGAGAGTACTTTGAGGAATTACAAGCTAATGCAGAAGAATTATTTCACTTGAAACAAGACTTGCTTCAGGTTAATAATCAATTAGATGCTAGGATTCGGGAATTAGAGATGGATCAGCTTCCCAATGGCGATCAAGTTATTGGAGTGGATCTAAAAGCTGAGGAGGTATTGTTACTACGAACTCCAGAAAATGCTCAGATTGAAGAATGGGAGGTTCGTAAAGATGGCTTGATTTCCGATTATCGTTCCAATCTTTCAGAATATGCTCAAATTGTAGATACTTTACTTGAAATGGAGAATCCAGAGATTGATATGATTCTCTACGAAGAAGTCATCAACTATTCTAAGAAAACTTGGCCAGATTCAGAACCAATTCAACTTCCAGAAACTATCAAGGAACTGTTGAATCAAGAGGGCAAGCTTGATCCCTCATATTATCAAATAGCTCAGTTTGAAACATTAAAACAAGCTTATATTTATGGGATGATTTCACCTAGTTTTCAGGAGCGTTTCCCTCATTATTCAGATTTCGTTAGGAACTATGTAGAAGATAGAGCACAATATGAGTTCTTCAACTATCGTACAGAGGCCGTCTCACTAGCTCAGGAAATTCTAGTACCACGTTTAGGAGATATTAACCAGATTTTAGGAACGAATAATCAGGAATTAATCGTTCAAGAGGTCGTTGGTTATTCTCAAGGTGAAAGCTGGGAACTAGCTTATTTACGGGATACAAAGACGGAAGATAGAGAATCCGTTCGCTTCTATCTTGAAAGTGAGATTGGAGCTTGGTATAAGGGAAGTTTGACAGAGTTGGCTGTTATCCGCTTTGAGAATATTGATTTAGATAAAGGATTTAATGGCCATCAGGAGGCGGTCTATCATATCGATGAGAACTTGTTGGTTCATGATAAGCTGAAACAAGCCCAACTTCATATTCCTGATTTAAAACGTTTTGTAGAAGCGGAAGAACTTGAGAGAGAACAGACAAAAGATATAGTAGCAGAAAAAGAAGAGCCAGAATTTTCATTGTAGGGGGATAACAAATGGTGTTAAGCAAAGAAGAAGCCAAAAGATTATCTATTATTTCTGTTGCAGAGCAACTAGGCATGGAGTTAAAGCGTACAGGTAGCTATAGCTATAACTGGGTAGAACACGATTCCTTTGTAATAGATGCAAAGAAAAATGAATTTTACTGGAATTCAAGAAATGAATTTGGAGATGTCATTCAGTTAGTTCAAACTATACGAGGTGTTTCTTACAAGGAGGCGATGCATTTTTTAGAAACTGGAGAATTTAAGGCAGTCGATGTAGAAGCTCAGATGGCCTCAAAAGAGCCTTTTATCTATCACCTGGAAAGATATGAGCGTCAAGATTTCGGCGCCTCTAGACGCTATTTGAAGGCACAGAGAGGCCTTTCAGATGATACGATTAACTTCTTTATTAACGAAGGTAGTATAGCGGAAGCAATCCGAAAAAAAGGAGACTATTTTGAGCCTGTGATTGTCTTTAAATATAAAGACAACACAGGCTTTTTAGCTGGAGCGAGTCTTCAGGGAATAGTAGAGAATCGAGAGCACTATCCTGAACGTGGGCGTCTAAAACAAATTATGAGAAATTCAGACGGACAACTAGGCTTTTCAATTGATATTGGGAATCCTAAACGTTTAGTATTTGCGGAAGCTCCAATCGATCTAATGAGCTACTATGAGCTTCATAAAGATAGGCTTCAGGATGTCCGCTTAGTAGCTATGGATGGACTAAAAGAAGGAATCATTAGTAGACGGTTTATGGAATTGTATGCAGAGATAAATGATAAATCCTATCAAGTCAATCAGAATACTGGGAAAGCTCTAGAAGTAGTCGCTAGAATAACGAACTATTTTAAAGATGGTCAGCATCAGGATATGTTTACATTGGCTGTAGATAATGATATGGCTGGCCATAAATTTATAACTAGTCTGGAGGAAAAGGGGATTCCAGTACAGATTGCGATTCCACCTATCCTTCAGAGAAACCAGGAGAAGGAAGATTGGAATGACTTTCTGAAGGGAGGGAATAACACTCCTAAAGAGTTAGCACATGTTTATACAGTAGATGAAAAGTCTTGGTATTACCAGGGCTTTTTTGAGAAGGAATTAGCTCTTGCAAAAGCGCAAGAGCTAACTACACAGGATGTCAAAGCCTTTGTGTCAGATGTCCAGCTGACAAAGGAGGAAGTACTTCAAGAATATCAAACAATTATTAATCAAGAGAGAGGGAGAAAAAATAGTATGTCGAAATTGCATGAGAATAGCAGTGAACATGAAGAAGATTTAGTAAACAATCATCAACAATCTGATAGAATCCCTGTTCAACCGGAAACACAGGATATAATTGATTCTGGCGAGGTCAAACAATGGGTTAAACATCCCAATATCTACTTCGTAAAAGGGCTACGTCAAGTAGCTTTAGAACTGACAGAAGAAGGAAAATTTGAACAATCATCTCAATATCTTCCTAAAACGGAGGAGGAAAAAGAGGTGGTAAACAAGTTACTGTCCAAACAAAAAAATCAAGATGAAGTAGTTCTTGAAGATAATCAGAATTCTGTATTGAACATAGATACTAGCAATTTATCTCCAGAAGATGCGGAATGGCTAAAGCAAAACTGGCATAATATTAGCTTCTCAGTAGAACCTAAAAAACAGATGGTCATTGATGGAGATAAAACAGTGACCTATGAAAAACCTTCCGTTCCTGTTGGAGATACTCATGAAGCGCAAGAAGAAAATCAGAGCACAGAAAAAGCTCCTGAGAAATATCAGGAGCAAATGAATGACAGGACCAGTGGTGGCACGGGTTCTTTACAGCCTAAAGCTGAAGGCAGTACCTCACCTGTACTTGAAACAAGTACCTTTGAGCAAACTGTTACCAGTCACCCGACATCATCCTATCCTTATTTACAGTTTAGCACAAATTATGATAAAGTGCAACGGAGAATAGCGAATTATCATCCGATTACACCAGCGGATTTAAGACGATTAAATCAATATGCGCCGTCTATACAAAGTACAGCGTTCTGGTATTTAAATGAAGTGGCTAACAGTAAGATTAGCTTTGTTTATGCGGATCATGGAGAGGAAAATGTGCTTCAGGTGGCTTTTCAAAAGGATAACTTTATCCATCTTTCAGGGATTAGACCTTATGAAGAGGGAAAGGGAGCGGAAAATTTCCTAGATGATATTGCAAATGGTCAGGGGCATTTTGACGGTATATTGGTTAGTAATGCAGTTAAGGATAAATTGCAGGTTCTTCCCATGTTGCGGGATATTTTAGATCCACAATCTTTTATTTTAGATGATTTGAGTAGTGTTGAAAAGCTACACAATCTCAATATGAGTGAAGCTATTAAAGCAAAAGATGAAGATTTCTTACTACTGTTTAAAGATATTGGTAACGAAAAGATTCCAGCCTCTCTTATGAAACTCAAGGGAGAGCTTGCAACTAATGTTAAATCGTTGGATGAAAAGATCATCCTCGGTGTTTATAGAGAAAGAGATGGACACATTGAGCAACTCTCAATCAATGAGGAATATGTTCAAGATGGTGGCAAGAAAATGTTATCTGTCTTAAAAAATAAGCAGTATGAAGAACTCTCAAAAGAAAAGACGACCTACAATATCCGCCTTCAATGGGCAGAAAAGCATGATGGTGGGCCGATTTTACCTTTTAGCGAAACAGAGTTGATTGATTATCAGTCTTTTGCAACAGAGCTATATAAGCAGAATAATATCTATTATGACAAACATCATGCGAATGTAAGTAATCAAATTAACAAAGTAGAAGGTGCTTCCTATACACCTATTACAAAGGTTCAATTTGATTTATACAGTCCTGACGGTGAACTGATTCAGGATAGCATCCGTTACAATATTGGTGAGGAGATTAACCCAATCGCTCATAAAGAAAGACTTGGTACAAGAGAAATGAGAGAGCATCCAGAGCTGATGAAGATAGATGGGACATTATTTAATCAGTATCATCTGGAGAGATTAGCGAGTGAACTAGATATTTCTCAGTTCAGTTACGCTTTGGAAGATACTCCTTATGCAGATCAACTATTATCTCAATTCCCTTATGGAGTGTTAGAAAACAGCCCGATTGGTTTTTCGGATAGTAGTCATGACAGTCGTCTAGGATTTATTTCTTTTGATGGAATGGATAGTGTTGAGGTCGAAAATTTATCTGCTTGGTTTGAGAAGTTGGGAGTTAGAGATTCGCCTCAAGAACAAGTAGCTCTTGTAGAAAAATGGCAAAATGAAATTAAAGAATTATCGGAAAAAGTTGAACAAACCATTGTCAACGTTCGAGATGAATTTGAAAAAACACAAGTCAAGAATTCGCAAAATACACTAGATAATCCATACGAAAAAATTTATCAGTATAACCGAAAAGATGAGAGGGATCGTGATTTGGATGGTGATGGTATTTCCAACTCCGATGAGATGTTGCAAGGAACAGATCCTTACAATGCTGCTTCTAACCTTCATCAAAAACAGGAAGATCAAGAAAGAAGGACAGATGCTGAAGCAGAAACTGTAACGATTATAACCGATGCAATTGCTACTAAAAGTTCAGAACAAACCATTTCCCAGTTAGTCGCAAATAAAGATACAAAAGCTTTAGCTGAACACTTGAAAGAGGGAATGAAGAACTATTTAGATTCAGAACAGTTTAAATCGTTCTTGGATACGATGAGTAAGTTTCACAACTACTCACTCAACAATATTCATTTGCTGAAGATGCAAAATCCTAATGTTTCCCGTGTTGCAAGTTTTAATAAATGGAAAGCGGATTTTGACAGGACAGTTAAAAAGGGTTCAAAAGCTCTGAAGATTTGGGTTCCGTATCAAGTGAAAACTAAGATTTCTGCTAATCAAAATGAGTTGAGTTTTTCTCCATCTGAGAATGAAATGGAAGAGAAGGAAGTCACAGTTACTCGATTCAAGTTAGGGAATGTCTTTGATGTATCTCAAACAGAAGGAAAAGAATTGCCAAAAGCAATTAATGAATTAACTGGAGATGTTAAAGATTATGAAGATTTGTACCGAGCAGCCAAAGCTGTTTCAATGGATAATCAGGTTCCTATCAGTTTTGAAGAAATTAAAAGAGAGAGCACAAATGGTTATTACTCTCCAGATGAAAATCGAATTGTTATTTCAAAAGGATTAAAGGGTCAAGAACAGATTTTAAAAACCATTTTTCATGAAATGGCTCATGCAGATTTACATAGAGGAAGCAATGCCCAATATGGGGACGACCAATATCGTAAGCAAGAATTACAAGCTGAAAGTGTAGCCTATGTCGTGGCTAATCATTTTGGTTTTGATACGAGTAGCTACAGTTTTGGCTATTTGGCTATCTGGGCGAAGGATAAAAATGGTTTTGAAGATATGGTAGAACAACTGCAGGTTGTTCAGAAAGAAGCAAAAAGTTTGATTGATCGGATGGATGCTAAGTTAGAATTAGTGAAAAATAAAACTGTGACGAAAGATAAGTTTGCTGATAAACTCCAACAGGCAAAAGAAAAATCTGAGCAGTTGGGGAATCAAAAGGCGGAGGCTGTAAAGCAGGTGGAAGAAAAAAAGTCCCTGAGCAACCCTCGATAATGGAGGCATTAGTTCGTAGGAAGAAAAACAAAAAAGGAGAAACGGAAGATGATTGAATATCTAAAACAAGAAACTTTTGATCTTTTAATGGAGATATTTTTTGAGGATGAGGCTACAGATTCGCCCAAAGTGAATGAAGTTAACCAGCACATTTCACGTAAGGAATGTCTCTACATTCTTCGTAGAGATATGCGAATTAAAATAAACTATGAGCTAGAAGAAGTAGAAATGTATCCCATTGCACTTAAAGAAATTGAAGGGATGAGTGATGAACGATTTGAACAACTAAGAGACGAAATTCTTAAAATGGAGATGGTTGATACAATGGAGCTTCTACTGGAAGACTTAAAAGTTTAGTCAAACTTTTCCCTCGTTATAGAACAACATTCCTGCTTGCAGGGATTAGGGGATTGGGGATTTCCCCAAAGATTTAAAAAGTCAAGAATAGTCAGGGATGACACCCTGACTAACTTTGACCTTTTTAAAAACAGCATTTGGGTACCCAAGTGCTATGCTTGCCAGAAGAAAAGGGGCTGACCCCCTCAATCAAGAAACAGCAGAACAGAGGTGATGATTTTTGAAAAATGGAGAAAAACGAAAACGGATGATTCAGAAAAAAATCCGTTTGACGGAGGAGGAAGCTCGGTTTATATCAACTAAAATTGCAGAATCTGGAATGACTAATTTTAATGCCTTTGCTCGAATCATGTTGATTATGGGCGAGGTCAAAATCTTAAATTTTGAAGAATTGAGAGAACTGCGTAAGGAAATAAATCGAATAGGTGTCAATATAAATCAGATCGCAAAAAGGGTAAACGAAGATGATCAAGCTAGTCTCAATGAATTGAGTCAGATTCTTGAGTTGCAAAAAGATTTGAAAGATACAGTCAATCAATTTATTCAAAAACAAGAAAATCAAACAAAGGAACAAGACAGATGGTTGTAACAAAAGTCTTGCAGATAAAAGGAGTGGCTTCTTTGGGTCGCTCTACAAAATATATTGAGGATGAAGCAAAGACGATCGAGCTGACTGATACAAAAAGTTTAAATAATGCTTTACGCTATATCGAGAATCCATCTAAAACGAGTTTCTTAGAACAAGATGAACAGCTTGAATTTCCAGCAGTGGTTAAAGATGGCCGAGTAGTCAAGCAACTTGTATCTACTTATGGAATTACAGATGCTAGCACGGCGACAGAAGAATTTCTTTTGACCAAAAAGAATGCAGCTCAGCGAGCAGGAACAAAGGAATTATCGGATATTCAAAATCCTAATCGAGTTTTGGCTCATCATATCATCCAATCATTTTCGCCTGAAGATGATTTGACTCCACAAGAAATTCATGAGATTGGTCGTAAAACAATTTTAGAATTAACTGGTGGACAACATGAATTTGTCATAGCGACTCACATGGATAAGGGTCATATCCACAATCACATCATTTTCAATTCTACTAATTCTGTCACATTGAAAAAATTTCGTTGGCAAAAAGGAACGAAAAAAAGTTTAGAGAATATCTCAGATAAGTATGCAGATTTGGCTGGAGCTAAAATTCTCAAAGAGAGATTATGGACTAATCGAAAAACCTATCATGCTTACCGAAAGAAAAATTCATTTCGTTATGAAATTAAATCTCGTTTAGATTTCCTTTTAAAACATTCAAGCTCCTTAGAAGATTTCAAGTCTAAGGCACGAGCTTTAAATCTGATAGTTGATACTTCAGGAAAGGAAATAAAGTATCGTCTGACTGACCAAGATCAAACCAGAAATGTTAGGGATCGCACTTTATCAAAAAAAGGAAATTATTCTTTAGAGAAAATTTCTGAGAGAGTGGTTGCTAACGAGGTAACCTTATCTGTTGATGAAATAAAATCTGAATATGAAAAGATGGTGGCAGAACGAGAAGATGATTTTGAAATGAGAATCACAGTTGAAGAATGGCAGGTGATGGAAGAAACGAAAAATGGAATCTATCTTGAAATGGAATTTGGGATTAGAAATAAGGGAACTATTCTGATTCCTGCTCATCAGATTGAAAAAGCAGAAGATGGATCTTATGAAATTTTTATCAGAAAAAATGATTTCTATTATTTTGTTAATCCTGAACACGCTGATAAGAATCGGTACATGAAGGGAGAAACAGTCGCTTCCCAGTTGTCGTATGATAATGGAGAAATGATTATCCGAAAAAATCCTAAAATCTCAACTTTGGATCAGCTTGTTCGTGAATATAACTATCTATCCGCTCATGGAGTGACAGAAGGACAGCAATTTGATGAATTGTTAAATCGTTTTGAAGAAGAACTAGAAGAAGTAGATAACTTGCTTGATAAATTAGATCAACGCTTGGGTGAGCTTAATAAAATTCAGTCTGCATTTCTTGCATTGGAATCTAGCGATCCTCAGGAAGTAAAACTAGCTATTGCTATTATGAAAGACTTGAGAGTAGATCCTAGCACTCGCAAATCTGAGATTGATAAACTTGTTAAAGAGGCTACATTTGAGCGCCAGGCTTTGTATCAACAGGTAGAAGCAATTACAAAAGATTATAAGCTACATCAAGACATTGAGAAAAACGTCGAGCAGCGTAAGTATAAAGAAACTTCATTGTAAAAAATAATTATAAATATAATTATAAACATATTGACAAATATAATTATAATGGTATAATAGAAATATAGAAAAATGGATGGAGAAATAGAATGAAGATTATCACATTTGCCGCTATCAAAGGTGGTGTTGGGAAAACAACTTTAACTTTTAATTATGCTGAATGGCTTGCCAAGAAAGGTCATAAAGTGCTTTTGATTGATCTAGATCATCAGTGTAATTTGACTCAGTGTTACAATATCTATGAGAGCAAGAATACAATTGCCAATGCTTTTAAAGGAGGCGATGTGGATATTAAGCAAGTCAAGGAAAATATTAGTTTAATTCCAGGTTCAGTTCAGCTTGATACGGTGGAACGAGATCTGGAGAACAGCGATAAAAAAAATATGTTACTTTATCTTTGGCTAGAAGATAACTACGAAAAGAAGAAGTTGGATCGGTTTGACTATATCTTGATTGATTGTAGGCCAGATTTTGCGACAGCTACAAAAAATGCTGTAGCGGTCAGTCACGCTATTATTAGTCCCTTGACTCCTTCGGAGTTTGGTTATAATGCTAAATTCAATTTATCAACTCGGTTAGAAGCATTCAGAAAGGATGTGATCGACTATCGTACCAGAGAATCATACATTACTGCTGAATTATATTTCTTAGCAAATATGATCCGACCAAACTATGGATCATCAAGAGAATTACTGGAAGCATTGGGACTTGAAGCAAAAGAAAAGGGAACAGATAACCTTCTAGGGATTGTATCAGCAAAAGAGTTGTTCAATCATTCCACGATTGATAAAATCTCTATTGCAGATATGGAGGAAAATCCAGAGCTTTATCAAAAACACAAAAAGTTTTTCACTGAGCTGGAACAGACTTTTTCAAAAATTTATGATACAATATAATTATATTTATAA
>ERZ773207.216-NODE-216-length-21394-cov-13.800928_pt1 | contig 21394 bp, 12 predicted proteins | sample MGYA00580997_ERZ773207 | MGnify/ENA primary metagenome ERZ773207 (study PRJEB29015, sample SAMEA2738170) | human oral metagenome | biome: human oral; feature: human-associated habitat; material: saliva | place: China | collected 2239 ... | reverse complement strand
CCTCATCTGCTGTTGAGCATCAACCGCAATCCCCAAGCAAAGGAACAGCATGCACAAGGTTAAGGCTGTCGTAGCCCTCGCCCAGGACGCACCCGTCACCGTCACCACCATCAACGTACCCGACCCCGGCAAGGGCGAAGCACTCGTCAAGGTCCTCACCTGCGGTGTCTGCCAGACCGACCACCACTACGTCACCGGCGGCGTCGGCCAGGACTTCCCCTACCTGCTCGGCCACGAGTCCGCAGGTATCGTCGAGGCTGTCGGCGATGACGTCACCGACATCGCCCCCGGCGACCTGGTCATCCTCAACTGGCGTGCCGTCTGCGGCGAATGCCGTGCATGCCGCAAGGGCCAGCCGCAGTACTGCTTCGCAACCCACAACGCAACCCAGAAGATGACCCTCGAGGACGGCACCGAACTCACCCCCGCACTGGGTATCGGCTCCTTCGCTGAGAAGACCCTCGTCGCAGCCGGTCAGTGCACTAAGATCACCGCTGACATCAGCCCCGAACAGTACGCGGCAATCGGTCTGCTCGGCTGCGGCGTCACCGCAGGTCTGGGCGCTGTGCTGAACACCGGTGAGCTCAAGCGCGGCGAATCCGTCGCTGTTATCGGCTGCGGCGGCGTCGGCACCGCAGCAATCGCAGGCGCACAGCTCGGTGGCGCAACCACCATCATCGCCGTCGACATCGACGAAGAGAAGCTGGCACGCGCACGCAAGCACGGCGCAACCCACACCGTGAACTCCTCCAAGGTCGACCCCGTCGAGGCCATCAAGGAACTCACCGGCGGCTTCGGTGCAGACCTCGTCATCGACGCTGTCGGCATCGCACCCACCTTCAAACAGGCATTCGAAGCACGCGACCTGGCTGGCCGCGTCGTCCTCGTCGGCGTGCCCGCACCCGGCACCACCTGGAACATCCCGCTGGATGAGGTCTTCGGCCGCGGCGGCTCCATCAAGAGCGCATGGTACGGCGATACCCTGCCCTCCCGCGACTTCCCCGAATTCGTGGACCAGTACCTGCTCGGCCGCCTCGACCTGGACGGCTTCGTCTCCGAGCGCATCCGCCTCGAAGACGTCAACGAAGCATTCGAAACCATGAAGACCGGCCGCGTACTGCGCTCGGTCGTGGAACTCTAGGAGCGTAGCGTGAGCGAACGTATTGAACGAGTCGTCACCTCCGGCACCTTCTCGCTGGACGGCGGCTGCTGGGACGTCGACAACAACGTCTGGATTATCGGCAATGACTCCTCCGTGATCATCATTGACCCCGCCCACGACGTCAACAAGATCTCCCGCACCGTCGCAGGCCGCACCGTGGAGAAGATTCTGCTGACCCACGCCCACGACGACCACATCCGCAGCGCCAAGGAGGCGGCAGAACGCTTCGGCGCCCCCGTCTACCTGAACCCCGCGGACCGTGTGCTCTGGGAAATGGTGTACCCCTCCTGGGACTTCGACCACGAACTCGCTGACGGCGACGTACTGCGCATCGGCGACACCGAGCTGAAGGTCCTCGCCACCCCCGGCCACTCCCCCGGCTCCGTGTGCTTCTACGCACCCACCCTCAGCTGGGAGAACAGCGAAGGCGTCGTCTTCTCCGGCGACACCCTCTTCAACGGCGGCCCCGGCGCAACCGGACGCTCCTACAGCGACTTCGACACCATCATCGAGTCGATCTCGACCCGCCTGCTGACCCTGCCCGAGTCCACCGCGGTCCTCACCGGCCACGGCGACAGCACCGGCATTGGACTGGAAGCGCCCGAGCTTCCGGCATGGATCAAGCGCGGTCACTAAACCGGTAGCCTCACGCTGAGATTCTCACGCCGAAGTTCTCATACTGAGGCTCACCACAAACCGAGCACGGTACACAAAAGGCGGATGCCCCACCACCCACAAAAGGTGGTGGGGCATCCGCCTTTAAGCGTGCGCTCGTCACGCTCACACTGCCCGCAAGGCTAGTTACGAGCCAAACTAGGCGCGTTCCGTCTCAGACAAAGGAGCCAGCTGCTCCTCATGCTCCTCACGCCACAGGTAGCCATACAAATGACCCAACGCAAAATACAGAGTCGCAATAATCACCGGAACCATAAACGCATTACGGTAATACGGAGCGTCACCCATATAGCCGCCCCACATACTACCCATTGCAAGACCAACGCCCAACATCGAACGAGTAAAGAAGCTCGCCTGCGCATCAGGAATATGCTTCATCGAACGGTTCAGCCACAGCTCATGACCACCAAACGCAACGCCCAGCACCGCACCGCAGAACGCCAACGCATAGAAAATCGTGGACGTATCATCGCTCGCCGGCAAATACAGCGCCACCATAATCAGCAAAATACCGCTCACCAGCCAGCCATGCCACGGATTCACCGAACGGCCACCCAAAACCACAGGGAAAGCCACCACCACGAGCGCGCCGGTACCGGTCGCAACCATCGCCATAAACAGGTTCATCGAACCATGAATCAGCGAGAAGCCCAGCAGACCAGAACCAACCGAACCCATGCACGCACCCAGCAGCACCAGGCCAAGAATCAGCACCACCGTCTGACAGCTCGGACGCACCAGATTCTTCGGCGGAGCCATACGAATACGCGAAACATCAGGCAGAACCCTCGGCGCCACCAGCACCACAATGAACAGCAGCGCATCCAGAATAATCGTGATCCAGAAGCCCGCATACTCATGATTCGGGGTGAAGTACGCATCACCCAGCCATACCAGCAGAGCAGCCAGCGGGTGCATCGACATATTCGCCGTAGTACCCCACGACACCGCAGTCGACAAACGAACATCACTGTACTGGTAGTTACGGCGATACAACGACTCAAGAGCAAACGGGGTCCACGGCGGAGTCGTAAAACCCATCGCCACACAAGAAAGCGCATGGTAGGTCGTACTCACGTTATTCGGGTCAACCGTCAAACGCCAACCAATCACCAGCATGTTCAACACCGCAGCAATATTCAGTATCGACGTAATCGCCAGCAACGACCGCAAACCCAGAGCACGCACCAGCATCGGGCCGAGCATAATCTGCACCGAATACGCGCCAGTAAACGCCGCCACCGCATAGCCGCCATCATGCACACTACCCAGGTGGCTCGCCAACAGAATGTACAGCGCAAACGCCGAAGAAGCCGCCGGAATGTGGAACAGAATCGTCAACACACTACGGGCAAAGCCCTCAGCACGAAGCACCGCATACAGGTGACGACGCTGCTCCTTACCATTGCGCTGAAACAACGCCCAATGCTGACGCAAAATATCCGGCAGTGAAGCGTTCGTATTAATCTCATCCGCAGCCGGAACCGGGCGAGGCGGCAACTCCTGCAACACGTGCTCGTTGTTGCGCACCACATCCGTCAGGGAAGTGCCCGGAACCGTCGGAATGCCCGTGCCCGAAGCACGCATTTTATCCAGCGCATCGGAGGCGGGTGCCACCTTCATGGTGCGCGGAGGAACCTCCGGCGCGGATGCGCTAGCGCGCGCATCAGCCGAAGGTTCCACACGATACGTTGAGTTCGGGTCCCTATCCTGAGGTGTCGAGGTCATCATCTCTTTCACGAATAAGCCGCCGGACATGCTACAACAGAGGCCCGGAAGCGAATTTATGCCTAATAGGAGTTTACCCTCACCGACGAGCCGTTCTGACCCTTTTCAACCACAATCTGGGCGGGAATACGGTTCTTCATCTCCTCCACATGCGAAATCAGGCCAATAGTGCGGCCGCTATCACGTAGCGACTCAATCGTGCCCATCACCATGTCCAAAGTTTCAGCATCCAGCGTGCCGAAGCCCTCATCAATGAAGAGGGTATCCAGCTCGATACCGCCGTTATTCGCCTGAACAACCTCCGCCAGACCCAGCGCCAACGACAGCGACGCCAAGAACGACTCACCACCGGACAGCGACGACGCCTCACGCGGCTCACCCGTCCACGTGTCAGTAATCTCAAGGTTCAGGCCGCCACCGGAACGGCTACCCTTCGCACGGTGATCGCTGAACACCATGCCGTAGCGGCCCTCACTCATCCGGTCCAGATGCAGCGACGCCGACCGCAGAATACGCTCAAACTCGGCACCCAGCACGTAGCTGACCAGGTCAACCTGATGCTCATAACCGCCCAGCGTGTCACCGCGGGCAGCCGCCGCCAGGTTAGCCAGCATCTGCGCACGGTCATAACGCTGCGCCGTCTGCGCACGGAACGCCGCATACTCGCCGCGTAGCGCCTGCAAAGAACGCAGCACGCTCTCCCGCTCACCCTCACGAAGAGTCAAACGGTGCGCCGCCGCACGCAACTGCTCAACCTGCTCACGCACACCCTGCAGATCATCCGGCGCCTGCTCGCCAGCGGCGGCACGCGCCGCCACCGCAACAATCGCCTCACGGCCAAAGCCCTCAAGGAGGCGGGCATGCTCCAACTCATACGCGGCAACATCCTGCTCCAGGGCATCAACACGCTCGGGGGTGCGCACCGCCGCCTGCACCAGCTCAGCACTCTCAAACGAAGACTCAGCCAGCAGACGCTCAGCCTGCGCCGCCGCCAAAGCATGACGCTCACGCGCCTGCCCCAGCAGCAACACCGCACGGGCAAGACGCTGATGCGCCGCACGGTAGCCCTCCACAGCCTCAACGCGCTGCGCAAAACCCACCGCCGCACGAGCAGGCGCCAACTCAGCTGCAGCCGCCTCACAGCGCGCCGCAGCGTCACGGTGACGAGTCTGAGCCTCAACCGCCGCGCCCTCGATGGTGCGTAGCGCCTCCTGAGCCTTCTGCTGCTGCCCCCGCACCCGCTCAACCTTCACCAGCACGCCGTCACGCGCGGTCACGCGCGACTGAGCCTGCGCGAGGCGGGTCTGCGCCTGCTGCAGCTGGGCGGCAGTCTGCTCAACATCGCACTCGCCCTGGGCCACCAGGGTCTCGTACTGGGTGCGGGCGGCGGCAAGCGCCTCGGAGGCTTCCTGATGTGCCTTGGTCGCCCGGTCCTTAGCCAGTTCGTGGGTGCGCGCCTGCTTGTGAGCCCTATCTTCACGCTCCTTGGCGGCGTCCAGGTCGGCACGCTCCACCAGCTGCTCACCCTCAGCAATCTGCGCGGGGGCGGGGTGCTCGACCGAGCCGCAGACCGCGCAGGGTTCACCGTCCTTGAGCTCACGCGCCAGCAGGGAGGACGCCTGGGCGAGGCGTAGCACCTGCAGGTTCTTGAACTCCTCCGTCGCGGCGAGCGCCTGCTGAGCCGAAGCCTGCCACTTTTCCTGCGCCTTCTGCTCGGCGGTGGCGGTGCGCTTGCTCTGCTTCTGGGCCTCAGCGACCGCGGCGGAGGCGGCATCCAGCTTCTGCTGCATCTGCTGGGCGGCGTCGTGCTTCTGCTGCGCCTCGGTGACCAGGTGCGCGGCAAGGGTGCGTTCCTCGTCGGCAGTGCTGTAGCCGGCGAGTTCTTCGGCAAGCTGCTCGGCCTGGGCGGTGAGGTCGCTCAGCGCCTTTTCGGCACGCGACTTGTCCTGTTCGAGGGTGTGAGCCTGCTTCAGCAGGGCGGCTGCGGCGGCTTCCTCCTCGGTAAGCTGCGCGTCCTTCTTCTGCAGGGCGCGCAGGGTGTCGAGGAGCGCCTCGAGCTGGTTTTCCTGGTCGGCAGGCTCGAGGGAAGCGAGAGCGGCGAAAGTCGTCTCCTCGGGGAAGGTGACCTCCGGCGAAGTGTTCTCGTCGCGGAGTGCCGCGAGCAGGGTGTTGCCGTTCTCCTCCAGCGCGGAAGCACAGGCTGCCTGCTCCTGCTGGCGGGCGACAAGCGCCTGCGATTCGGCGTGGACCTGCGCGTACTGTGCGTGCAGGGGCGCGGCGGCACGTGCCTGCGCAAGCTCTTCACGCTGTGCCTTGTGTTCGTCGGCGCGTTCGGTCAGGCGGGTGCGGCGCTCGCAGAGCTGCTCGTATTCGCGCCAGTCGGCCTGCAGCTGGGCGCGTTCGGCGAGCAGGCGGGTGTGCCGGTCGGCTTCGTCGGTGAGGCGCTGCTGCTCCTGCTTTTCGCGTGCGGAGGTTTCGCGGGCGCGTTCTACCCCACCGGCGACCCATGCGTCGAGGGTTTCGGCGGTGACGCTCTCAGCGGTGAGGTTTTCGGAGGTCTCCTCCTCCGCAGCCTCTTCGGCATCCGGGTCCACAGCGTCCAGCAGCGCCTGCAGGGCGAGCATTTCTACGCGGGCACGTTCAAGGTAGCCGCGCTGGGTGTTTTCGTCCTGGGCGACTTCCTGCTGGGCGGTTTTCGCTTCTTCGGTGAGTGCAGCGAAGAGCTGCTCGTAGTGTTCGACGGGGAACATCTTTTTGAGCAGTTCTTTGCGTTCTTTGGGCTTGGACTTGAGGAATTGCGCGAACTGGCCCTGCGGTAGGAGTACGACTTTGAGGAATTGTTCTTTGGTCAGGTGGGTGCGTTCGGCGATGGTGCGGTTGACTTCGGCGACGCTGCTGGAGATGGGGGTCCAGGCTTTTTCGTCGGCGGGGTCGGCGCCGGGCGCGAGTTCGGCGAGGGTTGCTTTGGCGCTTTCTTCGCGCATTTGGCCTTTGCGGGCGCCGCGGGTGATGGGTTTGTTGTAGGCGGGGGTGCGGTCGATGCGCAGGCGTTTGCCGTGGAGGGTGACGTCGAGCAGCACGCGCGGTTTGGTGCCGCTGTGTGCCGCGTAGGTGGAGTGCAGTTTGGCGGATTCGCGGTCGCTGCTGGTTTCGCCGTAGAGGGCGTAGCAGATGGCGTCGAGGATGGTGGTTTTACCGGCGCCGGTGGGGCCGTTGAGTAGGAATACGCCGGCGTTGTTGAGGGTGTCGAAGTTGATTTCTTGGCGCTTGGGGTATGCCATGAAGGCTTCGAATTCGAGGTTGTGCAGGATCATGCGTTGTCCTTGTGGCTTTTGATGTGGTCGCTGAGGGTGGTGATGACGTCGCGTTCTTCGCTGGTGAGGGGGCGGTTGCGTACGTATTGGTGGAATTGGTCGAAGGTTTCGACGGGGTCGGCGTCGCGGGTGGGGGGTGCGGCGGCGGGTTTGTCGGCGGCGGGTTGGGTGCTGCGGTAGCTGAAGTGGGAGATGGTTTCGTAGCGGCTGCGCAGGCGGTCGACGGCGCCGACGGGTAGGGTTTCGTCGGTGAGTTCGATGCGGCAGTAGTAGCCGTGTTCGTAGGGGGCGTATTCCGGGTTGTTGAGTAGCTGGTCCATGGTGCCGCGCAGGGTTTTCATGTGTACGCGGGTTGCCCATTCGTGGCTGCTGATGGTGGGTGCTTCGCCGGGGTTGAGTTCGATGAGGTAGGCGCCGTTGCGGTTGTGTTCTTCGCTGAATGAGAAGCCGAGGGGTGAACCGCTGTAGCGGATGGTGTGGGTGACGGGGTAGCGCTTGTGGATGTGGCCGAGGGCTACGTAGTCGAAGCCGTCGAAGAGGGAGGCGGGTACCCAGTCGATGCCGCCGACGCTGATGTCGCGTTCGGAGTCGCTGCGGGGTGTGGTGTCTGCGCTGCCGGTGGTGTCGCTGACGGTTGCGTGGCTCATGACGATGATGCGGTCGGCGCCTTCGCCGCGGGCGTGACGTTCTGCGGCGTCGGCGCGGATGGTGTCGGTGACGGCGCCGAGGACCGCCTGGTGGGTGGGGTCTACGCCGAGGGCGGTGGCGTGGAGGCGCGGCGCGAGGTAGGGGATGGCGTAGACGTGTACGCGCTGGGTGCCGTCGGTGAGTTCGACGGGGCGGGTGGCGTCTTCGAGGCTGGTGCGCAGGTGCACGCCGGAGGCTTCGAAGAAGGCGGCGCCGTAGCTGAGGCGGCGGAAGGAGTCGTGGTTGCCGGAGCTGAGGATGACTTGCACGCCGGCGCGCATGAGGCGGGTGAGTGCTTGGTCGAGCAGGGTGGTGCTTTCGGCGGTGGGGATGGTGCTGTCGTAGACGTCACCGCTGATGAGGAGAGTATCGATGCCTTCGGCGTGCACGTAGTCGAGCAGTTCGTCGATGAACTGCTGGTGTTCGCGGGTGAGGGGGCTGCGGTGGAAGGTGCGGCCGAGGTGCCAGTCGGAGGTGTGCAGAATCTTCATGGTTTCAGTATGGCACTGCGTCTTGTTTTGCGCCTCACAGTTCGTCATTTGCGGTTCGGACCCACAGCGGCGCAGGCACCCAACCCGCGGCGTAGGTGCTCATGCGGAGCGGGGGCTCCGTCCTCAAGGCGCCCCAGCGCCGCAGAGGGGGCACTCCCCCGCGAGCGTGAGCGCGAAGCCGTTTCTGTATAGGCCTCCTTCTATCCCCGGTGAGGACGAGTAGCTAACCATCCGCGAGTGTAGGTGCTCATGCGGAGCGGGGGCTCCGTCCTCGAAGCGCCCCGTCTGTGGAGCAGGCACCCGACCCGCGGCGTAGGTGCTCGTGCGGAGCGGGGGCTCCGTCCTCAAGGCGCCCCGCGCCGCAGAGGGGGCACTCCCCCGCGAGCATGAGCACGAAGCCGCCCGATACATCCCCCGCGCATCCTAGTCACCCATGGGATAATCGCCCTATGAGTTTTTCTTCTGTTGAGTTCACGCGTGCACCTGAGGTTTCGGCTGAGTTTGCGGGCAGGGTGCGCGGCTTGTTGTGTGCGTCTGCGTTGGGTGATGCGCTGGGTTATCCGTTGGAGTTGTTGTCGGCTGAGCAGATTGCGGAGCGCGCCCCTAAGCCGTGGGATTCGGCGTTTGGTGAGTTGCTGGTCAGTGATGATACGCAGCTGACGTGTTTCACGCTGGACGCTTTGACGGAGGTTTTGGAGTGGAATAATGAGGGCGCGGCGGCGGATGAGTTGGCGTGTCTGTGGTTGGCGTATTTGCGGTGGTTCCGCGGTATTGGTGAGGTTCTGCCGGAGTCTGCGCCGTTTTCGTTGGATCGTGAGATTGATGGGTCTTCGGAGTTGACGGCTCGTCGTGGTCCGGGTGCGGCGACGTTGCGGGCGTTGGGTTCGGGTGAGATGCAGTTGGTGTCGAAGTCGTTGAATCCTGAGGCTTTGGGTAGTGGTGCGTTGGTGCGTTCGGCGGCGTTGGGTGTTTTGCCGGTGGCGCAGGAGCGTACGGTGGTTTTGTTGGCGGTGCGTGCGGCGGCGTTGACGCATGGGCATCCGGAGGCGTTGGCTTCGGCGGCGGCGTATGCGTTGCTGGTGCGTGACTTGTTGGCGTCCCCGTCGGGCTCGTTTGGTGCGTTGTTGGAGGCGGCGCGTCGTGTGGTGTCGTGGTGTGGTTCGGTGGCGGCGGATGATTCGATTCCGGGTGATGCTTCGCGTACGGCGGCGGCGTTGAGTCGTGCCGTTGACCTGCTGGAGGGCGGTACGGTGCCGGTTCCGAAGGCTGTGGCGGAGCATTTTGGTACGGGTTGGACGGCGCCTGAGCTGTTGGGTGTGGCTTTCTGGTGTGCGGCGGATGCGGTGAAGAGCCTGCCTGCTGATGCCGACGATGCGACGGTGCGTGGTGCCCTATTTGAGGGGTTGTGCGGTGCGGTGTCGGTGGATTCGGATTCGGATTCGGTGGGTGCGATGACGGCGGCGTTGTGGGCGGCGGCTGGTTTTCCGGTGGGTGGCGATGAGGCTGATGCTTGGTCGGAGGCGCTGGGTCGTGTGCGTGGTTTGGATCAGGTGGAGGCGGTGGCGGAACGCTATCTGCGTCAGCTGGGTCTGTAGCGGCATGGTATAGCCGGCGGCGTAGCGGAAATGCGCAGCGGGGGCTCCGTCCTCAAGGCGCCCCAGCGCCGCAGAGGGGGCACTCCCCCGCGAGCATTGTCCGCGTGCCGGCTGTGCGGAATGGTGCCGCGAGCATCGTCCGCGAGCCATCGCAACAAACTGCATATAGGCACAGAAAAGGCTCTCCGGTATATCGGAGAGCCTTTTCTGTATGTACTAGAACTAGCGAACCTAAACCTTACGGTGTAGCCGGTCAAGCGTAAACGGCGCAACGGACATGCGTAGCGGGGGCTCCGTCCTCGAAGCGCCCCCCAGGCGCTGAAGAGGGGGCACTCCCCCGCGAGCATCGTCCGCGTGCCGGTCATGCGGAACTGTACCGCGAGCATCGTCCGCGAGCCTGCTGCGCAGAACTTACCGCGAGCATCCGCACGCAATTAGAACTGCTAGTCAGGAACTTTTAGTCCAGGTAGTCGCGCAGTACCTGCGAACGCGACGGGTGACGGAGCTTAGACATAGTCTTGGACTCGATCTGTCGGATTCGTTCGCGGGTCACGCCGTAGACCTTGCCGATTTCGTCGAGGGTCTTGGGCTGGCCGTCGGTCATACCGAAGCGCATTGCGACCACGCCGGCTTCACGCTCGGAGAGGGTGTCGAGCACGGAGTGGAGCTGTTCCTGCAGAAGGGTGAAGGACACTGCGTCTGCGGGGACGACTGCTTCGGAGTCTTCGATGAGGTCGCCGAATTCGGAGTCGCCGTCTTCACCGAGGGGGGTGTGCAGGGAGATGGGTTCGCGGCCGTACTTCTGGACTTCGATGACCTTTTCGGGGGTCATGTCGAGTTCCTTGCCGAGTTCTTCGGGGGTGGGTTCGCGGCCGAGGTCCTGGAGCATCTGGCGCTGCACGCGGGCGAGCTTGTTGATGACTTCTACCATGTGCACGGGGATGCGGATGGTGCGGGCCTGGTCTGCCATGGCGCGGGTGATGGCCTGGCGGATCCACCAGGTTGCGTAGGTGGAGAACTTGAAGCCCTTGGAGTAGTCGAACTTTTCGACGGCGCGGATGAGGCCGAGGTTGCCTTCCTGGATGAGGTCGAGGAAGAGCATGCCGCGGCCGGTGTAGCGCTTGGCGAGGGAGACGACGAGTCGCAGGTTGGCTTCGAGCAGGTGGTTTTTGGCTCGCTTGCCGTCGTGGACGACCCAGCGCAGGGCTTTTTTGAGGTCTTTGTCCATGTCGGGGTTTTCGGCGAGTTTGTGTTCGGCGTAGAGGCCTGCTTCGATGCGCTTGGCGAGGTCGACTTCCTGCTGTGCGTTGAGCAGGGAGACTTTGCCGATTTGCTTGAGGTAGTCCTTGACGGGGTCGGCGGTTGCGCCGGGGGTGACGACGCGCTGTGCGGGTGCGTCGTCGTCGTCGTTTGCGGTGAGGACGAAGCCGGAGCCCTTGGCTGCTACTTCTTCTGCGGCCTTCTTTTCTTCTTTTTTGGCTACGGTTTCTTCGTCTTCTTCTTCGGTTTCGTCTTCGCCGTCGGTGATTTCGAGTTCTTCGTCGAGTACGAGGTCGAATTCGTCGTCGTCGTTCTTTTTGCGGCGGCCACCGGTCTTGCGCTTGGTTGCGGTGGTGGTGGTTTTGCGGGTGCGCTTGGGCTTGTCTGCCTCGGTTTCGGCAGTAGTTTCTGCACCGGTTTCGGCGGTTGCGCCGGTGGTGTCTTCGGTTGCCGCTGCGGCTTTGGTGGTTGCCTTCTTGGTGCGGGTGGTCTTGGTGGTGGTTTTTGCGACGGTTTCTTCGGTTGCGTCGCCGGTCGCGGTCTTCTTGCTGGTTGCAGGTGCCACTAGAACCCTTTCTGGCTTGTGGTGGGGTGTTTTGTTTGCAAAACACCTAAGACCCTGTCAAGTCTGTGCTGGCGTCCTCGGTCGGGGTGTTTGCTGCGTTTGTCCGGTTTAACGCTGTGGGGGCGGGTTTTATTCCGCGTGCGTTGGGCGGTTTGCAGGGTTCCGTTGCTCGTTGTGTGGAGCGGTTTGAGGGCGCGCTATAGCGCATTGACTGTACGGGGTCAATATATAAGTATTGCAGATTTTTGGTTGCTTTCAACTTGACGCGCTGGTCGGGGTGGGCTTGGGGCTGTTTTCGGGTGGGTGCGGTTGTGTGTGGGAGTGGGCGCATGTGGGAGGGGCGTGCCGGGGTGGCGCGCCCCTCCCTCGTTTTATGTCTCTCTTTTAGGTGCCGGGTTTTTAGGGTTTTCGGGGTTTGAGGGTGCTGACGGGTTGGCGGTGTGTTCCGGGTTCGCCGCAGATGGTGTGTTTGATCCAGGCGGGTAGGTTGCCTGCGTTGAGGTGTACGTCAAGGATGTTGAGGTCCTTTCCGAATGTGTGGCGGTGGGCTTCTTGGCGGAGTAGGTGGGCGTAGGTGCTGTAGCCCTTGTACCAGTTGGCCCAGGCTTGGGTGTTGCGTAGTGCGGCGTATTCTCCGTCGGTGCTGTGGGGTGTGAGCAGGCTGGTGAGTAGTTCGAGGGCGTTGAGGCGTGCCCAGTGGGGGCTGTCTAGTTTTCCTTTGAGGGCGTTGAGGTAGTGGGTGTAGACGGCGTGGCGTTCGGTGAGGTATTCGCTGGTGGTGCAGCTTTCGTCGATTCGTTGTTTGAGGTTTTCGAATGTGTTGTGGGCGTTGTGATCGTTGGGGTGTCCGGCGAGGCGCGAGAGCAGGTCGCGGCTGATGGTGTTGAGTTCGGCGGCGCTGGCGAGGTCGGCGGGGGTGAGGTTTTCGAGTGCCCAGCCGTTGAGGTTGGCGTGCTGACTGTTGCGGTTCTGTTGAATGCTGCGGCTCTCTTGAATAGTGCGGTGAGTGCGGCGGATCCAGTCTTGCCATTGCACGCATTTTTCGGGCACGGCGCGTACGTACCCCTGTTCGATGCCGGGTGCGGTGCTGAACGCGTGGGTGAAGCTGGCGGGTATGTAGGTTTTGCGGGTGATGCGGGTTCCGTAGTGGGGTGGTTCGAGCGGTGCGAGGTTGGTGCTGGGGTATTCGCCTCCGAAGGCGTGGTAGGTGTATTGGGCGGAGTAGTGCAGGTAGGCGAGCGCTTTTTGGGCGTGGTTGAGTCCGTATCCGGCGAGGTAGGTGAGCATTTCGGCGGTGATGGGGTTGAGGGTTGCGGGTGCGATGGAGGCGCGTAGGTGCCCGGCGACTTCGGCGGGGATGAGTTCGCGGAGTGCGTCACCGATGGTGGGCGCGTCGCCGATGGTGGGCGCATCGGCATCATCAACCGGGTGGGTGGTGAGCAGGTGCGCGGCGGCGTTGATCGCGGCGTCCCAGTAGCAGAGGTCGATTTGGGCTTGGCGGTAGATGGTGCGGACACCTTTGCGGGCTTCTTCGTGGCGGGTGATGTGGGTGTGGTCCCAGAGTTCTACGGCGTTTTCCCAGTCGTGGCGGGTTTCGGGGTCGGTGGTGGGGTCGGTGTCCCAGGGGCTGTGGGCGTAGTTGTGTTCGGCGGTGTCGGCGATGGTGTCGCCGTGGCGGGTGAGCCAGGTGTAGTAGCTGCTGTGGCGGATTTCTTCGATGGGTGCCAGGAGGGTGAGTGCCTGCTGTTCGGGGTCGAGCGCCCAGATGCTGGCGCCGCCTGCGTAGATGACGTCTTCGCAGCGTAGTTCGCTGACAATGCGCGGGTCGTGGAGCAGGTGGAGCCATGCGTTGATGGGGATTTGGGTGTCGACGTCCTGTTGGATTTCTTCGATGGCGGCCAGTTGCGCGGTGTTGGGGTGCAGTTGGCGTTGGCGTACGGTGTTGTCGCCGTCGATGATGATGGCGTAGAAGCGGGTGAGGGTTTCGCCGTTGTGGCAGGTGGGGAGTTTGGCGAAGGTTTCGTGCAGGAAGTCGGCGCGCTCGCTGTGGGTGCAGGGTTCGTCGGGTAGGTTGACGCGCAGGCTGGGGCCGAGGGTGTTGTCGGTTGCGGTGAGGATGATGAGTGAGTGGTCGGGCCAGTAGCCGTGCTGGTGGAGGGCGCAGCTGAGCACATCGTATTCGTTGCGGATGGGCGGGGGCGTGTCATAGCTACCGTAGAGATGGTCGCCGTGGAGGTGGTCGCTGTGGAGATGGTCGCTGTTGGGGTTATTACCGTTGGAAATATTATTTGCGTTCATGCCTTCACGGTGGCATGGTTTGCGTGGGGTTCGGGGTTAAACAAATAAATCTGTGGATACTTCGGTTCATGTGCCCGAAGGTTCCACAGATTTATTCGTATTGTTCGTTTATGCGCGGGGGTTTGTCCACAGCGGCGCGGGGTGGCGCGTCATAATCTGTCACGCACTACCCGACGGGCAACTCTCCGCTCCCCTATGACGCTGTCCTATGTTCGCGCCCCTATGACTCGCACGCCTCCGCAGCATCCTCTACCGCGCGCACCTTATTGTTCGTCGAGGAACCGTTCGAAGAGGGCACCAATCTCGTCGCGGCTGGGCACGTTGTGCGCGTCGCGTCGCGAGAGGGGAACCGCAATGTCGGAGGTGCGGAAGTTCTCGTCGTAGTTCTCTTCCATAGTCGTAATCATGCGACCAATTTCGGGGTTCTGCTTGACCTGATCGTTGATTTGGCTGTGCACGTGGCGTGCGGCTTCGCGCAGGTTCTCGGTGGGCAGGGAGAGGTGCGCCGCCATGCCCACGTGTTCGAGGGCGGTGAGGGTGCCCTGCGGCAGGTCCGCCTCCGAAATGTACTGGGGAATGTTCACGCCGAAGCCGACGGTGTCGATTCCGTTTTCGGTGAAGAGCACTTCCAGCAGGTTGGTGATGGTCGCGTGTACATCCGCGCTGGGCTTCCACGGGGAGATTCCGCGAATCAGGTCCTTGCGGGAGCCGTGCGCGGTAATCGGGAAGGGGCGGGTGTGCGGCACCGGCATGGGGAATGCGGAGACCAGCACGACTAGGGAGGGCTTGACCCGCTGGGCGATGGTCAGCACCGCCTTTTCGAAGCGTTGCCACTGCAGGTCCGGTTCGGCACCGGTGAGCAGCAGGAACGGCTTGTCGAGGCTGTCTTCTGCGGCGTAGAGCTTCAGCTGCGGGTATTGCGGCTTTTCGAAGTGGTCTTTTTCGTAGCGGATGTAGGGGCGGCGGGCACGGTAGTCGTGCAGCTGGTCGCTGTCGAACTCGACGATTTCAATGTTTTTGAGTTCGCTGAGCAGCACCTGTCCGAGCTGGCCTGCGGTGGATCCTGCGTCTTGCGGACTGGAGAGGGCGATGATGAGGGTTAGCCCGTGCATCCTGGGGTCGTCCAATATTTTGGTGTTGGCTAAGTAGAGATCTTCGGGGTTGAGCATTACGCCTCCTCACTTCTGTCTGGTTCGCGCCGCGTTCGGGGTGGGCTGAGTGTTTCTGCTGGTACCCGAGGTGTTGGGGCGAAGGGGCGTCTTCTGTTATCTGACGCTTTCCGTAGTCTTTCATTTTATGCCACTACGGCACTGTCTTGACAGTGTGCGGGCTTTTCTCGCAGTAGGTGAACTTGTTTGGCGTCCCATCGAGGTTCTTAAGAGGCTGCAGCTCGGCTTCTTGTGCGTTTTTCCGTGCTGTCGGCTGTCGGGGTGAGAGCTGAACCTCACACCCTCCTACATATCCGTGTAGAGTAGAAGCAGTAGTCCGCGCGGCTTTGCGCGGCGGTATTCATCCTCACTCTTCGAGGGCCTACAGTTGAGTTTTTCGGGCGCGAGGATGTGCCCCGACTATTTTGAGAAGACATACGCAAAGGAGTAACGATGTCTCTGTCTCTGTCTATTCACAGCACCGACCTTGAAGCGCTCGAAGCTGACGTTCTGGTTCTGGGCGTTCTGAAGGGTTCGGACGGCCCGTACCTGGCGCCGAACTCCCTGTCTGAGGACTCTGTTGAGGGTATTAACGAGCTGCTGGAGGCGCTGGGCGCCTCGGGCGCACCCGATCAGCTGCTGCGCCTGCCCGGCCTTGAGGACACTGGCGCCGGTATTGTGGCGCTGGCGGGTCTGGGCTCTGATACTGCTGAGGGTCAGGAGCGCCTGGACGCTCTGCGTTACGCTGCCGGTTCTGCGGCTCGTCAGCTGGTTGGTTCCGCTGAGGAGATTGCTTTCGATTTCGGTGTTTCTTCGGTAGAGGAAATTGAGGCTATTGCTCACGGCGCTGTGCTGGGTAACTTCGTTGAGGAAGGCCTGCGTTTCAAGACCAAGGATTCGGTCCAGGAAGAGATCGAGTCCATTCTGATTGTTTCTTCGATTGATCAGGAAGAGGCTGAAGAGGCTCTGGTGCATGCCCTGGTTCTGGGTGAGACCGCTAAGGATGCTCGCCGTCTGGTGAACCTGCCTCCGTCGCACCTGTACCCGGAGACTTTCGCTGAGTTCGCTGCTGAGGTCGCTGAGGATTACTCGAACATTGAGATTGAACTGTTCCACCACGACCGCCTGGCTGAGGAGGGCTTCGGCGGCATTTCCGGTGTTGGTCAGGGTTCGCCCCGCAAGCCGGTTCTTGCCGTTGTGAAGTACACCCCGGAGAACCCGAAGGCTCACGTTGCTCTGGTTGGTAAGGGTATTACCTTCGATACCGGTGGTAACTCGCTGAAGCCTGCCGCTTCGATGATGACCATGAAGTGCGATATGGCGGGTGCTGCTGCCGTGCTGAACGCTGTGGTTGCTTCTGCTGAGCTGGATGTGCCGGTTGCTGTGACCGGTTACCTGTGCCTGGCTGAGAACATGCCCGGCGGTCACGCACTGCGCCCGGAGGATATCATCACCATGCGTGATGGCCGTACCGTTGAGGTGCTGAACACTGACGCTGAGGGCCGCCTGGTCATGGCTGATGGTATCGCTCTGGCTTCCGAGTCGAACCCGGACGTCATCCTGGATATCGCTACCCTGACCGGTGCCGCTATGGCTGCGCTGGGTCTGCGCACTGCGGCTCTGCTCGGTGACGAGGAGATTCGCGACCGCGTGATTGCAGCCGGTGCCGCTGCGGGTGAGGCGTACTGGCCGATGCCGCTGGAGTCCTACCTGCGTAAGAGCCTGGAGTCTCCCGTCGCTGACATCAAGAACATTGGTTCCCGCTACGGTGGCGCGCTGACTGCGGGCCTGTTCCTGAAGGAGTTCGTGGGCGAGGGTATCCCCTGGGCTCACCTGGATATTGCGGGCCCCGCGTTCAACGAGGAGGCACCCTACGGCTTCACCCCGAAGGAGGGTACCGGCTTCGGTACCGCTACCCTGGTGAACTTCATCCAGTCCTACGCCAAGTAGTCTGCATGGCTGGGCGCGCGTCCTGATTGGTGCATCCTAGCTGGTGCCCCTCATCTGGTGCACCCCTATCTGGTGTGTAGCCGCACAGCACAGAGCTCAACATAGAGCTAATCAGAGGAGGGCTTTTCGGTATTTCTACCGGGGAGCCCTCCTCTGCGTCTTTCCTTGGCATCTTTTCTTGGTTGCGTTCTGTGCGAGCGCTGTGGTGGTCCTGTCACCGCACTGTTCTATGACGCACCGCTTTTCTTGAGTGGTGAAAAATTTGCGCTGTTTGGGTGATTAATCAGCTAAAACCGCCCTGAGTGAACTTAAACGACCCTCAACGGGGGTATTGTTGTATTAAGTGTTTTTCTGCGTACGCGGAGGGGCGCGCGATTTTTGTGAGTCGCGGGCCTTTCGCGCATGCTGGGAAACCTACCAATAAATTGGTAAAGAACTCATTGCAGGGGTCTTTAGCCCCCACAACTATGCAAGGGAGCAATATCGTGGCTCAAGAATTCGACATCCTCATCCTCGGCGGCGGTTCCGCTGGCTACTCTGCAGCTATTCGCGCACGCCAGCTAGGCTTCACCGTCGGCCTGATCGAGAAGGAAAAGGTCGGCGGCACCTGCCTGCACACCGGCTGTATCCCCACCAAGGCGTACCTGCACGCTGCTGAGCTGGCTGAAGAGGCACGCGAAGCGTCCAAGGTTGGCGTTAACGCTGTGCTGCAGTCCATCGAGATGGGCAAGGTTCGCGATTACAAAGACAACATCGTCTCCGGTAAGTTCAAGGGTCTTGCAGGCCTGCTGAAGATGAAGGGCGTGGAGGTTATCCCCGGCGAGGGTAAGCTGACCGCTCAGGACACCATCACCGTCGGTGGTGTTGAGTACAAGGGTAAGAACATTATCCTGGCATCCGGCTCGGTCTCCAAGACCTTCGGTCTGCCCATTGAGGGTCGCGTTCTGACCTCCACCGAGGCTCTGGAGATGGACTACCTGCCCAAGAGCGCTATCGTGCTCGGCGGCGGCGTGATTGGTTGCGAGTTCGCATCCATGTGGAACGCTATGGGCGTTGACGTCACCATCATCGAGGGCCTGCCGAACCTGGTTCCCAACGAGGACCCGGCAATCATCAAGGTTCTGGAGCGTGCGTTCAAGAAGCGCGGCATCAAGTTCAACACCGGCACCCTCTTCGAGAAGGTTGAGCAGGACGCTAACGGTGCTAAGGTCACCCTGGCTGACGGCAAGGTCTTCGAGGCAGAGATCGTTCTGGTCGCTGTTGGTCGTGGCCCGAACACCGCAAACATGGGCTACGAGGAGCAGGGCATCCCCATGGATCGCGGCTTCGTCCTGGCTAACGAGCGCCTGCACACCGGCGTTGGCAACATCTACGCTGTTGGCGACATCGTCCCCGGCGTTCAGCTGGCTCACCGCGGTTACCAGCAGGGTATCTTCGTTGCTGAGGAAATCGCTGGCCTGAACCCCACCATCGTTGAAGACGTGAACATCCCCAAGGTCACCTTCTGTGACCCGGAGATCGCTTCCGTTGGCTACTCCGAGCCCAAGGCTAAGGAGAAGTTCGGCGCTGAGAACGTTGAGACCGCTGAGTACAACCTGGCTGGTAACGGCAAGTCCGCTATCCTCGGTGCTACCGGTATCGTGAAGGTTGTCCGCCAGAAGGACGGCCCCATCGTTGGTGTTCACGCTATTGGTAAGCGCATGGGTGAGCAGATTGGTGAGGCTCAGATGTGGGTTGCTTGGGAAGCATTCCCCGAGGACGTCGCTAAGTTCATCCACGCACACCCGACTCAGAACGAGTCCCTGGGTGAGGCTGCAATGGTCCTGAACGGCACCCCGCTGCACAGCGCATAATTTTTGCTGACTGGCGTTAGCGCGTCAGCTTAGTATTGACGACCGTTGGTCGTTAGCGGTTGCCGGGCGTATCCGCTGAACAACGCCCCTATCCGGATGCGCGTCGACGTGCTTCAACGCATACGGCGCGCATCCGGGTCACCGCTCACATTTTTCTAGTTCAAGCATTCACAAGGAGAACGGGAAAGATTATGTCCCACACCGTAGTACTGCCCGCACTGGGCGAGTCCGTGACCGAGGGTACCGTTACCCGCTGGCTCGTTGAGGTCGGCGACACCATCGAGGTTGACGCACCCCTGGTTGAGGTTTCCACCGACAAGGTTGACACCGAGGTTCCCTCCCCCGTAGCAGGTACCCTGCTCGAGATCCGCATCCCCGAGGATGAGGACGCAGAGGTTGGCCAGGTTCTGGCTATCATCGGCGACGCTTCCGCTGCTGCTGCACCGGCTGCTCCGGCTGCACCCGCTCCGGTTGCTGAGGCTCCCGCAGCTCCTGCAGCACCCGCTGCTGCTCCGGCTGCCCCCGCAGCTCCGGCTGCACCTGCCGCTCCGGCAGCTGCTGAGGGCGAAGCATACGTGACCCCGCTGGTCCGTAAGCTCGCTAAGGACAACGGCATCGACCTGTCCACCGTCAAGGGCACCGGTGTTGGTGGCCGCATCCGTAAGCAGGATGTTCAGGCTGCTATCGCTGCTAAGGGTTCCGCTGCTCCCGCCGCTGCTGCACCCGCTGCAGCTGCTGCTCCGGCTGCTGGTTCCGCAAAGGCACCGCACACCTTCGAGGTTTCCCCCAAGCGTGGCACCGTCGAGAAGACCGCACGTATCCGCCAGGTTATTGCAAAGCGTATGCGTGAGTCCCTGGACATCTCCACCCAGCTGACCCAGGTCACCGAGGTTGACGTGACCCGCATCGTTCAGCTGCGTGCAAAGGCTAAGGACGGCTTCGCTGCTCGTGAGGGCGCTAAGCTGACCTTCCTGCCCTTCTTCGTCCAGGCTTCCGCTGAGGCTCTGCAGCAGCACCCCGCTCTGAACGCTTCCATGACCGAAGACTACAAGCAGATCACCTACCACGGCTCCGAGAACATCGCTATTGCTGTGGACACCCCCAAGGGTCTGCTGGTTCCCGTCATCAAGAACGCTTCTGACCTGGGCATTGCTGGCCTGGCAAAGGCTATTGGTGACCTGGGTGGCCGCGCACGTACCGGCGACATCTCCCCCGAGGAGCTGTCGGGTTCGACCTTCACCATCACCAACATTGGTTCCTTCGGTGCACTGTTCGACACCCCGATCATCAACCAGCCGAACGTTGCAATTCTGGGTACCGGTTCCATCGTGAAGCGCCCCATGGTTGTTAAGGATGTTGACGGTAACGACGTTATCGCTATCCGCTCCATGTGCTACCTGTCCCTCACCTACGACCACCGCGTGGTCGACGGTGCAGACGCTGGTCGCTTCCTGCACACCCTCAAGACCCGCCTGGAGGAGGCAAACTTCGAGTCTGAGCTGGGCCTCTAAGACCTGCAAAGATTCAAGGAAGTTTCCTTGTGGCGGTGCCCTGATGGGTAGCCGAGCGTAGCTTTCCGGGTTTTTCCGGATGGTGAGCAAAAAGCGGCGGCTCGATTCACTTCGGTGGGTGGGGCCGCCGCTTTTGTTGTGTCCGCATTTCTACAGTGCCCGCATTTCTACAGTGTCAGCTATGCCGGGACGGGTTCGGCGCGGGCTATCTCCCAGCCTTTCTCCCCGCGGTGCAGGTCGAAGATGACTTTCTGGCGGGTGACGCCGTTTTCTTCGCTGAGTTTGCGGGCTTCCTGCTCGGTTTTATCGGCGCGGTAGCCGGGTGCGGAGACCACCGCCATCACGCGGATATTCTCGCTATCGCGGCTGAGCTCTTCGGCGGTATCCAGGGTGAGCTCTGCGCCGCCTCGCATGCGCCGTTCGTGGTTCCGCTGGTCGATGAGGGCTCGCAGGATCTGCTCGCCCCGCGATGTCTCGTCCTGGGCGTTCTGATCCTGTGCGCTCTGATTCTGTGTTGCTGTGCCCTCCTGCTCCCCCGATGCGTTCACGGCTTGAGCTGATACGGGCTGCGCCGTTGCCGGGGCGTTCTGCCCGTAGAGGGTGAACCCGAGAGGCAGCGCGATAGCCCCCAGCGCGAGCGCAGCCAGTCCCAGTTGCGCAGTGGGGCGGGTGAACGCACCGCGTAGCGCCGTCAGGCGGGACGTACCCGTCGCCTCTGTGGTCTTTGGAACGGACGTAGTCTTTGCGGGACTCAACGGCTTAGAACCGGTCGTAGCTGCGCGCCCCGACTTCTTCACGCGAGGCAAACGTTCCGCTAGGTAGCGTTGCGCTTTCTGCGCCTTTGAGAGCTTCTGTTCCGGCGCAGGCTCCACAGCTGCGGGAATTAGGGCGCGGGCTCTTTCCGAACAGCTCAGGTACACGTTGAGCGGGCGAGGCGGCACCTCCTCCGCCAGGGCGACCACGGAGCCCAGTCCGGCGAGCGCCGCCTCCTGGGCGGGCGCGTCCAGCAGGTATTCGAGGGCTCTGCCGAGGCGTTCAATCCACTCGCTGCTGGGCGCCCCTTCGGGGGCGGTGCCGGTGGCTCCCATGTGCGGTGAGACCATGCGCAGTGAGAGGGGTACGCGGGCGGCGGAGGGTTCCGGTGTGTGCCCGCAGGC
>ERZ773207.209-NODE-209-length-21846-cov-6.254738_pt1 | contig 21846 bp, 10 predicted proteins | sample MGYA00580997_ERZ773207 | MGnify/ENA primary metagenome ERZ773207 (study PRJEB29015, sample SAMEA2738170) | human oral metagenome | biome: human oral; feature: human-associated habitat; material: saliva | place: China | collected 2239 ... | reverse complement strand
AGAGAAATCCAATATAGGAAAATCCAACTAGGGAAGACCTATGAAAGATATAGCCCAAACATGGAATTTATTTGCTCCATCCAGGATGGATGATCCGAGAAGGGATTATTTTACGGGGCGATAACGACCTGATGGGTCGGGGTTGTTGTAGTTGTAGACAGGAGTGTTGAACACACCTTCAAACTTAGGCAACACGAAGTTCATCCAAGCAGGGCGACCATTGGTGTTGTAACGTACGGGTTGGGGGACATTAGTACCCTCATAAGCACGAGTCACCGACATGTTCAGACGCTTGATGTCGAAGAAAGAGCGACCTTCACCCCAAAGTTCGATGCGCTTTTGGAGCACCACTTCTTGCACCACCTCGTCGCTGCTGCTGAGCGTGCAGTTGTAGTTGGCATCACGATAAGTCTTCATGAAGGTGTTGAGCAAAGCAGCTCCCTTGGCACCATCAGTGTGTGCTGCAGCTTCCGCTTCGATGAGATACATTTCTTCCACACGCATCAAGGGATAGCTACAAACAGAGCCGATGGTGTGAGTAGAGATGTTGCCTTGTCCAGGACGGAACTTGACCGTAGTGTAAGGATCCAGTCCTGCCCCGATGGCAGCATCAATGAAAGTAGTTTTGCCTTCGAGCGCATGTCCCTTAGGAGCTTTGAAGGAGAGCTTACGGAAGTCGGTGTCGGCAATCTTGTCGTAGAGTGAGCGGTCTATGCGTACAAAGACTCCAGCGCCACCAGCATATCCGTATTGTGTTTCAGACGACATCCAGCCCGTCCAGTTGGAGAGATTGTAACGATCGCCAAGAGTTTCCTTATTGGCAGTAGCCGAGAGCATCCAACTACCGTTATTGGGAGAGTTGAAACCAGTGATAGGATCATTCCATTGTGCAGCAGTGAGGGGTGAACCGTTGTGGGCTTCGATAGCCTTGCGTGCATATTCAGCAGCCTTTTCATACTGACCATCCCAGAGGTAGAGGCGAGCCTTGATACCATAGACCACATCGAGGTGAGGCACATCTTTGGTGTTGGCATCGAGGTGGCTGATGTTGGCTTCTGCCTTGTCGAGGTCAGAAAGGATGAAGTCAAACATTTCTTTGTGGGTAGCACGGGGGTTTTTGTATGCCTCTTGTTGGCTCACAGCATCAGTGACAATGGGCACGGTGAGGTTAGTCACCACATTGCCTTGTGCATTGCGTCCATCGGGGAAAAACTCGTTGGGGAGGAATTCAAACATCGAAGCGAGTTCGAGATAAGAGAGTCCGCGGAAAGCATAAGCAGCACTCAAGAGTCCCTTTTCGCCATCGCTGAGGTTGGCTTCGTTTGCCACATAACCTTTGATGCTGGTGTTGGCAGCGAGAATCACATCATAGTAAGCCATGTAAACAAAGTCGGCACGAGCGTAGTCTTGTCCCAGGGCTAGGTTTTGTGAGTAGGCGCGGAAGTGGTCGTACTTCAAAAAAGGTTTGGTCATGTCGCCCGTCATCACGTCGCGAATGTGCATCAAGCTGCCCCATCCAAACTGCCAGTGGTCGCCGGTGGGCTGAACGATGCTAGAAGGAATCGCCCAGAACGCACCTTCTTTCGCCTTGGAGCTTTCGTTGAGCTGTTCTTGGGTGTACATGCTAGTGGGCAAGGGTTCTTCCATGCACGCAGTGAAGAGGGAGAGTGACGCCACACCAGCGAGTGCGATAGCTGGCACTTGGTGGCGCACATTGCGAAGCGTTGCACGCACGGCAGCCGTGCTTTGCTTCAAAAGGTGGAGATATGGAGATTTCATTGTGGAAATGCTTTATTTTATGACGTTAGGAATTAGACTTTAGACGTTAGAATTTAGACGTTAGACGTTAGACGTTAGAGCCTTGCGGCAATGGTCTACATCTATTGTCTTTATTGACAATTATCAATATCTAACACTAGGTCTCAGACATCTTATATTAAACATCAAACTAGAATTGTAGAACGTCTAATGTCTAACATCTAACGTCTAATATGTCTAACGTCTAATATGTCTAATTGATACTAGAACGTAAGTGTAAGACCGCCAGAGATGGTGCGTACGGGAGAGTATTGCACTTGCTTAGAGCTAGACACCGACTGACGTGGGTCGAGCCCCTTACGTGCTGACCAGTAGTAAACATTGTCGGCAGAAACGTAGAGACGGAGGTTTTGCACTTGTCCCTTGGTATAGCGATACAAGAACTCCTTAGGCACAGTGTAACCGAAGTTCACGTTGTTCAAGTTCAAGAACGAAGCACTAGTGTAGTAAAGATCTACTTGGCTAGAACGGTTCGTGGTCAAAGCTGTTCCAGCCTGCAAGCGAGGATATTTCGCATGGCGATTGGTGGGTGTCCAAGACTGGGTCAGCGCATCTTTGTGCACTGCCGATCCACCGAATTCTCCAGAGAGACCATCCAACAAGTCAGCATAGTCTGTGTCGAGGATATAGCCACCGAGTTGGAAGCTGAAGTCGAGACCGAGGTCAAAACCAGCATAAGCAAGGCGAGTGTTGAAACCACCATAGAGATCGGGGTGAGGATTCTTGCCGAGGAAGTAGCTAGCTTCAGAAGCTACCGTAGTCTTGGTGAGACGGTCCATAGCCACGGGCACTTCTTCTGTCTTGCCGTTGGCATCGGTTACCTTCTTCTTAAGCTCCTTATAGACAGGTTCTCCCCAACGGTCGAGCTGCTGTACTTTCTTGCCGTTGGCATCTACCACATCTTTTCCATTGGCATCTTGTACATAGACGGGCTTAGAGAGGTCGTAGCGAGGTGCCCAAGCGTAGTAAGTCATCTCACCGGTCTTTTCGTCTACACCGGCAGAGCGATACAAGAAGCGTGTCCACATGGGCAATCCTTCGCCGTAGAAGTAGTTGCCGCTCTCATATCCTTTGTGACCTTCATATTCTTTGAGCTTCTTTTGGTCGGGGATAGAGGTGATTTGGTTCTTATAGTGGGTGAAGTTGACACCAACGCTCCAAGTGAACTTGCTGTTGCGCACGAGGTCAGCATTGAGTTCCACTTCCACACCGCGGTTGCTCATGTTGCCGATGTTGGTATAATAGCTGGTGAAGCCATAAGAGCGTGGCAAGCTGTAGCTAGAGAGCATGTCGTGAGTGCTGCGGTTGAACACTTCCACCTGACCGCTCAAGCGACCCTTGAAGAAAGAGAATTCAACACCCACGTTGAAGTTACCGTTTTTCTCCCAAGAAATGTTCTCATTACCCAACTGGCGTGGCACAAGTGCCAAGCTACCGTTGCTGTTCTTGAAAGTATAAGTCGTGGTGTAGAGGTAATCGCTGATACCATCATTACCTTGTTCACCATAAGACGCCTTGAGCTTGAGTTCGTCCACCCACTTCGCCTTGAAGAAGGCTTCCTTAGAGAGGATCCACGCACCAGAGAGGCTCCAGAAGTTGCCCCAGCGGTGATTGGGATGGAAGCGAGAAGAAGCATCGCGACGGAACGAAGCTGAAGCAAAGTAGCGTTCGAAGAGGCTATAGTTGGCACGTGCAAACCATCCTTCGGTGTTGTAAAGACCAGCTTTTGAAGAGGGCGTACCATTTTCAAGACCGCCACCGAGTTCGTGGTTCTTGTTGTCCACAAGGTTATTACGCGAGCCCGACAAAGAGTAACTATTAAAACGATAGTATTCGTGACCCACGAGGGCTTCCACATTGTGCACGCCCCCAAAGGTGCGAGAGTAGTTGAGGAGCTGTTGGAAGTTTTGACGCACATTGAGGTCGCTACCTACAGCCACTTGACCCTTGCTAGACTCTGCGCTCTGACCGTAGTAGGGATTGGCTAGGCTTTCGCCACGAGCAGCGATGACATAGAGGGTGTTGTTGGTGACAAATTTGAAGCCCTTGCCGAGTTCTACATCAGCACCCACGTTGGCGTTGAGGGTGTGCACTTGCTCACCGCTATAGTTGAGCGCATTGTCTGAGAGGGGATTTGAGTAGCTCAAGAAAGGACGGTTCATGGGGAGATAGCCCTTCTTACCATAGTCGTAGCGGGTGAAGCCCATGTTGTCCACCATGATGTTGCCCTTGCCATCGCGGAGATAAGCAGGATAGATGGGAGCAATGCCATTGACCAAAGCGAAGACAGAACCAGAGCTATGAGAGTCGCCTTCACCACCCACATCGTGCGTTCTAGAATTGGTATAACTGATGTTGGTGTTGAAGTTGAGCCAATCTTTCGCAGCCCAGTCGGCTTTCAAACGAGAAGTGATGCGCTTGAAGTCGGTGTTTTGGAGGATACCCTTGTTGTCCAGGTAACCCATTGAGAAGTAGATGTTGCTATTGTCGTTGCCTTTGGCTACGGTGAGGTTATACTCTTGGCGCAAAGAGGGACTGTAAGCCAAGTCATACCAGTCGTCGGGCAGGAGGGTGTAGTCAGTGGCATTGCCAGAAGCATCCTTACCTTTCACCACGCTACCGAGTTTGGCAGCAGGGTTGAGCTTGCCATTCTCGAGGATGAGGTTTTGACCCTCGGGCAAGGTGTAGACCATGTAGCCCAAACGTTCATTTAGGTTTTCATTGGCAAACTTGTAAGCATCCGCTTCGTTGCCGAGCTTGTAGCCGCCAGCCGGGTTGAGGTTTTCATACAAGCTCTCGTTGCGGAGGGCTTGGTGATATGCCTCATAGTAGCCAGCCACGTCGCGCACGGTTTCGTAGCGTTGTTGTGCCACTTGGTTCACACCCCACTTGCTGTCGAAGGTCACACGAGCACCGTGATGGCTGCGTGTACGCTTGGTGGTGATGATGATGACACCATTGGCACCACGAGCACCATAGAGGGCAGCCGAAGCCGCATCCTTGAGCACGGAGAAGGTTTCGATGTCTTGTTGGTTGATCGATGCCAAATCGCCACCATAGGGCGCACCGTCCACGATGATGAGCGGAGCGTTGCCCGCATTGATGGAGGAGATACCACGGATGCGGATGGTGGGAGTGCCACCATCAGGACGACCAGAGTTGCTATAGATTTGCACACCAGCCACACGACCCTTCAAGCCTTCCACGGGGTTAGCCACTTGGAGCTTGTTGATGTCATCTGCCTTGATGGTTGCAGCCGAACCGGTGAAGCTGGATTTCTTGGCTGTACCATAAGCCACCACCATCACCTCATCGAGGTTAGCATTGTCCCACTCCATGGTCACGTTCATCGTGCTGGACACAGTGGTTTTAATACTCTTCATGCCGATGAAGCTGATGGTGACAGATCGAGTACCAGCAGGCAACTTGGTAAGGGTGAAATTACCGTTCTTGTCGGTCACGGCAACTACACGTTCGCCCACTTTCACAGCGGCGCGTGCCACAGGCTGCCCATCGGGGTCAGACACGTGACCGATCATTTGTCCTGTCGCAGTGTTTTGAGCGACAGCACCGCCGGCCATGAGCAGACTGAGACTGAGGAGTGCTAACTTCTTGTTCATGTTTGTTCGGTTTATCTATTATACTTATCTTATTGTCGAGAATTGTTGCGCCTGCGCTGTCTTTGCAGCTGATGGCGGCGCTTACGATGTCGAGGGAAGAGCGATGCAGAGATTCTGCGTTGCGGCTTGAGGTGCGAAGGGGGACATTGCGCTATGCCTGCCCTGTCTTGGCACCACCCCACCTTTTTGTTCTATTATAGATGCGCAGTTAATCTATGGAGGATGCTCACTCACTGCCCTTTTTCGCTTCAGGAGAGGGAGGAGTCATCGTGTTCTGTCGAAACTGTCACACACTATATATAATATGAGTGGTCTATCGCATCGAGGGAAATCATTCACCCATCGTAGGAAATCATTTTCGCATCGGGGGAAATTGTTTCCGAATGGTGGGAGTGTGGAAAATGGAGCTTCAATCTTCTGAAAGTCGTTTTGCGACGTACAAAATAGAAATTCGTAACATTTTCCGACATCATTCCCTATCAAATTGACAACTTCAGGAGGGTCATATTTGCAAATGTAGAAAATGTAATGGAGAATTCCAACACTTCAGCTTAAAAAAACAGCATCTTGACCACAACTATAGTCTTTTTAACTTAAAAAACGGCATTTTGTTGCTCTAGACATTACAAAATGGGGGGTATTTCCGCAACACCCCACGACACTTAGCTCAACTTTTGCACCATTTCTCTTATCTCTAGTTTACCTTTTCAATGTTTCTGTGTCATTATTCCAACTTTTATCCACCCCTTTACAGTTTATTCAAACAAAAAATGAGTGTTTTAGGACACTATATGATGAAAAAAAAGGACAAACCTCCCGTGCTCTTTGCAAAATCGTTCTGCAACACGTGGGGTTGTCCATAAATTAGGCACACAACGGCAGTCGTTGCGTCACTCCACACAAATCTCGTCGGTGAAGATCCAGCCACCGTGCGCGCCTGCCTTCGCCTGATAGCGGATGAAACGCGCCTTGCGCTCTCCGCGCCACTCCAGCGTCTCCACCTTAAAATCCGTAGCAAGGTCCACCGCATTGCGCTGCTGGTAGAGCTGCTCGAAGTGTACCCCATCGTCCGACACCAGAATCGCCACCTCGGCAGGCGTGTAAATCTCGGCACTGACCGACTGGAAGAATGCCGCTTTGATGAGCCTCAACGGCTTTGTCTCGCCCAAATCTATGGTCACGTCCACGCGGTCTGCCCCGATGAAGCCTTGCCATGCCCCATCTTGGAAATCCCATCCGCCACTCTTGCCATCGACCAAAGCGCCATCGCCCGAAGCGGGATAGTTGGCTGCGTAGGGCGCATGATACACCACCCTCTTGCCCACTGCCAAATGCGCCTTCGGGGCTTTCTTCTCGGCACGCTCGCCCACCTCCTTGCGCAGGTCGAAGGGATGATAACCCCGACTCACCAGCACATCTTGCAGGTGCAAGGCTCTGCGGTGGAAGTCGGCATAGTCGGTCTTGGCGCGACTCCAGCCGTTTTCGGCTATGGCCAACAGACGCGGATAGAGCATGTATTCGCAATGCGCCATGGTGGGCACTTGTTCTGTCCACAGATTGCCCTGCAAACCTAAGACGTGCTGGGCGATGCTGTCGGGCAACTGCCCTGCAGGGTCGTAGTCATAGCACTGCTCCAGCGACATATAGCTGCCGAAAGCCTTGGGCTGCGAAGGGGGATAGTCTTGATAGCGATCCAAATAGCAATAGCGTCCAGGCGTCATGATGACATCGTGCCCAGCTTTCGCGGCAGCGATGCCCCCTTCTTCGCCGCGCCACGACATCACCACGGCATTGGGCGGCAACTCCCCCTCCAAGATTTCATCCCATCCCAGCAAGGTTCTGCCATGGCGGTGGAGAAAACGCGCGATGCGCTGCGTGAGATAAGCCTGCAGTTGTGCCACTGAGTTCAAACCCTCCGCTTGCATGCGCTGCTGACAGCGCGGACAGGTGCTCCACGCTTGGTGCGAGGCTTCGTCGCCCCCGATGTGAATGTAGCGCGAGGGAAACACCTGCATCACCTCGCGCAACACGTTTTCGAGGAAAACAAAGGTCTGCTCATTGCCCACACACAAGTCGCTGTTGCGCTCCTGCGCCTGCGCACATTGCAGTTCGGGATAGGCATACAGCACCTCGGCACTGTGTCCGGGCATCTCGATTTCGGGCACCACCGTGATGTGACGTGCCGCCGCATAAGCCACGATTTCTCGCAAATCCTGCTGCGTGTAGTAGCCCCCCGAAGCCCCCTTATCGTCTTTGTGCGCATAGCGTTGCCCTTGTTCGCGCCATTCAGCCCAGTTTGCCCCCACACGCCAAGCCGTCTTTTCCGTTAGCGCAGGATATTGCTTGATTTCCATGCGCCATCCGGCATCGTCGGTGAGATGCAAATGCAGGCGATTCATCTTGAGATAAGCCATCGCATCCAACTGCTTCAAGATAAACTCCTTGGTCCAAAAATGGCGCGAGCAGTCGAGCATGAGTCCTCGATAGGGATATTTTGGAGCGTCCGTTATTTCACAGCACGCCACACTGCCCTTCGCTTCGAGTTGGCGCAAGGTTTGGAGCGCATAAAACACGCCCGTCATCGTGGTGGCTTCGATGTGGATGGCGCGAGGCGTGACGCGCAACCGATAGCCCTCCTCGCTCTTGGCATGATTGGGCTTCGTCAGCTGGATGCGCAACACTCGCGCAGCTCCTTTGTCGAAGGTCAAGGCAGGAAATGCCGCTGTCCACTGCTGGTGCAACCACTGGCGGTCTTTCCCCTTCACGTTGGTCACCAGTCGCAAGGGTCCGTTCATCTTCATTGCTCCACTGGTCTTCACATACGAAGTCGGAGCCGGAATCAATGTTATGGCATCCGCAGGCAAAGATTCAGCAACAGAGGGCATTCTCTTGGCTTCTGCGGAGAAAGGTTCGGATTTTTCAGGCAACGACTCGGCAGCAGAGGGAAATCTCTCGGCTTCTGCGGACCAAGGTTCACCATCGGCAGCGAAGGCGCTGACCAGGCACGAAGAAAAAGCGAAAAAGAGGAAGAAGAAGTGTTTCATGGCAGGGTATATATTGAGGTGGTGAGCGCCAACCGATGATCGCACGAAGGGTACAAACCACGCAATGTCAGGAGGGCTTTGCGTGGCACTCGTGAGAGGGCTATCGTGTGCGCACCGCAGCGACAAGACGTTGCTGCAAAGATACAGATTTTTCCTACAAGACCAAGCGCACTAGGTTTATTTATACACCCCTCCTTCGGGCGAAGGTTGCCCCAGATGGGCGAAGGTTGCACTAGATGGACGTGAAGGTTGCACCAGATGGGCGTGACAGCTGCACCAGATGGGTGTGAAGATTGCATCAGATGTGTCGCGCCTTTCCACCGATATCCCCACCGCTGCCCCACCTGTGGAGAGCTTTCTCCGCCACCACGCCCCAAAAACTCCGACGTTTGCTGAAAAATCTCCCACGTTTTTCGGAAAATCTCCCACGAAATTTTGAAAAAGTCCAACGTTTTCCGAAAAAACTCCGACGAAATTTTGAAAATCTCCCACGTTTTTGCCCCACTTGCGCAGTGATTTTTCTCCTTTCGCTGCCACAGCTCAAAATAAATCATTAAATTCGCCATGAGGTACACGTACATGCGCTCACGCGAAAGCCCAATATCGGGCTGCCCTCCGCCAACGTGGCACCCTCCGTGCGCTGTTTGTAAGCAGACAGACACATTTTACACTTATTTTTTATTCACCCTCCATGCTTTAATCCCCATGATAAAACCCAACGAATTTTACGATTTACCCGTTTGTGGCATTAGTGACGAAACCGACGGCAGTTATTTCATCGTGCAAGACGAAGGAAGAGAATACAAAGTTAAGATGTTTTTCTTCCAACGCAACGACCTCGAACAGCGACAACGCAAGGTGCTGCCCTGTCTGGTGCGAGAAGGGAAAGATGGAGCTTTGTATTTGGTGCAAAATCTAGCGAAGATTTTAAGTGATTTCTACGAACCGAATCAGACTTATCCCTTCGTGGTGATCGGGACTGCGCAGTGCGATGGCAACTCTGGACTGAGATATAAAGCGCAAGACCACCTGAAAGTGCCCATCACCGTCATCTGCCCGCCCAACTCCGAACCGCTGCGCCCACGACAACAAATCGATGTGCGTGTGAAGAAAGTCAACGAAAACAGACTGCTCTTCCTCCACGACGACCTGCCCACCACGCAGAGCAATGCCACCCTCTCCACACTGCTCCAACTGGGGGATGCCACTCCGGCACAACAGCAATATCTCGAACGCGTGATGCTCACGCATCCAGCATGGGGAGCTACGCGCAAACTGCTCCGCAAGAAGTCGCCACTCTGGCCCGTGAAAGCGCTGCTGGCAGTGCCCTATGCCAACCAATGGATCATCTCGCCCTTGGCACGCGAACGACGCCTGAAGGCGAAACAAGGGGTGGAACTCCTCAAACTCTATCGCCGCATCGCCCTCCACGTGCTCGAAGAGGCGGAATGGCTCAAGGCTTTCAGCGCCACAGAGAGTGAGCGCATACGCGATGAGATTGCCACCAAAGTGGAAGTGGCAGAACTCCAAATTGAGGCGCTCCAACTCCTCGACGACCACCAAGCGGAAGACACCATCAAGGGGGTGATGTATAAGCTCGACAAGACGGGATATGTCTACGACTTGCAGCACAAACTCGGCTTGATGATGACGATTTTCTCCCTGCGCAAAGATTTGCTCGAAGGGCACATCGACTCCCTCCTCGACTTCATCGCGCGCAAGGGACACTCTTGGAAAAATCGTAACCTCCCCACGGCTTTTGCTCACTTCCTCGAAGGATATATGCGCGCCAACGCTGGACGCGCCAACCGATTCTTGGACTGCACCTCCCAGGAGTCGCGACTCGTGCTCGAACGCATGGTGCAAGCCATCTGCTACTTCCTCGCTCTCGATGGGGGACAGACGGAACAGAAGGGCGAATTTCAAGCCATGCTCTACTATTACCTCTCGCTCGTGGCGCCTCAACGCACCATCACCGACGAGGACTCTTCGCGACACATGGCACGACTGCTCATGGACCGCGCCTTCTGGAACCTCATCGAACCAGAACCCTTCCAGAGTGCACTGGTGTGGAGCCAAGATTTCCGACAGTTTGACATTCTGGCGCACCGCTTGCTCGAGGCACAGCCTGCCGTGGCTACCCTCATTCCCCACTCCTATGAGTCGGAATTGGTGCGCCTGTCGCTCTCACGCGAAGGACTGCAACTGGTGCCCACGCTCACTGCCGAACCAGTGCGCAACGTGCTGCCCGAAGGTTTGATAGACTGGCACGGACTTCAACTCATGCTCGAAGAACCTTCGCGCTACCGCATTGCCGCTGGAGCTTCGCTCTCTGAATGGACGACGTGGTGGAGCGATGTGGAACGCGCTCTCTTCTCGCCTCATCAAGAGGTGGTGGTGGCGCCTACTCCCGTGGTGCGCAAGACCATTCCCGATGTGGGCACGACGGTGAAAGTGCGCGTGCAGCGCCGTCACCCCTACGAACAGACGCGATTTTACTGCATCATCGAAGACGATAGCTACTGCGGCGAGGGATGGATCGACACCTATGTCAAAGGACAAGACACGGGAATGTTTTTCTACAATCCTTTCTTCACCCTCGATTCGTTCAACTTTGAGGGACGTCCGCTCCTCTTCGACGTGAAGGTGATGGGATGGGCGAACCCCGAAGCGGAAGACGACCGCTTGCTCTTCAACGCGCAACCGCTCATCTTGGAGAAAATGCACGAATGGGTGCAAGACTTCATGGAGGAAAATCGCCTCACCAACTGCCACCTCTATGGCTATGCCGGACAACTCTACCGAGGTGTCACCGAGGAGGGATATGTGGTGCTGGTCGATGTGCCCGACGACTTGGAATGCGTGCCGGGCGATGATGTGCAAGTGCGCCTGACCCATGTGGACAACGTGCGCTCGCTCCGTGCCGAAGCGGTGGACTTCTCCGCAGTGCCGGTGAACATGAAGGAGGTGGCTGAAAACTTCCTCGTGGACTATGCCAATGGCGAGGTGTATGAGGAGGATGCAACTGAAGTTGCTAACTCTGCTGAAGCCAGTGACTGCGACAATGCGGCGCTGGACGAGGAAGAAGTGGTGATGTGGAACAACAACGATATCCACCTCTTGCTCCAAATCCTCGACCATCAGGCGATGCTGGAGGAGGATCACGCCAAAGCCTATGCCTTCCTCTCGGTGGCACACATCATGGCGCGTATGCTCGAACACAAAGAGTCGATGCAATATTTCGACACGCGCCGTCAGTTTCTCCGACAAATCGAACACTATGGCGTGAACCGCCAAATCAATCTGGAAGAAGTGGAACGCATCGTGCACAATGCCGACACCATCATCGACCGCTATCCGCTCTTGCGCGAACAGCTCACCGAGATGAGACTGCTCAGTGCCACGGGCGACGAAAAACAAAACGACTTCTTGTGGCAGACGATGAAGGATTATCCTGCTTCACACAGACTCGTGCAACTGGCGCGTCTCATTCTCTCCTTCAACCTCACTTCGGGCTTCCCCCTCGAGGGACAACAGGAGGAGATTCGCCAACAAATCAAACAGTTGCTCCACATCGAAGTGGATTTGCCACAAAGCTACACCTTCGGATGCGAAGGACAGCGACTGGAATTTAAGACGAGCACGGTCTACCCGCCCGACAACGATATGCGCCCCAACCTAGAGGAACAGACCTACAACCTGATGAAGGTGGTGTGCGGCATGCTCAATGCGCAAGGCGGTACGCTGCTCTTGGGCGTGAACGATGCGGGGGTGGCTTGCGGTCTGTCGGAAGATTTGCTCTATTTCAAGGGCGACCTCGACCGCTTGAAACGCCACGTGCGCGACAGCATCTTCCGCAAATTTGGCGTGGCCATCAACGACCGCGTGCGCGACGAACAACTGCCGGCTGGCAAACACGTGGTGCTGGCATTTCACATCCCAGCAAGTGACGAACCAGTGGCGCTCGACAATTCGTATTTCGTGCGACAAGGCTCTAGTTCGCGCTACATTGCTTCGGCAGAAATGGTGCGCAAACTCATGGCGGCTCGCGATGAGAAGGGCACAGCGGCGGACTGGAATGCCTCGGCTTCTGCACTCGAGGAGGGAACTAAGGCTGCGACGCTCTCTGCCACTGCGAAGGCGGTGGGCTCTGTTGCGCCCACAGACGATGCTTCTGCCTTTGCGGTGGGGGCTGCTGCGACAGCGGTTCACAAGGATGCGGATGCGCCTGCAAATGGCACGGACCTTGCAACTGCAACTACTCACCCCGATGCTCAAAGTGACCTCTCGCCGGCTTCTTTCTCCGACACTGCGGCACAAAATGCGGACGACTCGGCACAACAGTTCGATGCGCTCGCTCTGCTGAAGCAGACGCGCACTTCGCTCATCCGCTCTAATGTGGTGAACAGCTGGGACGAAAACTATGGCATCGACACGGTGGCGTATCTCCGATTCTACGACAATGGCGAATGGTGCGTGATGGACCATGAGAACTGGGACGAAGGTTGGCTCACGCTTGCCGTGCACGACCGCGAAGAGAAGGGTTCGCTCCTCATGATCTACGAAGATGGAGTGGTGAATCGCGTGCCGATGGAACTCTGTCTGGAGAAGGATCGCAACAAACACTTCAAACGCTACAACGAACGTACGCCGCTCTTCTTCTGCCCTGTGGCGCCTGGCGATGCGCTCCTCATGGCTTATCGCGACGACCACGGCAACCGCTTCTTCCGCCTCGACGACATCGACCGCATACCCGAAGGGAAGATGCTCTCGGCAGGCAACAAATTGGTGCGCCCTGACTTTGAACAGGTGGTGTTTTGCGAGGTGATCCCTGCTGGTCAATTCGGAGGATTGGAGAAATTCTACAACCTCAAAGATACGACTCTCGGACACTCCCTCGATGTGCACTACGAAAAGGAACGCAAAATCCTCTCTAATCTGGGAATCAAATTCTAGACATTAGGAGTCGCAGACTCTTTCTGCTCGGCTTCGGCTTCACTGCGTTGCGCTCGCCTCGGGCTGTCGTAATTGGACTTCCCCACAGGCTTCTAACCCCTATCGTCTAATCACTAACGTCTAAAATCTCTAACGTCTAATATGCTCGAGCTACGCTTGTCGTGGCGAGCGAAAAAGGGTCTGCGACCCTCTAACGTCTAATATGCTTGATTTATTTATCCTCGTTATCATAGGTTGGAGCCTATATAATGGTTGGCGTGCAGGACTTCTCCGCGAAGTCCTCTCCACCGCAGGTATTTTGGTAGGTCTTTTTGGCGCCTCCCTAGCCTACTCTGTCTTTGGCGAAACCCTCGCTGTCGCCACGGGAAGACAAGTAAACATGGTGACCAACATCGTCGCCTTCTTCCTCTTGTGGATCATCATCCCCCTCGCACTGGGCTTTGCTGCCACGCTCCTCACCAAGGTGTTGCGCACACTCCAACTGGGCAGCATCAACGCTGCCGCAGGAGCTGGACTTTCGCTCATCAAATATGTGATTCTCCTCTCGTGTCTCCTCACTGCCATGAACAGTCTGGGCATTCTCAATGAGGAGCGTGTGGAGAAATCCGTGCTCTATCGCCCTGTGAGCGGTGTCCTCTCGTGGGCGGTCGATGCCGTCTTCAACAAGGACGAAGATGCCCACAAGGTGACGCACCGCAACGGCAGTAGTGCTCACGACAACGCCGCAAATAGTGACGACTTCGATTCCGACCAGTCCGACACAGTGTGGGTGCAGCGCGATGGCAGCATCAAACGATGAGCGCAATTCCCAACATAACAGCCCTTATCTACAGAAGGGAATGTCCATCTCTCTGACGGAATAACCCTCACACAAGGAAGGAACAACTATATCTCTGCGGTTTCCCTCAGTTGCAATGAGGAGAACCGAGAATACCAACACAAGAAAGCCCCTGAGTCTCGAGAAGAAACTCAGGGGTTTATCGCATATCATAAGCAAGAGGTTTGTATTACCCCAAATCGGTCATTAGACCGTTGTAGTGATTACTTTGCAGGCTTGTCAGTGAGCAGGGGCTTGCGAGAAAGTGTGGCAGGCTTCACTTCAAAGTCGAGGGTCGTGTTGTCAGTGTCGACAAATCCCTTACCGTCAAACTTACGTTGGAGAGAGAGACCCATCACCTTGAGGATATTTTCATTGTTGTAAGAAGAGAAGTCTTCTTCATTCACACCAAGGAAGCCTTTATCCAACTTAGAAGGACGCATTTGGAAACGCTTACGAGGACAAATGGTCATGCAGTCGATGACTTTGCTGAAAGGAATTTCAACCGCCACGAAGTCAGCAAAGTCGGTGTTGGTAACGTTGATGTAGTGAATGGGGTTTTCCACCTTGGCTTTTTTGTCAGCTTCGGGATTGCGCTTTGCAAATTGGGCAAAGGTGGCAGGCGACCAAGGCAAGCGCACGAGTGCTAGACCCACAGCTTCAGAAATAGTTGCCATGGCGCGATGGGGAGTGATGGGCGTCAAATCGGGCACATTGGGATTGTTGTTCTTGTCGGTGCTGGGACTCCACTCAAAGTCAGCCTTAGAGAGGTCGAGGAATTGGTCGATGCCTTCATATTCCTTGAGGTTTTCGCCATTATCCTCGAGATATTTTTCATAGTCCTTGGCATGGTCTACGGCATGATTGACAATCACAATGGTTTGACCGGGTTTCACTGGGAAGTCCTTGCCTTTGCCAGGGAAACACATGATGCTGTTTACACCATAGTAGGAGTTGACAAAGTTGTCGCCAGGTGCAAATTCAAAGATGATGCGAGGGTCGATTTGGTTGGTCACAATCGCCAAACTATCGAGGTAAAGCGTTTGCTTAGAAGGATTGTAGATGGTGATGTATTGGTCGTTATCCACACGAGAGTAGTAACGCTTTGCCAAAGATGCGGCACGAGTAGACGTTGTTTCTGCAGCGCTAGTAGAATCTTCAGAAGTAGAATCTGCGTCAGTGTCAGAATCTGTGTCATCGCCATAACCACCGCCACCGGGGAAAGGCGTATAGCCTCCATCGTAACTGGTGGATGGTGTGCGAACCATAGCGTGACCCGCGTAGAACACCTCTTTGATAATGAGGTGGTCGGTGGTGGTTTCAGACGTTTGGACGTTGGTGAGTCCTGTTTCGCGTTGACAACTGCCCAATCCGAGGGCAAGAAGCGCGAGGAGAGAATAAAAAATCTTTTTCATTGTGGTAATGATATGACTATAATAGGTGTGGAGGAGAGCGTCGCTTCGTCTAGATAAAAACACTTTCCAGAGATGCGATATTAGCGAATGGCAGGGCAACACGCGCCTTGCAACACGCGCCTTGCAACATCGCGTTTGAACCACAAAGTGCGCCCTCAAAAGACGAGGGCTTCACTTCGGCTCAGTGTTTTGTGGTGTGGTGGTGGCGATGTATAACCTTTACTGGTTAGAGGAACCAGTTGCCAAAGCCGGAACCACCGCCGATGCCGTGCGTTTGCACGTTTTGGGCAGCTTCAAGGGCTTCTTCGGGCGTAAGACCAATCTCGCGTCCCATGAAATAATAGAGCGGGTCGTTGGCATCTACGCCTGTGGGGTCGGTGTCAAAGCTGCTGCAATAGATTTTAATGGGGATGTTGAAACGCAACACTTCTTTCCATTCCGAATCTTGTCCGTATTCCTTGGCTTCGTCGGGATTAGTGGCATCAGCGCAAATGCGTTGGCTGACGAACTCATAGGTGGAGTGGCGTTTCAGATATTCATCGCGAGGAATGAGCGCCTTTTTGCCCTTGGGACATTTCATCACGCGGACAGAAAGATAGAACTTCGGCAAGAGATAAGTGGGACGCGTGTATTGCGCGGGTTGTCCCGTGACGAAATCAGGACGATTGGCAATGAGATAGGGCCATTGTTCGTGGTGCGTGTCGGTTTCTCCGAGGTCGATGTCGAAATTGAAGTGCCCTTTCAAGCCCACGCGGTCTTGGTCGTAGGGAGCCACGGCATAGTCCATGGCAGATTTGTCGAGCGGTGGGAGCAAACGCTGGTTGAACAATTCGCGCGCACCATCGCCCATCACCCCGTGTGTCCAGGTGTCGCGATAGGTGTATTCAAAGAGCTTAGAAGACAATTCGGCGCGCTGCTTCCACGTGGTGGCATTGGCAAAGGCAGTAGCCTTGATGGGCGTGGGGTCCACGGTGCCTTTCTTCAAGGGGTCTTTGCTCTTAGGGTCGTAAGTCCATTTGCCACGGCAGTCCATCACGTCATAAGGCTTGCCCTTGTCGTCTACATCGCTGACGGTGAAGAAAATCTGGTACTCGTCGGAATGATTGAGGATGTCATCATTCATGAGCTTGCCTTCTTTGTTGAAGAAGTAGAGGCAAAGTCCCCAGCGTTTGAGTTTTCCGCCAATGATGCGGATGTAGTCGGGTCCTTGTTTGCCGTCCACCGACTCCAAATAAGTGACCGTGGAGGAGCGTTGCACCTCAACTGTGGGCCATTGTGTGGTGTTGTTGCGAATGATGGCAAACTCTTCTTGCTTCCACGGTGCGTTGCGATAGACAAAGTTGCCGTGCATCTTACCGTCACCGTGGGAGTGTCCTTCCTTGAACATTGCCAAACAAGTGGACCAGTTGTTGAAGGCTCCATTGGGATCGGGGTTCGCCATCGCATCGTTCGTCTTGATTTTGGTCAAACTGTCGACGTAGTGGTCGGCTCCAGAGCGCGCAATGGGCTTAGCTTCTAGAGGATTGTCATCATAGTTGACGTGGACGTTGCCAAAGACAAAGTCGTCGCACGAAGTGGTGAGACATCCGACTGCCAACAAACAGGCGGAAATGGTGGATAACTTAGTCATTAGAATAATACGGTGCTTTGTCTGAATCGATAGGAAGAGAAATAACTTTGTGGCTCTGAGAGCATGCGCCAGAGATTAGCCGCATTGGCATTGGGATAGAAGCGTTGGATGTCTTTGACACACTGTTCTTCTCCGTCGTCGGTGTCGGCAATGACGCGAATGGGCAGCGGATAGTCGATGTCGAAGTTGTCCCAACCGGGTTGTATTTGGTTGAAATCCCACACGTATCCGATAGCAGAGTTGCTCACGTTGGTATATTTGGCAGGCTTGTCTTGAGAAGTCGCTCCAGCACCGGCTTGCTGTTGTCCACGGTTGAGGATGTTGCAGATGCGCGCTTGCAGAGAGAACTGCACGTCTTTGCGTTTGAAGCGCAAGATGCCTTTGAAACCAAGTCGGTCGAAGGGCTTACCGGCATCAAGACTACGCTCTTGGCGCAACAAGCTCACGGTGTGGCTATAGCGCTGACGGGGCAAGTTGGTGTCGGGGTCGATGAAGTCGTCATTGTAAGACTCCACAAAGAGTTTACCGATTTCTTCTTCCACAGGGTCGGTGTCGCGATATTCGTAACTGAAGAGTTCGGGGGTCAGCTCATTGAGTTTTGTGCCTTCCACAGTTTGGAAAAGGCGCATATTGCCTTCGGGCGTGCTGATGGTTTGCAAAGCCTCGGGGCGACCACTGTTTTCGATGGCGCGCCATGCCATGTCGGGATTGTAAGCCACGGAGTTATCGCCCATAACAAAACTAGTGGGCGCATAGATGTTGCTCGTGCTGTATTTGGTGGCAGGCAAAGGTTGTCCGCCCTTCTCGCGGAAAGTGTAGCGATCGATGAAGTGTGGGGTTGCATCGAGGGTGCGAGGATATGCCATTTGCAAACCTTTGGACACGATGGGGGCTTTTCCAGCAGCGACAACGGCATTTTGGTCGAGGGTGCTATGACCGATGCCAAAGAAATGTTGGTGCATTTGGAGCGCACTACTGATTTCGTCGGGCACTTGATTGCCTTGTTTGTCGGTTTTATAGAAATAGCTGGAGAACTGGTGGTTGATGAGCAGTCCGTTTTGGTCGTAGTAGCGCAATTCCAAGCCATAGAGCACTTTGTCGGAAGCCACCACATCAAAGTGGTCGCGCGCAGTGGTGATGGTCATTTCGCCATTATCGTCTTTGGCAATGTCGATTTCCTGCATCACTGGGAGCGAAAGACTGTCGCCTGCCTCGTGGATGGTGCGATATACATTGATTTCGTCTTCGCCATTAGGTCCAACATTGAGGGTACCACCAGGATAACCCATGCGCAAGATGGCGTGAACGGCATAAATTTGGTCGTGGCCCTTGACATCGCGTTCGATGGATGAGGCAGGAGCTTTGACGATTTTCTTGAAAAAGTCGTCAACTTGGTTGTCTGAACAACTTGCCAGAGCAGCGAGTGCCAAACATCCTGTGCCGATGTAAGATAATATTCTATATTTCATTGTAAAGAATCATTGAAGAGAACAGGGCATCGCGTGCCGAAGTTGGTAGACTCGTTAGGGCAGATGCCTTAAATCAGAGAGGATAACAGAGCTTTTGCAGCAAAGTCGAGTGTCTAGGTTGCAAAAAATCTAGAATCTGATAAGTGTTCTCAGAGAGAAGTTGGCGCCACGCTCATGGGCATAGTAGCGGAAACGGTCGGTGTATTCCTTATATAAGGCATTGAGCACATTGTCTCCTACGAGCATGAACTTGATTTCGCGTTTGTGGGGAAGTTTGATGGCGAAATCAGCCGTTCCGTTGAGCAAGAAATAAGCGTCGGGCGAATCGGGCACGAGATCTTTGTCGGGATCGAAGCGCGTTTGCTTGGTCACATAGATGCCCGAGAGGGAGAGCGAAGCCACATATTGCTTGCGACTGCCCAAGGTCTTGCTGTAGCTGGCAGAAAGCCCATAGCGATCGGAGGGCATGAAAGGCAACCAGTCTTGGCGACTCAAGTTGCGACCATAGATCCATTCACCTTTTGCCACGAGGGTCAAGGACTCGATGGGCTGATAAGTGGCTTCGATGTCTCCACCCACCAAACGCACATCGTCTTGGTCGTAGATGAACTTGGGATACTTACCGCTGGGGTGATTGTGATAGCGGTCTTTACCATCGCCGATGTGGTCGTAGATGTAACTGTCGATGCGCTGATAGAACATGCTGGGTTCTACGGAGAATTTGCTGTTTCTCCACTTTGTGCCCAACACGGCTTTGTAGCCACGCTCACTCTCTAAGTGGCGATTGCCCACCACCCAATAAGAACCTTCTTGCAAACCGATGGCATAAAGTTCGTTGATGTCTGGTGGTCTCCACGACCAACCCACGTTGGCACGCGCATCCCACTGTTCGCTGATTTGATAGTGCGCAGCGAGCGAAGAGGTGAAGTTGCTGTAGAGTTTGAAGTCGTCGTAGTAGGTGTAGTTGCTCAAACTGGTGTAGCCATTGACCGACATCACGCGGAAGTCGTAGCGCAAACCGAGAGCCGCTTGGAGTTTGCCCCATTGTGCTTTGTGCAAGAGGAAACCTCCCATGGAGAGGGCGGCAAAGTTGGGCACAAAAGCAGGCTGTTTGGTGCCGGGATAGTTGAAATTCTCCTGATAACTATTCGCCAATCCGCTCTCTGTGGTCATGTTCCACAAGTGCCATTTGGCATTCCACGTCACATCCAACTTGTAGGTCTTGAGAATCAAGTCTTGCATGGGAATCCAACTCCACTGCTGCTTCTTACGATTTTCAAATTCCTGACGTAAATTCTCTTGGAACGACCCCATGATGTCGAGTTGGTGGTCGTCGTTGATGCGCCATTTCACTTCGCCCTTCACGGTGAAGTGTTGCGACTGTTGGAAAGGGGGTTGGATGTCGTAGGAGAAATTGCGCAAAGTAGACACATCGGGACGTCCTGCCTCGAAGCGTTTGATGAGCTGATCGAGGTCGGAAATCTTAGAACCGTAATAAATGCCACTGCGCTGATAGTAGATACTAGAGAGCAGTGTGGCAGTGACGTGCTTGTCTTGATAGCCCAACATGGCAGAGAGCGCGATGTTGTTGTAGCCGGTGTTGTTGAGGATGTAGTCGGCGGTGTGGTAATCACCTCCCTTGGTGTAGTTGCCGTGCACGCGCATACCCCAACGCTTGTAGCCTGCTTCGAGGGTTCCACTGCCCGAAACACCACGAGCATTGGTGTCGTAGCCAGTGTTCACCGAACCTTTCACGTGAAAACGGGTGCTGTCGTAGGGCAAGGGTGCGTCGTTGAGCAACACCACTCCACCCATGGCACCAAAGCCGTAGCGGATGCACTCTGCACCCTTCACCACTTCCACCATGCTCGAACCCGTGTAGTCCACTTCGGGAGCGTGGTCGGCTCCCCAACTTTGGCTTTCGAGGCGCACACCATTGTTCATCAAGAGAATTCTGCTGGAGTGCATGCCCTGAATCACGGGCTTGGCTATCGTTCCTCCCGTGCTGATGGAGCTCACTCCGGGGATAGTTTCTAAAAGTTTTGCGAGGGAAGTGGCACCACCCTTCTCAATGTCGGTGCTTTTCACCGCTGCCGACTGCTGGAGCACAGAGGTGTGCTTGCGACGCGCATTGACCGTGACACCTTGAATCGTCTGGCTGGCGTCTTGCAACGAGAGGGCGATGTGCCCATTGGCAGGCACGGTGAGTGTGCGTACGAGTTTGTGGCAGCCGATGTAGCTCACCTCTACATGCACTTTGCTGGGGGCGTTTTTCAGACGGATGGAGCACTTACCATCGCTGTCGGTGATGCCGATGATGCCATCACAGCGCACGGTTGCCCCGATGAGGGCTTCGTGACTGCTTTGGCGCGTGATGGTGAACTGCACCGTGGGGCGCACCTTTGAGGGGGGATCGCTGGGAGCAGGCTCGGCTGTGGTCTGCGTGGGAGCGAGTGGGAAGGAAAGTGTGGGAAGAGACGATGGGAAAAGAGCTTCCGCATCTGTGGACTGTGTGCCGCTCGCCATCGCAGCGAGGGAGAACCCTTGTGCCACCAAGGCTGCGCAGAGGGCAAGAGGTGCCGTGCCGAAGCGTTGCGGTGGGGACAAAGTTGCTTTTTTCATATTTGATTCTTGCATATCATAGTTGAGGGGTAGTCCCATCTCGGGACACCAGCTCATTGAAGTGTTGGCTACTAGGGACGATCTTTGGGGAATGATGCACGTTCTCCAGTTTTTTTGTATAAAACCATTGGAACAAACTGGGGATTGTGTTTTACGGGGCTTCTATTTCCTGCCTTTATTTCAGCACTGAAAACGAGCGAACGGGGGAATATGTTTTACAGGGTCATCACGCACCAAAGGGTGATACCGCAGTGGAAGACGAGAGTGACCTGTGTTTTGCGGGTGCAAAGTTACGACCTTCGTGAAAGGCGTTCAATACTCACATGTGAGTATTTTGCCCTTTTTCAATTAGATTTATTCACACTTCCAAGGATTGATTCTTTTTCTGCGCGAATTTTCGTCCCTGATTGCAGGTATGATTTTAAGGATTCTTATTTACAAAGTCGACATTTACG
>ERZ773207.208-NODE-208-length-21854-cov-4.504014_pt1 | contig 21854 bp, 23 predicted proteins | sample MGYA00580997_ERZ773207 | MGnify/ENA primary metagenome ERZ773207 (study PRJEB29015, sample SAMEA2738170) | human oral metagenome | biome: human oral; feature: human-associated habitat; material: saliva | place: China | collected 2239 ... | reverse complement strand
GCCCGCATCAGCGCCGCGCAGGAAGGCATCCAGAGGGGCTTTAGCGTCAATGGCCAAGAATTCCCCACCGGGCAGCAAAATCGTGGCATCTGGGCGCGCAGAGCCGTTAGTGGGGGAGGGGGCCGCGTTTAAAGAGCCAGCGCGGTTTTGTTTACGTAAAGTGGATACACTTTTTTGCAGCTCAAAATCGATGTGTTCGCTCATCCCGCCCAGCTCCAGGACCCGGCGCAGCTCCATCTCACCCCACATGCCGCGCGCTGAACGTGAACGCAGCGCCGATTCCAGGGAGGCGGTGGAGGCCCGCAGGCGCTCCTGGGCGGCGTCTGAAGCCCGCAGACGCTCAGCAATTATTGCGTTCTGTTTGGAGCGTTGCAGCTCCATTTGCTCAACCCGCAACGCCATATGCTCCAGCTGTTCACGCACCGGCTCAAGGGCGGTGAGCACCGCGCCATCTTGGCGGGCCCGCTGCTGAGCCTCCAAAGTGCGTTGTTGTTCAGTACGCAACTGCTGCTCCAAGGCCTGTGCGCGGGCACTAGCCCCGGCGGCGTCGGCCCTAATGCGAGCCACCTCCCCACCGTTAGCTGCCAGGCGGGCTGCGCGGGCTGTGGCCAGGGCCCAACCCAACGCAGTACCAAGTGTGATACCCAACAACAAAAGAGCAATTGCGTTAACGATACTCATAATTTCCTACTATCCCAGGTCTATACCCCGCAGAAAGCCGCCATTTTTGCGCACGTAGCCACGTCGTCGTTACTAACTGAAGTAAAGCCTTATATACGATGTGGGCTATAAGTCACGGAAAACTAGCAACACGCTATGAGCGATACATGTTACCGTTTTGTTGTAAAGCTGGATCGTAATCTTGGAGTCGTTTTGGAATACCGCGCGGGTACTGTGCAGGATCTGGATGTTTTGGCCCGCATTGGTGCGGATGCCTTCTCAGACTACCCCCTGTTTCGGCTGACAGAGCCGGAACTACGGCCGGGTGTAACCTTCGACCAATTTCACTTCGCCTTGCACCGCATGCTGGTGAAAATTTTCCTTAAGCGCGAATCTGTGCTGGTGGCTTGCGAAGACGGTAAGCCGCGCGGCTATGCACTACTACAAAAGCAGGAAATGCCTTTTTTGCCGTATCTGCTTAATGGCGGTGTAGGCCTACTAAAGTACATCCCGCTAAAGCCGCTACTAGAATTCCTTACCCTTACCGACGCAGCCGACCAGCACGTAAAACTAAACACCCACTATGACTGGTTCCTGGAAGTTATTGCAGTGCACCCCGAACATCAGGGACGCGGCATCGGTACCGGCATGTTGGATGTAGGTATCGCCAAGTTTGTGAAGGCCACTGGCGGCTCTAACTACGCCTTTGTTACCAACACTGCCAAGAACGCCCGTTTCTATGACCACAACGGCTGTCGTGAGCTGGCCGTAAGCCACCTGGACTACCGAGGCCAGGAAATCAACGTGTGGGCTTTTAAGAAGGAACTGGACAAGAAGAAGGCCAAGCCCGCCAAGGACACAAAGGCCGGCGCCAAGGACGCCAAGGTTGCCGATGAGGCCAAGCCCGCCAAGAACGCTGAGGAAACCGGCAAGTAATCAAAGCGGGCCGCAAACCCGCTAAACTAGGCGCGTGGCTCTAACTATCGGAATTGTGGGACTGCCCAACGTAGGCAAGTCCACCCTGTTCAATGCGCTTACCCGCGCAACCGTCCTGGCGGCTAACTACCCCTTTGCGACTATCGAACCCAACGTGGGTATTGTGCCGCTTCCCGACGCGCGCCTGGATAAACTGGCGCAGATTTTCGGTAGTGAGCGCATTTTGCCCGCTACGGTGTCTTTCGTTGACATTGCTGGAATTGTGCGCGGGGCTAGCGAAGGTGAAGGCCTGGGCAACCAGTTCCTGGCTAACATTCGTGAAGCTGACGCGATCTGCATGGTCACCCGTGCTTTTGACGACCCGGACGTGGTGCACGTAGACGGCAAGGTTGAACCGTCGTCAGACATCGAAACTATTTCCACCGAGCTGGTGCTGGCTGACATTCAAACCCTGGAAAAGGCCATCCCGCGCCTGGAGAAGGAAGTGCGCGGTAAGAAGACAGATCCCGCCGTGCTGCAAACCGCTAAGGACGCTTTGAAGGTGCTTGAGGAAGGCGCCATGCTTTCGGCCGGCGCTAAGGCAGCTGGGCTGGATACAGACATTTTGCGTACCTTCCAGCTGATGACCACTAAGCCGTTCATTTACGTTTTCAACATGGACGACGCCGGTATGCACGATGAGGCCAAGCAGGCTCAGCTGCGTGAACTGGTCGCTCCCGCCGAGGCCATCTTCCTAGACGCCCAGTTTGAAAGTGAACTGGTGGAGCTAGAGCCGGCCGAGGCCGCCGAAATGCTAGCCGACAACGGCCAGGCCGAGTCTGGTCTAGACCAGCTGGCCCGCGTGGGCTTTAAGACCCTGGGCCTGCAAACCTACCTGACCGCTGGCCCCAAGGAGGCACGCGCCTGGACTATCCACCAGGGTTGGACTGCCCCGCAGGCTGCCGGCGTGATCCACACCGATTTTGAGCGCGGCTTCATTAAGGCTGAGATTGTCTCCTTTGACGACTTGGTGGAGTATGGCTCTGTAGCTGAGGCCCGCGCCCACGGCAAGGTGCGCATGGAAGGCAAAGACTACGTTATGGCCGACGGCGACGTAGTTGAGTTCAGGTTTAATGTTTAATCATTTCTGAACGAGGCAGTGGCCGGGTCGAGCATTGAGCGCGGCCCGGCCTTGCTTGAAAATAGGTGAATTGATGTGTAACGCCGAAGATTGTAGCGATAACTCCGAACAAACCGTTGGAGTAGAGGGTGGCCGCAAAACTCAGTTTGAGGCTGTATATTTGCCGATGGCTAGCGTAGAAACTGGCGCTGCGCAGGAAGATTTGCGGTCATATATGAAGCAAGTGTCTCCTGGCTCGGAAGAGCTGGTTAAGAAGGTATTGGCAGCCTATGCTGAACGGTATCGGTCACAAATTGTGCCAATTATGGCTAGTATTCCAAAGTTTACGCTTTCAATTACTGCTGCTCACTCTGCATTAGGGAGCTTTGGAATCAGTCCAGAGACTAAGTCGATGCTTAGGCAGCTTACAGATCAGTATTCAGCGATAACAAAAAAACTGGCTGCTTCCCTAGAGCCTCTTTTTTACCCAGAGCTGCTGCGTGGGCTAAATGCTAGGTTCCTACCACCGAATTTGAGGGATTATGCGGATGAGATACAGGCATCTCAAGTGCACCAGTTCCTTAAAGAGGAGGGGATACCACTCTACCTGGTGCCGCGCGGTCGCACCGCAGTTCGGCTCCTTCGTGCCCAGGACCGCTCAGCTCGTAGACGCGTGCTTAGTGATTGTTACGAGTCAATTATTAAAGATTGCGTTACCGTGCTTGAACAAGTTGACCATGATGTCATTGGCGACGAAATTAATTTTGTATTCGATGGTATTGGTGCGATGCGAGCAGGCTATACCCGTTCGGCTCAGTCAATGTTCACGGTAGTACTTGATACTTTGATCTACCGTTTCTTCCCCGATATTAATGATCGAAGGGATATCATCAATCGGAGGAAAGAGGCGGACGTACCAGACATTATTAAAGAGATGGCTGTCCAGAAGGCGATGGTTTGGCTGCCGATCTGGAATGCGCACGAGGAGTTCTGGAAGCATAAGGGAGACAAAACACCCAGGTATTACTGCCGCCACGCGAGCGTTCATAGCGTGTCGTCACGCCAGTTCAGTAAGCGTAACTGTGTACAGGCGCTCATGCTGGTCACGAGCCTTATTGGCTACGCGGAACGGTTTCCGTCGTTCAAGGTGCGAGATAGGTGACAACTGCTTAGGCGGCGTCGGTGTCTTTAGCGGGCTTGGGGGAGCCTTGGCCCGAAGTGGTGCGTAAAACCTTAGAGCTGGTGGGGCGCTCTAGGCGCACCAAGAGGTCAATTTGCTTAGGTTCATAGCCCAGCGAGATGCTCACATCCTGCTGAAGGCGGCTGCGTAGCGTGGACACAGTCCAGTCAATCTCGCACTCTTGAGACACGCTGGCATCAGCCTGAATCTGTAGGTGGCTCAAGGTGCCGCTAACCCACACCGTACAGCGCTCCACCCCGGGCACGCCCTGCGCCCGCTCAGATAGGGCCTGCGATAAAACTTCTGGGTCCAAGGTAGTGAGTAAAAGCCCCTTAGAGTCACTCAGGCGCATAGGTGAGGCCGCTACCCGGCGCGGCACCTGCATTACCAGCAGCGCCAGACCACCAATGATGGCAAGCACTGAGGCCAACGCAAGCACGGGTAAAAGCCAGTTTGCTTGACTGGCGACGGCGCCCACCCGCCCCTGCTTGCTAGCCAGGTAGGGGGCGGCGTCGGGCCAAAAACGAGCCAAACCCAGGCCCGAAGCCAGCAGCCAAGCGGAGGCGGCCACCAAAACAAAGCCACAGATAGCCAGGACGCACCGGTTTAGCGGGGTGGAAACTGAACGCATAATCGTGTCTCCTTAGCTCGTGTGCTTGACGCGCACGCGGCTGCCTTTAATGCCCACCGGGGCGAGCATTTGTAGGGCCTGGTCAGTCTGCTTTTGGGCGGCCTGCTGCACGGGCTCTAGCTCATCTAGGACGCTGTGGACGACGACGTTAACCCGCGAGCGGCGGGCAGTGGCTGAAACGGAGTTAGCGCCGCCCAACTGCTCAACCTGTAGCCTCACCAGTTTGGCCAGGTCACGGCGCCTAACTGCGGTCTGGCCAGGAATGTCGTCGGGGAGAATTTCGACGCGCTCAGGCCGCCCGGGCCATAGCGCCGCAATAATCATGATTAGGCCACAGGCCGCCACAACCCCGGCGGCAATAAGCGCCGCAGTGGAGCTAAGCGAAGTGGATTTGATGGCTTCAAGCGCGTGTAGGGCGCGGCGTGGCCAGTAGCCGGTGATGAGCCGCTGGCCGGTCAGCCAAGCCCCCAGGCTTCCACCAGCAAGCAGCAACAGGGCCAGAACCACGCTGGAGCCGCTGCGTGAGGGGCGGCGAATGAGTTTTGGAACTTTTCTCATTTCAGGTTCTTCCTGCCTGGACCGTCGGGGTTAAGCCAGGAGATCTCAATATTGATCTTGCCGACGCTCAGCCCGGTCAGGTGCTCCACCCGGCTGCGCACATGGGCGCGCACGGCCTCGATTGTGGCCGCCAGTGGTGTGGGAAAAACCAGGCCAAGGTTCATGTGTAAGACGGCCACCTGCCCGTAGAGCTCACATTGGGCGTCGGGGCGGGAGGAAAAGTTACGGCGGGCGCCGATGCCTAAAACCCCGCCGGCGTTGGAGCCAACATTGCCGGTTTCATAGGCGGCTTCGGCGGCAATTTTAGCCACGACTTTAGCCGGAATGGTGGTGGTGCCGCGCTGGGTGGTGCCAGTGTCGGCGCGGCTGGCTTGGGCTTGGGTGGCGCGGCGCTGGGCGGCTGCAGGTGAGGCGAGGGGCGCCATCGTCACTTCCTTAGCCGCTCAAGGAAGCTGCGGACATCGACCCGGCCCTCCAGGTACAGGCCCACTCCTAACCCGACCAAGCCACACAGCGACACCAGCACAAAGTCAGCGAAGGAGCCAAAAGCCAGAACGGTTCCAAGGAACAGGCCTACTAGGAGGGACAGGTGCGTTGTCTTCATGAGAACTCCTCAGATCAAGGCGTAAATTACTTGAGGTTGTTGGTCTCAGACTCGTCGCCGGGCAGGTGCACGTCGGTGACGTGGATGTTGACCTCAACTACTTCCAGACCGGTGCTGGTCTCGATCTGCTCAATGATGTTGTTACGGATCGCCTCGGTGACCTCGATGATGGGGGCACCGTAGTCAACCACCACGGTGACTTCAATGGAGGTCTGGGTTTCGCCCTTCTGTACGTTAATGCCGCCGGTGACGTTGGTCTGGGCGGTGGGGATGCGCTCGGTCATGGCGGTGAAGGCGCGGCGCATGGCGTTACCCATGCTGTAGACGCCGGGCACCTCGCGCGTGGCCATGCCGGCGATCTTGGCGATAACGTTCTCGTCGATGGTGGTTACGCCGTGAGAGGTGTGCAGGGGCGTGTTGGGGGTGCTGTCCGCTTCAGTGTTTTCGTTCTGCTCGGACTGCTTGCTGGTGTCGCTCATGGGAGGCTCTTTCTTTGATCTGAGTAGGTGGTCGACGGCGCACGGTGTTGATTGCCGTCAGGGTGGGGTTGCTTTCCGTCAGGATTGCCGCGATAAACGCACTAAAAGGTGCGGTTGTCTAAAAATCCCTACCACCTCAGTCTATAGGGCTTTCGTCGTAAAAAGGTGAAGTGGGGCAGTTTTAAAGGAGCTTTCTTTTCTGACTCGATGAGGGGTCGCCTATATTGGTGATAGGCGCGGGCTGGCTGGCCCACTCGCAGGCTCATTTGTGAGACTTGGTATTAGTGCTGTTTGCAGGTTGGCCCGCATGTGCTCACGGCCTGCATAGGGAGGAAAAGCTCATGGATCCTCGTTTTTCGCGCGCATATGGCGCGTTGGCTGGGTTAGCGCTGGGCGATGCGCTGGGTATGCCAACGCAAGCAATGTCTCCACAGCAGATTCAAACGGTTTACGGCCATGTCACGGGCCTAGTGGATGGGGATAAAAGCCAACCCTATGCGCCGGGTATGGCGGCCGGGTCGGTCACTGACGACACCGAGCAAGCATTATTGATCGCTTCCCTGCTGCTTAAAGGCCACGGCTCTGGGCTGAACTTAGATGCGAGCGAGTTCTCCCACGCCCTGCTGGCTTGGGAGGATTCCATGATTGAGCGTGGCTCACTGGACCTGCTGGGACCCTCCACGAAGGCCGCACTTGAGCGTGTACGCGCAGGCGAGAACCCGCTGCGTGTGGGGGGTGAGGGCACCACTAATGGGGCGGCAATGCGGGTGACACCTATTGGTATTGCGGCGTCGACGTCGGCTCCGCAGCTTTTCGCCGACGCCGTATGGTCCTCATGCCAGGTCACGCACGCCACACGCCAGGGCTTTCAGTCAGCGGCGCTAGTAGCGGCTGCCGTGTCACTCGGGATCGACGCCGGCGCGGCGGATGTGACAGACCTGCTGTGGAAGGCTGTGGCTTTTGTGCGCTCACTACCTGAGCGTGGCGCCTGGAGCCCAGAGCCGGATGTTGTTGCAGCCACGTACCGGGCATTAAAACTGGCTGCCCAGCCGTCGTCGTCCCTAGAGTGGCTGGCTGAGCAGATCGGCACATCTGTGGCCTCAGCGCAGGCAATCCCCATGGCTTTTGCGCTGCTGGCACGTGATCCCTCCCCACGCGCCCTGCTGCAGGCCGCCAATTTGGGTGGTGACACTGACACAATTGGTGCGATAGCGGGCGCAATTTTGGGTGCAAGCTTGGGTGTTGAGGTTTTTGATGCTTACGGCCTGGCCCAGGTGGAGCAGGTTTCGCAGCTTGATCTGCCTAGCGTCGCTACAGATTTGCTGGCTCTGCGTGATAGGGAGGGCGGCGGCGCTGCCCCCGCAGCAGCTACGACGTCGCCCAACCCAGAAAAACCCGTGCTCACCCCAGCCGCGTCCCCACAAAAATGTGCCCCGGCGGGCCGCGTGGTGCTGATGGGCCAGATCCTTGTAGACCTGGCTGTGCGTGGCGAGGCACTACCGGCCCCTGGCGGCGACGTATGGGCCAGCGATGAAGGAATGCACGTGGGTGGGGGCTTTAACGCGCTGGTAGCCGCGCGGCGTATGGGAGCCCAGGCCGTCTCACTCAGCCCGATTGGCCAGGGTCCCTACTCTTTACTCATCCAGCAGGCCCTGCAGCGCGCGGAAATTACGGACGCCGGGCCCCACATTGACGGTATCGATAACGGTTTTTGTATTGCGTTCACTGACAAATCCGGGGAGCGCACCTTTATCTCCACGCGGGGCGCTGAGACGAGGGCGCCAGCAAGCGCTTGGGCGGACTTCACCGCAACGATGCGCCCGGGGGATGTGCTTTACATTGACGGCTACCTTATGGACCACCCGGCTAACCGTCAGGCAGCGCAGGCGGCGCTGGAGGCTTTACCTGAGGGCGTGCAGGTCATTTTGGATGTCTCACCTGTTATTGGCATCCCACAGGGCCTACCTGCGCGTGACGTAATTGTCTCGATGAACCATAGGGAAGCTCAGCAGATCATTAACCAAAGCGCAGAGCGCAGCTTGGATCAGTGCCAGGGGCAGTACCGGGAGCGGTGCGACCAAGCGAGCGAGGCCAGCATGGTAGCCAGTTTGCTGGGGCACCCCGTCGTAGTGCGTGCAGGAGCTGAGGGCGCCTATTTCGCCAGGCCAGCAGGGGCTAAGGCGGGAGTTTCACTCACAGCGCCGGCGCCGACTCCGGGTGCGGCTCCGGCGGGGGCTTCAGCAGAGGGACCAGTTGCGGCTCCGGTGGCAGCTACGATGGCGGCTAGCGCAAATACTGGCGCAGATGTGACTTACATTCCGACGCCGCGTGTTGCGGTTATCGACACTAACGGCGCAGGTGACGCCCACTCTGGCGTGTTGGCGGCGGCTTTAGCGCAGGCAATCCCCCTAGAGCGAGCGCTTTTACTGGCTAACTGTGCAGGCGCTCTTTCTACGACCTTAGTGGGACCAGCTGCCTGCCCTGCGCGCGAGCAGATCGAAGCTGCAGCTGACGCGCTCGCGGACTAGGCGCGCTAGCGCTTGTCAGTGTCTAGGCATGGGCTCCCGAGCGCGGCTGGCGTTGTCTTGGTTCGGTTGGATGCTGGCTTCGTCTATCGGGGCGGCTGGCGTTGCCTGAGCCCAGGCCGGCTGCTGGCTTCACCTAGGCCTGGGCGGGTGGCCGGCGCAGGGGTGGATCTAAGACAAAAGCGGTCGCATCAACTCCTGGGACTAGGCGGTAGAGGGCGGCAGGGCGCCCGGCCCCTTCGCGCACGCTGTCTCCAGTGGGCTCAATGAACGACGCCGTTTTTGTGGCTTTTCGGTGGAAATTACGCGGATCTAGGGCAGAGCCCCAAATAGCCTCATAGGTGGTGCGCAGCTGGGTGATCGTAAACTGTGGCCCGCAAAAAGAGGTGGCCAGAGGCGAGTATTCGATTTTAGAGCGGGCGCGCTCGACGCCGTCGGCCAAGATAGAGGCGTGGTCGAAAGCTAGGGGAGAGTCGGGGCCAAGCAGGGCCTCAACAGGCTGCCATAGTGCCCCGGCGGCGTCGCCCCCCGCATGAGTTGGGGAGAAGGAAGGGGCCAGGAGCAGATAGGCCACGGAAAGAACCGGGCCGCGCGGGTCGCGCCCCAGGGGGCCGTAAGTGCGTAGCTGCTCAAGGTGACCGGGGGGAGTGACGCCGGTTTCCTCCTCAAGTTCGCGTGCGGCGGCCTGCTTTGTCTGCTCACCGCTGCGCAGAAAACCGCCAGGTAGGGCCAGGTGGTCTCGGAAAGGCTCGATGCCTCGGCGCACCACGAGCGCATGGAGCGTGTGGTCAATGACTGTCAGGGCGACGACGTCGACGGCGATCGGGAAGGTGACAGGTTCGATCATGGCTCTAGCCTAACCTATTTGCGTCAAGTTGACATTAAAGCCTGGAGGGGTTTATCGTCATAGTGACGCAAACAAATGGGAACTACCTAAGGAGTCATCATGGGAACCCTTCACAACCACCCCTTCTTCATCCGCTACCAGGGCGGCGCCGGCGACCACGTCGTCCAGATCAGCGCTGGACGCACCATCCGCTCAGGGGTTGGCCAATCCTTCTGGCTACGCAAAGGCCGCTGCGCGCTCGCGGAAGTACCCACCGCTAACCGTGCCCACAGCTTCCTAGTACAGGTAGCCTCCAGCGACCAGCAGAACGTAAACGCCCAGGTGGCCATCACCTACTGCATCGAGAACGCCGAGGCTGCCGCCGCGCACTACGACTTTGGCCTCTACCCGCGTGAAGCAAAGAAAGATGCGCAGGGCCTGTGGCAAATCGACGAAACCGTCACCCGCATCGCCCACTCCGCCCTGGCCTCAACTATCGGCGCCATGAGCCTGTCTGAAGCTATCTCCGGTTCCCTGGAGCGAGTTAGTGGGCTCCTGACCCAGGCTTTCGCCGCAAACGAGCAGCTGCAGGCCACCGGCGTGGGCATTGTTGATGTGCGTCTGCTGTCCTTGCGCCCTGATGAAGGGGTTGAATCCTCCCTGCGCGCCCCGCTGCTTGAGCAGCTGCGCGCCGAGGCTGACCGCGCCCTCTATGAGCGCCGCGCCCTCGCCGTCGAACGTGAATCCCAAATTTCCGCCAATGAGATGCAATCCAAGCTTGACCTGGCCCGCAAGCGCGCCGACCTGGTTGACCAGGAAGGCCACAACGCCAGGCGCGAAGCTGAAGAGAAAGCCGCCGCTGACGCGATCGCCGTCGAGGCTGAATCGCGCCGCATCGTAGAAAAAGCCAAGGCCTACGAGACCGACTGGAACACCGCCGGGCGCGCCCGCACCGCCAATGACGCGGCCTACATCCAGGCCGTCGCCGAGGCCGGGCCTGAGGTGGCGCGCGCCCTGGCACTTAAGGAGCTGGCAGGTCACATGCCCTCCTTCGGCAACATCACCATCACCGCTGACGTGCTCAGCGACCTGGTGTCGGCCTTCACTGGCTCAGCCAAGGCAGGTAAGTAATGCGACGCCGCGCGGTGATTGTGCGCCGCCCCACCGAATATGACGAGCTCATGGACCGCTACTCCACGCGCGGCCAGGTTGAGTTTGTACTGCGCTCACGTGGGCGCAGCCTTGAGGAGGTGGAGCGCGCGCACGAGTGCCACCTGGCAGCCCTGGCGCGGGTGCGGGCGGGGATCCCGGACGGCTGGGCTAGCGCCGACGTCGAACGCGACTCACTGTCTCGCTTCCTGTTTGCGCCCGAGGACGTAATTGTTGTGGTTGGCCCTGACGGGTTGGTGGCTAACGTGGCCAAATATGTGGGCGAGCAGGTAGTGGTGGGGGTTAACTCTGTGCCCCAAGCCAATGCGGGCGTGCTTGTGCGCTGCACGCCCGAGCAGGGGGTGGGGGCGCTGCGCCGCCTGGAAACTGGCTCTGACATGCGCGTTGACCAGCTGACTATGGTGCGCGCGGCTGCTGACGACTCGCGTACGCTCACCGCCCTCAATGAGGTGTTTATTGGGCACCCAAGCCACCAAAGTGCCCGCTACGAGCTCACCTTGGGCTCCCGCGCAGAGCGGCAGTCCTCCTCCGGCGTCGTTGTTTCCACCGGGACCGGCGCCACGGGCTGGGGCGCCTCCCTAAAACGCGGGCGGCACATGGGGGATCTGCCCGCGCCTACCTCGCACTCCCTGGCGTGGTTTGTGCGTGAAGCCTGGCCCTCACCCCATACTGGCACCAACTGCACTGAAGGAATCCTAGGTGAGGGGGAGGAGCTGAGCCTGGTGGTGGGCAGCGAGTCTCTGGTGCTCTTTGGCGACGGCATAGAATCCGACCGCCTCACCCTCACCTGGGGTCAAAGCGTGCAGGTCTCACGCGCCCCGCGCGCCCTGTCCCTAGTCGACCCGGCGGGGTTGCGCTAAGAGGGCGCATAGCGGGCGGGCTGTAGCTGCGCTAGGTTGTGCGGGTATTAGTGGACTAAATTATTAGTCACCTATCCTGAACGTTAAAACTCACGGGGGGCAGGTATGGGAACTATAGATCCGCAGCTGCTGCCTTGGTTGACTGTTCGTGACGCTTTGGTTGGTTTGCCTGAGCCGACTATGGAGACCTCTCCGCTTTTCTTTGACCATGTGCTCCAACCGGGGGCCCGAGTCTATCCGGGACATACTGGTTCTTTTATTAATTCACCTGCTAAAGCTCTTAAAGCAGGTGTGCATGGTGTGCCCGGGGGAGAAAATATGCTTCGAAGGGTAGATGGGTCAGTACGGTATTTTTCTGTGCGAGAGGCGGCGCGGTTGCAGACTTTCCCAGACGATTATCGTTTCAGTGGCCCCTGGTCTGAGGCGATGCGCCAGTTAGGCAATGCTGTGCCGGTGCGCTTAGCGCAGATAGTTGCTGGTTCTATCCAAAGTTGCCTCTAGCAAGCTAGAAGTTGCATCTCGAACGTGACAAGATCCGCCTAATTCAGTGAGGGTGACTGTGGCAAAGGGGCTTCAGAATCGAATCTACTGCTGAGTGTGTAGTCAAAATCGTTGTAATCTCAGGAAAATCTATGAGACTACAGCTTCTATCTAGGTACTGTAAGTACATGCTTGACACTAGGTCACGAACGTGACAAGATTGTCCCGATAGATAATTTGCTCAACTGGAGGTTTCAAATGCCTACCACAAAGCTGTTCGTATATAGTGCTCCCGAGAATAAGAAACTTGCGAATAAGTTCTTGAAGCGAGCAGAGTCTCGTTTGGACTGTCTGCGTGAGCATGAATTTTTGCGATGGACCCCCTCTTCTGTGCTTCCAGGACAGGATCGGAAAGTTGAGATTAACGAGCGATTGCGTGAGGCCGACTATGTTGTCCCGCTGCTTAGTCCAGAACTCCTTGCTAACATGAAGAGGGGGGAGGATTCATTAATTGGTGAGGCGTTTACAAAGATTTTCCCTGTCCTGCTGATAGATGTAGCAGATCTAACAGTTGATGGCGCGATCGAATGTTTTGGAATCAAAGATCTTCAGGTGTATTGTGGGGTTTCTTCTAAACGGCTTTCCTATATCAGCTGCAAGGACGAACCTCAACGCAACCAGTTTGTTAATGGATTTGTTGAGAGCCTTATCAACAGTGTTAAAGATAAGGTTGGATACAGGAATTCGAAAAACGGTGTAGCTAGCTTTTAATTTATATTGGAGATTTAATATGTATCGTAGCAAATTTTTCCTGTCCTGGGCGCACGGAGAGGTAAAGGCAAAGAAATCTTTTCTTAAGCTACTTAAACCCCGTTTAGAGAGTTGCAAAAACCATGAGATTACCTGGTGGGAGGACTCATTCATTCTTCCTGGTGAAAAGTGGCTACCTCAGATTTTGGGACACTTAGAGGATAGTGACTATATTGTCCAGCTCGTGAGCCCAGCCTTTCTGGCCTCCGATTTCATTCGTACCTATGAGATTCCTGGGGTTGGGAATGCTCCTATGAAGAACGTACTACCCGTTATGCTAGTGGACGTTCCCCTTGGGGGTGCAGTAGAATTTTTTGGGATTAATGATAATCAGATCTACCGTGGTACCTCCTCTAAACGTAACTCCTATATTAGTTGCAAAACAAAATTGCAGCGTATCCAATTCGTTGATGGTTTTGTAAAACAAATAATCAATCGCATCGAAGATAAAGGTGGGTACCGCTGATGTCTAACTCTTCATTAATGCCATCTCGTCCCCTCTCTGCTGCTACAGTACGTCGAATCCTGAGCAGCCTTGAAGATATGACTCAAGGTAACGTAAAGACTGCAAATATGATCTGCGAGTTACTTGAGGAGAATAACAAAACAACTATAGACAAAGTCTTAGAGAAAATCCCGGGTAAGGAACCTACTGACTACCTTCGTAAGTTTAAGTACCGCTTCAATCAGGATGCAGATGGGGCAATTGCCGTTGTGTTTGACGGACGGAAAGGGCCTGAACTTTACTTTACGGGTATAGATCCTGTAATCGAGGATATCGAGGACTATGCCAAGAGTCAGGCGAACCGTCATACTACCTCTGAGAAGACAGTCGATGCTTTTATGATTGAAGACACTAAACGTATATACATTAGTTTTTCTAAAAAAGACAAAAAATGGGCGGTTTCGTGTGCTGACTTGTTGGAGCGTACGATTAGGGCTGGATTACGTAACCGCTATAATGTTATGTTTTTCAGAACAAATCAGGTTGCAGTAGGTGAATCTATCAGTAGCACTCTCGATAAGATGAGTAATGATGCAGACCTTGCTATTGTACTTGTTAGCAATAACTACCTGACTGACAGGGATGAAGCTGACCGAGTACTTGCCAAGCATCCACATCCTATTATTGTGAGACTTGAAGATATTGGCCAATCTGTGTCATTTGATCCGTTTGATCGGTATGACGTTGTCTCAGGTATTTCATTTACTGAGGCTAAAGGCAAAGCAAGTAAGCAGGATTTTGCGAACAGAGTGTTGGGTCGGGTGCAGCAAAAATTCACTAGCTATCAACCATCGTCATATAGGTATATATCAGAAGTCATGGCGCAAGATTTGTCTGCGCATGCGAGATTTGAGCCTGTTAATACCCCAGTCTCTGCTCATGCTGCAGTTGGAACCTTCAATTCGGGAACTGCAGGTTCGTTTCTTGCTGTGGAACGGCTTGTAGAGTGGTCACGTAGACCGGAAAATGACAACTCGCTTTTGTGTGCTCTTTTGGGTGATTTGGGTATTGGTAAGACGACTACGTCTATTCTGCTTACTCGTAAGCTTCTAGAGCTTAGAAAATCTGAAGAACAAGTTCCTCTACCCATATATTTCGATTTGCGTGATTTGTCACCTAAGACGCTAACTGATTTTGGTCTGCGTACGGTACTTGCTCATCTTCTTAAAGTTTCTACTCCGTCGCCTGTGAAAGTTGATGATCTGTTAGACACTATCCGCAGTGAGAATACTCTGGTCATCTTTGATGGCTTGGACGAAATTTTAGTGCACCTATCGCTTGGTGATGGGCAACGCTTGACACGCTCACTACTTGAAATCCTAACACTGGCTAACTCCAATAAAGAAAAATCAGCTCCTCAAACGCGTCTTTTGTTATCTTGCAGGACACAGTACTTCAGAAACATTAAAGAAGAGTTGGCTTTCTTTGATGGCCAAGGACGTGAACGTGTACGTGGTGAAGACTATATTGTTTTTACTTTGCTACCTTTCGATGAAGACCAGATTCGTGAATATTTAGCTCGTAATATTCCCGGCGCTGATCCTGATCGGCTTTTTGAGATGATTCGTTCAGTACATGACTTGGGGGCGCTAGCCTCCCAACCGGTTATGCTCAACATGATTCGTGAGGTCCTACCCAGTATCGAAAAGGATTTGAGTGGGGGAGCTCGTGTTAGGTCGGTTGATCTTTATGAGCGTTTCGTTGGCCAATGGTTGACTCGTGACGATGGGAAACATAGTCTGATTCCAGAGCACAAAATTTTACTTATGACGCATTTGGCGTGGCAAGTTTGGCGCTCAGGTTCTAGGACGTGGTCAGCGCGTTGGATGGAAAAATGGATGCTTCAATTCCTTCACTCGCATGAAGAGATGGAACTTGATTATGAATCTCGTATGCCACACCAATGGAAACAGGATTTTCGTACTGCTACGTTTTTATCTCGTCGTGGGGATGATTTTTCTTTCGCCCATTCTTCATTATTGGAATTTTTCTTAGCTAAGCGACTTTGTGATTGCTTGTTTGAAGAGGAAGAAGATCAGGCGCTTGAAGTTTGGAATATTACTAAGCCAAGTGTTGAGACTTTTGGCTTTCTAGCTGAGCTGATTGATCGGCTTTCTGATATTGAGCGCGGCCAAGCGCTAAGTTGTCTTGAACAAGTCGGTAAACAAGGGACTGTTGTCGCACGAACTAACGTGTTTACTTACACATTGATGGCTTTAGAGCGAAGTTTACCGTATCCTCGCCCAGGAACTTTAGATCTGTCAGGTACTGATTTACGAAAGTGGACTATAGGTTCTAAAGGAGCATCTTTAGACTTGCGTGGCGTGTCTTTTAAAGATGCACGATTGGATGATACTCGCTTTAACCATGTATGTTTGGATTGCGTTAACGCTTCTAGAGCTTCTATGCAGCGGGCAGTTTTTGAGTATTGTAGGATGAGTAATGTAGATTTCAATGACACGGATTTATCTGGGACTATTTTCCGCCATTGTGATTTATCTAGAACTTCTTTAGAAAAAGCTAAGCGTCACCGTACCCAGCTTTTGTATACAAGTGGGTATAAGCAAGGTTTGTCTGGTGTGCTTGTAGCGCCATTATTAGACCGATCTGAGCTTAAGATTCTTCCGAAAACCCAGATTTTTAGTGGTTACGTTGATGGTGTGACTGCGCTTGCGTGGTCGCCTGATGGCAGCCGTATCGCTACCGGTTCTGATGATGGTGTTCGGGTTTGGGATGCTGTTACTGGCGAGGACCTGTTTAGCCTCGAATACAGCCGCCTGGCTCGGTCGGTTGCGTGGTCGCCTGATGGCAGCCGTATCGCTACCGGTTCTGATGAGGGTGTTCGGGTTTGGGATGCTGTTACTGGAGAGGACCTGTTTAGCCTGGAATGCGGCCGTGGAGTTGGGTCGGTTGCGTGGTCGCCTGATGGCAGGCGTATTGTTACCGGTTCTGATGAGGGTGTTCGGGTTTGGGATGCTGTTACTGGCGAGAGCCTGTTTAGCCTCAAACGCAGCCGCCTGGTTGACTCGGTTGTGTGGTCGCCTGATGGCAGCCGTATCGCTACCGCTTCTGCTGGTGGTGTTCGGGTTTGGGATGCTGTTACTGGAGCAGAACTACTTAGCCTGGGATACAGACGCCTGGTTCGGTCGGTTGTGTGGTCGCCTGATGGTAGCCGTATCGCTACCGCTTCTGATGATGGTGTCCGGGTTTTGGATGCTGTTACTGGCGAGAGCCTGTTTAGCCTCGAATACAGCCGCCTGGTTCGGTCGGTTGTGTGGTCGCCTGATGGCAGCCGTATCGTTACCAGTTCTATTTTTGATGATCTTCGGGTTTTGGATGCTGTTACTGGCGAGAGCCTGTTTAGCCTGGAACACGGCAGTCGGGTTGACTCGGTTGCGTGGTCGCCTGATGGCAAACGTATTCTCACTAAAACTCGGAGGAATGAGATTCGTATCTGGGATGTGACCTCTGGAGAACAAGTGAGCTTCTTTATTACTCCTTTGCCTGAAGGTGAGTATGTTGTTTTAAGTGCTGACTAAACCAAGGTAATTGGCGCTAGTGCTGGTGCCTGGCGTTGGCTTGGGTGATTAGCTGTCTTGCCTGACGGAAAACTTGAACGGATTCCTGTAGAGTTTGACGGCCCTCTTCCGCCCCTCGGCCCTGATGCTGAGGTGGAATAGTTAACGGTGGGTAGACCCTTGCTTGGGGCTTGGAGTATATCGGTGAAAGAACTAGTAGTGGATGAAATCAATATTTCAGTTTATTCGCATTGTTCTTTGTGCTACGAGGAGCTTTAGTTATGTCTAAGAATAAAATGTCGGGGCACAAAAATGCTAACGACTCCGCGTACTTAAAGCACCTTGAGTTCATTCAAGCAATTGTCGCTCGCATGGCACAATCGTCAGTTCAAACTAAGAGCTTACTGTTACCGGTTGTGGTTGCTACCTATGGCTATGCTTTGACTCAGAAATCCGTAAGTGTCTCACTTCTGGGTATTGCTGCGGTCCTCCTTTTTGGCTATATCGATGCTAGCTATCTGCGGCAAGAACAAGCCTACCGGAGGCTCTATAATGCTGTTATTAAGGGGAAAAAAGAAATCCCATTGCTCTCCCTTAATCCATGCTGTGTAGATAAAGTAGTATTCCCTGTAAATGCAGATTTAAACCTTGCGGAAGATACGGAACTTGTTTGCGAAGAGAAATCTTTCTGGAAAAAATCTGGTGAAGTAATCAAAGAATGGGTTTTTCTTGACCCAAAGGTTTGGTTATCCTGGTCTATTTTCCCGTTCTATTTCGGCTTCTTCATGGTTGGGTGTGCAGTTATGTGCCATGCACTCATGTCTGGGCGCTAGGTGCGGGCTTGAAGTTGCTGCCAGCACGCCAAACCGGGCAACTGTATTAAGTGGTTGACACAGTTGAGCGGCAGCCTTACTGTATTAGTGTATTAATACAGTAAGACAGGAGGGATGCATCGATGCGCATCGATGACACCCGCCCCATCTGGATCCAATTGGCTGAGATATTCCGCGCCCGCATCACTGACGGCACGTGGAAACCCGGCCAAAAGATTCCTTCAGTCCGCGACCTCGCCATCGAGGCCTCCACCAACCCCAACACCGTTCAGCGTGCCCTCGCCGCCCTCGACGAGGAAGGTCTCACCGTCCCCAAACGGACCGCCGGCCGCTTCGTCGCCACTGACGACGTCGCCCTGCACGCCCTACGTAAAGCCAACGCCCAAGCCGCAGTAGACGCCTACATCAGCGCCTGCCGCGCACTTGGCGTGGAACGGGAACAGGCCCACAGCCTCATAGATGAGCGTTGGGACGCGGACACTTAAGTCCAGGAGAGACAAAAATGACTGCAAAACCTCCCTCCACCGCGCCAGGGGCCGGTTTGCCCCAGGTAGGTTTAACTCCAACCTCGCCAAAAACCAACTTGCCCCAGGCGGGTTCCAGCCCGGCGTCAGCGGTGGGTGCCCAAGCCGCAAGTGCAGGCCGCAAACCCACAAGCGGTAGCGCTGCACCCGCAAGCCCCGGCCACATGCAGGCAAACGCTTTAATCCATGTGGAAAACCTGACCAAGCACTACCGCACCACCACAGCCCTGCGTGATTTCAGCCTGGATCTGCCCGCCGGACACATCGTGGGTTTAATGGGCCCCAATGGCTGCGGCAAAACCACGCTGCTAAAAATCCTGGCCGGCGTCCTAGCCGACTACAGCGGCGTCGTCGCCATTGACGGCCACGCCCCCGGGGTAGCAACCAAAAAGATCGTCTCCTACCTGCCCGACGCGGACTTCCTCAACCCCACCTGGGACGCCAAGCAGGCCATCAGCGTCTACAAGCGTTTCTTTGCGGACTTTGACGCCGAAAAAGCCGCCTCCATGGTGGATTTCTTCGACCTGCCCACTAACCGCCCGCTTAGCGAAATGAGCAAGGGCATGGGGGAGAAGCTGCAGATCAGCCTGGTTATGTCACGCCGTGCCCGAGTGTTTTTGCTAGATGAACCCATCAGCGGCGTCGATCCGGCCACGCGCGATGTGATCCTGGAAGGTATCCTGCGCGAATTTGACCCCCAGTCGCTGCTGATCGTCTCCACCCACCTGATCTCAGACATTGAACATTTTGTTGACTACGCCCTGTTCGTGAAGGAAGGGCGCATCCTGCTCCAGGGCGACGCCGATGACCTGCGCGCCGCCCACGCAGACAGCCTCGACGCCATTTTCCGAAAGGAGTACCGCTGATGTACAAGCAACTGCTGACATACGAAATCCGCGCCCAACTTCGCAGCGACGTGCGCATCCTGGCCGCCCTGGTGGCGGTGGTGGCTGTCTCGATCGGCGTGCGGGCCCTGGATATTCCTGGCCTGGGCGCCACCACTGAGATACTGGCCTATGCGCTTTGTATTGCGATGCCCGTGGTGATGGCGATTATGGGGCTGGTCGACTACTGGAAAACCCTCTACGGCCAGCGCGGCTACTTCACCATGAGCCTGCCTGCCAGTGGCGCACAGATTTTCTGGGCAAAAATTACCCGCATGGCCCTGGCCTGCCTGGCCGCTTTGCCTTTCATGGTGGGTGGGTTGGTGGCCGTGGCCGCCACATCTGCCTGGACACAGGGGATTAGCCTGTCGCAATACACCGCCCCGATTCGCAGCGCGCTAGCACCTTTCTCTACGTCGGTGCTGCTGGCTTTGGTGGCGGCTCAGCTGTTTTCCTGCTTCTGCTGGGCGGTGCAATGCTGCGCGGTTATGACCATTGGGGCCCAGGGGCGCTTTAACCACATGGGTTTTGCGGCACCGCTTATCGGCTTTGTGGGGGTTTACCTGGTCAATCAGGTATTCAGCGGGGTGGGTACGTTCTTTCTGCCGCTGTCTATGACCTTCTCTGGCCGCCTGAGCAGCGAAATCATGTGGTCCTCCTACCAGGCCACGCTCGAAACTGGCGCTGCCCCCACGGTATTTGGCCTGGGTGCCTACGTGCTAATCCCGCTGTTTGCGCTGGTCATGGCGGTGTGGGCGACTCGCTCAATCGACCGGCACACCTGCCTGCGCTAAGGCACTGCGCAAGCACTGTGCCAGGCTACTGCGGCTAGGAGGCTGCGGCAAGGCCTGTGTTGGCTTGGGGGTGAGTGCCCCTAGGTACTTTTCGGGCAAACGGGGGCGACGACGTCGACTACGTCTAGACACGACGGCGCCGCCCCCAGCTCGTGGAGACGGCGTCCTAGTCTGCGTTAGAGCCCTAAACTCTCTAGCTCCTATTGCGGCTAATTGTTAGTTTGTCGTCCTCGTCTAACCTAGACATGATGGACTGACGCCTGAACCAGGCAGCCAAGGCGATGACAACAGCGATGCATACATAGATCATGTGGTTGGTTGCAGAATCGTTGGCCAGCTGCGGGCCGACTTTTTCCATAAGGCGCAAAACCAGGCTAAGCATGATGTACAGGCTGCAGCCGACAATAAGCACCAAGCTGACAATCCTATATATACGCGTGGAGACAATATACAAAGCTGAGTTTAAGGTGAAGTAGACAGCCCAAACAACCATCATTGCCATAATTGCCCAGGCAATCCTGCCGCCTAGTGAAGAGGTTAGCCACTCGGTGTGGTCGACAGTGAAGGCACCAGCTCCACCGACGATAACTAGGTAGTCAGGAGAAAGCATTATCCACAGAAATAACGTCTTGAAATACCAATAGACAAAACCAAGGCCTACCAGTGTAATTAACACGGGGAATGTGACATAAATCATGTATTTATGTTAGCAGTTCACGCGGTTTTAAATTTAGGTTTTTAGTCGTTAATTTGTGAGTAATGCCTCTCACTAATCAGTATCGCAGGGGCCACCCTGCAGGGCCTAGGAAGCCGCTTTGTCCTGCAAGGTTAGGTCAAGCTTAGCCATGGTGGACTGGCGCATGAACCAAGTGACTGCGGCTATAACTACGGCGATACCGATGTAAACCATCTGGCTGGTTGAAAGGTTATTGGCCGGCTTGGGGCCGATTCCCTCAACAAAGTCCGTAACCGGCACCAGCATGATGTACAGGCTGCACGCCAAGATCACTAGGGCGCTGACAATCTTGTACAGGCGGGTGGATTTGCCATACAAAACCGAGTTGAGGATGAAATAGACAACCCCTACCAGCAGCATCGCGTCAATCGTCCAGGCGTACTGTCCAAGCTTGGCCATGCCCTGCCAAGACAGGTAATCAAGGGTGTAAACCCAGGTGAGTCCCAAGAACAGCAAGTAGTCAGGCGAGAGCAGCAGCCACCACATGATGGCCTTGTAGCTTCCCATCCCAAAATAGAGGAGAGCGGCTAGCCCAGCTAGCGCCAGGATGATAGGTAATACAGCCCACATATTTGTATGCTATCAGTTCGGCTAGCCAGGTAGCCTGCTTTTGTTCACAGATCTGCTTTTGCCTATAGAACTGCTTTGCTTGCGTCTGCTTTGCCTGCAAAGTTGTGCCCGCCGTGATTGGTGGGGGCTGCTTGGCGGAAGTTACGTAGAGTTTTTATAGGACGACGGCGGTGCCGGTTGCGATTGCGGCCAGCATGCCGTTGTCTGCCCCTGCCGTGAAGTAATCTACGTGCACGCCGACGACGGCGTTCGCGCCCATCGACTGCGCCCGCACGCACATCTCGTTAACTGCGGTGCGTGAGGCGTTGGCGATTTCGTTTTCGTAGCTGCTTGCCCGGCCACCAAACATGTTGGACAGGCCAGCGGCAAAATCCTTAAACATGTTCACGCCCGCAATGGTCTCGCCAGAAACCATCCCGATGTACTGCTTAACCGGCATACCTTCGATGGTTGGGGTGGTGACTACCAGCATGATTCATTCCTTTGCTAGATAGAGTGTCTCGGCGCTTAGGCCGCTGTAGACCTTCAACCCTAGCAGCGTTAGCGGCGTCGTCAGGAAGAAAATCAAGGCCGCGCTAAACTGAGCCAAGCAGCCAAAAAAGGAACGAAGATGAAACAAAACTTCTTCGCTCAAATCGATGTTGAGGCAAATGAGGACAGTGACACGGCCAG
>ERZ773207.207-NODE-207-length-21883-cov-2.611783_pt1 | contig 21883 bp, 19 predicted proteins | sample MGYA00580997_ERZ773207 | MGnify/ENA primary metagenome ERZ773207 (study PRJEB29015, sample SAMEA2738170) | human oral metagenome | biome: human oral; feature: human-associated habitat; material: saliva | place: China | collected 2239 ... | reverse complement strand
TCGTTCTGACTCTTCGGGATCAGCTCCTGGCCGCCGACAAAGTCAGCGCCTGCTGCCTTAGCCTCATCCTCCTTCGGTCCCTTTGCGAACACGAGGATGCGGACCGTCTTACCGGTGCCGTGCGGGAGAACAACCGCGCCGCGGATCTGCTGATCTGCGTGGCGGCCGTCTGCACCCGTGCGAACGTGCAACTCAACGGTCTCGTCAAACTTTGCGTTAGCGGTCTTCTTGATGACGCCAACTGCATCTGCAACATCATAGTACTGGCTGCGGTCAATCAGCTTCGCTGCCTCAGTATATCTCTTTCCGTGCTTCATGGTCTCATCTCCCTCCCATTAGTCCTCGACAACAATGCCCATGGAGCGGGCTGTGCCGGCAATCATGCTCATCGCGGTCTCAACGCTAGCCGCATTGAGGTCGGGCATCTTCAACTCAGCGATCTTTCTGACCTCGTCCTTCGAGATGGTTGCGACCTTTGCCTTGTTCGGAACGCCGGAAGCCTTCTGCAGCTTGCAAGCCTTCTTCAGAAGCACTGCTGCCGGCGGGGTCTTGGTGATGAAGCTGAAGCTTCTGTCTGCGTAGACAGTGATGACAACGGGGATGATGAGATCACCCTTGTCTGCAGTTCTTGCGTTGAACTGCTTCGTGAACTCGACAATGTTCACACCGTGCTGGCCAAGAGCCGGACCTACGGGTGGAGCCGGGGTCGCCTTGCCTGCCGGAATCTGCAACTTAATGTAGCCTGTAACTTTTTTCGCCATAATGGCACCTCCTTGTGGTCATGACGGGGCTCATGCCCCTTCCACGCAACTTCCCCTTTGAGGGAAATTACAACTTCTTTACTTGGGTGAACTCGAACTCCACCGGCGTCTCTCTGCCGAACATATCGATGGGCAGGGTCACGGTTCTCTTCTTCTCGTTGATTGCCGCCACCTTGCCGACCGCGTCCTTCCAAGGACCGCTGACGACGGTGACCGTGTCGCCGAGCGCAAAGTCCAGAATGACCTCACGCACCGCAGGCTGCTCTCCGCCGCCAAAGCCGAGCTTTCTCATCTCCTCTTCGGAGAGCGGCACCGGTTTGGATCCCGGCCCCACGAAGCCCGTGACACCTCTCGTATTGCGGACAACATACCAGGTCTCATCGTTCATAATCATGCGGATCAGGACATAGCCTGGGAACATCTTGCGCTCAATCGTCTTTTAGACGTTGTTCTTGAGTTCCGTGACCGGCTGGGTCGGAACGGAAACTTCCAGAATCTGATCCTGTAAGTTTCGGTTCTCCACAGACTTCTCGATGTCTACCTTCACCTTGTTCTCGTATCCCGAATAGGTATGGACAACATACCAATTTGCTTCAGCCATGCGCTCTCCCACTTCTTACTGAAATACGCGTGTCAGTCCCAACCGGAAAGCCCAGTCAAGAGCGGCAATAATCGCGCCCAGCACAAGGGAAACTGCAACGACCGCAGCGGTCTGCTTCGCAAGCAATTCCTGCGTCGGCCAGACAATCTTTCGGAATTCGGCTTTCAGGCCATCCACAAATCCCTTTTTCTCGGAATTTGCCTTGTTATTCTCAGCCATCTTGCTTCCTTTCTCAAAGATTTACTTTGTCTCTTTGTGCGTTGTGTGCGTCTTGCAGAATCTGCAATACTTCTTCACTTCCATACGATCCGGATGGGTCTTCTTATCCTTCGTCGTATTGTAGTTGCGCTGCTTGCAGTCCGTGCACGCAAGGGTAATTCTAGTACGCATGGTCTCCACCTCCCATTTAGATTTGCCGATTGAAGTCAAAAAAAAAAGACCTCTCATCTTTTATCGCAGTGTCACTATAGCGCATCCCGGGGGCGCTGTCAAGGCGCCCCCCACAAGAAAACACGCATTTTCTCTACTCTTCCGGCACGATGCAGAGGCAGACACAAATAAGTTTCTCTACCCCGGCCGCCCGCAGTACCCGGGAGCAGGCCTCGAGCGTACTGCCGGTCGTATAGATATCGTCGACCAAAATGACGCGGCGTATCTTTCGCTCCCGTATGCGTTCCGCTTCCGCCCGAAAGGCGGCTGTCAGATTGCGGATTCTCGCATCCGCCCCGAGACTCTTCTGCGCGACAGTCTTCTTTTCGCGGAGCAGCACATCCGTGTAGAGCGGAAGCTCGATTTCCCGCGCAAGTTCCAGGGCGAGCTCTTCGGCCTGATTAAAGCCCCTTGCCCGCCTCCGCGCGCTGTGCAGCGGAACCGGCAGCAGGCAGTCCGCCCCAAAGCGGCATAGCTCCTCCGAAAACTTGAGCGCCAGCAGATGCCCGAGCGGCGCAAGGTACTCTTTTTTATGGTGGTATTTGACCGCCGCCATCGCACGGCGCATTCTGTCATCGTAAAAGAGCAGGGCAAGATTCCTCTCAAAATGCCGCTCTCTGGTCTCACAGGAATGGCAGTAGCGCGACGTTTCCTCGTCTATGCTGCGCCCGCACTTCATACAGCGGGGTTCGCGCACAAAATCGAGCTGCTTCACACAGGGCGGACAGATTCGCTGCCCCTTCGGCATGACAATTTCGCCGCAGACCGGACAGCGCCGCGGAAACAAGAGGGAGAGCACCGCTTCTTTGGCGCGCTCTCCGAATATCCCGCTCACACTTCCTCCCGCGCCGTAAGCTCTCGCAATCTCGCGGCCAGACCCGTGTAGCGTCCCAATTCTTTTGTATTGCCGACCATCTCATAGAAATACGAAGGTTCCCCGATCAACACCACGCATTTCTTCGCGCGGGTCACGGCAGTGTAAATCAAATTCCGCGTGCGCAGCATCCTGGGACCGCTAAAGACCGGAATCACGACCGCCGGGTACTCGCTGCCCTGTGACTTGTGTATCGTGACCGCATAGGCGAGTTCCAGCTCTTCGACATCCGCAAAGCCGTACTCGACTTCTCTCTCCTCGTCGAAGCGAACGGTCAAAGTCTCGGTAAAGCGGTTGATGTCGATTAAGAGGCCCACATCGCCGTTGTACACACCGCGCTGGTAATTGTTCTTAATCTGCATGAGTTTGTCGCCGACACGAAACAGTGCATGGGCAAACTCTCGCTCCGCCTTCCCCGCGCCCGGCGGATTCAGCTTTGCCTGCAATACGGGATTCAGCCCCGCGACACCGAGCGCACCGCGGCGCACCGGGGTGAGCAGCTGTATGCTCTTTGCCTCCGCCCCGACATAGGCAGGCAGTTTTTCGGTGAGCAGACGCAGCATGGTCTCAATAACGCCCTCCACCGTATTCTGACGAATAAAGAGAAAGTCCTTGCTCCGCTTCCCGAGGTCGATTGCCTCCTCGTTCATCATCTTGTGCGCGTTCACCACGATATCGGACTCGGCCGCCTGGCGGTAAATCTGCGTGAGCTGTACGACCGGCAGGCAGCCGGAGTCGATTAGGTCGCGGAGCACATTGCCCGCGCCGACACTGGGCAACTGGTTGCTGTCGCCGACCAAAATCAGGTGGGTGCCCACCGGCACCGCGCTGAGCAGTGCGTGGAAAAGCCTCAAATCGACCATGCTCATCTCGTCTATGATGATGCAGTCCGCCTCAAGCGGCTGCTCTTTGTTGCGGTCAAAGCGAACGCTGCTCCAGTTCTCCTTGCCGTTCTCGCCTTCGTTCTGCTCGCTCGGCGCCCCCGAGACTTCGAGCAGGCGGTGTATGGTCTTTGCTTCCCGCCCGGTCGCCTCGGTCATGCGAGCCGCCGCGCGCCCGGTCGGCGCCGCGAGCAGAATCTCCGCCCCCTCCGCCTCAAAGCAGCGGATAATCGCATTGATGGTCGTTGTCTTACCGGTGCCGGGGCCTCCCGTGATGATGAGGAGCCCCGACTGCACCGCCGCGAGCACGGCGTTCCTCTGGGTATCATCGAGTACAAAGCCGACCTCCTCTTCCTCGAGAAGGGCCAGCTCTTCGGCCGCACGCTCACTCGGCCGCGCCTCCCTGAGATCGAGTTCTCTCAGCATCGCGGCGACGTGCAGTTCCATGCGGTCGTAATTGGCGAGATAGACTCTGCAATCCTCATTTTCCTCGCCCGTGCGCCGCAGCACCACGCGCTTCTCCATCTGGAGTTCTGCGAGCAGCTCTTTCAAGTTTTCGGGCTCCAACTGCAAGAGCTTCGCAAGTCTGTCGTGGAGCTCGGACTCCGGCAGATAACAGTGTCCCTCCTGCACGGCGAGGCGCAACACATAGAGGGCGCCGCTCCGGATGCGGGTCTCCGAGTCCGCACGGACGCCCATGCGCCGCGCAATCTCATCCGCGGTCCGGAAGCCCACGCCGCTCAAATCGTCCGCGATTCGATAGGGATTTTCGCGAAGCAAGGTGTAGACCTCGTCCCCGTAGCGCCGGTAAATCTTGACGGCAAGATTCATGCTTATGCCGTAGCCGGAGAGAAAGAGCATGGCGCGTCGCAGTTCCCGCTTCTCCTCAATCTGCCCGGCGATTTCCATCGCGAGGCGCTCGCTGATGCCCTTCACCTCCGCAAGACGCTCGGGTTCTTCCTCGAGAATGCGGAGCGTGTCATTCTTAAACTTTTTGACAATGCGCTTTGCGAGGGCCTCGCCTACCCCTTTGACAGCGCCGGAGGACAGGTAGCGCTGTACGCTTGCGCTGTCCTCCGGCGTCTTAATTTCGTATGTCTCGACCGCCAGCTGTTCGCCGTAGGTCGGGTGAAGCTGAAAATGCCCTTCCGCTGTGATGTACTCCCCCTCCGAAATCATCGGAAAGGTTCCGACCAGCACATAATCCTCGCCGCCGCTCTCCACGCTGAGAATCGCATAGCCGTTCTCCTCGTTTCGGTACTTGATTTTCTCGACAAAGCCGCTCAGCGAGTCCATGCGATCAATACTCCTTCTTTGCGTCCGTGCTGTCGCCGTTTGCGTACTCGATGTACTTTCCGGTTCCGATTGCGACTGCCGTGAGCGGTGCCTCGGCAATCATGGTCGTGATGCCCGTCTTCTCCTGGCAAAGCTGATCGAGGCCGTAAATCAGGGAGCCGCCTCCCGTAAAGACAATGCCGCGGTCGTAGATATCCGCCGCAAGCTCCGGCGGGGTGCGCTCGAGCACGTTGTGCACGGCGTCGACAATCTGCATTGCCGGTTCCTGCAGCGCTTCCAGGGTCTCATCCGAGGTGACAACGATGGTCTTCGGAAGTCCGGTGACCAAGTTCCGGCCACGCACTTCCATGGTCAGCATTTCGGGGCGACGATAAGCCGCACCGATCTGAATCTTGATATCCTCACCGGTTCTCTCACCGATCAGGAGATTGTGCTTCTTTCTCATGTAGCGGACCACGGCCTCGTCGAAGTCATCGCCCGCGACCTTAATCGAGGTCGAAACAACGGGGCCGCCGAGAGAGATGACAGCGATGTCCGTGGTGCCGCCTCCGATGTCGACAATCATATTTCCGCAGGCCTTCGAAATGTCGATGCCCGCACCGATTGCCGCGGCAACCGGCTCCTCAATGATCGTGACTTCCTTTGCGCCTGCCTGGTAGGTCGCATCCTCCACGGCCTTTCTCTCGACCTCGGTCGCGCCGGAGGGAATACAGACCGCAATGCGGGGACGGAGCAGGGTCTTCTTGCCGACCGCCTTGTTGATAAAGTACTTAAGCATCTTTTCGGTCACGGTGTAATCCGAGATGACACCGTGGCGGAGCGGACGAATTGCAATGATATTGCCCGGCGTACGACCGATCATGAGACGCGCCTCCTCACCGATGGCGAGAATGCGGTTGGTGTCGCGGTCAATCGCAACGACACTCGGCTCCTTTAAAACAACACCCTTGCCCTTGATGTAAACCAGGATACTCGCGGTTCCAAGGTCGATTCCGATATCATTTGAACTCATTCCAAACATATTAAACATGAAAACCCTCCGGACAGTATAAAAAGAGAGCTCTCGCCCTCACAACCTCTTGTCATTGTTTGGATTTCATTATATCCAAAAGTATTGCGCAATAAAAGCCTTTTCCCGAGAAAGCGCTTTTAAATTGTCTTAATGACTTCGACGGTCATTATTCAGAAACTTTATCCTTTTTTTAGAGGCGCGCCACAATTTCGACACAGATCTCGGGTATGATGTATTTGTCATCAGGAAGATGACAGAAATGCCCGGGTTTCAGTTAACTGAGACCGCAAAGCTTTTTCATACTCATACCGGGCGGCTACCCCCGCCCGGCCCCCCTAACAAGCTCCTGATCTGAGATCCCCCCTCTTATGATCATTTGCATAGAATCGCAGTACCAAAAAAAGCATCCGACTCGCAGCGGGTGCTTTTTTCTTTTCAGTCTCTCCCGTTTTCATGCGCTACGCGGCGAGACCCTGTCTACTTTATTCTTTTTTTAGAGGCGCGCCACAATTTTGACACAGATCTTGGGTATGATGTAATTGTCATCGGAAAGATGACAGACAATCCTGATCTGAGATCCCCCTCTTACGATCGTTTGCATAGAATCGCAGTACCAAAAAAGCATCCGTCTCGCAGCGGATGCTTTTCTTGTTCTATTCTTGTTCTTTCCTTTGTTTCCCTGCGTCAGTTCTCGCTGCGGCGGAAACCGAAGGCTGCGCTGTCCAAGAGGCGGCGTCCTCCCGAGACAGAGTAATACCAGAGTTCCTTTGTGTCGCCGTAACCGGAGAGCAGGGTCACGCTTCCGTCCGACTTAACCTCGTAATCGCTTACGCCGTAAAAGAGCTCTTCGCCCGTCTCGCTGTCAGTTCCGTCCCAGCGGACCAGCGTCCCCTGTTTGCCCTCGCCGACCGAGAGCGCGTCCTTTAAGTAGTAGAGGGTACTGCCGTTCTCATTCACAAGCTGATAGCTCGCGACGCGCTCCGCCAAGGTTTCCCCGTTCACCACGAGGCTCGCATAGTTCTCATTCGGCTGCTCTGCACCGGCAAACACCACGCCGCCCTGCGCATTCGAGATGCCGCTCACACCCCGAAAAAGCGCTTCCTCGCGCTCCATCCCCTCCGCGCCGTAGCGCTTCTCAAACACCGTGCCGAGATGAGACTCTTGTTCCTCCCTCGCATCGGGCTGAAAGAGCACATAGTAGAACCTATCTTCGCTCGCATCAAAGGCAAGATCCAGTAAGCCCTGGTCCGTGAGATGCAGACCGGTATTCAGCGCCCTGTCATCCCTAAGAAGGTAAATCGAATAGGAATTGCCGCCGCCTTGCCAGACCAGTGCACGGTCTCCCTGCGCGCGGTCGGTGTAGACCGAACTCAAGCGGGACACATTATTTAAGAGCGTGTGGCTCGTGTTTCCGTCAAAGTAGCAGAGCACCTTGCCCTGCGCCGGCGAGAGACCGTTGACCGCAGTCTGCGGCTGCACAATCGACGTCTCCTCTTCCGAACCCTCTTCCTCAGGCTGTGCCGGCTCCTCGCTCCGTGTCTCGCGCGTTTCCGCCTGTTCTTTGCTCAGATTCTCCGGAACGCTGTGCTCATCCCTGAGGTAATAGAGATGGCCCGTCTTCGGGATGAAGGCGGTCTCGGCAACATCCACACTCACGACCCGCACCGAGCCAAGTCCCGCGCTGTAGTAGATGCTTCCGTTGCCGTCGCTGCCGTAGAGCTGCTCCAAATCATCGCTCGCAAAGCTCAACTGCCGTATGCCCGCGCCGATGCGCTGCGGCTCTCCGACACGCTCTCCGTTTTCCCCGAAACGAAGCGCAAAGAGCTCCCCGCTGCCGGTCAGATAAACGGCGCTCCGTCCGTCCTTGCTCACGCGAAAATCGAGAACCTGGGCGGCAATCACCTCGGACTGCCATTCCCCGCCCGTTTCGCTGCGACGTGATACCGAGAGTGCGCCCGTCTTATCCTCGCCGAGCACAGCAGTCCCTGCGAGCGGCACATACCTTACAATGTGCTCCGCCACCGTCTCCGTCTCGCCGTCCCAGCTCTTTGCGCAGAGTTCGGCCGAAAAGAAGCCGTAGACATTGTCTTCCGCGTAGTTTCGACAAAAATACACGCAGGCTCGTGCCGCGTCGAACTTGACATCCGCACTCGGATCGCGGCGTCCCAGGATACGCTGTATCGCATTGGTTTCGCGCTCGCTGTCAAAACTCGTAATCTCCCGAATCTCTTCTCCCGGAAAATAGGCGTAGAGCCCGCTCCGGTTATACCAGACCAGCGGATCTGCCGTGTGCGTCGCACTCGACCGTTGCTGTCCTCTGCGGCAGCCTGTCAGACTTGCCGCCAACAGGCAAAGTCCGAGCACAGTCGCTGCTATCTTTCGCACTCTCATCTCACTGCCCCCTGTCATCTTTATTTTGCGCCGCCTGTCTCGCCTTCGCGTAGGCGAGAAGCACTGCGCTCTCATTCCGCGCGGGATCCTCCAGAACATAGTTAAGAAGGGCGCGCAGACAGCCGCCGAGCGCCGGTCCCTTCGGTATCCCGATTGCAAGAAGTTCCGTGCCGCCGACCGCAAGTTCCGCGAGTCCGAGGCAATCTCCCCGCTTTAAAATGCGCTCCCGCATCGCGCCGAGCTCTGCGAGTTTCACCGCCAAATTCTCTCCGGAACAGGGCTCCGCTTCCGCGCCGTAGCCCGCCTCCTTGAGGGCGAGGAGCTGAAGAAAGGCCTCGTCTCCGATGGCAGAGAGCCGCTTTCTGAGTTCCGCCTCTCCCGAAGGCAAGGGCCGCTTCACTTCGGCCAGCAAAAGCCGCGCACGGTCTGCGGTCGCCCGGTCGCTCTTCAGTTCCTTAAGGAGTGCCGCCAGTGTCTCCGGCTGTAGATTCTCGCTCGCCGCGACAAAGCGCAGCGCCTTTTCCTTCGGCAGCCTTGCCGCCCGGCGATCCGCAAGAAGCCCCGGAAAATGCGCCGCCATCTGCGGCGCAAGTCCCGCCTCGTATAAGAGCTCCGACTTCTCCGGATGGTCCGAGAGCAGCAGCTTTGTGAGCTCCGCCAAAATGCGCTCCTTGCTGACCCGGCTTAAATTCTCCGCGAGTTCCGCAATCGCCGCAAAGCTCGCCGGCTCGATGGCAAAGTTTAATTGTGCCGCAAAACGCACGGCGCGGAGCATGCGGAGCGCATCTTCCCGAAAGCGCTCGCGCGCATCGCCGACACAGCGTATGCAGCCCAGGCGCAAATCCTCCCGGCCGCCGAAAAGATCCACCAGCTCTCCGCGCTCCGAAACCGCCATCGCATTGATGGTGAAATCCCGGCGCTTTAAATCCTCCTCGAGCGAGGGCGTAAAGCGAATGCTGTCCGGGTGCCGGCCGTCCGAATAGGCGCCGTCAACGCGGTAAGTCGTGACTTCATAGCCCTCTCCGCCCATCAAAACGGTCACCGTGCCGTGCTGAAGCCCCGTGTCTACCGTGCGCGGAAACAGGGCCTTGACCTCCTCGGGACGCGCATTCGTCGTAAGATCCCAGTCATCCGGGTTTTTCCCCAGTATGCTGTCTCGCACGCAGCCGCCGACCGCATAGGCCCGGTAGCCGGCTGTCTCCAGTTTTCTCAGAATTTCTCTCACCGTCTCCGGCAAGTGCATGCGCATCACGCTCCCTTCTTCTCCGCAAAGTCAAAATGAGGGCTGTCGCGCTCACTGCGGCAGCCCTCACGGTTTTAGTATGCGATTCCCCAGTAAACCATCTTTTTCGCGGGCTTGCCGCAGCAGACACAGGTCTCGGAGAGCGTTTCCTGCTCAAAGGGAATGCAGCGGCTCGTTGCGCCGACCTCCTCTTTGATTTTGTCCTCACAGGCCTGATCGCCGCACCACATGGCGCGGACAAAACCCGGGCGGTTCTTCACAGTCTCCGCGAACTCCTCCATGCTCTTCACATCGTAGGTGTGCGTGTCGCGATGCTCCTTGGCTCTCTCGTACATAGCCTTCTGGATGGTCTCAAGCATATCCGCCACCGTCGCGGCAATGCCTTCCAGCGCTGCTATAGACTTCTCACCGTTGTCGCGGCGCACCAGCACGCAGCTGCCCGCCTCGATGTCCTTCGGTCCGAGCTCAATGCGAAGCGGAACACCGCGCATCTCGCACTCCGCAAACTTGAAGCCCGGGCGGCGATCCGTGTCGTCCAAGTTGACGCGAACACCTGCCGCTCTGAGCTCTGCCTCGAGTGCCTTTGCCCGCTCCAAAACACCTTCCTTGTGCATGGCAACCGGTACGATGGTCACCTGAACCGGCGCGATGTGCGGCGGCATCTTGAGACCGGAATCGTCACCGTGCACCATGATGAGCGCACCTATCATTCTGGTCGTCATACCCCAGGAAGTCTGGTGCATGTACTTAAGACTGTTGTCCTTATCCTGGAACTGCATGCCGAAGGCGCGCGCAAAGCCGTCGCCGAAGTTGTGGCTCGTACCGCTCTGCAGTGCCTTGCCGTCGTGCATCAGGGATTCAATCGTGTAGGTCGCGACCGCACCGGCAAACTTCTCCTTATCGGTCTTCTGGCCGCGCACCACCGGAATTGCGAGCTCCTGCTCGCAGAAATCCGCATAGAGATTCAGCATCTGCTCGGTTCTCTCCTGCGCCTCCTCCGCGGTCGCGTGCACGGTGTGGCCCTCCTGCCAGAGGAACTCGCGGGAGCGGAGGAAGGGACGGGTCGTCTTCTCCCAGCGCACCACCGAACACCACTGGTTCAGAAGCTGCGGCAAATCGCGGTAGGACTGCACCGTCTTTGCGTAGTAATCGCAGAACAAAGTCTCCGAAGTGGGACGCACGCAGAGCCGCTCCTGCAGGGGCTCAAGTCCGCCGTGCGTAACCCAAGCCACCTCCGGCGCAAAGCCCTCCACGTGATCCTTCTCCTTCTGCAGGAGACCTTCCGGAATAAAAAGCGGCATGTAGCAATTTGTTACGCCTGTCGCCTTAAAGCGCTGATCGAGGAGGCTCTGAATGCGCTCCCAAATCGCATAACCGGCAGGCTGAATGACCATACATCCCTTGACGCTCGTATAGTCACAGAGCTCCGCCTTCCGCACAACATCGGTATACCACTGTGCGAAATCCTGTTCCATCGAAGTAATTTCTTTGACCGCTTTTTTTTCCTCAGCCATACTTTCCTCTTTCCTTATTTTCCTTCCTGCGCCGCTCTGTGCCGGGTGAGTGCGCGGTGAATGCGTTCGCTGGGCTGCAGGAGCTCACTCACGGAAGTGTCGTGGTTCAAACTGTCAATCAAAAGTGCAATGTACTTGCTCATCTCGACGCTCACATAATAGGGGCGGCTTAAGAGCTCCGGGCTCTGGTAGACCAGATTGGTCGTGAAGATTTTATCAATCAGACCCTCTTCATAATAGCGGTCAAAGCGTGCAAGGCCGTTCGTAAAGAGACCGAAGGTCGCGCAGACAAAGACCTTCTTTGCGCCGCGGCGCTTTAACTCCCTCGCAACTTCCTGCACGGTCTCCCCGGAGGAGATCATGTCGTCCACGACAATCACATCCTTGCCCGTGACATCCGTTCCGAGGAACTCGTGCGCGAGGACAGGGTTTCTGCCGCCGACCGTGCGCGTGTAGTCCCGGCGCTTATAGAACATGCCGACATCGAGCCCCATCATGTTTGCGAAGTAAATCGCTCTGCCCATGCCGCCTGCATCCGGGCTGATAATCATCATGTGCTCGGAATCCACCTTGAGTTCCGGCTCCGCCTGGAGGAGGGCCTTGATGAACTGGTAGATGGGCTGTACGGTCTCAAAGCCCTTCAGCGGAATCGCGTTCTGCACGCGCGGGTCGTGCGCGTCAAAGGTCAAAATGTTATCGACGCCCATGTTGACGAGCTCGTGGAGTGCCAGTGCGCAGTCGAGGGACTCGCGACCGTCTCTCCGGTACACGCGGCTCTCGTAGAGGAAGGGCATGATCACGTTGATGCGGCGCGCCTTGCCGGCAGCCGCCGAGATGATGCGCTTCAAATCCGCAAAGTGATCGTCCGGCGACATGTGGTTCGTCATGCCGCAGAGCGAATAGGTCAGGCTGTGGTTGCAGACATCCACCATGAGGAAGAGATCCTTACCGCGCACCGACTGCAAGATGGTTCCCTTGCCCTCTCCCGTGCCGAAGCGATTGATGAGGCTCTTCACGATGAAGGAGTCTTTCTCATAGCCCATGAACGCAAGCGTATCCTTGTGCTCGCTCTGACGTGCGTTTCTCCAGCGCACCAGATAGGCATCGACCTTTTTCCCGAGTTCCTCGCAGCTCTTTAAGGGCACCAGCCCAAGCGGTCCCACCGGAATGGTCTCAATCTCTTTGTCTTCGTTCGACATCTCTTCTGCTCCTTTTCCTTCGATGATACGGTAAGCTATTGTCTGCGCTTCTGCGCGCGAATATCACTTCCATAGAAGGGAAGTATATCATATTCGCCCAAAATGCGCGATGTGCTTCTCTCGGTATACTGCGCTTTCAGTTGCTTCGGATCTAGGTTCGTGGAGATCAGCGTGCCGCGGCGTGAGAGCAGTCTCTCGTTTAAGAGACTGAAAAACGCGGCCGTCGTAAAGGCATTGCTGAACTCGGTTCCGAGGTCATCTATAATCAAAAACTCACAGCCGTAAATATACTCTCGGAACTCTTTCTACTCCCTGCTTTGATTTTCTCCTCGTCGCTCTCCGCGCGCTGCCGCCACTGGGTCGCGGCGAGCAGGGAGAAGAGCTCCTCCGCGCTGAGGTAGAGGACAGTATGCCCCCGCTTTAAAAGCTCCCCCGCAATGCAGTGCGAGAGGAAGGTCTTGCCGAGTCCCGGCTTTCCGGTAAAGAGGAGGTTCCCCTTCTCTCGGTCAAAATTCTCGAGATAGCGCCTGCACTGCGGCAGCACCAGCTGCTCCATATAGGCTCTCTCGCTCATGGCGAGCTTCGGCACCTCGCGCTCCGCACTGTAGTACGCGAGGGAAAAGCGCTCGAAATTTTCCCTTTCTATGCTCGCCGCAAGCCGCCCCTGGCGACAGAGGCGCGCAATGATCTTCTGCTCAAAGCAGCGGCATTTTTTCCCGTCGACAAAGCCGGTATCCCGGCAAGTCTCACAGCGGTAGGTAGGGCGCAGATAATCGGCCGGATAACCCGCGCGCCTTAGGATATCCGACTTCTCTTTCTCGAGTGCGGCGAGCTCCTCTTCGAGCCCGCATAAACCCTCTTCGCTGCCCTGCATCCGCGCCAGATAGCGCTCCATGGCGCGCGCCGCGATTTTCTGCTCGGTCTCCCGATAGGCGGGTAGCACGCGGTTCAGCTCTGCCTTTCGCTCCCGTATGACTTGCTGCTCTGCGGCCTGCAGCTGCTCATACTCGCGCAAAATCGCATTGTACTCCGTATTGCTGAGCGCCACGCCTTACCTCCTCTCAGGAATCCTGCTCGAGCTTCCGCTTGAGCTGTTGCAACACAAGGTCATTGGGATCTTCATCCCGCTCTTCGAAATTGTGGAAGCGCGTATCGGTCTTTTGACTGCTTCTCTTGCCGCCGCTCTCCTCCCGCTTTTTATCCTCTTCCGCCACATCCCGGAGACTGCGCACACCCGCGCGCTGCCATTTGGTCAGAATGCCGTCCGTATAGGGGAAGTTCGGCTTGTGAACATGGCGCAGCGTGCGGCTGCAGGCCTCCACGACCAATTCCTCGGAAAAGCCGTATTCGTGATACCACTTCTCGATATATTTTTTCTCTTCAATGCCGGGACCGCGATCCCGAATGCCGAACGCGTTCAGAACCGCATAGACTTCCCGGCTGTAATTTTCCCCGCGAAGCTCCGCCTCTTCCGGCGTCTTAATCCCTCTCTCGTACCAGTCGATTGCGACTTTCTCAAAATAGCGGAGCGAACTCTTCTTTTTTTCCGCGCATATTTCGCCGAGTTTAATTAAAAGATCGGACGACATGCCGAGCGTCCCGTAGAGATAAGCCACGGTCTCGCTGTCGGTCTGCGAAAAGGTTTTGCCGAGATAGCGCTGCAGGGCATAACTGAGCCCCGCAAACTCGCCGTCGTTTTGCAGGCGGCTGAAGTCCACCTCGGATTTATCCGGCAACTTTGCCGGCGGCAACACGGTCTCCGGCTTTTCCGGAATGCTTACCTCCGACTTTTCCGAAAGCACAGGCTCCGCCGGAAGCTCTGTACTCGTTTCCTCTTGCTTCGGCTCTGCCGTATGTCGCGACACTTCCGCGTATCTCGACACTTCCGTCTCTTCTGTTTGTCTCTCGGGCCCCGTAAAATCTCCCGTAATTAATCCCTCTCGCTGCCAGCGGAGTAAGGCACGTCTCACATCGCCCTCCGTGAGCTCTAAGCTGTCCGCAATCCGGGTATCCGTTACCTCCTCACCCTGATGGCGCAGGAGATAGAGATAAACCTTTACAAACGCGCCGTTTGCCGATGGCATATAGCGGTCGATAAACTCATTTGAGACGACAGTAACGCCGGGCGCTGCGTCGCCTTGAAAAATAACTTTCATCTCAGCCTCCTTCTTTATATTTCTCATCTTAGCATAAACTCGCAAATAGGACTTCACATCTTTTTCCACAATTTATCCACAAGATTGTGGAAAAGCCGGTGTGCAAAACCGCACACCGGCTCATTTCGCGCCCTCGGGGCGCTTATTCTTTCACATTGCCGTTTTTTTCGCTGTTTAAAAGTTCTTCTCCGACGCGATAAATATCGCCTGCGCCCATCGTGAGGACCAGATCTCCCGCCGCAAGCTCACGCCGAAGGCAGTCTTCAATCTCCGCAAAGCTCCCGAAATAGCGCGCCTTTCCGGGCTGATCCGCGTTGATTGCAGCCGCGACATCCGCGGAGCTGACACCGAGCGTATCTGTTTCGCGCGCGGCATAGATATCCGCGAGCAGCACGCAGTCCGCCCCCTCGAGCGCGGTCCCGAACTCCGGTAAGAGCGCCTTGGTTCTGGTGTACGTGTGCGGCTGAAATACGCACCAGATCTTTTTGTGCGGATACTTTTTCGCCGCTTTTAAGGTCGCCGCAATCTCCTGCGGATGGTGCGCGTAGTCGTCCACAATCACCGCACCGCGGTACTCGCCCTTTCGCTCAAAGCGGCGCTCCGTGCCGCGGTACGCCTCAAGGCCGTCGCGAATTTGCTCTGTCGCAATGCCGAGCAGGCGGCAGGCCGCCAATGCGGCGAGCGCGTTGTAGACATTGTGTTCTCCCGGCACAGCGAGCTGAATGCGAGGCAGCGCCTTGCCGTACTCCACCGGCGTAAAGGCCGCATTCCCGTGCGCGTCAAAGCAAAGATCCGCGGGATGATAATCCGCCGTCTCGCTTCCGACCGTGGCCACACGCCCCTTAAAATCACCGACAATCTCCCGATAATCCCGAATTCGATTGTCAATGACGAGCGCACCGTTTTCCGGCATTCTCTCGACAAAGCGCCGGAAGGAGTGACGGATATCCTCGAGATCCCGGAAAAAGTCGAGGTGATCCGCCTCAATATTTAAGATAATTTCCAGGGTCGGGAAAAAAGACAGGAAGCTGTTTGTGTACTCACAGGCCTCGAGCAAAAAGGTCTCGTTTCCGCCGACACGAATATTGCCGCCTATGGCATCCAGATTGCCGCCGAGCGAAATCGTCGGATCCTTCTCGGCCGACAGCAGGATGTGAGAGAGCATGGAGGTGGTCGTTGTCTTTCCGTGCGTGCCGCTGACCGCAATGCTCTCCCGGTAACAGCGCATCAGCTGACCGAGGAGCTCCGCGCGGCTCAGCATGGGAATGCCAAGGCGCTTTGCCTCCAAAAACTCCGGATTGTCCGGGTGGATGGCCGCCGTATAGACCACATAGTCAACCGGGCTGCTCAGATTTTCGCGCCGCTGTCCGATATAAACCGTAATTCCTTTCGCGCTGAGCTGCTCCGTAAACGCACTCTCGCGCGCATCGCTGCCGCTCACCGTGAACCCCTCTTTCTTTAGTATCTCCGCGAGTCCGCTCATGCTGACGCCGCCGATGCCCATAAAGTAGACGCGACAGGGCTTTCCAAAATCAATGCTGACTGTTTCCATTCTGTCTCTCCTCAAACAAATGCGTTCAAGCCCACTCTCCGCTCAGGCGATACTGCCCTCCGGAAAGAGTTTGTTGCCATAGCGCAGCAGCGCCAGGCGAAGCATATTTCCCAGGATGCCGATTGCGATGATCTCGCCGATACCCACGGTCAGACCGAAGAAGGGCAGCGAGCCCTCAATGCCGTAGCCGTAGCGCAGCACAAAGGGAATAATCAGCGCGTTGCTCACAATGGGCGGCAGGGAAGCAAGATATCCCTTGTCGCGAAGCCGATAGGTGCCGTAGGCGCCGATTAAGCTCGCAAGGCTGCCGAAGACAATGTCAAGCGGCGCGGCGCCGGACAGAAAGTTTGCGAGAAAGCAACCCACAAAGAGCCCGGGCACGGCAGAGACCGTGAAGACAGGCAGGATGCAGAGTGCCTCCGAAATGCGGAACTGCACCGCGCCGAAGCTGATCGGCTTGGTCATGTAGGTGATCGCCGCATAGACTGCGGCGAGGAGCGCTGCATTGACCAGCGCCCTCGTGTTTCCAAGGGACTTCTCTTTCATTTGTGTTTCCTCCATAGTTTTGTTTTAGGTGAGGATGGTTTCGAACTCACCGGTGCAACATTATAGCACGGATTTCTTCGCTTGACGCGCATCTCCTTCGAACTGCCGCAGTTCTCCGCCCTTCAACGCGGTCTCAAGGAGCTCCGGCAGGCGTTCCGGGCTGCAGGCAAAGCAGGGAATGCCGAGAGAGGCGATGTGCTTTGCGTTGTGCTCGTCGTAATAGGGCGCGCCGCCGTCCGCAATCGCGAGCAGAACGATTACGCGGACCCCGGCTTCCTTCATCGCCGCGAGTCGACGCATGAGCGCCGCGCGGTTTCCGCCCTCCATGAGGTCGGTAATCAGGAAAAAGAGAGTCTTCTTCGGCTCCTCAATCAGCTTCTCGCAGTACTTGACCGAGTTGTTGATGTCGGTTCCGCCGCCGAGCTGAAAGCCGAACAGCAGCTCGACCGGATCCTCGGTCTTATCGCTCAGGTCGACCACCTCTGTCGTAAAGGCGACCACGTTGGTCTTCACTGTGCGGAGGGAGGCGAGTATGCTGCTCATAACCGAGGCGTAGAGCACCGACTCTCCCATCGAGCCGCTCTGGTCGATGTCAAGGATGATGTGGTACTTTGCGGCGTTGTTCTGCTGCTTCGCAAAGAAATAGTACTTCTCGGGAAGTATGCGCTTTTTCGCCGCATCGTAGTTCTTGAGCCCGTGGCGTATGGTCTTTTTAAAGTCAAGCCCCGAGGCCGAGGGGATCGGCGTGTGTTCCGTCCGCTTGCAGGCCGCCGTCACCGAGCGGCGCAACTCCTCCGCGAGACGCCGCTGAATCTCTTCGACGATGCGCTGAATAAAGCGCCGCGCGCTCTCCTTACTCTGCTGCGGCACCTGGTCTTTTAAGAGGAGCAGCATGCTGCCAAGGTCCACGCTCGGTTCGGCGGCATCCAGGAGCTCTGGTTCAAAGAGAAGCTCCTTTAGGCCGCAGCGCTCCACCGCATCGCCCTGCACCAGCTTGACCAAGTCCGGCGGAAACAGGCTTCTGATGTCGCCGAGCCAACGGCTTATGGTGCTTGTCTCTCTTCCGCCCCGCATACCGCCGGAAGCATTGCCGTCTCCGTAGGAGAAATAGGCATTCGCATTGTAAATCGCATCGAGCGCGAGATCCATGAGCCTATCCTCATCGGAGAGAAGATTGTCCGTGCCGCTCCCGTACTGTTTCCAGCGCTCCTCGCTCTCCCTTCCGAGGAGCAGCCTCCACTTTCGAATTCTCGCTTCGTTTTCGTTCATACCCTCTCTCCCTAAAAATCGTCGAAATCAAACGATGCGAGCGCCTGACTTTCCTCTTTGCTGAGCTCCGCGTTCAGAACTTCGCTGAGCTGTTCCTTCTGTAAGCCCCAGATTTCTCCGAGGTTTTCGGCGACCATATCCTTCTCGCTCGCGCTGTAGAGGGCAAAGCTGCGGCGCAAAAAGACCATGGCGCGTTTCCAGCTCTCCTCCGGTATCTCGTCGAGATAGCGGCTTAAGCTCTCCCACACCACGCGCCGCACAATCAGCGCGTAGTGATTTCGAAGCGAAAGTCCCTCGAACCAAAGTGCGCCGAGCTCTGCCCGAAGTCCGATCGACATGCGGCGGCTGATTTCCCGCGAGAGTTCTTCCTCGCTTAAATCGCCGCTGTCTAAGCGTATGGCCGTCGCAAGCCCCGAGAGTTTGGCATTCAGATCGTCCCGGCGCGAAAGCTCCCGAATGGCATGCTCCCACTTTTCGCTCGGCAAGTCCTTTTCCACACTGAAAATACTCTGGATGTCCTCTATGCTCTTTGCGAGATGCCCCGCCGCCTCGTCATCGCAGAAGCAGCTATCCGTGAGAGTAAGACTCGCGCGGAGCAAAAGGCGCTCCAAGATGGGGCGAAGCACCGAGACATCCGACTGTCTCACATCCCCGAACTGCAACATGCGCGAAAGAATCTTGGCTGTCCGCGCAATCTCTTCTATGGAAATTTGATCGATGCTCGCGCTGTCAAGACGGCTGACCGCCGCCTGCAAAAGCTCCGGCATACCGCAGAGAAAGGCGCTCTCGAGGAGCTCCGTAATCTCCGCAATCTGTTCTGCCGCCGTGAGCTTCTCCTGCAAATCAAAGCTCACGGCGTGCGCTATCGTGTCGCCTTTTAAGACGGCCTCCGCAAGTTGCATCTCTGCCTCCGGCGTCCTGCTTAAAACCCAATTTTCTTCCCAACTCGCATCCTGCTGCCTGCTGTCCTGCCAAACGGCAAAGCTGATTCCGAGAAGACGCAGCCGTTGCAAAAAGAAGGAGCGGCGCAGCTGTAAAAAGGCGCTCTTCTCGCTCTTTGCGCGGCGATTTTCGCGGAGATCCAAGCGGAGCTTTTCCGCGACCAAACCGAAGCTCAGCTTTAAGTCCGCACACTGATCCGCAAAGTCCTGCTGAATCGAAGTGAGCAGACCGCTCTTCGGCACCTCACCGATTTTCGTGCCGATATCGGTGAGCGCGAGTCCCTCGGCAATCTCGCCGAAGCTCCCGTGCCCCATGCAGGTCACCGCGGCATCCTGCAGCTCGTCGTGGGTCGGGTAACGCCCTTCCCGAAGCGACGCGAGACTCTGTGCCAGGAGATTGGCCTCCAGAACCTCCGCCGAGGATACCATGCCGCCCCGCTCCCTGATATGCCCGGCAAGGGTCGAGAGATAACGCGCCGCATGGCTCTCCGGCTTCCCCGTCCGCAGAGCATCCCAGAGGAGCTCGTAATAGGCGGGCACCTTGTTTCCCGCGCTGTAGCCCGCGCGGCGTGAGAGCCGCTGATAGGAATAGGGCATCAGCGTCTTTTTTACTTCATACTGCGGGAGCGCCTTCAGCGCAACATCGTCAAGGCATTCGCCCTCACAGAGCGCCGCGCTGTGAAAGGCGCCGGTCAGCACGACGATTTTTTCCGCCGCAATGCCGGCCGCCCGCTTTTCCGCAATGATGCGGCGCATATAGGCCTCGCGTAGCCCGTTCCACGCCTGTTCGATGCGCTCGCCCGGTGCCGCCTCCCTCGCGCCCTCGCCGAAAATGCGGGAGCGCTCCAAATACGCGCTTAAGTTCTCGCTCTGCTCAAGATAACGCTCCCAGAAGCTCTCGGTGTCGCCGAGCGCGGAGGCCTCTTTTCGCGCTGCCTCCCGCTCTTCCTCGCTCTGCCGCTCGTAATAGTTCTCCGCCGCGAGCTGCAGACCTATCATATAAGGCGAGGGCAGGTCGCAAAAGGCAATCTCAATGCCGAGCTCCCGCGCGGCGAGCATCGCCTGAAACTCCGGCGAATAGACCGCAAAGGGATAGAGTACGCTCCGAACCGGCGCCTCGACCGTGTAGGCCATAACCGCAAAGGGCGGCCTAAGCGCGGGATCCGTCAGCGCGGGGATGAGCTCCGAAAAGTCTGCCGGTGCCTCAATCAGAAGGCAGTCCGGCTTCGTCTCCCGGAGCAACTCCCGTATATAGTGTGCCCCCGCCGGCGAGTGATGGCGTATGCCGACCAAGACAGGGCTTTTTTCCGCAACGTTCATAGCATCTCCGCGTCTCAGAGCGAGCGGCAGGCATCGTAGAGCTCTGCCCACTCACTGCCGCGCCGCTTCATGATGTGCTCGAGGTACTCCTCCCAGATTTTTCTGTCCTTCTCCTCGTCCTTCACAATGGCGCCCTGCAGCGCTGCCGCGAGATCTCTGTCTCTCACCTCGCCCGTTCCGAAGCTTCCGGCGAGCGCCATGCTGTTTACAAGGAGAGAGATTGCCTCTGCCGTCGAGAGCACGTTCTGCGTGCTCTTTACCTTCTGCCCGCCGTCCAGGGTCTCGCCGTTCCTTAGCTCCCGGAACACGGTGCAGACCTTGCGAACCGCTTCCTCCTCCGGCAGAGCCGCCGGCAGGCGGAGCTGCGCCGAGAGCTGCTTCACGCGGCTCTCGACAATCTCAACCTCCGCCTCGAGGTTTTTCGGGCTCGGCAGAATCACGATGTTAAAACGGCGCTTCAGCGCGGCGGACATTTCGTTCACGCCCTTGTCGCGCGTATTTGCCGTCGCAATCAGCGAGAAGCCGCGCGCGGCCGCCTGCTCGCGGTTTAACTCCGGAATCGAGACGCGCTTCTCCGAGAGCAGGGAAATGAGGGCGTCCTGCACCTCCGGCGCGCAGCGGGAAATCTCCTCAAAGCGCGCAATCTTGCCTTCTTCCATCGCGCGGAAAATAGGCGTCTTCACGAGTGCACGCTCGCTGGGGCCCTCGGCAATTAAGAGCGCATAGTTCCAGGAGTAGCGAATCTGTTCCTCGGTCGTACCGGCCGTGCCCTGCACGACGCGGCTCGAATCCCCGTTGATGGCCGCGGTCAAGTGCTCCGAGAGCCAGGACTTTGCGGTGCCGGGCTCGCCGATTAAGAGGAGAGAGCGGTCTGTCATCAGAGTCGCCACCGCAATCTCGACAATGCGCCGATCTCCGATGTACTTCGGCGTGATTTCGGTTTGGCCGACCTTGCCGCCCAAAATATAGGTGAGCACCGAACGCGGCGACATGTTCCAACCCGCGGGGACTTCATACTGTTCCGCTGCCTTGAGCGCGTCAAGTTCCTCTCGGAAGAGTTCCTCCGCCGGGCGGCGCTGTACTTCCTTCTGTTCCATCCTGTCTCCTTTTCTTACCAAGTGAGCGCTCTCGGGTCCGTGCCGTCCTTCAGCGCCTGAATTGCCGCGCCGAGCCGCTGCGTCGCGTTTCCGTAGTTGTTGCTCCGCATGTTCACGCCCTTATAGACCCGCTCCAAAAGAGCAATGAGTTCATCCTTCGGGAGTCCGATGGAAAGCGCCTGCTCGCTGAGTTCCGTTAAGTCATAGTTATAGAAGCCACGCCTCTGCCAAGTCTTTATGCTGCCGTCAAAGACCTTCGAGAAGTCCGTCCAAGCGTAGGCTTTCAGGCGCTGTATATCTTCCTCCGTTGCGGGGCGGTACTGTACGTTTTTATACTCCCAGGCACTCCAGAGTTCCTTGGCCCTCGGAATATCCTCTCGGTACAGGGCGCGGAGACCGGATTCATTCTCGTTGTAGTGCTTGTACGTTAAGAGCAGGGGATACCAGCGCGGATCGAGATGTTCCCAGCCGTACTCCGGGCGCTTCGAAAAGCTCTGCACCGCTTCAAAGATGCCTTCGCAGTCCTCGCGTCTCTCCTTTGCGGCATCGGGAGAAGAGAGCACCTTGTCAAGCAGACGCTCCTCAAAGGGCGGCGAAAAGCGCCGAAAGCTCTCTTCCGGCGTCAGCTCTTCGAGGGCGAGTAAAAACGAGAATCGGTTTCTCTTTTTCCGCATTGAGAGCGTCGGTATCAGGGCCTTCAAGCTCTCGCGCATTTCCGCGCTGAAGGGCACGCGGAACATCGCCGTGAGCAAGTAGTAATCTCTCCGGCTCTCCGCAAGGGTGCCGGAGCGCTGTAACTGC
>ERZ773207.203-NODE-203-length-22124-cov-7.063256_pt1 | contig 22124 bp, 7 predicted proteins | sample MGYA00580997_ERZ773207 | MGnify/ENA primary metagenome ERZ773207 (study PRJEB29015, sample SAMEA2738170) | human oral metagenome | biome: human oral; feature: human-associated habitat; material: saliva | place: China | collected 2239 ... | reverse complement strand
GCAAAGATGCAGTTTCTATCTCCGGTAAAGACGGCGTAGGTCATATCGGCTTAACAGGCCCTGCTGGTACAAACGGCAAGGACGGTTCCAATGGTATCGATATGTCTGTTAAGAATGGCTATGACGATGCTGCTAAAGGTGTTAAGGGCGAAAAAGGTGTAGACGGTGTCGATGGTATTACACGCATTGTGTACACAGACAATACTGGTGAACACCAAGTAGCTACAATGGACGACGGCATGTTGTACGGTGGCGATAGTGGTACTGTAATCAAGAAAAAACTTAATAACCAAGTCAATGTTAAGGGTGGCGTTACAGATGCGACTAAACTTTCCGCAGAAGATAACATCGGTGTTATCTCTGATGGTACTGATACATTGATGCTCCGTCTTGCAAAAGACCTTAAAGGCCTAAATTCTGCTACTTTCAATAATGGTACAAATGGCAACACTGTTGTAAACGGTGGTGGCATGACTATTAATGATGCAGCAGGTAACCCGTTGACATCCATCACGAAAGATGGCGTTACAATTACAGATGGTCCATCTATGACTAAAGACGGTATCGACGCTGGTGATAAGAAAATCACTAACGTAGCTGACGGCGTAATCGGTGCAGGCAGTAAAGATGCAGTTAACGGAGGTCAATTACATACAGTGGTGGAAGACCTTAAAACTAAAGGCTTCGGTTTAACTGCTGAAGATGGCGCTTCTGTTAAGAAATCCCTTGGTGACACTGTAACTGTGAAAGGTGACGGTACAAACATTACGACATCCGTAGATAATGGTGCTGTGAAAGTAGCATTGAGCAGAGATCTTAATGTAGACACTGTAACTGCAAACACAGTAACAACAGGCGATACTAAGATGGATACAAATGGCGTAACTATCAAAGACGGCGCTAACGAAGCGACTAAGTTGACTAAAGATGGCTTGCAAATCAACGATGGTGGTAACAAAGCTGTTACAATTAATAAAGATGGTATGACTATCGAAAATGGCCCTAAGGTAACTAAAGACGGCATTGATGCTGGTGATAAAAAAATCACTAACGTAGCTGATGGTATAATTGGCGCAGGCAGCAAAGATGCTGTAAATGGCGGTCAATTGCATACAGCAATGGAAGACATTAAAGCACAAGGCTTCGGTCTTAAAGCAGAGGATGGTCAATCCGTGAAGAAACCTCTTGGTGAAGTTATCGACCTCAAAGGCGATGGCAACATCAAGACTACTGTAGATGGCACAGCTATCAAGATGTCCTTGAACGATACAATTACACTTGGTACAGATCCAACTAAACAAATCACTGTTGATGGATCTACTGGTACGATTACTGCAGGTAATGGTGCTAACCAAGTTACAATTGACGGCAGCACAGGTTCTGTCACAGCAGGTAATACTGTGAAAGCTGGCGATGTAATCATGGGTAACCAAAACTCCGGTGGCCAAAATGGTAACTTTGTGACTGGTTTGGACAATAAAACATGGAATCCTAATAACCCTGTAGCTGTTACAGGTCGTGCAGCGACAGAAGACCAATTGAAAGCTGTTAACGACGACTTTAACGAAAAAGCTAAAAATGGTCGTGTATTCCAAGGTGACCAAGCTGGTAACGATGGTAAAGTTGTTCGCGGTTTAGGCGATACAATGAACCTTAAAGGTGGTGCCGATGTAAATCGCTTGAGCGATAACAACATCGCTGTTGTGAAAAATGCTGGTGGTGACGGATACGATATCAAGTTGGCTAAGGACCTCAACCTTAAAGACGGTTCTACTACGTATACAAAAACTGTACCAGGAACTAATACAACTATTCCTTACACAGTAGATACGAAAGTAGATGGTGGTGGTATCACAATTACTCCATCTATCAACGGTCAACCTGTACCAGGTCACACTGTAAGCCTTACAGAAAATGGCTTAAACAATGGTAATAATACGATTACTAATGTGGCGCCAGGCATTAATGGCACTGATGCGGTTAACGTTAACCAATTACGTAATGCTATGAGCAGTGTAGACGGTAAAATTGCTGATGTTGGCGCAGCTAGCGCAGCGATGGCAGGTCTTAAACCATTGCAATATGATCCATTAGAACCTACACAAGTTTTGGCGGCTGTTGGTAACTACAAAGGTAGCACTGCTGCTGCTATTGGTTTAGCTCACTATACAAATGAATCTACATTGCTTCATATGGGGGTATCTCTAGGTGCTCATGATAACATGGTAAATGCTGGTATTTCCTACAAATTCGGTACATCCGATGCTAAGAAAGCAATCCCGGCACGTTACAAAGGTGGTCCAATTAGCTCTGCTTATGTAATGCAAGATGAAGTAACTGCGTTGAAAGCAGAAAACTTGCGCATGAAACAACGCGATGAAGAGTTGTCCGCTAAGTACGAACAAGTACAACGTGATAATGAAGAGATGAAAGCTCAAATCGCAATGCTCATGAAACAAGTGGGCCTTACTAAATAGTACCTATTAAGAGATCCGAGTGTATAATACAATGAAGCCGCTCTGGGGAGGGCGGCTTCCAGTGAGGAGAACTTATGAAATTAACAAAATTATTACCTATTATGGCAATTGCCGGTGTATGTGTTTGCGGTCAAGCTAATGCAGCTCAAGATCCTTTGATGATGCCTGAACAACCGTCAGCTCCTTTGACTACAGAACAACAAGAAATTTCTCTTGCAGTTCCTAGTGAAGAAGCGAAGGCCGTTGTTTCTGAATTCGCAGCATTCCAATTGGGGATGAGCAATGCTTTAATCCAAGACGACAATCGCTTAATGTCTGGTCAACAACGTTATACTAATAACGTGTTGTACTACATGAATGTTCGTCGTAGCTGGTACATTACAAGCCATCGCTATAAAAAAGATAGCTATGCTCGCGTAGCATTAGATCGCTTGTACTTAGATTACAAAGAATTTTTCACAAACCACACAACTGTGTCTGACATGAACAAAGCTGAATATGAAAACCAAATTTTGGCAATTCTTGAAAAGAATACAGCTAACATGTCTAATGATGAATTACGTTTCTACATGAACGAAATGGTAATCTACAGCTTGAAAGAAGCTATGCATGACAACAATAATCGAGTTAAACGTATTCGCTAAACAACAGACATAATTGTAAAAGCATATAAAGAGGTAACAACATTAGCTGTTACCTCTTTATTTTTTACATAGAAATGTGTAGAAAATCACATAATAGTAGTGTTTTTAGGTCTATACTATACCCATGACCGTATAGCATTTTATATATAGACAACCCTTACGTACTATACATAAATTTATACACAGGTATTCAAGTATATGCAATTACTCCTAGATACAAAGCAATTACAATCCTTTTGGATATCTTATTCTTTCTCTCAATTAGCTATATGGTCGTTGTTAAACAAATAGCCCCCGTAGGTTTTCCTACGGGGGCTTGTTTGTTAAAGAGGTTTAGTAATTTTATAAGAATTGTATTAAGATTGTTTATTCTGTAAGTGTTTAAAATATATAAAAGTTACAGCCTAGCTAAATAGAATATGGGATGGTTATCTAGCTAGCTAGTATTATTTGTCTAATTTAGACATGAGCTGACGTACTGTTTCTTGAAGTTCTTTGTTTTGTGTTTCCAACGCTTGTACGCGAGCTTCAAGGTTTTGTGGGTGGCTCGTCATATTAGACTTACCAGGTTTATAGGTAACACCTACATTAGCCATAAGGTGGCTATTGAGTGTTACACCTGTAGTTAATAATAGATTGTCTCGATGGTAGTAACCAACACCGAGGGCAAGGGCATTGGCATTTCTATAATGGCCATAGCCTGCCATATATTGAATGCGGTTGTCCGGATCGTAGCCCATAGGATGTAAAGCAGCTAGTGCAGCAGCGCGAGCATCGCCCTTATTGGATTCTGACTCGACACGACCGATATTTTGCTCTACGCGATTGATTGAGTCATGTAGCTGTGTATTTGTACTTTGACCGAGAGAATCGATCATTTGATGCACACCATATAGTTGGGAACCGTTGATGGCATCTGTAGAGGTAGCACTTACGCGACCTGCTGCTACATTAGTTATGGTCCGTTCTTTATCTTTAGCGCCTACAGATACGGTAGAAACCGGTGTAGTACCAGCATAGTTTACAGTAGTACCATTCTTAAAGGTATAGCTCGATGTGCCTACTACATCGCCATCCGTCGAATCGTTGCCAAGGATAACAGCATTCTCTAATGCTGTAGTTACATTATTACCCATGACGAAGGTGTTATTCCCCGAGATGTGGTTATAGTTACCAATGCTATAGGAACCACTTGCATCGATGGCATTTTTCCCATATTGACCTTGACCGAACACGCCAGACTCAGTGGCTTTATCGGATAAGGTGTTGTAGGAACCGATAGCGAGGCCCTTCTTGGCATTTACATTCGTATAATGACCGATGCCGAGAGTAAAATCGGCTTTTACAGAGGAACCGGAACCAATGAGGACGGAATTGTTAGCTGTGCTATTCGCCCCTTGGTAATGACCGAGCCATACGTTTTTAGTACCTTCGGATTTCTCGCCCGATTGGGTACCCATGATGATGGACATGGTCGCTTTCGCATTGTTGGCAGTGAGGGAACCAGCGATTACGTTGTTGTCGCCTGTGCCGTTAAGGAAGGTTTTGCTGCCCAATGTAATATTGGCGCCTCCCTTGGAACCATTACTGGATAGGGTGCCGATGGCGATATTATTACCGTTAGAGTTAGGACTGTTGATCACTTGATGGGTGCTATTCGCCGCTCCCGCTGCGTGACCTAAGGTAATGTTGCCATCATTGGTGAAAGTCGTTCCTTCCGCGCCTATATTGTGTCCCGTTTGGACGATGTTGATTGGCGCTGCAGAAGCGACTCCCACAGATAGTGCAGTTAGCACGATACCAGTTAATACAAAATGTTTCTTACTCATCGCAATACACTCCTTTGCATATTATGACTTCACAAAACTTTCATAAAAACTTACAAATTTATAATAATACATGAAAATCATGTTGTAAATGAATATTTTGTATATTATGGGTTAAAAATACACCATAAATGCATATTTTAGAGAATGTTTATGCAATGGTATAAAAGCGTTTAACTTGAAACGGAAAAGATTAATCTACATAGAAAAAATTCTTTCTAGTTTTGCTTATTAAGTAGCCCAATTCCTTGACAGTCGTATCCATTATTCGTTACACTTATATATATTTCATTTGTTGTTCATGAATTTTATGTGTAGAGAGTAATAAACGTCGTAGAGAGTCATGAAACGTATTGTATGTGTTGCCTTGAGTGCCCTTTTGTGTTGTGTGGGTTCCGCCGAGGCAGAAAAACAACAATTGCATAAGGGGGCAGACCAGTCTGTCCAAAGGGAGCATACCCTTGCAGTGGCGACGAGTCCTCGTGTGGAGCAGGTTAAAGCCGCTTCTGAGGATTTCCATATTACGCCTGCGGCCACGCCAGATCATGTGATCGGTGAAGGTGGCCCTCTCGTGATGGATCGCCAAGAGGCCAAGACGGTGCAGTACAGCGACGTCGATGCAGTAAACCGGGCTATCAATGCGGTGGCTATGTCCAATGTATCCAATGCGATGTATGGCGCCAAAGGTAAACCGTGGATGCGACGCACTACGCTGAGCTTTCAGTTCCAAGAGGGTTGGAAACCATTGTACTCTGTTGAGACAGTTCAGCCCCTAGGCCATTACGATGATCAGTCGCGCCATGTATGGTTTACGCAACAGCGTATTTCTCGGGCCACTGATATTGGGACAACCCTCAACGTAGGTGTGGGGTACCGACGTATCTCGAAGGATGATCGTCGCCTTTATGGTGCTCATCTCTTCTATGACCATCGCTTCTTACGTCATCACGATCGCCTCAGCGGCGGCCTTGAATATATGTCTGGTGAAAGCGAGTTCCGCTTCAACTGGTACGGTTCTGCATCTGATGAGCGTGTCCTCGATGCGAACCTTCATACCTTGGAGCGTGTAGCAAATGGTTATACCCTCGAATATGGGAAGACTTTCAAAAATGCTCGTTGGGCGAGAGTCTATGTAGAAGGGTACCATTGGAATCAAGAACGTCAGGCTGATAAGAATGGTTTGCGCGTTGGTTCCGAGTTGCAGCTCACACCGCGTGTATCTGTCGATATGGGCTATAACAAGCCTGAACATAACTCAGGTGGGGCCTATGGCAAGATTACATTCCGCTTAGCTGGATCTCCTGTAGCTTGGTATGGTGGTAAGCACAGAGTAGAAGGCGCTATGAGTGTTCGTTCTAAAATGCTAAGCCTTGTAAGACGTCATAATACGATCTGGGTTGAGTAATAATTTTAATAATACAACTCATAAAGTGAATAGGATTGCGATTCATTCGGTTCATTATGTATTTGATGAAAATTTAATGAAAAATTATCTATTATCTAAGCTTAATAAATGATATACTAATGATAAGGAAGAGTTAGGATTAAGTTTAACTGTTCTTTATAGATAATGGCTCTTATGTAAGGCCATTATCTTAATGTGGAAACATTGCTTTTTTAGTGCCGTGTGATCGCCCGTTCATTATTAGTTACTCTCTCTTACTTCAATAACTATTGCGGTGTATTTACTTAAAAATCTCTCTCTCAACAACAAACTGAATCATGCGGCAACTGTAAGAGGTTCGCTTTACCTCTTACCGAAAGTGGGTAGTTAATCTGTATGGATTAACTACCCACTTTTTGGTGTATCTGCTTGTTATATATCCTTATATATTCCTAAAAATAACATTATTATATATATACACATATGACCTATAGAACATATAACTACATAGACTATGATAGGTTTTATAGATCATGTACATATCTCAGTAATACTAAAATAGTGTCTATTTTTAAGTACATTTAATAGATATAAAAAACTGTTTACAAAATAGATATTCATGCTACAATGTTCGTATAAAACTCATGAAAATAATGTGAATTATTTGAAAGAGAAATAGTAATGAATCTAAAACGGCTAGTAGCTACTACTCTAGTATCGGTAACAGAATCGTAGGTACAGCGAATAGAACGTTCAACTCCTATGGAGTGTTTATTTTTGTAAGAGGAAAAAATAATTATGAAAACAACCAAAATCTTATTAACAGCTATGGTGCTAACTTCTATTGCTACCTCAGCATTCGCATCTAGAGCTGTAAATATTATTTCAGGGGATGGTAAAAATATTGCGACAGCATTTCGTGATAGAGATGCATATCGATGGGATCCGTCGACTGGTGCACGAGTAAAAATCGGTACTGATTTAGAATATATTGTATCATTAAATGAGGATCTAACAGAAATTAGATCTGCAAAATTTAAAGAGAATATTGGTCCCTTTGGTGAAAAATCTAATCTAGCTATCAATTCTGATATTCTCGAATATACTAAATCAAATGTTGATAATAGTAATTCTGGTACATCCCATCTCACTGCACATGAGTTATATTTACGAACAGATGACCGTAATCATCCAGACCGATCAGCATTTAGCGCATTTAGAGCTGATTTAATTAGTATGTTTCAGGATGGTAAAGGTATTAGAATTGCCCCTGGAATGGATGGTATAAAAGCTGAAGACATTTCTGAAAATTATAGTGAATTTGATCACTTAACATCTATCCCTACAATGTCTCACTTAGATAAACGTGGTGAAACTAAGATTGATGGTAGTGTTATTGAGCTTCATAATAAAGCAGTAAATGGTGAAGATGAGCAATTGACTGCTATCGACGGTAAGCACATCAGTTTTAATAAATCTGGTGACTATAAAACTTCTGTGGATGTAGATGGTATTTCTACATTGCATTATGATCAGGGTATGAGATCGTATGCTGGTGGTATTGATGTATGGGGCCACAAAAATAATGATGATACTACTGAACTAAGAGAAATGTCATTCTCTGTTAGTAAAGTTGATGTAGGCGGTCAGCAAATTCATGGCGTATCTAAAGGTGAAGCTGATACTGATGTTGTAAACGTGAAGCAATTAAAAGACTATGTAGCAGAAAATGCTACAGTTGATACTAATACTATCACGACTGTAGTTGGCGGTGATAATACGACTGTTACTGGTACAACTGATGCTTCTGGTAATAAGGAATTCAAAGTATCTGTAAATAAAGACTTAGTAGAGATGAACTCTGTTAACTTTGGTAAAGCAACTGACGACGTTCGTGCTCGTATCGATAAAGACAGCGCTCGTTTCTTCAACGGTAGCGAAAACATCGGTATTACACCTAAAGGCATTCAAATCGAAAATACAGATACTTTAGAACAAGCTAACTTCACTAAATACGGTATGTACGCAAGTGAAGGGGACAAAACAGTTTACTACACTACAAACGGTATCAGTGCTGGTGATCAAATCATCAAGAATGTGAAAGCTGGCGTAGCAGATACTGATGCGGTTAACGTTTCCCAACTTAAAAAGGTGAAAGACGAAATCACTGCTGCTACAGGTACTACTACAGTAACAGCAGGTGACCACATTACGGTAACACCAACAATCAATGGTAATGGCCGTGATTACAAAGTATCTTTGTCTGAAGATATTACGAACCAAATCAACAATAATACTACGAATATCGACAAAAATAAGACAGAGATCAACAAAAACCGCGATGATATCAACAAAAACCGTGATGATATCAACAAAAATAGAAACGATATCAACAAAAATGCAGGTAATATTGCAAACAATACTACAAACATCACTAAGAATACAGAGGACATCAAAAACATTAAAGGCAATGTAACAAATGTTCAAAACGATGTAGCAAATATTCAAAACAATATTACAAACATCAATAACAATATGAACTCCTTCAGAGGCGATTTGTCCAAGATGGATAAACGTATCGACAAATCTGTAGCAGGTGCTGCAGCGTTGGCGGCTTTACATCCACTTGATTTCGATCCAGATGCTAAATGGGACTTTGCTGCAGGTTATGGTCACTACCGCAGTGGTGATGCGGCAGCTATCGGTGCTTTCTACCGTCCTAACGAAGATGTACAACTTAGCATCGGTTCCACAGTAGGTAGCGATGAAACAGTATTCAATGCTGGCTTGTCTGTGAAAGTAGGAGCTCATAGCAATGTATCTCGTTCTCGTGTAGCTATTGGCAAAGAAGTATTAGCTCTTAAGAAAACTGTAGCTGAACAAAATGCACAAATCCAAAAATTGACTGCATTATTGAACGGCGTAGCTGGTACTAAGATGAAAGCTGACCACACTACATTGTTCCCAGATGTGGCTGCAAACCACTGGGCATATGAAGCGGTAAGCGATTTATCTCGCCGTGGTCTCGTTGAAGGTTATCCAGATGGCACATTTGGTGGTGACCGCTTGTTAACACGTTATGAATTCGCACAAATCGTATACCGTGCAATCCAAGACGGCGTAACAGTAGATGATCGCCTCGTTACTGAATTCAGCCCAGAAATGGCATTGTTCCGCGTGGACACAGTAGCGAAAAATGCTCAAGGTGAACCAACAATTGAACGCGTTCGTGTAAATAAAAAATAGAATTAAGTAGTAGCCAAATCCAAAAAGCGTAACTGATATAGACGGCACTCTATACCAGTTACGCTTTCTTTTTGTGTGATTAAGTATGGAATTAACTTTTACATTAAACTTGATGTCTAAAATAGCCTAGCTCCACTATATGTTTAATAGACTCATCGAGGTATTGTTCGCTTGGAACAGTGAAGCTTTCACCATCTGATTTCGTACGAGTGATGGTTAGCGTTTCATCTAGGATTTTAATTAACTCAGCACGAGTCGTTGGCTGCGCCATTTGTCTCATAACGTACAATAGGCCTTCATCTACAGTAGGATCCTCTAGGTTAAACATATTGCCTAAGGACATATATTGTTTGCCGTTGCCTTCGATGAGGGTAGCCACATATCTAATGAATCGTTCTGGGATGTAACTCACATTTTCTACAAATAGTAATTTTTCATATCTCTCACTATACGTACGGAGATGTCCTAAAATGGTTAACAAAAATAGCTGTACGTATAATGTGTCCTTATTGTATTCCTCATTAGGGTGATGCTCAGCCATGTAGTCTACAATATCTTGCACATTAAATTGTTGGAACGTGCGCATAAATTGTTTGAGCGTAATGCGTAGCGTATCGGTCCAATCCGAAGGCATGCCTAAGCGATCCTCAAAAGGTGCCGCAAAGTACAATGTGTCCAGAATGTCTTTTTGAACCGTTTCGTCTCGCACAATTTTATCTTTGTTACATGGTTTTGTTAATAAAGCCATGCGGAACTGTGTATCATAGACAAAGTCGTAATATTGTTCTTTATCCTTATGATTACCGTTGGCAAGGGCTTTAATATTATCTACTACCTTATCATTGAGCCAGGTGATAAAGGATTTTTCGAGGCTTTCATCACCGATATATACGCAGCCCTGCTGTTCAGCACGTTCGATAAACTCAGACACATACACAGGATCGTTAAAGGTTTCTAAATATTCATGGGCTACATAATAATCATTGGATTCTAAGATGCGATTGATATTGTCGATTTTGTAACTCGACCGCTCTTGGGAACGTTGATCCATCTTCATCGTTTCGCCAATAAGCTTTAACACGTTTTTAGTGTATACAGTACGTTCTTGTAGTGATTGAGATTTTAATTGCTTTTCAGAGTAGAGCATAATATCTCGCATTTGCTCTAATCTTTTCCAACCAGGATACGTGTTGTAGGACACATAAGCAATGCCGCGGTCAGATAGATTGCGATTACAAATGTTGAGGATTTTATCCTTAACCATGTCAGGCACCCAAGACCAGATGCCGTGAACAATAATGTAATCGAAGGTGCCAAAGTCATCATCGATGTCCATAATATCTTTTTCTAACAAGGTCACATTGGTGAGCCCCATGGATTCGATTAATTCATTGCCGTGTTTAATTTGTACAGATGACAGGTCGATGCCTGTGAAAGTTGCCTCTGGATAGTACAGTGCTTGTGGAACGATATTGCCGCCACAAGAGGAGCCTAGCTCAAGTACACGAGCCCCCTTAATTGGGGCTGGATCAAGACCGTAGATGCGCGCCGTTGCAATTAATGAATTAATAGAACAACTAGCAAAGGCTTTAGATACATACAGGAAATCATCATAAGAGTCCTTTAATGCCTCAATGCCCGCTTGGTCGGTAGACGCTTGATGCGGTGGGGGACTAATGGATTGACCTTCGCCGCTATTGCCTTTTAGTATGTCTTCTGTAGTTTCTTTATATATATCTTTATGTACTTCTTTTGGTTGTGTGTCCATGGTAACCCCTCATTGTTAATATATGGTCAAATTTTACCTCATTATGATTAAGTATATCATAATTTCTATTATATATAGGAGCATGAATTCATAATTGTTTCATTCGTGGAGATATATATATGAAATCTTTATGAAATGGTCATCAAAGGATTGAGTGAATTTCATAAATAGATTTTTTGGGGGATCAAAATTTATAGATAATATATAAATAGAGTTTGGAATCGAGAAAAATCAATCTTTATAAATCGATTAAACCTTTATTTATAAGTCTAAGTAATGCGGTTATCGAAAATAATGAAACTGGATAGAATAAAATAGATTAGATTTTATAAAATACGTATAAATCGACAAAAAAATGAGTAAAAAAACGGCCATATATTAAATTTTGTTTAACAAAATAAAGGTTCTAACAATAAACTATGATGATTATGATAAAAAGATGAAGTAAACTATTTACAAGATTTTCGATATATGATATTCTGTTCATGACACAAAATGAAAAGAATATGAAAGACACTCAGAAAGCCATTAAGTATGGGATGTTTGGACTTTCAGTCTTTTGTATTTATTGATTATTAATTATAAGGATTGTAATTGTGTCTAGTTAAGAAAGGGGTTCATAGTAATATGAATAAAATCTTTAAAGTTGTTTGGAGCAAAACTAAAGAGTGCTACGTAGTAGTTTCCGAAGTTGCAAAAAACAATGGTGGTAAGAAAAAAGTGTTAGCTAGCGTATTAGCTGGTTTGGCTATGGTAGGCGCTGGCGCAATGGGTACACCGGTACAGGCGAATGTAGACTTAGGTAATAGTGCGGTTAATATTTCTCCTAACGGTACTTATAATGGTTCTAACAGTGTAGGGGTAAACTCCGTAGTAGTTGGTTACCAAAATTCGACTGATAACAATGACGGTACACTTGCTTATGGTGCTAATAACCATGTAAAAGGTAATTCCGCATTTGCTATTGGTAACAATAATAAGGCAGAAGGTGGCAATGCGTACTCTATGGGTAACACTTCAGAAGCTAAAGGTACAGCAACACTTGCATTTGGTAACCAAGCAAAAGCATTGGCTGACTATACTGTAGCTATTGGTTCCGGCGCACAAGCAACTGCTAATAATGCTGTAGCTGTAGGTCGTGTGAATAAAGCGACAAACCTTTCCGCTGTAGCTCTTGGTGTTAACAATAAAGCAGAAGGTCAAGATTCTACTGCAGTAGGTTCTACTAATACTGTAACAGGTGATCAATCCTCCGCATTCGGTCGTGAAAACGTAATCCAAGGCGCTTCCGTAGCTGGTGCTACAGCAGTTGGTTACAAAAATAAAGCATCTGGTGATCGTGCTATCGCAATCGGTGAGGGCAATGACTCTCAAGTAGAAGATACAATCACTATGGGTACAAAAAATACTGCTAGTGTTGGTGGCGGTATTGCTATTGGTCAAAATAACGTTGCAAACTCTGGTGGTAATGCAGGCAATACTATGATTGCTATCGGTCGTGAGAATGAGGCAACCGCTCTAGATACAGTAGCAATTGGTCGTAAGACTAAAGCGACTGCAAATACTTCTGTTGCTCTTGGTGCTCGTTCCGAAGCGACAGGTGCTGGTTCTGTTGCGATTGGTGGCAATGGTGATGGTTACAAAACTACATCTAATGGTTTAGGCGCAGTAGCTTTAGGTATGCAAGCTAAAGCTGATGGTAGAGCTGCAACTGCAGTAGGTGGTGTATCTGAAGCAACAGCTAATGGTGCAGCTGCATTTGGCCAAGGCGCGAAAGCAACTGCAGTTCAAGCAACAGCTTTAGGCTATAAATCTGAAGCATCTGTTGCTGATGGTGTGGCTCTTGGTTCTAACTCTAAAGCAACTGTAGATAAAGCTGTTAAAGGCTTCAATCCTGCTGAAGATCGTGATAATAAATACGGTGGTTTAGCTGGTACTGCACAAACATCCACATTGGCAGCTGTTTCCGTAGGTGACGGTGCTACTGCAACTCGTCAAATTACAGGTCTTGCTGCTGGTACTAATGATACTGATGCTGTTAACGTAGCTCAATTAAGAAGCGTTAACTTGAAATATGCTGGTGACACTGGTAAAGGCGATGTATTGTTAGATAACGGTACATTGACAGTTAAAGGTGAAGGTCTTCTTTCCACAGAAGCTGATGCTACAGGCATTAAATTAAAACTTAAACAAGGCGACACAATTACTGATAACAATGGTAAAGTTGTACCTCCGACTACAAATGGTGTAGCAACTACTGATAACGTAGCACAAGCTATTAACCGTTCTGGTTGGAATGTAACTTCCGCTAACAATGGTGGTACTACAAACGGTACATCTATTGAAAAAGTAAGCCCTGGCGATACTGTTACTTTCAAAGCTGGTAAAAACATTGTATTAGACCAAGCTGGTAAACAATTCACATATTCCTTGAATAAAGACGTTGATTTGACTAAAGATGGTTCTTTAACAATTGGCGACACTGTAATGAATAACGGTGGTATGACTATCGCTGGTGGTCCATCTATTACTAAAACTGGTATCAACGCTGGTAACAAAAAAATCACTAACGTAGCTCCTGGTACTGATGATACTGATGCAGTTAACGTAAAACAATTAAAATCCGCTAAGACAGAAGTTAAAGCTGGTGCAGGCGTAACTGTAGCTAAATCTCAAGGTGCTGAAGGTCAAGATATCTACACAGTAAGCTCCACTGGTGCTACTGGCTCTACAGATCCTTCCAAACTTGTAGATGGCAAAAATACTAAAGTTGAAGGTGACGGCACAGCAGCTACTCCTTATAAAGTAAATGTAGAAGGCGACTTGGCTGACATCTCCTCCATCACAAATGGTGCTGATTCTGGCAAACTTACTTTCGAAGGTGATAAAGTTGTAAAAGTTGGCGGTGATAACCCTATTTCCTTAGATGGTAAAGGTGGTTATGTAACTGGCTTACAAAACAAAGATTGGGATATTACTAATCCAACTGTTGTTTCCGGTCGTGCAGCAACTGAAGACCAATTGAAAAAAGTAAGCGATGGCTTCAACAACACAATTAAATTAGCTGGTAATACTGGTAATACAGATACTCAAAAATTCAACAAAACTGGTGGTTTGAGCTTCGGTGTAGTTGGTGCTAACAACGGTCAATACATCAAAACAACTGCTTCTGGTACAGATGTAGTAGCTGATTTGTCCGATGACGCAAAAGCTAAATTGAACCATACCTTCGAAGTAGCTCCTGGTTCTAATAATGTAACAGTATCTAAAGATACAAGTGATCCTAATAAAACAGTTTATAAAGTAGCTGTTACTAATACTCCAGCAGCTGGTGCGTCCTCTACTGAAAGTGTAGTTAAAAAAGCTGACGCAGCTGGTGACACTAACATTGCTGATATTACTGTTGGTAATGGTAAAAACTCTGGCGATCCAGATGCTCAATACGAAGTTAATGTTTCCCGTAATGCTGTTAAAGATGCAGCTCGTGAAGCAGTAACAGTTAACAACGGTGGTACAACTACTGGTGGTAACTACACAGCTGATACAAATAATCCTATCACTGTTAACCCTGTGAAAGATGATGCAAACCATAACACTACATACGAAGTGAAATTCGATGGTGAAAAAGCAGCTAAACAAATTCCTTTGACATACAAAGCTAATGGTACTGGTGACCAAAAAGTTAAATTGGATAAAGGTTTAGACTTCACAAACGGTTCTAATACAACAGCTTCTGTAGCAGCTGATGGCGTAGTTAAATACGACTTGAACAAAGACGTTGATTTGACTAAAGCTGGTTCCTTAACAATTGGTGATACTAAAGTTAATAATGATGGCGTAACTATCACTGGTGGTCCATCCATTACTAAAACTGGTATTGACGCTGGTAACAAAACTATCACTAATGTAGCTCCTGCAGTTAATGGTACTGACGCTGTTAACTACGATCAATTGAAAGCAGCTCGTACAGTTGTTACTTCTAAAGATAATTCTGTAACAATCAACAAAACAGAAAATGGCGATCAAGTAACATATGACTTGCATGTAAATGCAGCTGCTGGTACAGCATCTACTTGGAACTTGAAATCTGGTGCAGTTTCTGCTACAGAAGGTACACATTCTGGTGACACAGCTCAAAATATTGCAGACGGTAAATCCGTTACAATGCAAGCTGGTAAAAACTTAACTGTTAAACAAACTAACGACGGTAATGGTAATACAGAAGTTGCATACGCTCTTGATAAAAATCTTAAAGATCTTACAAGCGTAACAACTGACAAAGTTACTACTAAAGAAATCGGCTTACAAGATGCAGCTGGTAACACTACTACAATTAAGAAAGATGGCGACCGCATTACATACACTAATGACGGTGGTACAACTGTAAACAAAGTAGCTAATCTTAAAGATGAAAAACACATCACAGCAACACCTGCTGGTAATGAATACACAGTAGATAACAATGGCAATGTTACTATGACATATACAGATGGCGAGGGTAACTTGGTAACAGGTGAAACTGCTGTTATTAAAGGTATTGCTAAAAACGATCTTTCCAACATCACTGATGACGGCAAGAAAGTGATCACTGGTCTTGGTTCTAAAGTTGTAGCTGGTGACAACGTAACTGTTACTGATACAACTGATGCAACTACAGGTCAAAAAACTTACACTGTAAATGCTAAATTAGCAAAAATTGAAAATGGTAAAAATACTACTAAGTCTGGTACTGGTACAGACGCTGATCCATACAAAATCAACGTTGAAGGTGATTTAGCAGATATCAACTCCATCACAAATGGCGCTGGTTCTGGTAAACTCACATTCGGTCCTAACGAAACAGTAACAGTTGGTGGTACTAACCCAATCAACTTGAACGCTAAAACTGGTAATATCGGTGGTTTGACTAACAAAACTTTCGATCCTAACAATATCGTATCCGGTCAAGCAGCTACAGAAGATCAATTGAAATCTGCACATGATTCCTTGAAAGCTTCTGAATTACACATCGCTCCTACAGCAGTTAAAACTGGTAGCACTGAAGCTAAAGGCGGTGTAGCTAGCGGTACTGAAAACGTATACAAATACGATGCAGCTACTAAGAAAGTTACATTGACTTACAACGATGGCAACGGTAAAGCAGTAACTGACACTAAAGCAGTTATCGACTTCTCCGACTTGAACATCCCAGCTCCAGCTAACAGCTACAGCTTCAAAACTGATGCAGCTGGCAATAAAGATGGCAACTCCGTAGCTACAGAAGTACCAAGCGGTAAAACTGTAAACTTCGGCGCAGGCAAAAACATGACTGTGAAACAAGAAATCGATGGCGATGGTAACCAAACATACACTTACGCATTAAACAAAGAATTAACTAACTTGGATAAAGTAGTTGTTAATGGTAAAGATGGTGTTAACGGTCAAGACGGCGTATCTATTACTGGTCCTACTGGCGCAGCTGGTCAAGATGGTAACAACGGTAAAGTTGGTATCACTGGTAAAGACGGTAAAGATGCAGTATCTATCTCCGGTAAAGATGGCGTAGGTCACATTGGTTTGACTGGCCCTGCTGGTAAAGATGGTAAAAATGCAACTGCTGACATCACTGTAAAAGATGGTGTTCCAGGCGTTGACGGCCAACCTGGTGAAACTATGACTCGTATCGTATACCAAGACAAAGACGGTAACGAACATCAAGTAGCAACTCACGATGATGGCATGAAGTTCGCTGGTGACGACGGTCAAGCTGATCCAACTAAAGTTATTAAGAAACATCTTAACAACGTAGTTGATATCGTTGGTGGCGCTGATAAAGCTAAATTGACTGACAACAACATCGGTGTAAACAACGACGGCGGTAAATTGAAAGTTCAATTGTCTAAAGACGTTGACCTTACTAAAGATGGTTCCGTAAAAATTGGCGATACTACAGTTAACAACGATGGTTTGACTATCGCTGGTGGTCCATCTGTTAAGAAAGATGGCATCAATGCTGGTAATAAAACAATTACAGGCGTTAAAGCTGGTGAAAACGATACAGATGCTGTAAACGTTAAACAATTGAAAGATAAAGTTACAACTGTTGAGTCTTCCAACAACTCCATTAAAGTAGTTGATAAAAACGATCCTACATCTGCAACTTATGATGCAGCTAAAGGTCACCAATATGACATCACTATCAATAACCAATCTGTAGTTGAAAATGCTCAAACTCCAGTGGTTTACACTGATAAAGATGGCAACAAACTTTACAAAATCGTAGATCCTGCAACTGGTGCTACTACTTTCAACACTAACCCTGATGGTACTGGTACTACAGTTCAACCTGCTGATGTAATTGCATCCATGAACAATGGTGGCAATTCCACAACAGATCCTATGAAGTTGAATAACGTAGGTTCCTCTATCGCGGATAAAGCTGGTAACACTTACTTAGACAAAATTGATGCAGCAGCTGCTGATAACAAAACTAAGAACGGTGCGGTAAACGTAACTGACCTTAAAAATACAGCTGACGCATTGATCGACAAAGGTCTTGTATTTGATGCAAATAACGCAGATCCTAAGACAAACAAACTTGGTTCTAAAGTAACTATTGCTGGTACAGGTGCTCTTGCTAATGGCGAAAACTTTGCAGACAAATACAGCACTAATAACATTAGAACTAATATCGCACAAGATCAAGACGGTAATACTACTGTTGAAATCGGTCTTAATAAAAACCTTAAAGGTTTAGAATCTGTTAACGTTCCAGGTAAAGATGGCGTTGATGGTAAAGACGGTGTATCTATCACTGGTAAAGATGGTGCTAACGGCGTTGACGGTAAAGTTGGTATCGGTAAAGACGGTAAAGATGCTGTATCTATTTCCGGTAAAGATGGTATTGGTCACATTGGTTTGACTGGCCCTGCTGGTAAAGATGGTAAAAATGCAACTGCTGACATCACTGTAAAAGATGGTGTTCCAGGCGTTGACGGCCAACCTGGTGAAACTATGACTCGTATCGTATACCAAGACAAAGACGGTAACGAACATCAAGTAGCAACTCACGATGATGGCATGAAGTTCGCTGGTGACGACGGTCAAGCTGATCCAACTAAAGTTATTAAGAAACATCTTAACAACGTAGTTGATATCGTTGGTGGCGCTGATAAAGCTAAATTGACTGACAACAACATCGGTGTAAACAACGACGGCGGTAAATTGAAAGTTCAATTGTCTAAAGACGTTGACCTTACTAAAGATGGTTCCGTAAAAATTGGCGATACTACAGTTAACAACGATGGTTTGACTATCGCTGGTGGTCCATCTGTTAAGAAAGATGGCATCAATGCTGGTAATAAAACAATTACAGGCGTTAAAGCTGGTGAAAACGATACAGATGCTGTAAACGTTAAACAATTGAAAGACAAAGTAACAACTGTTGAATCCTCTGATGGCACTATCACAGTAACTGATAAAAATGACCCTACTTCTGCAACTTATGATGCAAATAAAGGTCACCAATATGACATCAAGATCAATAACCAAGGTGTTGTAAACAATGCTCAAACTCCAGTGGTATACACTAAACAAGATGGCACTAAAGTTTACAAACAACCAGATGGTACTTTCAACACAGCTATCGACGGTAGTGGCGATGTTGTAAATCCTAGCGATATCATCGCTTCCATGAACAACCCTAACGCTTCTACAACTGATCCTATGAAGTTGAACAATGTTGGTTCTTCCATTGGTGACAAAGCTGGTAATACTTACTTAGATAAGATCGATGCAGCTGCTGCAGATCCTAATACTAAGAACGGTGCAGTTAACGTAACAGATCTTAAAAATGCTGCTGATGCAATCGGCAACAAAGGCTTGAACTTCGGTGCTCAATCTGGTGCTGATATCCACAAAAACTTGGGTGAAAAACTTGAAATCGTTGGCGAAGGTACTAAAGCTGATAATAACTACAGCGGTTCCAACATCAAAACTATGACTAAAGATGGTAAAGTTGTAATCGGTCTTGATAAAGATCTTAACGGCTTGAACTCCATTGGCGTTCCTGGTAAAGATGGCGTAGCTGGTAAAGATGGCGTATCCATCTCCGGTAAAGACGGTGCTAACGGTATTGACGGTAAAGTTTCCATCGGTAAAGACGGTAAAGACGCTGTATCCATCGCTGGTAAAGACGGCGTAGGTCACATTGGCTTGACTGGTCCTAAAGGTGCTGACGGTAGCAACGGTAAATCTGTTGATATCTCCACTAACGATGGTAAACAAACATTAGTGAACCCAGAAAATGGCACTGATAAATCTCAACGTATCGTTTACACTCCACAAGATAAAGACGGCAAACCTATTAAAGGCGCTGACGGCAAAGATATCGTACGTGAAGTGGCAACTATGGACGATGGCTTGAAATTCACTGGCAACAACACTGGTACTGAAAACAAACATGCGTTGAATACGCTTGTTAAAGTTCAAGGTGAAGGCGTAACTGCTGCTGAATCCGCTACATTCAAATCCGCTGCTGGTAACATCAACGTAGTAGCTGATGGTAACGATACATTAACTGTTAAGATGAACAAAGATCTTAAAAACATCAACTCCATCAAAAACAGCGAAAATGGCCCTGCATTGAACTTCAACGCTGGTGATCTTTCCGTAACTGGTGGTAACCTCAACATGGGTGGTAACAAAATTACTAACCTTGGTAAAGGTACTAACGATACAGATGCGGTTAACTTGAAACAATTGAAAGACTCCCGTACTATCGTTAAATCTACTGATGGTACTGTAGGTGTTCTTGAATCTGAAAGTGCAGATGGCGCTAAAGTATACGACTTGTCTACTGGTGCAAGCCCTCGTTTCGATGAGTTAACTGATGAAATCGGTCGTGTAGGTGCACAAGGTGCAGCTCTTGCAGCATTGAAACCTATCCAATACGATCCATTAGAACCAACTCAAATCATGGCTGGTTATGGTAACTACCGTGGTAACTCCGCTATTGCAATGGGCGTTGCTCACTACAAAAACGAGTCCACAATGATGCATGCTGGCTTGGCATGGGCTGGTGGTTCCCGTCACATGATGGCAAATGCTGGTGTAACTTGGAAAGTTGGCAACCGTGATAGCGAAGCTGCTGTAGCAGATCGTTACCGCAAAGGCCCTATCAGCTCCGCTTATGCAATGCAACAAGAAATGGCATCCGTTAAAGCACAAAACGCTGGATTAAAAACAGAAGTATCTGATTTGAAAGCTGAAAACGAACAAATGAAAGCTCAAATTGCTGCAATGATGGCAAAACTTGGTATGTAATCATTTGAGAGAGTAAGAACTGAATGAACTTAGGATGGTATGCGCTACCTAGCGTAGCGCTTACCTCTCCCTATGGTTTATGAAAGCAGTGCTTTCAGATATGAACGTGTAATACGTGTGAAAGATACTTTCACCATAATCTAACGATAGAAAAGAGGAATATAGAATGAAAAAATCTACATTACTTGCTTGTGCAGCGGCTCTTGTTATTTCTACAGGTGTTGTAGGTGCACAATCAGCTCCAACATATGACGATAACTTAATTTTACGTAACCCAGTATCTGCGCCTGCATTGAGCAACGTAGTATTGGTTCCTGTGGCTAGTCCACAAACAGTGTCTGCTGTTCATGACTATGTAAAAGCTTGGCAAAATGCGGAAATCAACATCGCAAAAGCTAAAGTGAAATACGAAAATCATGAGCGTATGACTAAAGCTGAGAAAAAATGGTTACATTCCTATGATAAACACAACTATGCTGACTACTTCCGTACACATTCCATCGGTCGTGTGCATGGTCAAGAAGTGTTCTTGAACTGGAATGGTGAAAACCGTAATAAAAACGAATACGAATACTTTGAAATGCCTAAATACAATGAAAAAGATGGCTTCACTAACAGCTATGGTTACAATGTATTGCGCGGCATGACAGATCGTATTAACGAAATCATCCAAAAACAAAAAGAAGTTGGCGGTCCTATGACTGATGACGAAGCACAAGCATTAGAAGATGCTATTTTGGATGTAATGGCTAAAGACCAAGAAAACGTTTCTAACGAAGAACTTCGTCACTACATGAATGAAACAATTTGGTTCGCTGCAAAACAAACTGTAAAAAATAAAGCAAGTGAAGAACCTTCCATGCAAGATGAGCATGTAGTAAATCTTCGCGAAGCTATTAATCGTCCAGCTAACCAAGAAACTAAAAAAGTAGATTTGCGTGCTGCGATTCAATAATAAGGTCGTTGTAAATTTTAAATATGAATCATTAGATCACTAGTGGCTCCGCATAAACGATATAGAATGTTTTAGGAAAATGATGTGTGATGCACAGTGTAATAATGAATAACTACATACGGCCCTCTACGGCGAGTGTTTGAGGGCCACAACGTTCCCTGGACCCCCGACTAGGGCACGCAATCCTTATACAAGACAACGCCATCCGAAAGGATGGCGTTGTTTTTTGTGTTTATGTAACGTATGCAGAACTCTAATATTTAAGTATTAATAGATGGTTATGAGCTGTTTAACTGTAGTTGTATCTGTAGTTGTGAGTAGTGTATATGTGAGAATATAAACAAATATAAAATAATAGACTGCTTATATTAACTACCTTTTTCTTGTGAATTATGAAGAAGTGCCATAATAAAAAGGCTTTGTCTTCATCTTGTTTAAAGTATTTATATAGATTGAATGAAGACGATATTAAAATTGCCGGATAGTTTCAGGGTAAATATAAACTGAATATCCTCGTTTTC
>ERZ773207.202-NODE-202-length-22223-cov-6.352625_pt1 | contig 22223 bp, 19 predicted proteins | sample MGYA00580997_ERZ773207 | MGnify/ENA primary metagenome ERZ773207 (study PRJEB29015, sample SAMEA2738170) | human oral metagenome | biome: human oral; feature: human-associated habitat; material: saliva | place: China | collected 2239 ... | reverse complement strand
GCTCTTTTTTAAGCTCCTATAGTAAGATGGCCTCAAGTGAGGCAAGTTTTAATGAGTTGGTTCGCGTGCTTTTGGATAGTTTTTCCAAGCAGGAGCGCGCCCTCTTTCTCGCGGAACATACTGGTGAACAAGCCAATGGTTTCCGTCCCCGTCGTTGGCGGGGCCATGGTTGGAGTTTCCAACTTCGCATCCCTCGTACGCGCTCCAATGCTTTTCAACCTATCATTCTTGGTATTTTATCCTCTCAGGAGCGTGAGCGCACGCAGCTTTTTTACGAGTTGTATTCCCGTGGACTTTCCTGTGAAGGCATCGCCGCGGTGGGGCGTCGCATATACGGTCACCTTTATAACCCCAATTCGGGATAAGCAAGGCTTGTTTTTTGCCTTAAAATAGTTTCAACAAAAGCCCCAAAAGAGGATTATTTTTCGTATATTTGTTGTTGAAAACCAAACAGATAATGACAAAACAATCCTCTATGAAACTTATCAGCAAAGTTACGGAAATTTATTGTATTGCAGATGATTTCTGCAAAGAATATGAGTTGGAATTGAATAAAAAAGCATTTTCGCTTTCAAATCCCTCTATCAATATGGAGTTTGAGATGGAGGGAGAAGTAGAAGTGAAGCAGCTCACACTTTTCTAAAACATTCTTGCGTGAAACAAAAACTAGATCGAAAGAATCGTTGTGTGCTATAACCTGAGTAAAAAAGAGGTGACTTTAAACCGAATTGGGGTTTGTAGTCTTTTTGTTCCTAAGAAGTGGTTTGTAAGGCAGAAAGATGGGGGAATACCCTCACTGGTCATGGGTTTATGAGTGTGAAAAACGTAGTGTTTGACCACTAAAAGATGTAATACATTCTAGCAGTAGCAAAATTCATAGCTAGAATCTGCATTATTGTTGCGAGCGAAGATGAAAAGCGACAGAGCCTTGTGGGAAGAGCGAGGAGAAATATGAGCTGTACCTCACGTGTGCGCGAGCGCGCATGCGCGTTGTTCGCGTATCACGCGCGCACATTACAGGGATTTTGCACTTTTTGCTTTCACAACCTTCACACAAGGGGATTGTTTCATCGCAATTCTAAGACGAAAAAACAAGGAGATAAAAGAAAAAACGTCGGAGATTTCTTAGAAAATGTCCAACGTTTTTCGGAAAAAGTCCATCGTTTTTTGGAAAAGGTCCAATGTTTTTGTAGAAAGGTCCGAGAAGTCTTTTTAGGGCTCCGAATTTATCGAAATAGCTCTGCGGAATCTTTGAAATCATCGAAATCATTGGATTCATTGAAATCATTGGATTCATTGAAATTTTCTCCAATAGTTCAGACTTTGTGTGCTAGAGATAGGGATAAATATATTTTTACATCTTCGTCTTGGAGAGAGCGATTTAACCCCTTCCAAGGGGAGGTTTAGAGTCGAATTTCGCGTGAGATTTACAACTCTGTAAAAGAGTGTTTATAAATAGTCGATAATCCACTATGCACGAATGACTTACAAAGAAATGTGTGAAGGTTGTGAAAGCAAAAAGTGCAAAAGTGCAGGGTGCGCGCGCGTACGCGAGGGAAAAAGAGAGGATTTTAGAGATGTTAAGGGGGAGGACTTTTCTTGCGTAGGGAAGGACTTCCCCACCCTTTTGAGTTATTGTCCGATGCGATGATATTGCGAAGAAAAATCTACGCGAAAACGATCGCCTAGCGGACGAGAGGTATCTCGGATGCCGCACGATACGATGAGACTTACTTCGCTGCTGCAAGGTAAACCAAGGATGCGTTTCACGCGATGCGCGTCGAAACCCTCAACAGGACAAGTGTCGTAGCCTGCTTCGCTCATGGCGAGCATGAAAGTTTGTGCCACCAGCGCACAACTCTTGTGGAGGACAGTGTTCATGGCACCTTCCGTCATTTGGCGAGGAACAGGGCGAAAACATCCTGCGAGGGTGGCAATGACTTTTCGCACCCCACCCCAGAGTCCGAAGAAGCGACTATAGAGGAATGGAATTACCTTGGTGTAGTAAGAAGTTTGAAGGGCAGTATATTTCTCCCACTTTGCTTCGGGATAAGTGCGCTTGATGTTTTCGCGTTGGAAATCAATGTTTTGCTGGCAACGCTCTTTGTAGAGAGAGGGTTCTATGGTGAAGACGACCAACTGTTGGGCAGTGCTGATGGTGGACTGTCCGAGGCAAGCTGGCACAAGCTGTTGGATGACAGCAGGGTCGGTGATGTGATGCGCTTTCCACAACTGCATGTTGGAGCTCGTGGGAGCAAGCGAGGCAAGTTTGAGACACTCTTCGACACGATCGGCAGAAATGGGTTGTTGCGCGTCGTAATTGCGGATGGCGCGACGATGTTGGAGGATTTGTTCTAATGACATGATAGTTCTATTAGTTCTATGATTGTAAGTTAGAGATAGCAAAAAAAGAGGGGCGGGACTAGGAAATGAGTAAAATTGTTGTATCTTTGTGGCAACAATCAATATTTACCTTATGAATATCTTCAAAACCATAGCTTGCAGCTGTTTGTTGAGTGGATTTTCTCTCACACTTGCAGCACAAAGCGTGCCCAAGGCGTCGTATGATGTAGTGCCGCTTCCCAAACAAGTGACTCTCCAACAGCAATGGGGTGATTTTACGCTCACCCCTGCCACACGCATCGTTTGCGGCAAGTCGAAAGCCGACCAAGAAAATGCAAAGTTTTTGCAACAGTTTGTGGCAGATCGCACAGGACTAACTTTGTCCATCGCAACAAAACGTGGAAAGACACCTGCTATTGTGTTGAGCAGTGAAGAGAAGGATTTCGCACCCGAAGGTTATCGTTTACGCATCGACAGCAAAACGGTGAGCATTGCGGCTAGTACCAAGGCTGGTGCGTTCTATGGCATCCAAACTTTGCGCAAATCACTCCCCCACCTCAGTGAAAAGGAGCGTGCATATATGTCAAAAGATGGTAGAATCGCTTTGCCCGGTGTGGAAATCAACGATGCTCCGCGCTTTGCCTATCGTGGCACGATGCTCGATGTGGCTCGCCACTTTGCAACTGCCGATAGTGTGAAACGCTTCATTGACATGATCGCTTTGCACGGCATCAACCGCATGCACTGGCACTTGACCGACGATCAAGGTTGGCGCATCGAAATCAAGCAGTTGCCAGAACTCACCAAAATCGGTAGTCATCGTTCGGCTACGGTGATAGGTAAAAACACTGGCAAATATGACGGCAAGCCTCATGGTGGATTTTACACGCAAGAGCAGTGTAAAGACATCATCGCCTATGCTGCTGCTCGCAACATTGTGATTATTCCCGAAATCGACCTCCCTGGTCACATGTTGGCTGCACTTGCAGCTTATCCCCACTTGGGCTGCACAGGCGGTCCTTACGAAGTGGGACAAATCTGGGGCGTGAGCAGCGATGTGCTCTGTGCTGGTAATCCCCAAACTTACGAATTCATAGACAAAGTATTGGGTGAAGTAGCTCAGTTGTTCCCTAGCAATTATTTCCACATTGGTGGTGACGAGTGCCCCAAAACACGCTGGAAGACTTGTTCTAAGTGCCAAGCTTTCATCCAAAAGAATAAACTGCAAGCCGAAGGTAAGCACTCTGCCGAAGAGCGTTTGCAGAGCTATGTGATTCGTCATGCCGAAAACACCTTGGCGCGCTATGGTAAGCGCATCATCGGTTGGGACGAAATCCTCGAAGGCGGTCTTGCTCCCAATGCCACTGTGATGTCATGGCGCGGCGAAACTGGCGGTATCGAAGCTGCTCAAAGTGGTCACGACGTGATCATGTCGCCCAACACTTATCTCTACTTCGACTATTATCAAGCAAAAGATGCCAAACAAGAGCCTTTGGCAATTGGTGGTTACTTGCCTCTCGAACGCGTCTACAGCTACGAACCTATGCCTGCTGCTTTGACACCCGAACAGGGTAAACACATATTGGGTGTGCAAGCCAACTTGTGGTCAGAGTATTTCAAGACGCACCGCCAAACCGAATATATGGCTTTGCCTCGTTTGGCTGCTTTGGCAGAAATTCAGTGGCGTCCGCAAGGCACGCGCACCTATTCAGAGTTTTTGACGCGATTGCCTAAGCTCTTTGAGCTCTATGAAGAGCAGAATTACAACTTCGCCAAGCACTACTACGACATCATGCCCAACTACACGGCGATTGCAGGCGGCGGTATCCGTGCCAACTTGCAAGTGAATGAGCCTAATGATGTGATTTATTACACCCTCGATGGTACAATGCCTACACAGCAAAGCACGCGCTACACACAACCTCTGGATTTCAAGAGCGATGTGAAATTCCGTGCCGTAGCTTTCCACGAAGTTGCTCCTAATCAATATCAACGTAGCCATGTGGAGAAAGAAGATTTCCACTTCTCTAAATCCACTGCGCGCAACATCACCTTGGTGAATGAACCTCATGCCAGCTACAAATTTGATGGTGCAAAGACATTGGTTGATGGTCTTGTAGCGAGCAACACCAGCTACAACTCTAGCCGTTGGATCGGATTCCTCGAAAAGCCTATGGAAGCCATCATTGATTTGGGCGAAAACACGACAGTGAGTCAAGTGGCTTTCAACGTCTGTGTGGAAAAAGGCGACTGGATCTATGATGCTCGTCGCGTGGAAATCGCCGTTTCGGTGGATGGTGGTAAGACTTGGAAGACCATAGTTTCCAAAGATTACGCTCCGCTCACACAAGCCGATCAGAATGGCATCAAACGGCACGTGTATGATTTCGCGCCCACTACAGCAAGATTGCTGAAGATTGTGGCACAACCAGAAACGAGCATTCCGTCTTGGCACGAAGAAGCCGCTGGAAAGCAAGCCTTCTTCTTTATAGACGAAATCACCGTGAACTAAGATACTGAAATGTAGTGGACTTTCTCTTCGGGGAAAGTCCCTTTTTTCGGATGGTAAGTGACCTATTTCTTGAGAGATAGGTCTTTTGCGTAACCAGACAGAATATTCTACATATCCTCATGACACAACCTACACTAGAACAACAGATATTTCATCGCTCACGCTTGCTCATGGGCGATGCCCCTTTGCAACGCTTGCACGACATCCGCGTAATCCTCTTTGGCGTGGGAGGCGTGGGCAGTTGGTGTGCCGAGAGTTTGGTGCGATCTGGGGTGAAACATCTCACCATCGTCGACTCAGACCGCGTGAACATCAGTAATGTGAACCGCCAACTCATGGCAACCACCCAAACCGTGGGACAGGTGAAAGTGGAGGTGCTGAAAGAACGCCTGCTCAGCATCAACCCTGAAGCCGAAATCACTGCCATCCAAGACATCTACAATGCAGAGAATTCGGAAAGTTTCAAGTTGAACGAATATGACGTGATCATAGATGCCATCGACTCTCTCGCAGAGAAGGCACACTTGCTCCTCACGGCAAGCCGCACCGATGCCCTACTCTACTCCTCCATGGGAGCAGCCTTGAAAATGGATCCCACGCGCATCCAAGTGGCAGAGTTCATGAAAGTGCGCGGTTGTCCGCTGGGTCGTGCGTTGCGCAAGAAGATGAAGCATCAGAAAGTGCGCCCTGCCAAGAAATTCCTCTGTGTGTATAGCGACGAAGTGCTGCCTAACTTGGGAGAAGCTGACGTGGATGGCTACGAACCCACGATAGCGGAGAGCACGACGACGCAAGAGGGGCGTGAAGATCTGCTCTCGCACAATTGGAATGAACGCAAGGCGCAAATCAATGGCACGATGTCGCATATCACGGCTATGTTTGGGTTTATGCTGGCTGGCTTAATCGTGCAACACTTCTATGATGCCGCTACAACGTCTTGCAACCCTCCGAACGCACCAGAGGCTTGTGGTGACGAGTCCGACAACACTGCATCGTAATTCAGCAACCTCTTGTGTACTTTTCAAATCGAAGTGTGACAAATCCAGAGCTTGTTCGCCACAATAAGGTCGAAAAAGCGCGATAAATCGCAGATTATTTGTAGATAAAGCAAAAAAGAAGCGCGTTGTTCGTTCAAACGAAACGAAATGATTATTTTTGCGTATTAGAATGTGCCCCTATGTTTCCTCGACTTTTGCGCGATGGCGTGAGAGTGAGACGAACGTAGTAGCACTCCCTTCAATAAGAATCAAAAAACATCAATCCCCTTTTATGGAAAAACTCTCTTACGCCCTCGGCCTTCTCATCGGTCATAACCTCAAGGGTATGAACATCGATGGTCTTGTCACCGCAGAATTCACTCGCGCCGTAGAGCAAGTGCTCAAAGGTGAAAAAGCAGAAATGACCGAAGTGCAAGCACAAGGCATGGTGCAAGAATACATGAAGGAGCAACAAGAACTTGCTGGTCGTGAAGCTCGCGAAGCTGGTGAAAAGTTCCTCGCAGAGAATGCAAAACGCGAAGGCGTGACCACCACCGCTTCTGGTTTGCAATATGAAGTGCTCACCGAAGCTATCGGTCAGAAGCCTGTGGCTACCGACAGCGTGCGCTGCCACTACGAGGGTCGTTTGATTGACGGCACTGTGTTTGACAGCAGCTATCAACGTGGTGAACCTACGAGCTTCCCTCTCCAAGGTGTGATCAAGGGATGGACCGAAGGTCTTCAGCTCATGAATCTCGGTGCTAAGTTCCGTTTCTTCATTCCTTACGAGCTTGCTTACGGTGCACAAGGTGCTGGTGGTGCAATTCCTCCCTATGCAGCCCTCGTGTTTGACGTAGAATTGCTTGGTATCAACGAATAATCGATAACGATTTCCCCTACCCCACGATCCTAATACTTCTTGAATTTGAGGGTATGCAAGGATAGAGGGTAAAGAATTTCTCTCCTAGATATTAATAAAACAACAATATGAAAAAAGTACTTTTTGGCGCCCTCGTGGCTGCTACAGCACTCTTCAGTGCTTGCGGTGGTAGCAAACAATCTGCTGCTACTGGCGATTTGAAAGACGAAGTAGACAGCTTGTCTTATTCTGTGGGTCTTTCACAATCTCCTACCCCTGAGCAAATCAAAGAATATCTCATGCAAGCTGGTAGCGACTCTGCTTTTGTAGATGCCTTCTTCAAGGGTATGAAGGAAGGTATGAGCATGGCAGACGATAAGAAGGCTTTGGCTTATCAACTCGGTATGCAAAGTGGTATTCAACTCCAAACTCGTCTTTTCCCTCAAGTGGAAGGTCAAGTGTTTGCTGGTGATAGCACTAAGCACCTCAGTGCGAAGAATGTGCTTGCTGGTATGATCGATGGTAAGAATGGTGTGTCTGCACTTATCGTGGGCAAGGATACCCTTCATCGTGAGCAAGCTGGCATGTACATGCAACAGAAGATGCAAGCGATGGCAGCTAAGGCTAATGAAAAGGTGTATGGTGCTGCTAAGAAGGCTAACGAGGAATTCATCGCTAAGATTGCTAAAACTGCTGGTGTAAAGGCGCTTCCTGGTGGTGTTTACTACAAAGAAGTGAAGGCTGGCACTGGTGCTACTCCTAAGGCTGACCAAATCTGCGAAGTGAGCTACGAAGGTCGCTTGATCAATGGTAAGGTGTTCGACTCTTCACAAGACAAGACTGTGAAGTTCCCTGCCAACCAAGTCATCAAGGGTTGGACCATCGCTTTGACCAACATGAAGGTGGGCAGCGAATGGGAAGTTTACATCCCTTGGAATCTCGCTTATGGTGATCAAGAACAAGGACCTATCCCTCCCTACTCTGCTTTGGTTTTCAAAATCAAACTCGTGAGTGTGTCTGATGCTCCTGCACAACCTGAGGTTCCTCAGATGCAAAAGGGCATGTAATCCCCCTTGCTAAAGCATTTTCTTTTGAAATCTAGACGCTAGGACGTCTTTCTAGCCCTATCATCTCGCAATGATGCGCAGAGGAAACGGACTTCGGCTCTGTTTCCTCTGTCGCAATTTATAATAGTAACTATCATGCAGCTGAAAGGCTGAAGAATAATAGCAACTCTTTACATGAAATTTCGTTCTCTCCTCGTAGTAGCTTTGGCTGCTACTCTCTCCCTCTCTGCTTTTGCAGCAAAAAAGACCAAGAAGACCAACAAGAAGGTGGCACAACCCGTGATGATTAAGCCCGTGAACGGTGCTGACTTCTCTTATGCTGCAGGTGTGGCGCAGTCTGCTAGCTTGGCTCAATACATTGCTCAACGTTCTGGTGTGGATTCAGCTTACATGAAGGACTTTGTGGCAGGTCTCACCAGTGAATTTACTCCTGCAGAAGCTGCACAGCTCCGTGCTTTGGTGGCTGGTTTGGAAATCAAGAACCAATTGCCCCAAATCGTGCAAGGCATGAACCAACAAGCTACAGGTAAGGCTGACACTTCTTATGTGGACGCTAATGCCTTCACCAAGGGTCTTGCTGATGGTTTGATGCACAACACAAACATTTCTGCTGACTCTGCTAGAAAGATTGAGCAACAACAATATGATTTCTACACGCAAGAGGTGAAGACGAGCAACGCTGCCTTCTTGACACAATATGCTAAGCAAAAGGGTGTGAAGTCTACTCCCTCTGGTTTGCTCTACAAGGTGTTGCAACAAGGTGATGGCGCTATGCCTTCCGATACGGCTCAAGTGGAAGTGCACTACGAAGGTAAGCTCATTGATGGCACAGTGTTTGACAGCAGCTACAAACGTGGTGAAACAGCTACTTTCGGTTTGAACCAAGTGATCAAAGGCTGGTCTGAAGCCGTGAAGCTCATGAAGGTGGGTTCTAAGTATGAAGTTTGCCTCCCCTACAACCTCGCTTATGGTGAACGCGGCACACGTGGCATTCCTCCTTTCTCTACTTTGATCTTTACCATCGAATTGAAGAGCATCAAATAAAAAGAGATTACCTCATTTTTCGACTAATGATTTAGTCCGATTTATAGGACCATTCTTTAGTACGATACATAGCTCCTGAGATTTCATCCGAAGTCTCAGGAGTTTTTTTGCGCTGTGAGGTGTTGTGTGTTCATGATGAGGGAAATATACCTCTGTCTTATTTTAGCTTGTTAGCGGCGATTTAAGCGGTGATTTCGCGAAAATGAAAAGAGGATAGGAGACTAGTATCATGTTTAGGGGCTTAGAAGGGGTAATTTCTTAGAAGTAGGGGTGCTATTTTATTAGAGGTCGAGTTGTCGTCTTAGAGACGCTGTGGCAGTTGTGGAGAAATTGAGGAGGTTAGAACTGGGTTTTCTTTTGAGAGATGGACTCTATGGTCTGGGTTAGGGACAAAAAAATGGCGCATCCCACCGAGGTGGAATGCGCCATGAGGCTTTTGGAGACTAAAGATAGTCTATTAGAGCTGAGGACCAGCAGCAACGAGAGCCTTACCAGCTTCGTTGGTGGTGTACTTAGCGAAGTTCTTCACGAAGCGAGCTGCGAGATCCTTAGCCTTTTCTTCCCACTGAGCAGCGTCAGCGTAAGTGTCGCGAGGATCGAGGATTTCAGTAGCCACACCTTCGAGTTCAGTTGGGATTTCGAAGTTGAAGATGGGGAGCTTCTTGGTAGGAGCAGAGAGGATAGCACCAGAGAGGATGCCGTCGATGATACCGCGAGTATCCTTAATAGAGATACGCTTGCCAGTACCGTTCCAACCAGTGTTCACGAGATATGCCTTAGAACCGTTAGCTTCCATCTTCTTCACGAGCTCTTGAGCATACTTAGTGGGGTGGAGTTCGAGGAACGCTTGACCGAAGCATGCAGAGAAAGTGGGAGTAGGCTCAGTGATACCGCGCTCTGTACCTGCGAGTTTAGCAGTGAAGCCAGAGAGGAAGTAGTACTGAGTTTGGTTAGCGTCGAGGATAGAAACGGGAGGCAATACACCGAATGCGTCAGCAGAAAGGAAGATGACGTTCTTAGCAGCAGGAGCAGCAGAAACAGGGCGTACGATGTTCTTGATGTGATCGATAGGATAAGTTACGCGAGTGTTTTCAGTCGCAGTCTTATCAGCGAAGTCGATCTTGCCGTTAGCGTCAACGATAACGTTTTCGAGGAGAGCGTTGCGCTTGATAGCAGCGTAGATGTCGGGTTCGCTTTCCTTGTCGAGGTTGATCACCTTAGCGTAGCAACCACCTTCGAAGTTGAAGACACCGTTGTCGTCCCAACCGTGTTCGTCGTCACCGATGAGGAGACGCTTAGGATCGGTAGAGAGGGTAGTCTTACCAGTACCAGAAAGACCGAAGAACACAGCAGTGTTTTCGCCGTTGAGGTCGGTGTTAGCAGAGCAGTGCATAGAAGCGATGCCGCGGAGGGGGAGGTAGTAGTTCATCATAGAGAACATACCCTTCTTCATTTCACCACCGTACCAAGTGTTGAGGATAACTTGTTCCTTGCTAGTGATGTTGAAAGCTACAACAGTTTCAGAGTTGAGACCGAGTTCTTTGTAGTTTTCTACCTTAGCCTTAGAAGCGTTGTACACCACGAAGTCAGGAGTGAAGTTAGCGAGTTCTTCAGCGCTGGGCTTGATGAACATGTTGGTCACGAAGTGTGCTTGCCAAGCTACTTCAACGATGAAGCGAACAGCAAGACGAGTGTCCTTGTTAGCACCGCAGAAACCGTCAACAACGAAAAGACGCTTGTTAGAAAGTTCCTTCTTGGCAAGATCCTTCACCACGTTCCAAGCCTCTTCAGTCATGGGGTGGTTGTCGTTCTTGTACTCTTCAGAAGTCCACCATACAGTGTCCTTAGAGTTTTCGTCAACAACGATGAACTTGTCCTTAGGTGAGCGACCAGTGTAAACACCAGTCATCACGTTTACAGCGCCGAGTTCGGTTACTTGACCTTTTTCATAACCTTCAAGGGTAGCCTTAGTTTCTTCTTCGAAAAGTTGTTCGTAAGAAGGGTTGTGCACGATTTCGGTAGTACCGAAAATACCATGCTGGGTAAGATCTAATGCCATTGTGATAGATATTAAATAGAATAGATATATTTGTTTCCTAGAGGGAAGTGCATAAGTGGCAGTCGTGGCGTCTTTGAGGTATGTGCACTCATTGCATTGGCGCGGTTTTGTGGCTGTGATGTGGTGAGCCTTTCGTGAGAAATGACGCACAACTTCGGTCTATGCGAGACAAAATTACGAAAAACTTTTGTGTGCTACCAACATTATATGCTATTTTCTTTGTTTGAGATGCTGTTTTTCTGCATTTTGAGGAACATCTTTCTTTTTTTATCGATTGTATATACAAAAAATCTCCCAAACCTCACTTTTTTGCCTTGGTGGGTTTGGGAGATTTATATGGATTATACTATATCGCAAAGGATATATACATCCTGATTTTGAGCAGTATTCAACGAATTTCTAAGGTGCATCGATTGCAGCATTAGCTCACCCCAAACGATAGGTTTGGAGGATGTTTGAATGATGCTCAGTTTTGCTAATTAGATGCCGAGCTTAGTGCGGATGGCAGCAGGGATAGCATTTTTGTTGATCACGATGTTCATCGTCTTGTAAGCTGCATAAGGCTTAGAGATATACCAGAAACCCTTGTAAGGGCCGTATTCACCCCAAGAGTTCTTCATCATGAAGTATTCTTTGCCGTGTTGGTCTTTGGCAAGACCGTAGATTTGCATGCCGTGGTCATCAGTAGTTTCCCAAGTGTCATAGCCCTTTTGACGCATTTCTTGCGTGATGGTCATTTCGCCTTGTCCGTCTGCTGCATTAATTTGTGCACCAGCTTTTTCGCCTGTCCAGCGAGATTGGTCGCTACCTACGCCAGCGCTTGACTTTGTGTTAGGCACAGTGGCTACGCAACGGTTCTTGCCAGTGCGGCGAGAGAAACCGTCTTCGCTCACGTCAGCACCCCAAGCAAAGGTATATCCATTGCGCACAGCGCTTTCCATCACTTCCATGAGTTCGTTGATGGGGAGGTTGTAGCTAGGAGCCCAACGCCAGTTGTCTTGTACTTCGATGATGAAAGTCTTGTAGAAAGGCACGTGAGTGAAAGAAGCCAAGCTCACGTAGTCAGCAGGATCGAGTTTGAGGTAATCCTTAACGTAAGATTGGGGAGTGTATTCCTTGCCAGCCACCTTGAAAGTCTTAGGATATTCTCCGAAGTAGCCATCGAGCATTTGTTGAACAGTCTTCTTCCAAATGGGATTGATGGTCTTCTTGTCCTTATCGGTAGAAACGCTCTTCACGAAAGCTTCGAGACCGGGCCAAAATTGGCGGAAGTTGAAGAGGCTATCACCATAGGGGAGGTTAGGGTAGGGCATAGTGCCTTCGGGGGCAAGACCATAGTGCTCCATGGCGTAGATTACGTCATAGAAAGAACCACCCTGTGAGAAACTAGCATCACCGTGAGTGCGTACATTGCGGTCTGCACGATCCATGTAAGTGTGAGATACTACAAAAGATTCGCTGAGATCGACATCTGCAGGCTTGAGTTGAGGATTCTTCTTCAACGCTTCGCTTTCGAGGAATGCCAAAGAGGAGTAAGCCCAGCAAGTACCAGAGTTGTTTTGGTTTTTGATGCTTGTCACTGGATTGGCAACAACGGTAGTGAATACGAGGGTGTCCTTGGGAAGATCTTTCTTCTTGGGGGCAGCTTGTACTGCACCTGCCAAGGCAAAACCAGCGAGGGCGAGGGTAAAGAATTTCTTCATTAGTCTGTTATTGAGAGTTTATAAATTACGATTGTAATGTGAGGATGCTCCGAGGGTTGGAAAATCCTATTGTGGCAGTTTGCTGTGGCTCTATTATTGTTGATATAAGGCATTTATATAGCGTAATTTCACTGGTTGTAGCGCTATTACTACTACTCATAGTGCCTTAATATAGCTTACTATTCCACGATTACTGCATCTATTCTTACTGTGCCAAGAAGGCTTCTACATCCTTAGCGTGGTAAGGCACGAGTTTTTCGCCTAAGAATCGGCAACCGGTTTCGGTGATGAGCACATCGTCTTCGATGCGGATGCCACCAAAATCCTTGAATTTTTCGATTTCGTCGAAATTGAGGAATTGCGCGTTGGTACCTTCTTTGCGCCAGAGGTCAATGAGGTCAGGGATAAAGTAGATGCCAGGTTCGTCAGTCACCACGTGACCCACTTCGAGTTCGCGACCGAAGCGCAAGCTAGCGAGTCCAAACTGTGTAGAGGGGCGAGTCACGGCGTCGTAACCCACATGAGCTTGTCCCAAAGCCTCCATGTCGTGCACATCCATGCCCATAGCGTGTCCCAGTCCGTGAGGTAGGAACAAGGCATGCGCACCAGCTGCCACAGCTTCGTCCACATCTCCCTTCATCAATCCGAGAGCTTTGAGACGTTCTGTCATCAAACGGCACACAGCAAGGTGCACATCCAAATAGCGTACACCAGGCTTTGCCACATCGAGTGCCAAGTCGTGACAGTCTACTACGATGTCGTAGATGTCGCGTTGACGTTGGGTGAACTTTCCAGTCACTGGGGTAGTGCGAGTGTGGTCTGAGCAGTAGTGTTCACGTGTTTCGCAGCCTGCATCTACCAAGAGCAGACGATCGCCACCTAAAACAGCTTGTGAGGGGAAGCCATGGAGCACTTCGCCGTGCATAGAAACGATGCTGGGGAAGGACACTTGACTACCCAAGGCAGCGGCGATGCCATCGAGAGCACCCGCAATCTGAGCTTCCGTCACGCCCTTTTGCACAGCCATGCGCATAGCTGTAGTGTGCATCTCATAGCCAATGGCTGCTGCACGTTCGAGTTCTGCCACTTCTTCCGCACTCTTGATGTTGCGGAGCTTCACCACGGCATCAATCAGCGTTTGACTAGCTGCAGCGCGTTGTTGGTTGGGATGGAGTCCAGTGAGATCCATGAGTTGGATCATCAAGTCGTGGCGATAAGGAGGGAGGAAATGCACCTTTCTTCCTTGTGATTTGGCTTGTTCAAACACGCTTTGCAGCGCACCCATGGGAGCTGTGTGTGCAATGCCGCTTTCTGCTGCCATGTCTGCCACAGAAGGCACAGGACCAGTCCAAATCACATCGTCAATGTCGATGTCATTACCCACCAAGGTTTCAGCACCGCTTTCGCAGTCTATCACAAGCGCCAATCCATCACGATGTTGACCCGTGAAATAGAGGAAAGAGCTATCTTGACGAAACTTGTAAGGGTTATTGGGGAAGTTGCAGGGGCTATCATTATTGCCCAAGAGCACGATGACTCCGCTGCCCACCAATTGGCGCAAACGGCTACGGCGTTCCGAGTATGTGGCGGTTGAAAAGAGCATAAGCGCAGAATTTAGAATAAATTATTTCCGCAAATATACGCTTTTTCGCGCGAATAGGGGGTTGATTCCATGATAATCGTGTACCTTTGCACAAATTTTAATATACATCAACGACAGATGTTGTAAGGCAACGGTAGAAACTGCTGAATTTGTCGAAGATTTAAAAATATAGAGTTATGGCACAGACTGGATTGGTTTTAGAAGGCGGTGGCATGCGTGGAGTCTTCACCGCAGGCGTCCTCGACTATATGCTCGATGCGGGCATCATCTTCCCTTATGGCATTGGTGTTTCCGCTGGTGCTTGCCACGGTATGTCCTATCTGAGTCAGCAGCGTGACCGCGCGCGCAAAGTTTCGATTGATATGCTCGAGAAGTACCAGTATATCAGTTGGAAACATCTGTGGAAAACGCACTCTATTTTCGATCAAGAAATACTATACGACCGCTTGGTCAATGAGATTCTCCCCTTCGACTACGACACCTGTTTTGCCAATCCCATGCACTTTGAGATTGTCACGACCAATTGTCTCACCGGTCGCGCTGAATATCACCGAGAAACTTCCGATAGCGATCGGCTCCTCAACCTTTGCAAAGCCTCCAGTTCCTTACCTTTCGTGGCACCCATTGCAAAAGTTGATGGAGTGCCCATGCTCGACGGTGGTATCACCGACCCCATCCCCATCGAACACGCAGTTGCTCAAGGCTTTTCGCACAACGTGGTAGTCCTCACTCACAATCGAGGCTATCGCGATGAAGGTAGCGATATTCGCATGCCAAGTTTTGTTTACAAGAAGTATCCTCGTCTCCGTGTGGCGCTTTCGCATGTCAAAGAGGTGTACAACGATAAAATAGAACTTGTGGAGCGTTTGGAAGAATCGGGACGTGCGCTCATCATTTGCCCCGAACACCCCCTAGAAGTTGACATTTTTGGCACGCGCACCGACCGTCTGCAAGCGCTTTATGAAGAAGGATATGCTCGCGCCGAACGCATTTTAACTTCTGATTATGGGAAAACCTTCCTTTGATTTCCTTTTCACTCTTCTCCGCTCCACATGCCTCATACGATTCACCTTTTCAATCCTTGGCACGACGAAGCACTGGCAGCCAATGTCCAGTACTATTCTCCCAGCTTAGCTGGACGAAAACTGGCGCATGCTTTGGCGGAATTTCCTCGCATCTGGGGAGCTGCCGAAGATGAATGTTTGCAATTGCCCGAGTCGGGACGCGTGAAAGACTTAGTTCCTCCTGATTGGTCGCAAATCAACCACATTGATCCATGGGGATGGGACAATCATGTAGTGGAAATCTTCCAACGTCTGGAAGCTCCTGAAACCTTATTGCCCACTGCTGAGCAACTTTGTGAAATCCGCTATTTGAGTAGTCGTGTCAATGTCTCCGAATTATTGGCAGAAGACAGCGAACATCTTCTCCAAACTTGCAAAGGAATCACTCCTTTTAGTAGCACTTTTTGTCGTTCATTGGAGGAAGTCACAGTTGCTCTTGAGCCGTTGGAGGGTCGCGCCATGCTAAAAAGTCCGTGGAGCAGCAGCGGACGTGGCGTATTTCCCATTAAAGGCACGCTAGATCCAGTGGCAGAAGCTCGTGTGCAAAAGATTTTACAGCAGCAAGGTGGCATCGAGGTGCAATCTCTCCACGAGGTGTTGGGGAATTTTGCCTTTGAATATCACGCTCTTCCTGATGGAACGGTGGAATATGACGGACTTTCGCTCTTCCACGCAGCACCGGGTGGAGCATATTTGGGAAATCTTGTGGCACATCCTCTGAAGATGGAGCGCGAACTCTGTCGTTGGATGGCTCCTCACGCAGTGGAGTGGGACATTGCCGAAACAGAACTGCTCCAACTCTTACACCACTTACAATCCGCTCTAGCACAATTACTTTCGCGCTGGTTGCGAGCACGCTATGTGGGTCCCCTCGGAGTAGACTTGCTCATCACTCTCACAGGCATCCATCCTTGTGTGGAAATCAACCTGCGCCGCACCATGGGACACGTGGCTGTGACTCTAGGAAAACAACAAACTCCTGACGCTCCTCTCCAACTCCTACAAATTTCTCTCGAAGGTTGCCAACTTGTTCCGCTCTCTTCTCCTGAGTCTTTAGGATAATCCATTTCTCTTCCATAACAATCCCCCACAAATCCTTGTTGATTTGTGGGGGATTGTTTCTTTTGCTAGGCTAGCGAGGAGTTTATTTGCGTTTCTTGGCTTTCTTGCCCTTCTTCGCAGCCTTCTTGCCTTTGCTAGATGCCTTAGCCGAAGCAGACTTGCCAGAAGATTTCGCGCGCTTGTTCGCCTTCTTCTTACCAAAACGCTCGGGAGTCAAACCACGTTGGTTGTGCAGCACACTGCGCGCTGCGCCTGACTGACTGTCGTAGGTAATCAAGCTGTCTTCCTCAATGATAGAGAAGTCCAGCTGTCGGCGTTCCAGATTGGCGTGTTCCACACGGAAGCGCACCTTGTCGCCCAGATTGTAGACTCTTCGTGTGCGACGACCCACCAAGCGATAGTTATCTTCGTCAAATTCGTAGTAGTCGCTCGACAAATCACGCAGAGGCACCATGCCTTCGCACTTAGAGAGGGTGTCTTCCACGTAGATACCAAACTCGGTCACTCCAGAGATAACGCCATCAAACTCTTGTCCGATGCGGTCTGCCATGAATTCTGTCTGCTTATACTTGATGCTTGCGCGCTCAGCAGTGGCAGCCACCAACTCGCGCTCAGAGCAGTGCTCACAAAGTTCTTCATACTTCTTTGCACTGACAGAACGTCCCCCTTCGGCATATTTAGCGAGAAGACGATGCACCATCAAGTCGGGATAGCGACGAATGGGCGAAGTGAAGTGGGTGTAGTGGCGGAACATCAGACCATAGTGACCAATGTTGTGCACCGAATAGCGCGCTTTCATCATCGCACGCAGTGCCACCATCTCCACCACATGTTCTTCCTTCTTGCCTTTCACCTCCGCGAGCAGATTGTTCAGGCTCTTAGAAACGTCTGTTTTCGAACCCTCGGTGCGCATCTTGTAGCCAAATTTCGACACGAAACCACGGAGTTTCTCCATTTTTTCGGCATCGGGCACATCGTGGATACGATAAGGCAACACCTTGGGTTGCTTTCCCTTCGGCACGATAGCCACCTTCTCAGCCACAGTGCGGTTGGCGAGGAGCATAAATTCCTCCACGAGTTTGTTGGCATCCTTGGCTATCTTCACATAAGTAGAGATGGGGTGTCCCTTTTCGTCAATTTCAAAGCGCACTTCGGGGCGGTCAAATCCGATAGAACCTCCCTTGAAACGCTTGGCGCGTAGTTGCTTCGCCAGGTGGTCAAGCTGAAGCACCTCCATTGCCCATTCTCCTTGTGGATTTTCTTTAGAACCATCCACAGCAGGGTGTTCACCAGGCAATGCCAAATCATCGGGAGAGGCTTGTCCATTGCGTTCAATGATGGTTTGTGCTTCTTCGTAGGTGAAACGGCGGTCGCTGCAAATCACAGTTTTCGCCACTTGAGCATGCAGCACATCAGCATCATTGTTCATCTCGAAAATCACAGAATAAGCCAGTTTCTCTTCGTTAGGACGCAACGAACAGATGTAGTTGCACAGGCGTTCGGGAAGCATCGGAATGGTGCGGTCCACCAAGTAAACACTCGTGGCACGGCTCAAGGCTTCTTGGTCAATCACGCTATCTTCGAGCACATAATGGCTCACGTCAGCAATATGCACACCCACCTCCCACGTGTCGTCTGTGAGACGGCGGATAGACAGTGCATCGTCAAAGTCTTTCGCATCGCGAGGGTCGATGGTAAAGGTCGGGATTTGGCGAAAATCTTCACGTTTGGCGATTTCCTCCTCAGTAATACCAGGATGGAGTTTGTCGGCAGCGCGTTCTACGTTTTCGGGATAGGTGTAGGGCAGTCCATACTCTGCCAAGATAGCGTGCATCTCGGTGTCGTTTTCGCCCTCTTGTCCAAGCACATCCACCACTTCACCACGAGGGCTCTTAGTGTCTTCTGGCCAATCCACGATTTTCACAATCGCCTTGTCGCCCGTTTTTCCACCATGGAGCAAGTCGCCAGGGATAAAGATGTCAGCACCGATTTGTCGTTCAGTAAGCAAAAACCCATAGCGGTCGTGCTCCACATGAAGACGTCCCACGAAGGTGTCTTTGGCGCGACGAATGATTTCCACTACTTCAGCTTCGCGTGTGTGGCTGCGACGACGTGCCACCATCGACACGCGCACCAAGTCGCCATCGAGAGCGTGGTGAGCATTAAGTTCCGTCACGAGGATATCCTTACCCCCATCGCTAGGCACAAAGACGTTGTGTCCATTGCGCTTGCGGCGGAACGTACCCTCGATGAGTTGTGCCGCGCGCTCTGCATGACGATAGTTCCCTTTCTGATCGGTGGAGAGGAAATCGTCCAACACGAGTTCTTTGAGCACATCAAGCACGAGCATTTTGGCAGGGTGGGTGAGTGCACCCACCATGCTGAAGATGGTTTTCACTTCGAGTTGTTGACCTTGGCTTTGCTCGAAGAGTACCAGAAGTTTGTTGCGCACCTCTTTCTTGGTGAGGCGACTTTTCGTCTTTTTGGGCATGATGTTAGACGTTTAGGGTTATATCCTTATGAGGATTAATGTCTTGATGTCTTTGTTTCCTGCACGTTCATTTCTTTCCCTATCTCCGCAGAATAGGGCATTAGTGTGTAGGAACTCGTGGTAAAAATCGTGGTGTCTTTGAGCACTACAATGTGATTTGTTCCACTTTTACGTCAGTGTCGGGCATAAAGATGGTGGCACTTTCGCGAAACTTGTTGGGCTCTTCTGTAGTGAGAAATTCTACGGCGCCGTTTTTCGTCAGTCGTGTTTCCATCTCTGGATGTCGCTGCAAGTAGTCGCACAGTGAATGCGCCACGTAGTCCCCTTGTGGCACCACCGTGATGCCGCGCGGCACGTGGCGAAGGATAGCAGGGAGCAGAAGAGGGTAGTGCGTGCATCCCAGCACCAGGGTGTCGATGTCGGGATCGATGCGGAGGATTTCGTCGATGCGTTTCTTCACGAAATAGTCCGCACCAGGGCTGTCAAATTCGCCATATTCCACCAGCGGCACCCACATGGGGCAAGCTAGTCCTGTGACCTTGACATCGGGAAAGAACTTTTCAATCTCCAAATCGTAGCTACGAGAGCGAATGGTGCCTTGAGTTGCCATGATGCCCACGTGTCGCGAATGGGTGATGTCGCCTAGAGCTTCCACGGTGGGGCGTATGACGCCTAGCACTCGTTTGTTGGGAGCAAGGGTAGGAAGGTCATTTTGCTGTATGGAACGCAATGCCTTTGCCGAAGCGGTATTACAAGCAAGGATCACGAGTTCACAACCGCGATTGAAGAGTTCGCGCACAGCTTCTAAAGTGTAGCGATAGACCACATCGAACGAGCGCGAACCATAGGGGGCTCGTGCATTATCGCCCAAATAGAGATAATCATATTGGGGCAAGAGTTGACGCACCTGTCGCAATATCGACAGTCCGCCATATCCTGAGTCGAATACTCCAATCACGATTGTAGACGTTAGAGGTTAGAGATTAGAGGTTAGAGATTAGACTTTAGACGTTAGCGCCATGCGGCAAAAATCCAATTGCGCTAGTCCGAGCCACGCTTGCCGTGGTGAGCGTTAAAGGGTCCGTGACCTTCTAACGTCTAACATCTAATTTTTCTTTCACAAAGGCAGTTGCATCTTCGCAGAGAGCAGGGTTGAGATAAGGCAGAGCCTTCAAGTCTGCATCAAAGATAAAATCATATTTGCGCTCAGCACCCACCACACGGATAGCTGCATCCACCTTGTCTTCAATGGGTTGCATGAGGTCGCGTTCTGCTTTACGCAACAATTCTTCAGCTTGTTTACGGAATGCCAAACCACGTTCCATAGAAGTTTGCAAATCTCCTTGACGCTTCAGCAAAATAGCTTCTGGGAGATTGCGTTGGATTTGGAGATATTCCGAAAATTGACGGCGGAAAGACTCCTCATTGTAGCGCGCTTCACGCTCATACTTAGCACGAAGACTGTCGAGCTGGGTGCGAGCTTGCTTGATTTCTGGCAGTTGCTCCAAGATGGCAGAACGACTCACACTACCATAACGTGCAGCACTGGGAGAAGTGGTAGCATCTGTTGTGATGCTTTGTGCTACCATAGGAGTAGCCACTGTGCAGAAAATAAAGAGGAGAAAAGAGAATATGCGATTCATGAGCTGTATATTTTGTTGACCTTAATACTGCAAAGGTACTTTATTTTGCTAATGCACCGATGAAAATCAAGATAAAACTTGCTGGGAGTGCTACAAATTTGTATTTTTGTATCGCTTTCGATGCGCTTTTCAAGCTACTACTACTTCCTTACCTTTAGCATACGGACAATGCAAACGAACTAACACAACGTTTGCAAGGGCTTGTCGCAACAAAGCTCACTCAAATACAAACCATTTCCCTAGGGTCGATTGCACCCTAACTATTTTCCAACCCACTAAACTATTTTATACTATGGCTACTATCAACGCCTTATTTGATTTCGCGTCGCGTATTCTACTTTCGCTTGAGCGTCATTTCTACACCTACCTCCGCATCGCCATCTTCCTCGTTATGGCTTGGATTGGCGGACTCAAAGTGTGTCAATATGAAGCTGATGGCATCGTGCCCTTTGTGAGTAATAGCCCTTTTATGAGTTTCCTCTACAACAATTCTTCTAAGACTGCCATCAACCCTAAAAACGGTAAGGAAGTCAAAGAATACAACCTCCACAAGAACAAAGAAGGTGAAGTGATTGTGGAGAACATTAAATGGCACCAAGAGAATGGCACTTATGCTTTCTCCATTGGTCTGGGTCTGATGATTTGCACCATCGGTACACTCGTGCTCCTCGGCATCTGGTCACCTCGTTTGGGCATGCTCGGTGGATTGCTCACCTTCGGTATGAGCATCGTCACACTGTCCTTCTTAGTCACCACTCCCGAATGCTGGGTGCCCAATCTTGCTGATGGCAACACCTATCCTCACGAAGGACTTCCCTACTTCGTTGGTAGCCACGGTTTCCCCATGCTTTCTGGTGCTGGTCGCCTTGTCATCAAAGATGTCATCATGAGTGCTGGTGGTCTGCTCGTTGCAGCTGAAGCTGCTCGCCGATTCCTTGCTTCTAGACAAAAATAAATATAGTATTCAACACTCCAAAACAAAACTTGATTATGAACACTTTTGAAAAAGGCGTGGTGTTTTCACCTGCCAACACAGTGGAATACGCAGAGGGTAGTGTGGTTTCTCGCGAAATCCTCCGCAACAATGCCGGTACGCTCACGCTCTTTGCCTTCGATGCTGGTCAAGGACTTTCTGAGCACACAGCTCCATTTGATGCCACAGTGACCATCCTCGATGGTGAGGCAGAAATCACCGTGGGTGGTGTGGTGCATCATCCCAAGGCTGGCGAAATGCTCATCATGCCTGCTGGTGTGCCTCATGCCCTCCAAGCAGTGCAGCGTTTCAAGATGCTCCTCACCATGATTCGTGGTTAGGCATCCCTCGCCTTTCATATCCTTATGTGCATCGCCCCATCATCGTTAGTCGATGATGGGGCGATTTTTCTTTTCTCTTCTTTCCCTTCCTTTCTTCTTCTTGTCGAATCCTTCTCTTCTTCTTTCCTACTTTTTTCCTCTTTCTCTTTAGTTTCTTCATTTTACTATCATGATGCCCTTCGTAGACTTAAGTTTTTCACCATCATTTTTATCCTCTGTCTTTCGAGATCTTTGGACATCCTCTCGCAAGGTTACTGCATGACTTGTAAATATCTGTGAAATCCTTCTTCTCGCGCGTACGCTCGCGCGCGCACCCTGCAATTTTGCACTTTTTGCTTTCACAACCTTCACGCTTTCCTTTGTAAGTCGTTCGTGCATAGTGGATTATCGACTATTTATAAACACTCTTTTACAGAATTATAAATCTCACGCGAAATTCGCGCCAAAAACTCCTCTTAGAAGGGGCTAAATCACCCCTCAAA
>ERZ773207.199-NODE-199-length-22497-cov-17.253364_pt1 | contig 22497 bp, 10 predicted proteins | sample MGYA00580997_ERZ773207 | MGnify/ENA primary metagenome ERZ773207 (study PRJEB29015, sample SAMEA2738170) | human oral metagenome | biome: human oral; feature: human-associated habitat; material: saliva | place: China | collected 2239 ... | reverse complement strand
CCCACTGTTTCTGAGCTACGCAGCGCTACCGTCCACTTCGATACGCTCAGCCCCGAAGAAATTGAGGCGTACATTGCTACCGGCGAACCGCTCTGGGTAGCCGGTTCCTTTACCCTGGACGGCTACGGTTCGGCGTTTATTCGCGGTATTGAGGGTGAGTTCCATACGGTGGTGGGCCTGTCCATCCACGCGCTACGCGATATGCTGCGCCGCCGCGAGGTTGCGGTGACCGAGTTGTGGCTAGCACCCGAAGACGAGGATTAGATCCAGCGTAATCGTATAAATCTGTCTCAAAGCGCGCCCTGGAATACACATTATTGAACACCAATCGATAAGATAGAACAGTATGATGCGCGTTATATTCGCCAATCCTGCCGATGTATCCTTGGAGCAGGAGATTAAAGGAGAGCTTTAAGTGACTCAGCACCAGGCAGAAGCCGCCAAGAAATTTACTGCAGTCCCCGGCCGTCACACCGGCCCGGTCAGCAAGATTCTGATCGCTAACCGCGGTGAAATTGCTGTCCGCGTGATTCGTGCAGCCCGCGATGAGGGCCTGCAGACCGTCGCCGTCTACGCTGACCCCGACCGCGATTCCCAGCACGTGAAGCTTGCCGATGAAGCCTACGCTCTCGGCGGCGCCACCGCGGCACAGTCCTACCTGGTCATGGACAAGCTCATTGAGATTGCTCTCCGCTCCGGCGCTGACGCTGTGCACCCCGGCTACGGTTTCCTTTCTGAGAACGCGCAGTTCGCGCAGAAGTGCATTGACGCTGGCCTGACCTGGATTGGCCCCTCCCCCGAGTCCATTACCCAGCTGGGCGATAAGGTGGCGGCCCGCCACATCGCGCAGAAGGTGGGCGCTCCCCTGGTGCCCGGCACCAAGGACCCGGTCAAGTCCGCCGATGAGGTTGTCGCCTTCGCGGATGAGCACGGTCTGCCCATTGCGGTGAAGGCCGCATTTGGTGGCGGTGGCCGCGGCATTAAGGTGGCACGCGACCGCGAGAGCATTGTTGAGATGTACGAGTCCGCTGTTCGCGAGGCTACCGCCGCGTTCGGTCGCGGTGAGTGCTTCATCGAGCGGTTCTTGGATTCGCCCCGCCACGTTGAGACCCAGTGCCTGGCGGATGCACACGGCAATGTCGTGGTGGTTTCCACCCGTGACTGCTCCCTGCAGCGCCGTAACCAGAAGCTCGTTGAGGAGGCGCCCGCCCCCTACCTGAGCGATGAGCAGAACGAGCGCCTGTACGAGGCATCCCGCGCGATTCTGCGTGAGGCTGGCTACCAGGGTGCTGGCACCTGTGAGTTCCTGGTCGGCACCGACGGCACCATCTCCTTCCTTGAGGTGAACACTCGACTGCAGGTGGAGCACCCGGTTTCCGAGGAGATTTCCGGTCTGGACCTGGTTCGCGAGCAGTTCCGCATTGCCCGCGGCGAGAAGATTGAGGAGAAGGACCCGGTTCTGCGCGGTCACTCCTTCGAGTTCCGTATTAACGGTGAGGATGCGGGCCGTTCCTTCATGCCCGCCCCCGGCACCATCGAGAAGATGACCGTGCCCACCGGCCCCGGTGTTCGCTGGGATTCCGGCTTCGTGGCTGGCGATGTTATCGGCGGTAACTTCGACTCCATGCTGGCTAAGCTTATTGTCACCGGCGCGGACCGCAAGCAGGCTCTGCAGCGTGCCCGCCGTGCCCTGGCTGAGCTGACCATTGAGGGTATGCCCACCGTCATTCCGTTCCACCGCGTCGTGCTGGATGATCCCGCTTTCGCGCCGGCTGAGGGCGGCGATTTCAAGGTGCACACCCGCTGGATTGAGACCGAGTTCAACAACACTATCCCCATGTACTCCGGTGCGCCCGGCAGCGTGGATTCCGATGAGGATGAGCGCACCACCGTGGTCGTTGAGGTCAACGGCAAGCGCATGGAGGTGTCCCTGCCGGATCTGAGCGGTGGCGCGAAGCCTGCCGCTAAGCCCGCGGCCAAGACCCGCAAGTCCCGTTCGGCACGTAGCGCGGCAAAGGGTGGCGGCGACGAGCTGACCAGCCCCATGCAGGGCACCATCGTGAAGGTGGCGGCTTCTGACGGCGACACCGTCGCTGAGGGCGACCTGATTCTGGTGCTGGAGGCTATGAAGATGGAGCAGCCCATTACCGCGCACAAGGCGGGTAAGGTTTCGGGTCTGTCCGCTAAGGCCGGCGATACCGTCACCTCCGGTGCGGTGCTGGCGACCATCAAGTAACGCTTCGCCTCGATACCGCGGTCACGCGAGCGCTATAGGCTATACGAATCCCCCGGAAGGGTATGAGGTCATGCCTCGTATCTTTCCGGGGAATTTTCTATGTCCGCTCTTGTTTGTTTCTGTGGGGTTTGAGCGACTATCTATTGCGATTACGTCCAAATAGTGGCTGTATTTATTGGGTCTTTTCTGAACAGAGTTATAATGTTGCACTTTAGAGGGGCCTTTCAGATTCCTACGCCCACCGCACCCCACCCGGTGCGGTCACGGCACCCGGTAGAGGCTTGCGGCACATCCCGCCTCACGCGCTGATCGGTAACGGACGCCCCGGCTCCATCTGTACACACAGTTCACCTTTTCGGGAGTTTTCCTCATGAGCACCTCTGCACCCGACGTGAAAGCGTCCGCTGCATCGGTGAAGAATACGACTCCTCGCAGTCGAGTTATTCTCGCCTCGCTCGTTGGTACCACCATCGAGTTCTACGATTTCTACATTTACGCCACCGCAGCAGTGGCTGTCTTCCCCGTGCTGTTCTTCCCCTCGAAGGACGCAACCACCGAGCTTCTGGCATCCTTCGCAACCTTCGGCGTCGCCTTCATCGCGCGTCCCCTCGGTTCCGTGATCTTCGGTCACTTCGGCGACAAGATCGGCCGTAAAGCAACCCTCGTCGGTGCGCTACTGACCATGGGTCTGGCAACCTTCATCATCGGTCTGCTGCCCACCTACCACCAGATTGGTCTGTGGGCACCGACCATGCTGACCATTATGCGTTTCTGCCAGGGCCTGGGTCTGGGCGGCGAATGGTCCGGTGCGGCGCTGCTCGCCAGCGAATACGCTGAGGACGGTAAGCGTGCCCGCGCCGCCATGTGGCCGCAGCTCGGTGCACCTATCGGCTTCGTGCTTGCGAACGGCTTCATGCTGCTGCTGACCAGTTGGATTTCCTTCAACTCCGCAACCGACGCTAAGAACTTTGATCACCCCTTCCTCATCTGGGGTTGGCGTATTCCGTTCCTGGTCTCCATCGTAATGGTCGCTGTGGGTCTGTACGTGCGTTTCAAGCTGGAGGAGACCCCTGTCTTCGCCAAGGCTGCCGCTAACAACGAGAAGGTTAAGACCCCGCTCGTTGAGGCGTTCAAGGTCGCCTGGTGGCCCATGATTCAGGGTACCTTCATCATGGTGGCGTGCTACGTGCTGTTCTACCTGATGACCGCGTGGGTTCTCTCCTACGGTATCGGCAAGGTCGATAAGGGCGGTCTGGCTATCCCCTACCGCGAGTTCCTGATTATTCAGCTGATTTCCATTACCGGCTTCGCGATCTTCATCCCGATCTCGGGTTGGCTGGCTGATAAGTACGGCCGCCGCACCCAGCAACTGTGGACCACCGTCGCTATGGCGGTCTTCGGTCTGTCCTTCGGTCTGTTCATCTCCCCCTCCGTCGTTGGTACCGGTCAGAACGCGAACGCAACCGTGGTTACCCTCTTTATCTTTATCGGTATGTGCCTGATGGGTCTGTCCTTCGGTTCCATGTCCGCATACCTGCCGGAGCTGTACCCCACCAACGTGCGCTACACCGCCAGCGGTATCGCCTACAACGTGGCGTCCATCCTCGGTGCGGCGCTGACCCCGTTCGTGGCAGTGTGGCTGAACACCTCTTACGGTGTGGGCGCTGTGGGCGGCTACCTGGCGTTCGCCTCGATCCTGAGCGTTGTCTTCATCCTGCTCACTCACGAAACCCGTGACGTGGACATGAACGCCGTCAGCACCACGAAGTAACACTTCGAACAGCTAACGCTCCTCTACGGCAAAGCGGTGGGGGTCGCCTCCTGAATTCCTTAGATTTCAGGAGGCGACCCCCACCGCTTTAATGTTTTCCGGGGTACTGCGCCAGGCGGGCAACGCCCGGCTCAGCACCTTGTATGCACGGATTACAGGCCGCGAGTGTGTAGTTTGCGAGCAGCCTCAGCAATAGAGCCCGAGAGCGAGGGGTAAACAGTGAAGGTATCCGCCAGGTCATCCACCGCGAGCTTCTTCTCCACCGCCAGGGCAATGGGGTAAATCAGCTCAGAAGCACGCTGACCAACCACCACGCCACCGATGACAGTGCCGGAGTGGCGGCGAGCAAAAATCTTCACGAAGCCATCGCGCATCGCCATCATCTTCGCGCGCGGGTTGGTGCTCAGTTGCAGGGTCACCGCGTCGCCACGGTAGGCGCCCTCAGCCAGATCCTTCTCACTCACACCAACGGTCGCAATCTCCGGGGAGGTGAAGATGTTCGCGGCAACCTTATCGGTGCGCAGCGGACGCACCGCGTCACCGAGGATGTGCGCCATAGCAATACGGCCCTGCATCGCAGCCACGGAAGCCAGCGGGTACACGCCCGTGCAGTCACCGGCGGCGTAAATGCTGTTCACGCTCGTGCGGGACACACCGTCCACCTTAATGTGGCCGCTCGGGGTCTGCTCCACACCGACATTTTCCAAGCCCAAATCTTCAGTGTTCGGAATCGAACCAATAGCCACCAGGCAGTGAGTGCCAGAGACCTTACGGCCGTCCGACAGGGTCACAATCACGCCGGTACCATCCTCGGTGCGCTCAACAGCAGCGGCACGAGAACGCGGCATCACTCGCACGCCGCGACGCTCAAAGACGTCCTCCAGCACGCGGGCTGCATCCTCATCCTCACCGGGAAGCACACGGTCACGCGAAGACACCAGGGTCACCTTAGAACCCAGACCGTTATATGCCGAGGCGAACTCCGCACCAGTCACACCCGAACCAATCACAATCAGCTCCTCGGGAACCTCGGAGAGGTTGTACAGCTGAGTCCAGGTCAGAATGCGCTCGCCGTCAGGCATACCGGTCGCCATTTCACGCGGATGCGTACCCACCGACAGCAGCACAAAGTCCGCCTGCAGGGGGTAGACCAGACCAGCCTCATCAGTCACCTGGACGGTGTGGCGGTCCAGGAGCTTACCGGTACCGTGAATAATCTTCACGCCCGCAGAAGCCAGGGCACGCTTGATGTCGGCGGACTGCTGCTGAGCCAGGTCGCGGACTCGGCGGTTCACGCGGTCCATATCAACACGCAGCTGAGGTGCCTTGCCCTTCGTGTTCTCAATGCCCAAGCTACCCGCCTCGGAGAAGCGGGTCATCATATCCGCCGTAGCAATCAGGGTCTTAGAGGGCACAACGTCGGTCAGAACGGCGGAGCCACCAATGGCATTGCGCTCAATCAGAGTCACGTCCGCGTTGGATGCGGCAGCCACCATCGCTGCCTCGTAGCCACCGGGGCCACCACCAATAATTACAATTCGCTGAGATGCATAGTTCACCTTTGAAGTCATGCCTTAATTGTGAGCTATGCCGCCGCTACGGGGCAAACGCACTCGCCGTGCAGATATGCCATATTGTGGCAACCTGCACGGCGAGCATTTGCTTGGGGCATGCCGGTTAGCATGCCGGTTAGACGGGGCGCTCCCCTACTCTTCGAGAGCCTGCGGTTTCTCGGCATAAATCGAGTTGATGAACTTCTCAGCCCACTGCAGCATCGCGCCGTCCACCAGGTCCTTGCCACCAACCGGCATGGTCTTCGGGCGCGGCACCAGAGTCAGCCAAGTGTCCATACCCTTCGGCTGGGCGTGCGTGGAACCCGGGTACACGCGCTTCAGACGCATCTGGCGGGACTCCGGCAGCGGCGTAGCCGTCACCACGCGCACCTTCGGGCCCAACACCACCAGCTCGTGAATACCGGCGGCACGGGCGTGCATACGCACCGTCGCCACGGCAAGCAGGTTCTCTACCGCCTCCGGCAGTTCGCCGTAACGGTCGACCAGCTCCTCGCGTGCCTCCGCGATCTTCTCTTCGGTATCGGCGGCAGCAATCTGGCGGTAGGCCTGCAGACGCAGGCGCTCCGAGTCAATGTAGGTGTGCGGGATATGCGCGTTGACGGGCAGGTCAATCTTCGTTTCGACCTCGCGCTCTTCCTTCTCACCGCGATAGTTCGCCACCGCCTCGCCGACCAGGCGCAGGTACAGGTCAAAACCAACGCCGGCAATATGACCGGACTGTTCGCCGCCCAGCAGGTTGCCGGCACCGCGAATCTCCAGGTCCTTCATGGCCAGCTGCAGGCCCGCACCCAGCTCGTTATGGGTCGCCACAGCCTTCAGACGCTCATGCGCAATCTCGCCGAGGGTCTTATCCACCGGGTACAGGAAGTACGCGTAGGCGCGTTCGCGGCCACGACCCACGCGTCCACGCAGCTGGTGCAGCTGGCTCAGACCGTAGTTCTGGGCGTGGTCGACAATGAGGGTGTTCGCGTTCGAAATATCCAGGCCGGTCTCCACAATGGTGGTGCAGACCAGCACGTCAAAGCGGCGCTCCCAGAAGTCCACAATAATCTGCTCCAGGCGCGATTCACTCATGCGGCCGTGGGCGGTGGCGATGCGCGCCTCCGGCACGAGCTTGCCAATTTCCGCGGCAACATCGTCAATGTCAGCCACGCGGTTGTGCACGAAGAACACCTGTCCTTCACGCATGAGCTCGCGGCGGATTGCGGCAGTAATCTGGCTGTCGGTTCGCGGACCCACGAAGGTGAGCACGGGGTGGCGTTCCTCCGGCGCGGTAGCGAGGGTGGAAGTCTCACGAATGCCGGTGAGCGACATTTCCAGGGTGCGCGGAATCGGGGTTGCACTCATGGCGAGCACGTCCACGTTGGTGCGCATCTGCTTGAGCTTTTCCTTGTGCTCAACACCGAAGCGCTGTTCCTCGTCAATGATGACCAGGCCCAGGTCCTTGAACACCACGCTGTCCGAGAGGATGCGGTGCGTACCGATCACCACGTCCACCGCACCGGATGCGATTTCTTCGGTAATCTGGCGGGTTTCTTTCGCCTTCTGGAAGCGGGAAAGCACGCGAATCTTCACGGGGAAGCCCGAGAAACGCTCACTGAACGTCTCGTAGTGCTGCTGAGCGAGCAGGGTCGTGGGTACGAGCACGGCAACCTGTTTGCCGTCCTGTACCGCCTTGAATGCGGCACGTACGGCGACCTCGGTTTTGCCGAAGCCCACGTCGCCGGAGATGAGGCGGTCCATGGGGATTTCTTTCTCCATGTCTTCCTTCACCTCGTGGATGGCGGTGAGCTGGTCGGGTGTCTCGTTGTAGGGGAAGGATTCTTCCAGCTCTCGCTGCCAGGGGGTATCTGCGGCGAAGGCGTGACCGCGCGACGCCTGGCGTGCCGAATAGAGTTTCACCAGGTCGGCGGCGATTTCCTTGACTGCCTTGCGAGCGCGGGACTTGGTCTTAGCCCAGTCGCTACCGCCCATCTTGGACAGGCTCGGGTTCTCGCCGCCCACGTAGTTGGAGATGAGGTCGAGCTGGTCGGAGGGCACGAAGAGGCGGTCGGGTGCGCCACCGCGCTTGGCGGGGGCGTACTCGATGACCAGGTATTCCTTCATGGGCTGCACGCCGTTGACCGGGGAGGCGCCAGCCACCGGGCGGGAGGTCATTTCGACGAACCTGCCGATGCCGTGGCGTTCGTGCACCACGTAGTCGCCGGGGTTCAGCGCGAGCGGGTCGACGGCGTTGCGGCGGCGGCGTGTCTTGAATTTCTGTCCGGCGGCACCTCGGGGTGCGTAGGTTCCGCGGCGGCCGAGCAGTTCGGCTTCGGTGAAGACGGCGAGCTTCGCCTCCTCGATTAGGAAGCCTGCGGAGGCGGGCGCCTCGCACACCTCGACGATGCCGTGGTCGAGCTTGCCGGCGGGGTCCGCTTCGAGGCTGGTTCGGCGGGCTGCGGGTACGGCGGGTGCCCCTTCGCCGGAGTGGAAGAGGTCGATGAGGCGGTCGGTGGAGCCGCGGCCGTTGGTGAGGGCGAGGACGGTCCACTGCTTCTGGATGAGGTCACCAACCTGGCTGAGCATGCGTTCGACGGAGCCGTTGAATGCGGTTGCGGGGGTGGCGTTGACGGTGTAGGTGTCGATTCCGTCTTCGATGGCGTCGGCGATGCTCTGGTTTTCGAGCGCGCCTGCGGCGGCGTCTTCGAGCAGGTCTGCGTCGGTGACGAGTTCGGTGATTTCCCACCAGCTGAGCTTGGCTTCGAGTGCTTGGGCGGTGGTTTGGTCGATGGTGCGGAATCCGCTGTCGCTCATGCGTAGCTGGCCGAGGTCGATGGGTGCTACTGCGTCGGCTTCTGCGGAGGTGTCCCATGCGGCGGCGAGGAATTCTTCGTTGGTGGCGACGAGGTCTTCGGCGCGGGCGCGCACACGCTCGGGTTCGACGTTAATAATCATGGACCCTGCCGGCAGCAGCTCGGTGAGGGTATTCATGGATTCGATGAGTAGCGGGGTGAGCGATTCCATGCCTTCGACGTAGATTCCGCCGGCAATCTTTTCGAGCATGGTTGCGGCTGCCGGGTAGTCGGCTTTCAGGCGGGCGGCGCGACTCATGACTTCGGGGGTGATGAGCAGTTCGCGGCAGGGCAGCAGGGTGAGTTCGGTGAGCTCTTCTCCCCCGCTGAGGGTGCGCTGGTCGGCGACGGAGAAGTGGCGCATTTCGTCGAGTTCGTCGCCGAAGAATTCGAGGCGGACGGGGGTGGTTGCGGTGGGCGGGAAGACGTCGATGATGCCGCCGCGTACGGCGTATTCGCCGCGCTTGGCGACGAGGTCTACGCGGGAGTATGCGGCGTCGTTGAGGCCTCGTACTACGTCTTTGAAGGGGTATTCTTCGCCGCGAACCAGGTGTACGGGTTCAAGTTTTTCGATGCCGGTGACGATGGGCTGGATGACGGCGCGTACGGGTGCGATGACGACTTGGGGGCGTTTGGGGGCTTCCCCGGTGATGGCGCGCAGTACCTGCAGGCGGCGGCCTACGGTGTCGGAACGCGGTGAGAGGCGTTCGTGGGGCAGGGTTTCCCAGGCGGGGAAGAGTGCAATGTCGGCGGCGGGCAGGTAGGAGCGCAAGGCTGCGGCGAGGTCTTCTGCTTGGCGGTCGGTGGGGGCGATGATGAGGCTGAGCGCTTCGGGGGTGGTTGCTCGTACGGCGCCGGAGATGTCGGCAATGAGCGCGGCGTGGGTTCCGGCGACGGCGCCGATGAGGGTGCGTGCGCTACGTTCAGCAGGCTTCGCGGAGGCAGCGGTGCGGATCGAGGCCCAGCTACTGAGTTGATTGAGGGTTTTCAGGAGGGGGTGCAGGGGTGCTTCGGGGGGCTGTGCGGTAGCTTTTCGGGTGGTGCTCACGGGTTCTCCTGAATCTGCGGTCCTCGGTTCCGGCGGTTTGGCTGGTGGAGGGTGCCGACGGGTGGTCGGTGTGAGGTGGTGTCGGGTGGGGTGCCCGAGTGTTTTATTGTGAGGAATTTTATGTGCACTTTTTGGTGATGTGCGCGGCTTTTCTATTGTAGGTCTACTCTGCTTTTTATGGCATTTTTCTTTCGTCGGGTTCTTTGGCTGTAGATATAGCTTTTTGCACCCGGTTGTCGCTTTCATTGGCGATATATGAGTATGGTTTTATTCTGTGTCATTTCTTGTGCCACAACGCCGATTTTATAGGGCGTAAATCACACCCTCACCCACATCTTTGCACTTTGTGCACCATTATTTTCACAGCTTAATCCTGTACCCTAATCATTAACACTTACAGAAAAACCACACAGTATATCTCCTTCCGGATTCTGATTACCTCTTCCAACCAACCTCAGGTTTTCAGTATTTACTGCGGTTTTTCTAGTGCAATAATTCACCGTTTCTTTCGATGTTTCTTCCGGAACGTCGCATCAGAAAGACACAAATGACAACCACATACACGAACAATCCCGCTGAAAAGCCCCATGCCCGTTCATGGTCTGCTAAGAAGTGGGGTACTTTTGCACTCGCTTTTGGTACTGCTTTTACTGCGGCACCGCTTACTCCTACTACTCCCGCCTCGGCTGCTACCGGCACCCATGACGGTTCCAGCAGCGATAAGGCGGCTGCTTCCTGCTACGAGGTCAAGCAGGTTAATCCTTCTGCCTCTTCTGGCACGTATTGGCTGTACACCCCGCAGATGAGCGGCCCGGCACAGTTCTACTGCGATCAGGAAACTGATGGCGGCGGCTGGGTCATGATTGGCCGCGGTCGTGAGGGTTGGACCGAGTCCTACAATGGCACCGGCGACCCGAATCAGCTGCATCAGAACCCCACCGGTCCTGCCGCTTTTACTCCGGTCCAGCTTCCCGCAAACACTGTCGATGCGCTGCTGAACGGCATTAAGCCTCAGGATCTTCCCGACGGCATGCGTCTGCACCGTGCTCACAATGCGAGGGGCACCCAGTGGCAGAACCTTTATGTTCAGCGTCCTCAGACTGAGCAGTGGACCTGGGCGATGAGCTACGGTCAGCGTTGGGGCACCGTAAAGTTCACCGGTGCGGGCATTAACCGCACCGCTCATATGGGCGGTTCCGCCTCGGAAATGGCTCCGGGCATTACCACCAGCTCTGTTCGTTTCTTCGCTAACCCGAACCAGGGCTACCAGATTGGTTTTGCGTACGGCGCACTGGTGAACTTCGGTAATGAGAATTCTGATTCGTACATTTACCACAAGCGCGGTTCCTTCGGTTACTCTATCCCCTTCACCCAGGTGTTCCTGCGCCCGAAGCTGACTCAGCGTGACTTGAACTTCTCGCAGATTGGTTCTGGTTCTGCCGCCAGCAACCGTCGTGCTCTGCCCAATAGCTACACGATGCCCGTTCGCTGGCGCACCAGTGAGCAGACTGGTACCGGCAAGAAGAACGAGATGAACACCTATGTTCAGGCTATTACTCAGGTGGGTGATACCGTCTTCACCGGTGGCGACTTCAAGTATGTGGAGTCGGCTGGCGGCGAGCGCGTGGACCAGTCGTACCTGGCTGGCTACAACGTGGATTCGGGTGAGCTGGTTCGTTCCTTCCGTCCGACCTTCAACGGCCAGATTAAGGCTCTTGAGGCTCTGCCGAATAACCGCCTAGCAGTTGGCGGCGAATTTACCGAGGTGAATGGCGAGAAGGTTAACCACTTCGTCATTCTGGATGCGACCACCGGTCAGATTGACCGCACGTGGGATGTTCAGGTTCAGCGCCGTAATGGTGCTGCCGCGCAGGTGAAGACGCTGCTGGTTCAGGATGGTTACCTCTACATTGGCGGTAACTTCACCCATGTGAAGGGCAATACTTCTAAGGCGTACGCTTACTCGCGTGGTGCCGCTCGTATTAACCTTTCGAACGGTGCGGTGGATTGGAATTGGCGCCCGAACTTCAACGGTACGGTCAACGGCATTACTGCCGCCTCGGATAATTCCACTGTTCACGCTGCGGGTTACTTCACTGAGCTGAATAATCAGCGTGCGTTCCGTCTGGCTGCTTTGAATGGTTCTAACGCCTCGAACATTAAGTGGGAGTGGGAACCGTCGTTGAAGCTGAACATTACTGACCGTATTGTGTACGCGTTCCAGTTCGATGTTCAGGACGCCGGCTCGACTGTGTGGACCGGCGGTGCTGACCACCTGATTGCGAACTACTCGAAGAATGGTTACGGCCGTATTTCTTCGTCGATTTCTAAGTACGGTGGCGACTGGCAGGATCTGCACCTGAGCGGTAACACCATTTACGGTGCATGCCACTGCGGTGACGTGCTCTTTGAGGGCTCTACCGGTTACCACACCTATTGGAAGGAGTCGAAGGCAGTTCACCGTATGCGCCTGGTCGCAGCGTTCGATAAGGACAGCGGCGAGGTTATCGGCGAGTTCAGCCCGGTTCTGAAGGGCGCTAGCGGCTTCGGTGTCTGGGAGTCCTTCGTGGATTCTCGCGGCAACCTGTGGGTTGGCGGCGACATTAACCGTTCGCTGGGCGCTAATGGTGAGCAGCGCACTGTCGGTTTCGCTCGCTTTGCTCCTCGCGATGTGACCGCCCCGTCGACTCCGTCTAACCTGTCGGTTCAGCATGATGGTTCGATGGATAAGCTGTCCTGGTCTGGCGTTCGTGAGAGCGGCGCTCGCTACCAGGTGCTGCGTGATGACCGTGTGATTGCTACGGTCTCGGGTACCAGCTACGAGGTTGAGCACACCGATGGCGCTCGCTACTACGTGCGTTCCATTGATGCTTCTGAGAATTTCTCGGCATCTACGGAAGCTGCTCAGGCTTAGGTCAGGTTGTTGATCTAGTTTCTTTGAGCCGCCGCCTGATGTAGGCTCTGCAGGGTTTGCGGGGTTCGGATCAGGCGGTGGCGCACCCGGGGTGTATGCCCCCTATAGTTTTGGTTTGGCCGAGTTGCCCAGTTTGCTATCGCTTCGCCTCTGCGGCGGCTATGATGGGTTGGGATTCATTGCGTCGGATGGGTTGCTTCCGTCCTTTCCGATGATGGGCTGAATCTTGGTCTGTGGTGTTTCTTCGCTGTTGGTACGACGGGGGAAGCTTCACAGATTTTTAGCGTTCTGCTTCTTACGGGTGCGTTGCCATTGTTGGCTTCGTGCGTGAGGAGCGGGGCGTATTCATTCAATTTCCGATAACTACACTCACTGATTCCGGCAGCAGACTCTCTGTTAGTGCAGTTCATAACGCTTCTTCCCTCCCCGATGCATGGTTACTATGCTGTGCCCTGTGTTGGGTGGGTGTTGCTGTGTGAATTGCATTTTTCTGTTGTGTACCGGTTGAGGTCTCTAGGAGAGACAAATGAATTTTCTTCCGTTCACGCGTGGAGGGCGCTCACAGGGCGTTGCTTCCTCCGCTTCTGAGGGCTCTCGCGCATCTTCTCGTTCTGGGTCCCGCGCTTTGGGTGCGGCGGCTGCTTCTTTTGCGATGGTTGCGGCTTCTTTGGGACCGATTGCTTCGGGCGCGCAGGCTGCTGACGCACGCTACTATGACGGTTCGTCGAGCGAGCGAGCTGCGGCGAGCTGCTGGGAGGCTAAGCAGAATAACCCGCAGGCGAAGAGTGGTGCGTACTGGCTGTACACCCCCGCGATGAGTGCTCCCGAGCAGTTCTATTGCGATCAGGAAACTGATGGTGGCGGCTGGGTTATGATTGGCCGCGGTCGTGAGAGCTGGACTGAGAACTACTACGGTCGTGGTAGTGCTGATCAGTTGTACAAGAACCCGACCGGTTTTGATGCGGTGCAGCTCTCCGGCGTGACCGTGAATGCTCTACTGAACGGTACCCGTCCGCAGGATTTGTCTGACGGTGTGCGTTTCCATCGCGCAATGAATGTTGAGGGCACTACCTGGCAGGATTTCAAGGCTCACCGTGATTCCAGTACCGAATGGACTTGGACTTTGCGTTCGAAGATGTTCTGGTCAAATATTTCGGTCAAGAACACCTGGCAGTACAGTAACCGTTATGACTATGCCAACCGTGGTCAGGTGGCTGGCAACATCTTCACCCATGATTCTGATGATTTCCGTTCTCTGAACTTCGAAGAGAAGGCATCGCAGGGCTACAAGTTGGGCTTCACCTACGGTCGAAACGCCCGGATTACATGGTGGGCTGAGACCTACCTGATGAACCGACCTTCGGCGTATATTTACCGCCCGGCGAATGATTCGACCACTCCCCTGGTGTTTACTCAGATGTTCTTGCGTCCGAAGGTGACTCAGAACGATTTGGCGGCTAAGGGTCTGCATGCTTATGGCCCGCAGGGTGCTGCTGCAAGTAACCGCCGCGCACTACCCAATAGCTACTCTGAGAAGTGGAAGTGGCGTACCAGCGCTGATACCGGTACCGGTAAGAACGGCGAGATGAACACCCAGGTTGAGGCTATCACCGAGGTTGGTGGCGCTGTCTTTACCGGTGGTGATTTCGCGTACGTTGAGTCGGCAAGCGGCGAGAAGGTTGAGCAGGCTTTCTTGGCGGGTTACGAGGTGGGCACCGGCGAGTTGCGCCGTTCCTTCCGTCCGAAGATTAACGGTCAGGTGAAGTCGGTTGAGGCTCTGCCGAACGGCCTGCTTGCCGTGGGCGGCTCCTTCGATCAGGTGAACGGCGAGTACTACAACGGTTTCGTGATTCTGGATCCGCAGACCGGTCAGGTGGCTAAGGACTGGGATATCCGCGTGGTCAGCCGCATCACTTCCGTGCCGGTACAGATTAAGACCCTGCACGTGCGTGACGGTTATCTCTACATTGGCGGCTCCTTCACTCACCTGAAGGGCCAGACCTCCCCCACCTACGCGTATGCGAGGAACTTGGCGCGCGTTAAGTTGAGCAACGGCGAGGTGGACTGGAACTGGCGTCCGGTCTTTAACGGCACGGTCAACGGTGTGAGCGCTTCCGAGGGCAACGCCGATGTGTACGTTGCTGGCTACTTTACTCAGCTGAATAATCAGGAGGCGTTCCGTCTCGCTCATATGCAGGGTAATAGTACGAACCCGCTGGCTTGGAACCACCGTCCTTCATACACCCCCAAGAGTGCCCGAACCTGGGATCTGAAAAACGAGCGCAAGATGTGGGGCTTCCAGTTCGATGTTCAGGACGCTGGATCCTCTGTCTGGGTGGGTGGCACCGAGCATATGATTAGCCGTTACGAGAAGAGCTCGATGCGCCGCACCGATAGCGCGATTACTCGTGAGGGCGGCGATTTCCAGGATCTGCATCTGAGCGGCAACACCATTTACGGTGCGTGCCACTGCGGCGATTTCCTCTTTCAGGGTGCAGACACTATCGATTCGGAGTGGGAGAACGCGACTAACGCTCAGACCATTCGTCTGGTAGCTGCATTCGATAAGGACAGCGGCAAGATGCTGCCGGAGTTCGCACCGATTATGAACGGTGCGTATGGCTACGGTGTGTGGGAGTCCTTCGTGGATTCGACCGGCACTCTGTGGGTTGGTGGCGATATCCGTAAGTCACTGGGTGCTAACGGTGTGCAGCCGACCATTGGTTTCGCACGTTATGCACCTCGCGATGTGACTCCTCCGGCTCCCCCGAGCAACCTGAAGGTTACGACGAACGGTTCTAAGGATCAGCTGACCTGGTCGGGCATTTCAGAGCGTAAGGTGAAGTACCAGATTCTGCGCGATGATCGTCCTATTGCGACGGTTACGGGCACGAGCTATTCGGTGGATCACCGCGACGGTGCCCGCTACTATGTGCGTGCGGTAGATGCTGCGGATAACTATTCGGCAAGTACCGAGGCCATTCAGGCAGCATAACCCCCATCAGGGCAATATCCACTTTATGACAAATAATTTTAGTGATGTTCGCCCTATTGTCCCGGGCTGGTTCTAAACCAGCCCGGGACTTTTTTGCACATAATGAATCTATTTCATTCATTTACATGAAGGTTCTTTCATTCGACGATATACATTTACCCTCAAGTTAGGCGCTAATAGAGCATTTTTTAGGTTCTATTCTCATAAGTTATAAAAACGTTATTTTTACGAATCTAAGTATTCTCCCAGCTTTACGTGTTAGCCTATAGGTGCTTTGCCACCGCGCAGGGTATTATCTTCCGGAATATAGTCATTCTCACTCCAAACACTAAAGAGGCTTCCTATGTCAGCATTTTTCAAGCAGCCCTCCCAATCCCGCCTTTTGGGCACCCTGGGCACCGTTGCTGTATCTGCTCTAATTCTGAGCGGTTGCGCCACCGAGAACCCAAGCTCCGATAGCTCTTCTTCGGCTTCTGCATCCGCGAGCGTTTCCTCGTCTGTGCACGCTTCATCAAGCCAGTCTTCGAGTACTTCCCCCCAGGCTTCTGAGCAGGGCACCGCCGAAGCATCCGCTAAGGCTTCCTCCAGCGCCTCCGCCGAGGCTTCGGCTGAAGCAAAGAATGAGGCAACTTCCTCTGACGGCCAGAAGCTTGAAGAGATTTACACTGGCGCTGCGGAGATGAAGAACGCTTCTTCCGTGCCTGTTGACGCTGAAGAAGTTAAGAAGACTACCGAACTGGTCAACTCTTTTGAGACCATTCTGACCAAGGTTAAGGCGGCTCCCTCTGCTAAAGCTTCGCCTGAGCGCACCGCTGATCCGAGCAACGATGAAGAGGCTGAGCAGCAGAACGTTGAGCAGGCCCGCGCTGTTCTCGATGATGAGACGATTCGCTCCATTGAGGCCGTGGCTGTTGATTCCGCTGCGGCTGAGTTTGCTGTGCAGGCTTCCGAATACGCACTGGCTGGCTGGCACTATGAAGGTTCTTCCACTGTCGTGGGCACTCCCCGCATGGCTGAGACTCAGTACAAGGGTCAGCCCGCGCGCATACTGGAAGTATGCATGGATTCTTCCTCGGTGAAGATCTATGACGAGAATAATCAGCCCGTTAAGGATGACGATTCTCCCAAGCGTTCACTCAATATTTACACCCTCGTTCAGGTCGATGGTCAGTGGAAGATTGCGACCCATGATTTCCCGAACAATCCCGATTGTTAGGGTCTAATTAAAGATGCCGGTTTCCAACTAAGATTCGCTGGAAACCGCGCATTATCATCCATAGCGCATTAATGTTGATGCGCATTCGATAACATTTCTTGGCATTCATTGGAGATATTATGAAAGCCCACTTTGGCATGACGAGCTCAGGCTTTTCTCGTTCTGCTATAACCCGCTCAACTCTTTGCTTGAGCATTGCTACGGCTTTGGCTTTGCCCGTAGCTATCCCCGCTATTACGCCGAGTACCGCTGTCGAACAGACGGCGGAAAAAAGGGACTCTGCTTTCTACAATGGCACGACCTCCGAGCGTGCTGCCGCTAGCTGTTGGGAAGCCAAGCAGGCTAACCCCGAGGCAAAGAGCGGCGCCTACTGGCTGTACACTCCCGCGATGAGCCAGCCGACACAGTTCTACTGCGATCAGGAAACTGATGGCGGCGGCTGGGTCAAGATTGGTGAGGGTCGCGACGGCTGGACCGAAAACTACGAGGGCCAGGGAGACGCTTCCCAGCTCTACAGCGATGCCGCACCCGCGTCATCCGGTTTGACTCTCGAGCAGGGCAAGGCTCTACGCTCGGTGCCCGCCGCGAAGACCCCGATTCAGCTTTCGGGCACCACTATTTCTCAGCTACTCAACGGCGTTCGCCCCGATCAGCTACCCGACGGTTACCGTTTCCGCCGTGCCCTGAACACCTCGGGCACCAAGTGGCAGGAGGCGACGGTTGATCGCCGCCAGACTTCTGAGTGGACCTGGGCCCTGCGTTCGAACGCTATATGGTCAAATGCGACAGTCACCAACCCTGACGAGTTCTCTTCCTATAACGAAGAGGGCCGCAAGAACTGGACTGACGGTACCTGGGAAGACCACATTCTGGGTGGTCAGAATAATGGCTTCAAGACGTTGAAGTTCGATGAGATGGCTTCCCAGGATTACCGTATGGGTTTCCGTTACGGTGCAAACTCTCCCATTTCGCAGGATGGCTCTGAGCCGGCGATAACCGATGCGCAAAACTCCTACATCTACGGTAAGGAAAGCAACGGTGAGACCTCTTTCGGTTACACCCAGATGTTCCTGCGCCCTAAGCTAACCCAGAATGATTTGAACCTGGGCGCTATCCCGGATTCCGGTACCCCGGCAAGCACTCGTCGTGCCCTGCCCAATAGCCGTTCGGCGGATTGGCGCTGGCGAACCAGCACCAAGACCTTCACCGGTAAATCCAACGAAATGAACACCTACGTTGAGGCCATCACCGAGGTCAATCACGGCAACGGCACCTCTAGCGTGTTTATTGGTGGTGACTTCATGTACCTTGAGTCCTCTTCCGGCGAGGTGGTGAAGCAATCTAATATTGCTGCTTTTGACCCGGTGACCGGCGATTTGCGCCGCGATTTTAAGCTGACTGTTGACGGTCAGGTGAAGGCTGTTGAGGCTCTGCCGAATAACCGCTTGGCTGTTGGTGGTAACTTCAAGCTCGTTAACGGTGAAAAGCATGAGAACTTCGTCGTTGTTGATGCCACGACCGGTGAAGTTGCCCCGGAATGGGCCCAGGTTAGCGTCGAAGATCGTATTCTTACTGAGCCCATGACGGTGAAGACCATCCACCGTCAGGGTGACTACGTGTACATCGGTGGCACCTTTACCCACGTTTATGAAAGTGAAAAGGCGGGTGCTGCGTATTCGCGCAATATTGCCCGTTTTAAGCTGGGCGAGCCTTCTGACGGCGTGCCCGGTATCGTGAGCGTGGATCGCAATTGGCGTCAGGTGTTCAATGGCACCGTCAACGGCATTAGCGCTTCCGCTGATAACTCTCATGTTTACGTTGCCGGCTACTTCACCTGGCTCAACGGCGGCCTTGCCTACCGCGTGGCTGATATTACTCAGCATATGCAGAAGGGCAGCCCGTGGGCATACCAGCATTCTGAGATTCCGGCCGGCGCTAAGGTCTCTGACCTGCGTAATGAAACCAAAGTTTGGGGTTTCCAGTTCGACGTCCAGGATGCCGGTACCGGCGTCTGGGTGGGCGGCACTGAGCACCTCATCTCTCGTTACGATAAGGCGTCCTTGACCCCCACCTACACCGCGATTACCCGCAATGGTGGAGACTTCCAGGATCTGCACCTGAACGGTAACACCATCTATGGCGCCTGCCACTGCGGTGACTTCCTCTACCAGGATTCGCGTAATAAGCAGCGCCCTGTAGGCGGTTCGAGCGTGATTCACTCGGTCAAGCTGGTTGCTGCATTCGATAAGGACAGCGGCAAGATGCTGCCGGAGTTCTCCCCTGCTATTAAGGGTGACCACGGCTTCGGTATCTGGGAGTCTTTCGTGGATTCGACCGGCACCCTGTGGGTTGGCGGCGATATTCACCGTTCGCTGGGTGTTCACGGCACTCAGGATACCGTCGGTTTTGCGCGCTTTGAGGCTCGCGATGTGACTCCTCCGGCTACCCCGCAGAACCTGAAGGTAGAGCTAAAGGACGATAAGGACGTTCTGACGTGGGATTCTGTGCAGGATACCGGTAGTGTTCGCTACCAGATTCTGCGTGATGACCGAGTCATCGCTAGCACTTCGGGTACGAAGTTCGAGATTGACCACACCGACAACGCACGTTACTTTGTGCGTGCTGTGGACAGCTCGGATAACTACTCTGCCTCCACTCCGGTTCAGGTAGCTCCGGTTCGCCCGACTCCTACCCCCACGGAGACCGCGACCGAGACTCCTACCGCTGACCCGACCGCTACTGCTGACCCCACGGCAAGTGCTGATCCGACCGCGAGCGCTGATCCCAGTGCTTCGGCAAGCGCTACCCCGAGTGCAGAAGCAACTACTGAGGCACCGAAGGAAGAGGATCCGAAGGAAGAGGATCCGAAGCCTGAGGAGCCTAAGCCTGCCGATCCCAAGCCCGAGGACCCGAAGGAAGAAACTCCTAAGGACGAGGCCCCTAAGGACCAGATTGTTCTGCCCTACGCCTCCGAGTGGAAGTACATGGTCTCCAGCCAGGCTCCTAACCGTAAGTACGGTTGGAAGTACAACTTCCACTTCACCTTGGAAGATATCGCGCAGGAAGCATGGCAGACCGGCAAGACCCCGATTGGTGTCGGCACCGGTAACCTCAACACCTCCGTTAAGGTTCCGCTTCTGCGTACCCGCCCCAATATCTACGCCTACACCACCATCCAGCTCACTCGTGAGCAGGCGAGCCGCGACCTGGTGCTGACCACCTACGCGGATGACGCTATTGCGGTGGGTGTCAACGGTGAAGAGGTTGGTCGTTCCAACTTCGACACCCGTGGAAAGCTGTGGAATAGCGCGATTGCATCGAGCTCGATTGATACCGCTACGGCTCAGAAGACTCCGGTGACCTTCACCGTTCCGGCTTCTCAGCTGAAGGCTGGTGAGAACCTCATCGCTGTTGAGGTTCACCCGGGCATTAGCCGACGTAACGTTCGCCCGAATGTGAGCTTCGATTTGCAGGCTACCTCCAAGGCACCGGTTGCTGAGCAGCCCACTGAGAAGGAAGCCGACAAGGAGGCGGAAGCTCCCGCCGCAAACGAGGCTGAGCAGCCCGTGGTTGATAACGCGAACAATGCGAATAACGCTGCCGCTGAGCAGGGTGAGCGACGCGCTCTCAATAACGGAGTTGGAACTCGTGTTCCGATTCAGTTCCGAAGGGACTAATACCTTCTAGACAATCTCGCTAAATGGGGTTTGATTTTCTGAAATTTCAGGAAATCAAACCCCATTTGCGTGTGTTCCCCACTTTTCTGTGTTTTTTTGCATCATTAATTCCGGTTATTTGCAGTTCTGTTATGTGCATCTCTACACAATGTTCAGAAATGTTTTCTAAATCCAGAATTCACAGGAACAAAGCGTCGATAACCCCCGTCTAACACCGCACCGAACCTACCCGAAGGATCCCGCAAATCTGCACCAAAGCGCATTGTCAGAGGCTTTTTACGACACAATTGTTGACCCTGACCACACGCCCCCTATTGCACTTCATCTCGTTGTAAAATATCTATATAGTGGTGTATGTGAAAAAGGGACCAACCACCTCTTTTTTCGCGTGCGAGACTTCCGGACTTTCTCGCAGCCACCCCGAAAGGGAGTAATTCACTCTCCTTCACTCCTCTCACCGATTCAAAAGGAATGTGCATGTCCACCTCTGAGGCACCTCACGCCCCGAACTCCGCACCCGCATCGGGATTTTCTGCGAAGTTTTCCCGCACCCTGCGCTCTCTTGAAGCAGCGCAGAAGCCCGGCATTGGCGTTCCCGCCTACACCCGCTGGGTCAACCGCCGAGTAGCACGCTACTTCGCCGCGGCAGCTGTCGCTCTGGGCATTACCCCCAACGGCGTCACCGCAATTTCTGCTGCATGTTCCGTTGCAGGCCTCATCGTTCTGATTACCTGCCCGCCCAGCGTTGGTGTAGGTATCTGCGTTGCCCTGCTTTTCGCTCTCGGTTACGGCCTGGACTCCGCTGACGGCCAGGTTGCTCGCGTAACCGGCGCGTCCTCCCCCGCCGGTGAGTGGCTTGACCACGTGGTCGACTCCATCCGTGTGCCCTCCGTGCATATGGCAACCCTGCTCTCTTTCCTGCTGTACCCGGCGCACTACTCCTTTACCGGCTCCAACGCATTCAACGGCTGGATCATTGCGATGCCCATGATTTTCACCGCGCTGACCGCCGGTCACTTCATGAGCCAGATTCTTGCTGAGCAGCTGCGCAACAACCGCAAGACCGCCGCTCCCCCGACCGGTGGCCCCCTGCGCTCCTTCATCAACCTGCACATGGACGCTGGCACCCTCTGCTGGATTTACATTTTCCTTGGCTTCGGCCCCGTATTCGTCATCGTCTACGCGCTGCTTCTGCTGGCTAATGCCGCAACCGTCCTGCTGTCCATGCGTCGCAAGTACGTTAGCCTCGCGACCCCCGCTGAGTAAGGAGAATCCCAATGATGCACTTCACCTCTCGCAACCCTGCTGTTTCCGCCGTTATCGCAACCAACGGCAAGCGCCCCGAACTGCTTCGCGTGGCTGTCCGTTCCGTCCTTGAGCAGAGCTACCGCGGCTTCGTTGAAGTCGTTGTCGTCTTTGACCGTGTTGAGCCCGACCGCCTCGAGGACATTGAGGTCGGCGAAAACCGTGCCCTGAAGATTGTCTCCAACACCCGCTCCGGCGGTCTGGCTGGCGGCCGCAACAGCGGCATCATCGCCTCCAGCGGTGAGATGATTGGCTTCTGCGATGACGACGACTACTGGATGCCCTCCAAGCTCACCCAGCAGGTCGCTCTCTGGCGCGAAAACCCCGAAGCAGCCGCTATCTCTTCGGGTATTACCGTCCGCTCCGGCGGTCAGGACATCGTGCGCCTGGCGCCCGAGCGCGCAACCTTCGCAGACTTCCTGCGTTCGCGCATTACCGAAATTCACCCCTCCGCCATGCTGTACTCCCGCGAGGACCTGCTCGGCGTTGACGGTAAGCCCGCCCGCATCGGCCTGGTCGATGAGGAGCTGCCCGCCGCCTACGGTGAAGACTACGACCTGCTGCTGCGCGCAACCCGCCACGGCGATGTGCTGAGCGTACCCGAGCCGCTGATTCTGGTGCTCTGGGACCGCCCCTCCTTCTTCTCCGGCAAGTGGCAGTCCATGGTTGACGGCCTCAGCTACATTCTGCGTAAGTTCCCCGAATTTGAGCAGGACCCCAAGGGCCTGGCGCGTATCGCCGGTCAGATTGCGTACGCGCAGGCGTCCCTGGGCAACAACAAGGAGGCGCGTGCCTACGCTCGCGCTGCTCTGCGCCGCGACCCCAAGCAGCTTCGTGCTTGGGCGGCGTATGTTGTGTCCACCGGCGTTATTAAGCCCGCTACTCTTCTTGATCTCGTCCAGAAGACCGGTCGAGGTCTCTAACCAG
>ERZ773207.194-NODE-194-length-22829-cov-34.021735_pt1 | contig 22829 bp, 12 predicted proteins | sample MGYA00580997_ERZ773207 | MGnify/ENA primary metagenome ERZ773207 (study PRJEB29015, sample SAMEA2738170) | human oral metagenome | biome: human oral; feature: human-associated habitat; material: saliva | place: China | collected 2239 ... | reverse complement strand
TTACCGAGGCAAGCGGCGCGGTAAGCTTAAAAGCCGATGCGCGTAAGCTCTTGTTTCAAGCATTGCAGGCGAAAAAGCAGGAGAAAATCGTTCATCCGTTTTTGGGGGAGGAAGTGGAAATCGGACTGCTACCGTATATTCAGGCAATGCTGCTGGCGCGACACTTGCGTGGAGATTTGGCGGAATATCCGCCGTTTTTGATGAGATAGCTTTGCAGGCCGTCTGAAAACGGGTTGGACGTGTTCAGACGGCCTCTAAAGCAGCCTGCACATGGGAATACAAAATGCTGATGCTGATTACTTATGATATTTCGCTGGAAGACGCGGAAGGGCAGACAAGGCTGCGGCGTGTGGCGAAATTGTGTCTGGACTACGGCGTGCGCGTGCAATATTCGGTTTTTGAATGCGACATTGCGCCCGACCAGTGGGTTGTTTTAAAAGACAAACTTTTGAAAACCTACAACCCCGAAACCGACAGCCTGCGCTTTTACCATCTGGGCAGCAAATGGCGGCGCAAAGTGGAACACCACGGCGCAAAACCGGCGTTGGATGTGTTTAAGGATACGTTGATTGTGTGAATCGCCAACCTGCGGTTCTCATGAAAATGCGGCAGGGTTGGCGAACTGGAATTGTTCTTTAACAATCAGGATATTGCAAATGCGGGTGTAACGGACAAGGCTGTGTTATACTCGCGTTCGCGCTTTTCTTGGGAGCCTAGCGAAATCGGGGCTGCGAAACCTGATGGAGCAAGGCTTTTGAGAGAGGCTCCAGCCGCCTTCGGGCGGCTGTGTGTTGAAACATCAAATTTATAGCCTTCCGATTCCAAAGGGGATCCCAGCCGCCTTCGGGCGGCTGTGTGTTGAAACTGTAATAAACGGTTTCATAATGCTAACTTTCGTACCAGCCGCCTTCGGGCGGCTGTGTGTTGAAACGATATAATAGCCTCTTAATCGTGAAAGGACAATCCCAGCCGCCTTCGGGCGGCTGTGTGTTGAAACTTTATATTTCATGATTTAGCCTTTCGGCTTTGCCTCCAGCCGCCTTCGGGCGGCTGTGTGTTGAAACATTGGATTAAGCTATAATTCGTTTTATCAAATAACCAGCCGCCTTCGGGCGGCTGTGTGTTGAAACACAATTCCTTTACGGATTCGTAGACAAAATAGGCCCAGCCGCCTTCGGGCGGCTGTGTGTTGAAACAATCCTGTTACTGAAATAAAACTCAAACCTACGGCCCAGCCGCCTTCGGGCGGCTGTGTGTTGAAACGCCGTCAACCAGATAGACAATCTCATGCTGGTTATCCCAGCCGCCTTCGGGCGGCTGTGTGTTGAAACCCGATATGTGAAAAATTACAGGAAAAAGGCTCAACCCAGCCGCCTTCGGGCGGCTGTGTGTTGAAACCTGCTGTGTGTCTGCGGACGGTTCGTCGGTGTCGAGCCAGCCGCCTTCGGGCGGCTGTGTGTTGAAACTTTAGGCTTGTTTGGCACGGTCGGATTATCGGGTCCAGCCGCCTTCGGGCGGCTGTGTGTTGAAACATGATTGCACCTCCGCCATCAGTGCGGATACGCTTCCAGCCGCCTTCGGGCGGCTGTGTGTTGAAACCAGCTCGCGCGCATAGTTTTGAGCCGACAACAGCCCAGCCGCCTTCGGGCGGCTGTGTGTTGAAACAGTGAGTAACCTATTATCCTAAAGGACAGAATCACCAGCCGCCTTCGGGCGGCTGTGTGTTGAAACTCAAGACGATGTTTCCCATCTATACCTGATTGGTACCAGCCGCCTTCGGGCGGCTGTGTGTTGAAACGTTGGTGCGCATCAAACCCGGAACTAAGCCGCGCCAGCCGCCTTCGGGCGGCTGTGTGTTGAAACATTGCAATTTCATGCGCCCTATGCCCGCTTCCATCCAGCCGCCTTCGGGCGGCTGTGTGTTGAAACAGCACCGACACAATCATCAAGATATTGCGCCAAAACCAGCCGCCTTCGGGCGGCTGTGTGTTGAAACTGAACTGCTTTGCTGTGGTTATAAGGTACGCCATCCAGCCGCCTTCGGGCGGCTGTGTGTTGAAACACAGCTTCCAGCCAAGCGGCAAAAGCAGCGCGGTTCCAGCCGCCTTCGGGCGGCTGTGTGTTGAAACTTACCGACGACATGACGGCGGAACAGCAGGCGGCCAGCCGCCTTCGGGCGGCTGTGTGTTGAAACCACATCGTTTTTTCCATGCCGCCGGAAACCGACCCAGCCGCCTTCGGGCGGCTGTGTGTTGAAACTCCAACTTTTGCAGTATCAGCAAATGACGGGACACCAGCCGCCTTCGGGCGGCTGTGTGTTGAAACCTTTATTCGCGCATCACAAAATTCGATAGGACTCCCAGCCGCCTTCGGGCGGCTGTGTGTTGAAACATCAGCGGCAGAACGATAAACGCACCGCCATCACCCAGCCGCCTTCGGGCGGCTGTGTGTTGAAACGTAAGTACGGCCAAAGCGTACAGCTTGTAACGAAGACCAGCCGCCTTCGGGCGGCTGTGTGTTGAAACTTTAGTGGGTATGGCAGTAGCCGCGAAACAAGCAGCCAGCCGCCTTCGGGCGGCTGTGTGTTGAAACACGCTGACCGCCGTAGTGAACCTTGCCATATTCGACCAGCCGCCTTCGGGCGGCTGTGTGTTGAAACCTTTCTCATAAACGCGGGTAAACTTAGAATTTCCCCAGCCGCCTTCGGGCGGCTGTGTGTTGAAACAATCAATACATTATGGGCTTTTCGTGTTGCATGACCAGCCGCCTTCGGGCGGCTGTGTGTTGAAACTATCGGGAGCTATGCGCCGAGATACGAAGCCCTACCCAGCCGCCTTCGGGCGGCTGTGTGTTGAAACTCTGGGCTACCGCTTGGGTACAAGTAAAGAAAACCCCAGCCGCCTTCGGGCGGCTGTGTGTTGAAACCTTTATCTGGGTGGTCTCGCCGACTACGTTGTTAAGCCAGCCGCCTTCGGGCGGCTGTGTGTTGAAACCCCGAATTATTGGGCAATACTTCTTCAATATCAAAGCCAGCCGCCTTCGGGCGGCTGTGTGTTGAAACAGCTTCAAACGGCAAAGGAATACCATTGAACTTTTCCAGCCGCCTTCGGGCGGCTGTGTGTTGAAACCCCAAAATACGATCGATATAGGCTCAATAAAACCCAGCCGCCTTCGGGCGGCTGTGTGTTGAAACAATGCAAGTATTCCCACGTGCATTTAAAGACAACCAGCCGCCTTCGGGCGGCTGTGTGTTGAAACATCAGTTCGGCATGGTTTGTCTGATTGTTTTCAACCAGCCGCCTTCGGGCGGCTGTGTGTTGAAACCCAGCTATGTCCCTCCGGCGGTTTATGATGGTCTACCAGCCGCCTTCGGGCGGCTGTGTGTTGAAACTCATATTTTTTCCCTTACTATGCAGGCTCTTGGCCCCAGCCGCCTTCGGGCGGCTGTGTGTTGAAACCGAATCATCAAGATTGGGAGAAAGATAAGGACGGCCAGCCGCCTTCGGGCGGCTGTGTGTTGAAACTGTAAAAATTGCAAAACTAAATAAACAGGGAAAACCAGCCGCCTTCGGGCGGCTGTGTGTTGAAACCCTTTTATTCATCATTTTGCATATTGGCCAGTTTTACCAGCCGCCTTCGGGCGGCTGTGTGTTGAAACAAAAACGCGCAGTCATATGCTTCGGGAGCTAAAGCCAGCCGCCTTCGGGCGGCTGTGTGTTGAAACCCGAAAAGCACCGCTGTCTATTGATATGCAGAACCCAGCCGCCTTCGGGCGGCTGTGTGTTGAAACGTCTTGGATTTAAAGGAAACAAGTACACCGAAAACCAGCCGCCTTCGGGCGGCTGTGTGTTGAAACTTAACTCTTCACTCCTAACCAAAAATCGGAACTGTCCCAGCCGCCTTCGGGCGGCTGTGTGTTGAAACGTCCAAGCCTTTTTAAACGAGCCATCCCAAACCGCCAGCCGCCTTCGGGCGGCTGTGTGTTGAAACCTCGAAGAAAAACGATTTACCCGCTCCGTGAATATCCAGCCGCCTTCGGGCGGCTGTGTGTTGAAACGCTTGCATCGACGGAGCAGCTAAATCGCGCACGCAACCAGCCGCCTTCGGGCGGCTGTGTGTTGAAACATATCAAGTAGTCCCTGAAATTAACTCAATTCCACCAGCCGCCTTCGGGCGGCTGTGTGTTGAAACTACTTCACATGGGGTATTGTTACGGTCTTGGCCCACCAGCCGCCTTCGGGCGGCTGTGTGTTGAAACCCCAAAACATCCACAAAATCTGTGGATAATATTCCCAGCCGCCTTCGGGCGGCTGTGTGTTGAAACCATAATGTGCCGTTGTACTCAGGTTTGATGATTTTCCAGCCGCCTTCGGGCGGCTGTGTGTTGAAACTACCGGCTTGATTCTCAAACATGTCGTTATTGATCCAGCCGCCTTCGGGCGGCTGTGTGTTGAAACAGATACTTTGGTCGGGATAATAAACGTACCACTTTTACCCAGCCGCCTTCGGGCGGCTGTGTGTTGAAACCATAGCGTAGCCGCTGATATTTCTCATATCATGCCAGCCGCCTTCGGGCGGCTGTGTGTTGAAACTGCTCAAGGCGCAGTGACACAGGATATCTTGAACCAGCCGCCTTCGGGCGGCTGTGTGTTGAAACCCACGTGGGCGATTTACCCGCAACAACATTTTGCAGCCAGCCGCCTTCGGGCGGCTGTGTGTTGAAACACGGGCTTGGTTCGGGCTGTATTCGCCGTTGAAAACCAGCCGCCTTCGGGCGGCTGTGTGTTGAAACAAACCTTAAGGCTACAGATTTTGTTCCGACTCTCGCCAGCCGCCTTCGGGCGGCTGTGTGTTGAAACTTATCAAGTTTGTAAACGCTTTTAACGCCGTTTGCCCAGCCGCCTTCGGGCGGCTGTGTGTTGAAACATTTCGATCCTCTCTTGCTTGGTTTGGGCTGTATCCAGCCGCCTTCGGGCGGCTGTGTGTTGAAACAGATCGGATACGCTCCGCCAAAATAAAGACCGGGCCAGCCGCCTTCGGGCGGCTGTGTGTTGAAACAATCTCTTCGTCGATGGCGAGAACCAATACGGCGTCCCAGCCGCCTTCGGGCGGCTGTGTGTTGAAACTTTTTTAGATAAAACTGGTTTGAGAACAGGAGCCCAGCCGCCTTCGGGCGGCTGTGTGTTGAAACTAGTTCTTCACGGTGTTTATAAAACCATGATGATCCAGCCGCCTTCGGGCGGCTGTGTGTTGAAACCGTGATGGCTCCGGCGCGGTTTTGGGCGGCGTTGCCCCCAGCCGCCTTCGGGCGGCTGTGTGTTGAAACCGTCAACAAATCAGGCGACACAGCCACCGAAATCCCAGCCGCCTTCGGGCGGCTGTGTGTTGAAACTTGGGGACTAATTCGCGCACGGCTCAAGGCCGTCCCAGCCGCCTTCGGGCGGCTGTGTGTTGAAACGTAAAACGTTGAACGGTTTACATTACACGCCGTCCCAGCCGCCTTCGGGCGGCTGTGTGTTGAAACATTCTGCATTGCCCTCTTTCTCGCCTGCGCCCTCCCAGCCGCCTTCGGGCGGCTGTGTGTTGAAACTCATTTTTCAGCCTCTTTGGCGTATTTGCAGGCGCCAGCCGCCTTCGGGCGGCTGTGTGTTGAAACAATCAATATAGCCGCAGCCAGGCATGGCGACACCCCCAGCCGCCTTCGGGCGGCTGTGTGTTGAAACCTTGAGTATGGTAGCTACGGCTTCCTGCCGATGGCCAGCCGCCTTCGGGCGGCTGTGTGTTGAAACAAAACGACAGCGACATCACGCCTGAAATTGCTCAACCAGCCGCCTTCGGGCGGCTGTGTGTTGAAACTACTCCGTCCCACAACAAATCGTCAATGGAAATGCCAGCCGCCTTCGGGCGGCTGTGTGTTGAAACAGAAAATGAAATAAAAAGGGGTTTATTTTAGGGTCCAGCCGCCTTCGGGCGGCTGTGTGTTGAAACAGCCGTTTCCGCCGGTAATGCTTTTGCCAAAGTCCAGCCGCCTTCGGGCGGCTGTGTGTTGAAACTCCGTTCGGTAATGGCGATGGTGAGCCAGATTGGGCCAGCCGCCTTCGGGCGGCTGTGTGTTGAAACATGAGGTTATTGAACAGATTTATACCTTTGAGCCCCAGCCGCCTTCGGGCGGCTGTGTGTTGAAACTGGAAAAAGCGACCAACCAATCGACCCATATGTTGCCAGCCGCCTTCGGGCGGCTGTGTGTTGAAACATCGACATCAAGGCATACGCAGCCAGGCTGCCGCCCAGCCGCCTTCGGGCGGCTGTGTGTTGAAACTTTAATCAACATCCAGCCGGTTGCGAATGTATTCCAGCCGCCTTCGGGCGGCTGTGTGTTGAAACTTCGGTGCTGAGTTTGCGACCGGAACAATGAAAGCCAGCCGCCTTCGGGCGGCTGTGTGTTGAAACAAAGGTTACTGGTTTTTGCTCATGTATCTTTGCCCAGCCGCCTTCGGGCGGCTGTGTGTTGAAACAGCGTGTCCGCTTTACGGTTTTCATACTGACTTGCCAGCCGCCTTCGGGCGGCTGTGTGTTGAAACACGTCAGTACAGCCAGCCAAGACAGCAGCGGAAACCCAGCCGCCTTCGGGCGGCTGTGTGTTGAAACCGCTGCCTGATGGCGCGTTTATTGCCGGAGTAGTCGCCAGCCGCCTTCGGGCGGCTGTGTGTTGAAACTACCGTTATCGATTGCGCCCATGCCGCATTGCGCCCCAGCCGCCTTCGGGCGGCTGTGTGTTGAAACTTTGCCGTATGCCCAAGATGATGTAAGGCGCAAATCCAGCCGCCTTCGGGCGGCTGTGTGTTGAAACCAAACATCGCAGCGTGTGCAGATATGGGCAATGCAGCCAGCCGCCTTCGGGCGGCTGTGTGTTGAAACACGTAATCCTTGCACATGGTTTTAGTAACTTCTTCCAGCCGCCTTCGGGCGGCTGTGTGTTGAAACACGTAATCCTTGCACATGGTTTTAGTAACTTCTTCCAGCCGCCTTCGGGCGGCTGTGTGTTGAAACTGTAAACTGATACTCAAACGCTTCAATTGACCTGCCAGCCGCCTTCGGGCGGCTGTGTGTTGAAACCTGAAAACTTTTATGTCACAAACCCTAATATTGGTCAGCCGCCTTCGGGCGGCTGTGTGTTGAAACGCCTTCGCGCACCTTGAACAGTTGCTTACCGTCATCAGCCGCCTTCGGGCGGCTGTGTGTTGAAACGAGTGCGACACATTGCCTGTCGCGGGGTTTTTAAATCAGCCGCCTTCGGGCGGCTGTGTGTTGAAACTGTTACGTTCTCTTTTCGATTTTGAAAAGGGACTCAGCCGCCTTCGGGCGGCTGTGTGTTGAAACGTTTTGTTTAGTTTTATAAGGATTGAATGGCAAGTCAGCCGCCTTCGGGCGGCTGTGTGTTGAAACGGTGTATTCGGACTATTTGGCGTGTCCGGACTCTCTCAGCCGCCTTCGGGCGGCTGTGTGTTGAAACTCCTTTAAAATTTTACTACCTCCAAATCGCCTTCCCAGCCGCCTTCAGGCGGCTGTGTGTTGAAACGGATTGTCCGCGCTGTTTTTAGACAGTTTTTTGTGCCAGCCGCCTTCAGGCGGCTGTGTGTTGAAACAAGATCTGAAAGACTGGCTAAAAGAAAAAGGCGCCCAGCCGCCTTCAGGCGGCTGTGTGTTGAAACTGGACACATGACGGCAACGCGTTCTACGCCCCTGCCAGCCGCCTTCAGGTGGCTGTGTGTTGAAACTTGCGCTTCAACCTCGCCCATATCTGCACACGCTGCCAGCCGCCTTCAGGCGGCTGTGTGTTGAAACGTCGCGTATTGCGTTAATACAAAACTTTCAGATGACCCAGCCGCCTTCAGGCGGCTGTGTGTTGAAACCTTGTACTTCGGCGGTACGCCATCTGATTGGGATCCAGCCGCCTTCAGGCGGCTGTGTGTTGAAACTGCACTTGGGCGATACAGTCTTGTGCCGACCACCCAGCCGCCTTCAGGCGGCTGTGTGTTGAAACTTCAGCAACTACGAACTCTATGCCGACCTATCCCGTTAGCCGCCTTTGGGTGGCTGTATGTTCAAATATTGCCTAAGCAGGCTACTTTTCTTTTGATCCTTCACTTTCTGGGGGCTTTAGTGAAAGCAGTAGAGGATATTAGAAGCAAGTTATAAAGATTAATAAATAACAATGCCGTCTGAAAAAGTTTCAGACGGCATTTTTTCTATTTACATATTAAATTTAATATCATATTATCATTGCATGATATCAGTTTGAATTTTTTAGAATTTCAATATGAAACCTCTAATTTACTACGCCCATTCTGCGCAAGACGAACTCGGCAATCTCTTACCTTACGAACATTGGCAAACCTTGCAAAGTCATTCGGTCAATGTTGGGGAAATGGCGGCGGAGTTTGCTCGGGTGTTTGGTGCGCAGGAATAGGCCTGCCAGATGGGAAAGCTGCATGACTTAGGGAAATATTCGGAACCATTTGACCGCCGATTGCATGGCGGTCCATCAGTCGATCATGCTACCGCCGGTGCAAAATTGCAAAAATGCTTGCTTTATAGTGAATTTCAAAGTATAAGCTGTTGTTATCTCACTTTGGCTAGATAACTTGATTAATGAATTAAAAGGAAAAAATAATGGAAAATAAACAAACCAATTCAACCATCAAATCTCGTGCGGCGGTGGCATTCGCACCAAATCAACCTTTACAAATTGTGGAAATCGACGTAGAAATGCCACGCAAAGGCGAGGTGTTAATTCGTAACACGCACACTGGTGTGTGCCATACAGATGCATTTACGTTATCAGGAAGCGATCCTGAAGGCGTATTCCCTGTGGTGCTTGGACATGAAGGTGCGGGTGTGGTTGTTGCTGTAGGAGAAGGTGTGTCAAGCGTAAAACCAGGCGATCACGTGATTCCGCTTTACACCGCAGAATGTGGCGAATGTGAGTTTTGTCGTTCAGGTAAAACCAACTTATGCGTCTCAGTGCGTGATACGCAAGGTAAAGGTTTAATGCCGGACGGCACAACGCGTTTTTCTTATCAAGGTCAGCCGATCTATCACTATATGGGCTGTTCGACTTTCAGTGAATACTCAGTTGTTGCCGAAGTTTCACTGGCGAAAATCAACCCAGAAGCCAACCACGAACAAGTATGTTTGCTCGGCTGCGGCGTTACCACTGGTATTGGTGCGGTACATAACACAGCAAAAGTGCAAGAAGGCGACTCTGTTGCCGTGTTTGGCTTGGGGGCAATTGGTTTGGCGGTGGTACAAGGTGCGCGTCAAGCCAAAGCAGGTCGTATTATCGCTATTGATACCAATCCCTCAAAATTCGAGTTGGCAAAACAGTTTGGTGCAACTGATTGTTTGAACCCGAACGATTACGATAAACCGATCAAAGATGTGTTGTTAGACATCAATAAATGGGGCATTGACCATACCTTTGAATGTATTGGCAACGTAAACGTAATGCGTCAGGCATTAGAAAGTGCACACCGTGGTTGGGGACAATCCATTATCATCGGCGTAGCGGGTGCAGGCCAAGAAATTTCAACTCGTCCGTTTCAGTTGGTCACAGGTCGTGTTTGGAAAGGCACGGCGTTTGGTGGTGTGAAAGGTCGCTCTGAACTGCCGAAAATGGTAGAAGATTCAATGAAAGGCGACATCGAGTTAGAACCATTTGTGACCCACACAATGACACTCGATCAAATCAATGAAGCCTTTGATTTAATGCACGAAGGTAAATCGATCCGCGCTGTTATTCATTACTAAGGTACGCGATGAAACTGATTGAACAACATCAAATTTTTGGTGGTTCGCAACAAGTTTGGGCACACCATGCCCAAACGCTGCAATGCGAAATGAAATTTGCCGTCTATTTGCCGGATAATCAGGAGAATCGACCGCTTGGTGTGATTTATTGGCTTTCCGGATTAACGTGTACGGAACAAAATTTCATTACCAAATCAGGCTTCCAGCGTTATGCGGCAGAACATCAAGTGATTGTGGTTGCCCCCGATACCAGCCCTCGTGGAGAGCAAGTGCCGAACGATGCTACTTACGATTTAGGGCAGGGTGCGGGCTTTTATCTTAATGCGACCGAGCAGCCTTGGGCGACGAATTATCAAATGTATGATTATATTTTGAACGAGTTGCCCCGTCTGATTGAGGAAAAATTTCCTACCAACGGCAAACGTTCCATTATGGGACATTCAATGGGCGGACATGGCGCATTGGTATTGGCACTGCGAAACCGAGAACGTTATCAAAGTGTTTCTGCCTTTTCGCCCATTTTGTCGCCAAGCCTTGTGCCTTGGGGAGAAAAAGCCTTTTCTGCCTATTTAGGAAAAGATCGCGAAAAATGGCAGCAATATGATGCCAACGCGCTCATCCAACAAGGCTATAAAGTGCAAGGTATGCGCATTGATCAGGGCTTGGAAGATGAGTTTTTGCCAACACAATTGCGTACCGAAGATTTTATCGAAACCTGTCGTGCGGCAAATCAACCGGCCGATGTGCGCTTCCACAAAGGCTACGATCATAGCTATTACTTCATTGCCAGTTTTATTGGTGAGCATATTGCCTATCATGCGGCATTTTTGAAGTAAGTCGAAGAAGTGATTGGTGAATCGACCAAATGTTGGTATGAACGTTAATTTTTCATGTTAACGAAAATAAAAGGCATCAGATTGATGCCTTTTATTTTTATAAATGATGAAAATAATGCTATTAAAATGAGCTAGCTTGCCCACTCTACTTAAATATCTCCCCATTCTAATCCGAATCGCTGTAAATATTTCCTCAATCGGTCGCTGTCATTGACTTTTGCCCTTTCTGTTCGGGAGACGTTGAACAATGCACGGCCGGCAGCGGCCATGTTGGGATGTTTGCGGCATTCATCGATGACGTGTTGCAGTTGTAGCTTGTCGAATAAATCCAATGTGTCCCAATCAACTTTATCGGGGTAGTCTTGTGTTTTTTCAGACGGCCTTTTATGTAGGAGGCCGTCTGAAAAGGGTTCTTCCGACCATAACCATTTGAGGCGTTCGATTTCGGCTTGGACTTGTTCTACCTGTATCCTGCCTTGCGGAGCGAGTGTGGCCAGGCGCATGATGCTGGCGGCGAGGTCGCGGAAGTTGCCGCGCCATGGTGCTTGGGTGGAGTGGGCGAAGTCGAGGTAGGCGGCCAGGGCTTCTTTGTTGAAACGGGTGGTTCGGCCGAGTTCTTGCGAGGCTAGGGCAAGCTGGTGTTCGACGTTGGGCTCGATGTCTTCGCGACGGTTGGCGAGTGCAGGCAGCGGGTAATTCCAGATGTTGATGCGGGCGAACAGGTCTTCGCGGAAGCGTCCGGCGCGAATTTCGTGCCGTAGGTCGCGGTTGGTGCCGGCGATGAGTTGGAAGTCGCTTTTGACTTCGCTGTCGCTGCCGACGGGATAAAAGTGTTTTTCTTCAATGGCTTTTAGCAACATGGCTTGCTCGTCTAAGCCCAATTCTCCGATTTCATCTAAAAACAATACGCCGCCATCGGCAGTTTTCAGATAGCCTTCACGTTTTTCTGCGGCGCCGGTAAAGGCGCCTTTTTTGTGGCCGAACAGGGCAGATGCTGCGCCGTCGCCGCGAAGGGTGGCGCAGTTTACATCGACAAATGTGCCTTTAATCAGATGGCGTGCTTTTTTCAATTCAAAAATCCTGCGTGCCAGCATGGATTTTCCTGCGCCTGTCGGGCCGGAAAGCAGAATGGGGGAAGGAGAGTTGAGCGCGACTTGTTCTATTTCGGCAATCATGCGGTTGAAAGCGGCGTTTTGTGTGGAAATACCGCTTTTCAGGTAGCGCACTGCGTCATCGCGTACGGCGGCAAGGCGTTCTGCCAGTACGTCGTAACGAGCCAAGTCTAAATCGATGATTTCATAACTGCCAACATTGCCGTCCTCCATACTGCGTCTTTGATTTTTGGGAGGAGCAGTTTGTAACAGTACGCCGGGGATTTGACGCGATTCCACCAATAGGAACAGACAGATTTGGGCGACGTGTGTACCCGTAGTGATATGGGTGAGATAGGTTTCTTCTTCTGTATCAAATGGATAGTTCGCTGCCCAGTCGTGCAGTTTGGTATAAACCTCGGAGAAATCCCACGGGTTTGCCAGCTCCATAGGTACGAGATTGACGACTGTGTGCGGCGACACCTGCTGAATATCGGCTTTTACATGATCCGCCAGATCGCGGTATTTCTCCGCATAAAACAGCTCCATGCGGTCAAGATGAAAATCTTGACGCTGATTCATGGCGACATTCGGCCGCCATTTCAACCAACGCTCTTGATTGAAACCTTTATCCAGCACTGTACCGAGAAAGCTGATGGCGACTTGTTTTTTGTTACTCATCTTTTATTCCGTTTATTCCGTTCGAGTCTTAGACAGCCTTGTATTCAAGCTGCCTTCTTCATGTTTGAGATAGCCTGAAAAACTCTTTTTACTCAGGCGGTATCACTAACATAGGAATAACAAGCGTCCATTTTGCCAGCTTTTTCGTACCGATTTTTTCTGGGATACGTTGGCGAAATGATTCTCCTACTTCGTCTAAATAACGTACTCTGAAAGTGTTGGCATAGGCGGTAGTTTTTGCCGGCAACGGTGGTAATTTGACGGTACGGGCAACTTCAATATCATCAGAAAGGAAAATATATCTGCCATCCTCCGTCCGTTTCATTTCCAGTGGATCGTCTTTTTTCAGCTTCGCAGCAGCAGACAGGCGTTGTTTCACAGTTTCGACATTGTTGTGACAAACGATGAAGTCGATATCCAAATCACTTTTATTGTCGGTTTCTCCCTCGACTGCCGTGTTTCGATAAGCTGCCAAACGCCTGTATTCGGTATTCAACTCAGGCAATTCGGTAAAGATTTGAGCCACGCTTTCAATATCATCAGGTAGCTTTGCCATCCAAGGATGCTCTGGGGTAGTTTGCAGTAGGGTCAGTGTTTCTATGGCACGAGTCATAGCGACGTAATAAAGCCTCTGTTCGGCTTCGTCAACTCCCTGCCAACCGCCGTCTAAAATGAAGACGTGCTTAAACTCCAACCCCTTGACTGCGTGTGCCGTGCCTAGAAATATACCTTCCGAACGGGTTTCATCTTCATCACCTACATACTCGTAGAGCCAGTTTTTCAGAAAGGCGGACGAATATCGGTTAACACTGCCACTACCGTTTTCAGACGACCCGTTGTCTTCTATGGGCGACACTTTGATTTCTGCCTCACGACTATCTGCAAGGTTATCTGACTTTTCAGGTAGCTTCTCATCTTGCAGTGGATATTCGTTTAAGAAATCAGTTTGTAATTGCCTAAACCAAACGCACCAACTACCACCACTTTTTTTCACTTGTTCACTAATCAGTTCTGCAAAAGCTTGTGATGTAAAGCCTTCGGTTTGTTTTTCCACGCCATCAATCAGGCGGACAAACTCACGGGTGTGGCGCAATTTGATTTTGCTGCTTTTGTCGGCACTCAAAAAATAAGGTATGCCGTTTTGTTCACACCATGCCTGCAGAGGTTTGAGACTGACATTATGACGGGTTAAAACTGCAATCTCATTCCATGCGACTGCACCCAAGGTTTTCAGACGACCTATTTCGGTGATAACCGCTTGTGCCTGTATGTTGCTGCTACCGAACGGCAGGCTGATGTGGCGCACACGCCCCTGCCGTACGCTGTCTGTTGCAGCCCATACGCCACCGTTGGGCTGTGTTTGACGTTCAGGGTTGATAACAATCGGATGCAGTGTTTTCAGACGACCTGTCATACCGTTTATCACGCTGTTGGCAGCGCTGATGATGTATTGTGTACTGCGGTAGTTGTAGGTCAAATAGTCGGGTTGGGCAACGTCGTAGTCTTTTTGGAAACGGTGTATGTACTCGTTGCTCGTGCCATTGAAGGCGTAGATGTTTTGGTCATCGTCGCCGACCGCCAGAATGGTCAGCTTGTCTTCTTCAGCCCGCTTCCTACCCGCAAGCGCAGAAACAAGCCGGTAGTGTTCTTCACTGATGTCTTGGTATTCATCTACCAGAATATAGCGGAAGCCTGCCATGATACGTTCGCGTGTTTCATCGTTACCATCATCGTTTTCAAGGTCGTCTGAAAGCATAGCGGCAGCCTGCCTGCACCATTCTTTAAATTGACTTTTGCCGTATTCTCGGTTGTTGCCGTCAAAGCGCACACCCAAAAGCCGCATTGCCATACCGTCATAAGTCATAACCGTAACGGCAGCAGCAAGAGGGCCGACCAGTCCGAACAGGCGACGCTTGACCTCCTGCGCCGCCAAACGGTTGAAAGTCAATACAATGATGGCGGATGGGGGAACATGTTGCACCCGCAAAAGGTAGGCAACACGGTGTACAATAACTCGTGTTTTTCCTGAACCCGGTCCGGCAAGAATAAGACGGTTGCTGCCGCTTTGGTCGGTAACAACGGCTTTCTGCATCTCATTCAGCCCGTCTGTAATTTCACGCAGGGTTTGTGGCGATGCAGGCTCGTCCAATTCTTTCAGACGACCTTTAAACCATTTATTCTTAAAATTCTTTTCTTCCAAGCCAAAGTAATCACGCACCAAATTCAACCCTTCAGTAAGATTTTTCAGTGCTCGAAGGGCATACTCCTGCATCACATGGATTTGAAAGCGTTTTTCGCCGTAAAAAATGGAAAGCGGTTTATAGTCCTCCGCAAGGTACTGGCGTTTAGCTGAGAGTGCTTTGGGATTGGGTGTGATAGTCATGGCATGTCTCAGAATGGTCATGCCGTGGTTGAGTTTGATAATGCCTTGTTTGTGCATAAACAGCAGTGTCTGCCTGAGCAGAAGCTCGCGACGGTCAACCGGGATTTGTACCGATAATACCAAATCGTCGGCAAGCTGCTGCACCAATTCACCCATACGGGTTTCAACCATTACGTCTTTTTGACGCACTCCATTGGTTTTTGCCATCAGGAATGGTAAAAGGCACAGACCGATATTACGGCGAAGTTCGGCATTGTTTTGTAGGTTTTCCCAACTGTCGCTTTTGGGATTCTTGAAACGTACTTTCAAAAGGTTGTTGCCAACATCACGGATTTGGAAACTTCCACTGCTGTTTGTTCGCTCTGCTGCTTTATCATCGGCAAGCGACTGCATCAGAAGTTTGATTTCAGCAGGATTGGTTTCTAAACCTACCTCATGCATTTGGTGGCAGACAGCGCTCAATGAGAGGTTTTGCCAAATACCTTGATCTGCTTCTGGAATTTCGTTTTTTAAAATCTGCCAGAGTTTTTCCTCACAGGCGATAACTTGTGCCAGACGTTTGTCGGCAGGCTTTATGTTATCGGTACGCAAAATGATGGTCATATGCGTATCGTTGGTAAGGATACCCAATTCCTCCAGCTTTTTTAGATGACCTCGCAATTCAGTGAAACTACATGCTGTTGCCTGCACCAAATCATCGGTACTCAAAGGCGCATCCTCTGGCGCTTTAAACACAATTTCGGCAATGGTTTGGTAAATTTCCGAGATACGCTTACTGAACTTGTTTTTTTCAATAATCGCCAGTGCCTCATCTAGATTCAGACGACCTGAACGTGCGGGGAAAATACGGGTTTGATTTTCCTTACGCTCCAATAAGTCTGCACGTTCCAACCATGCCAATACGGTTTTGACTTTGGTATCTGCCTGTCTATCATCGCTGTCAAAACTCATGTATTCTTCGGTGTCGCGCAAAATTTCGCCACCTGTTGCCACGATTTCACCGCAATGGTCTTTGCCGTATGCCGCCTGATTCAGCCAACCAACTTTCTTCCACACTGATTTCAAATCGCGCAATTCAATTTGCGACATTTTGCTGATCGAAAACTGTGTGTCCACGTCTTTGCTGTCATACAGCAAGACGCATTTTGCCTCTACCTGATCACGCCCTGCTCTGCCCGCTTCCTGCAAATAATTTTCCAGCGAGCCGGTGATTTCAGCGTGAATAACCAAGCGTACGTCAGGTTTATCCACGCCCATACCAAAGGCGTTGGTGGCGACAATAACGCGCAAACTACCGCCAATAAACTGGTTTTGAATATCGGCTTTTTCGTTGTTCCCCAAGCCTGCGTGGAAATGCTCACATGCCCAGCCTTGTTCTTTCAGGTAAGCCGAATAGGTTTCCGCACTTTTCCGCCGTCCGACAAATACCACGGCTCCACCGTTTTGATGATCAAGTTCACGATGCAACAGCTCGTTGATTTTTTGTTTTTTAAGGCCATCTGAAATCTCCAGCACATCGTAAAACAGATTGTCGCGCTCGTTGTCACCAATAAATTGGCGGAACTCAATACCAGCCTCCTCACGGAAATGGTTAGTGATGTCGGCGAGGACATCGGGTTTGGCAGTAGCAGTAAAACAACTTACCGGAGCCACCGTACCGTTATTTTTGCTGTGTTCAGCGATAAATTTGACTGCGTATAGATAGTCTGGACGGAAGTCGTGTCCCCATTTCGACAGGCAATGTGCCTCATCGAATACCCAGCCGTTGATTTGGCGTTGCGAAATAGCGTTAATAAAACTGGTGTTGCGGAACTGTTCAGGCGCGACAAACAAAATGCCGATATCGCCCAAAGCTATTTTGTCTAAAATTTGGGCACGTTCAACCACCTCAACTAAGCCGTTAAGCATAGCAGCGCAGGTAGCTCCTTTTTTCTCCAAACCGTCCAACTGATCTTTCATCAGCGATTGCAAAGGTGAAACAACTATTGTCAAGCCTCCGTTGCGGTAGTAGCGGTTGAGTGCTGGCAACTGATAACACAAGGATTTGCCGCCGCCCGTGGGCAGCACCGCCAGCGTATGCAACCCCTTCATACCTGATTGCACCACAGCACGTTGTCCACCATCAAATCCTTTTACATCGCGAAAAGTCGGTAGTTTGAAATAACGCTGTAACTGCGCCTCAGGATTGAGCGTATCCTGACAATAACGGCATTCCGTACTACCGCAATCATGGTCGCGCAATTCGGCAATCAGCCGAGCCGTATCGGGAAACTGGTGCCTCACCCACGGAGCTAACACAGAATTACCACCAGAGACATTTAACCAAGATAAGGCATAGCCGAGGGAAGGATATATGGAAGGATTGCGGATGTCAGTTTTCATTAACTCCAAAAAACGTGTGCGGCAGACTTTCAGACGACCTTGATCATTGTTGTCCTGCATCATCAACCAAATAGTGTCGATCAGTTTCTTGACATCCGGCGATGTATCACGCTTTGGAATCATAATGTCGTCTGAAAGACGATACGGTAGGGGTATATCAGACAGGGCTGTCCACAGCGCAAACTCCTCGGGCTTTTCGGCTTTGATTTTTCCGAAAGCCGTGCATTGGTCTTGAAAAAGCTGCCAGCAAGCGTGACAGTCGGCAAGTGGGGAATTAATTTCAGAAGAGATGATTTTATGGTTTTTGATTAGTCGGTGATACGGATTTTGCGGAAATGCCAAAGGCGAGAGCCACAGCGTATCGATAACAGGCACTTTAAGCCATGCGGCTTCGGGCACTACGGCCTTCAAATATTTCAAATCGTGCCCGAGGATGTTGTGCCCCATCAGCCACTTCAATCCATCAGTCATATGCGCCATTTCAACCAAGGCAGCATGAAACCCCTTTTCTCCACGAAAAGCTTTTTCAAAAAACAAACCTGAGTCGGGGCGGAATGCACCGATTTTGAACGGCTTGTCGGTTTTTGGATCGACTTCCAAATCAATGATAAGAACAGCGGGGATTTGTCCTTTTGTAGCGGTATTCATTTTTAGACGACCTCTAAACAAATTAAACAATTCTTTCCAAGACAAACGCGCCGTAATCATCGCCCAACGGCAGCTCGAAATCTGTATGCAGGATTTGGCGTTTTACTTGTACGGTTTCGTCAGTTTTCGGATTAAAACCTTCTTTTAAGGCCGTCTGAAAATACACACCGAAGCCACGTTTCTGCCACGCAGGCAGTTCGTTGAAATTGATATTGTTTTCAAATAACAAATCGTGCTTTTGCACGCGTTTCAGGCCGCTGACGGCATCTGTAGCGCGGGACACGCTTTCTCCTTTCTTGCGCAGCATCCAATAGCAGTGGGCGTTGAGCGCGTTGCGGTATGAGTCTTCGTGCCGCCAACGGAAATAATCAACCACCAGTTTTTCGTTCGGCAAAACGCAAACTCTGGCATCAAAAGCGGCGGTCTGCCCGTGCGCCACAGAAAAGGCGGCGCTGGCTTCACCAGCCAATACCGAAATGATTTTGCGCGTTTTGCGTTTGAACGTATCGTCGTCTCGACGCAGCAATAGTGAAATTTCATCGCTTTCCGAATAGCCGTACGCCACATTGAAGCCACATTTCATCAAATGACGGACGGTGTGCGCCATCAGGTCGCGGAAACGAATGTCGAACGGGGCTTCAAATTGCCAAATTTCCTTGGTTAGTCGTGTAAAACCGCGCCCGTCTAAGCGTACAACAATAAAATTTTCCTGTGGTACGCAAAAATCATAAGCGGTTTCGTATTGTCGCAAGCGTTTGTCCAAATCATCGAATCTCATCATATATCCTTGTATATTTTATTTTCTATATAACTATCTATAAATATATTTTTCAGCATTCTACGCTTTTTGCCGATAAAAGCTACTTTGAAATATATTTTCTTTATATTCAATTAATTAAAAATTATTTTTATAAAAATTTTATTCTTGGCACGCTGTTGGCTGTGTTGTGAATGTAACGATACAGCAGATGCTTCGGGAAATACAGTTACCGGAGAAAAATTTTCCGTAAATTTAGTTGTTGTGTGGTTACAGGGCGAATGCCAACAAGACTACATTTGGATTAACAGGTTCGAATCCTGTCTCGTCTGATAGACGTTGAACGTCTTGTTTATTTAGTCGCCCACCCTTTTCCAATATGGCAGGCAAATGCCTAGGGAAACTACAACATGGATACCCTTGTGTCGCAGGTTCGAGTCCTGTCTCTGTTGTTCCAAATAGCAGAGTAGCTCAGTTGGTAGAGCCAAGGCATGTTTCCCTTAAAAACTTGTTGCGTGCCATATTATTTTTACGGCAGCAGGCGGGTTGAAGAGAGTACATTAGCTTTCAGTTAAAAACGCTTCTCTTCATTTTTAGTCGCCACACTGCCACCCATGCAAGGCCGTCTGAAATATTCGGACGAGCTGATATAAAAACCGTTTTCGGTGCATTCGGCAAATGCCGGAGGAATTACAGCCTGCTAAGCGCGAGGTCGCGGGTTCGAATCCCGTCTCTGCCGCCAACTATGGCAGAGTAGCTCAGAGGATAGAGCGCGTAAAAATTTCTCCACTCTTTGTTGCCCAATGTGCCACCCCTTATGGGCGAATGCCATTAGGATTACATTCCTTTTCTGCTAAAACCTGAATGATCCTAGTAAATCTAGTCGCCCTACGGCAGTAGGCGGATGCCCGGAAGAGAATACATTAGCTTTCAGTTAAAAACGCTTCTCTTCATCTTTAGCCGCCATACTGCCACCCATTCAAGGCCGTCTGAAAAACAAAGCTAAAACAAGTTCAGACGGCCTCAAACCAACAATATGAAAGAAAATGAAAATGGCTAATACTACCTTGTTTCAATCGATTAAAAACCGTTTTACTAAAACCGATACCTATAACGAAGCCGGCGGCATCGCCTACACGCTGACGCCCAAACAACAGCTCGCCCAGCTTGCGGCTACCGGTTGTCTGAACAATACCTTCTATGCCGATGCCCAAAGTCAGCTTGACCAAGTGTTGAAATTGGCAGAAAGCCTGGATGCCGAGTTTATCGCCAAAACTGCCGTATATGCTCGTCAAAAAGGTTTTATGAAAGATATGCCTGCGCTGTTGCTTGCCGTGTTGGCGCAAAAAGACGTAAACATGCTCGCCCGCGTATTCGACCAAGTAGTGGACAACGGTAAAATGTTGCGTAACTTCGCACAAATTATCCGCAGCGGCGCAGTCGGCAGAAAATCTTTCGGCAACCGTCCGAAAAAGCTGATGCAAACTTGGCTTTTGACCGCCACCGAAAAACAACTGTTGAACGCCGCTATCGGCAATTCGCCGTCGCTGGCAGACGTGGTCAAAATGGTGCATCCGAAACCGCGTGAAGCATGGCGTGCCGCATGGTTTGCATGGCTGATCGGCAAACCGTACGACCGCGAAGCATTGCCGCCCATTACCCGCGCTTTTGAAGACTACAAACAAAGCCGAGAAGGCGAATTGCCCAATGTTCCTTTCCAAATGCTTACAGCTTTAGACTTGAACAGCGGCGACTGGGCGCAAATCGCCCGCAACGGCTCATGGCAGCAGGTTCGTCAAAACCTGAACACTTTCCTGCGCCACGAAGTGTTTGCGAAAAGCAAAAACATCAAAATGGTGGCAGAAAAACTGCGCGACCAAACCGCCATCCGCCGCGCCCGCGTCCTGCCTTACCAATTGCTGACCGCGTATCAGGCAACATCCGAACAGATGCCGTCTGAAATCCGCGAAGCGCTGCAAGACGCGATGGAAACCGCCGTACAAAACGTACCGGCAATCCGAGGTAAAGTCGTGGTTTGCCCGGACGTCTCCGGTTCCATGCACAGCCCGGCTACCGGCTATCGCGGCAGTGCGACCACTCGAACCCGCTGCATCGACATTGTCGCGCTCGTATCCGCCGCCATGTTGCGTACTAATCCGCAAGCCCGCGTGATACCGTTTGAACAAATCACGGTAAACGTGAAGCTCAACCCGCGCGACAGCATCATGACCAATGCCGAAAAACTCGCCAATGTCGGCGGCGGCGGAACGGCTTGCAGCGCACCGCTCGCCATGTTGAACCGTGGAAAAGCCGACGTGGATTTGGTCGTCATTGTGTCAGACAACGAAAGTTGGGCAGACGACAGCCAGCAATGGGGTGGCAAAACCAGTCTGATGAAAGAATGGAATATTCTGAAACGACGTTGTCCAGAAGCCAAACTCGTTTGTCTGGATATCCAGCCCTACACCAAGGCTCAAGCACGAAACCGTCAGGATATCTTGAACATCGGCGGCTTCTCCGACCAAGTATTCTCCCTGATTGGTTCCTTTGCCGAACGAGGCATGGGTACAGATTTCTGGGTAGAAGAGATTGAGAAAATGCCGTTAGCAGCTGTGAACTGAAGCTAAGGCCGTCTGAAAAAAGAGTAGAAATATTTTTCAGACGGCCTATTTATTCAGGACAAGCTGAGAAAAAGAATAAGGAAGCAAAATGCAAAAATTTATCTTAATCCGCGGTCATCAAGGTTCGGGAAAATCGACATTTGCCGAACAAAAAGCCGCCGAATTTAAAGCGCAGTATCAGGATGCGGAAGTTGTCCGTATTGAAAACGATTTGTTCATTACCGATGAATACGGTGAGTATCGCTGGTCGGGTGAAGTGGTGGATAAGGCGCAGAAGCGCGGTAATGCCTTGATGACTGAAACCTTGAGACTTGGACGTCAAAATCCGAATCGAAATATTCTGATCATTAATTCCAATACCAACCAAAAAGCTTCACGTTGCCGTCATTTATTGGATCAGGCAGAAAAAAGCGGTTTTGAAACAGAGGTCTATCGACTGCACAATTTCTATCCCAACCTACACGGCGTAAAAGAGCATGACGTGTTGGCGGCGTATATCAAGTTAAACCAAAACCGAGTGGCAAACGAAATCCACATCGAGGCCGTGCAGCCGGCAAATGCGGAACAGTTAGAAAAAATCGAACAGATGCAGGTTATCGAGCATAAGCCGCTGGTGTTTGATGAGGCGCAGCAAACCTTTGTGACCGATCATTATCTGCAACACGGCAGCCGTAACTTTACCGCCAAAGCATCCAAGCGTTATCCCGAATTGCGCGTGTTGAAATACGCCCGCAGCGTGTTCTATAACAACCGCTTTGATGATGCTTTGCTGGAAATGCGCGGCTTGATTATCGACGCGCATAATCGAATCATCGTGCGCCCGTTTAAAAAAGTGTTCAATTATTCGGAACGTATTGCCAAAGGCAGCCGTTATCCGATCCGAATCGGCGATGAGAGATTGGTGGACGCGGTGGTGAAAGTAAACGGCTTCCTCGGCTGCTGTACTTTCATCTCGCTTTCAGACGACCATCCGTCTAAAGGCGCGGCGTTTGACGGCAAAGTGCTGTATTCGACTACCGGTTCGCTTGATAGCGCGTTCGCGGACATGACCGCCGCACACTGCGCGCAATACGAAACCTTGTTCCGTGCATATCCGAACCATACTTTTTTGTTTGAAATCACTGATGCGAAAGACGTACACATCATCCGTGAAGAATTGGGCGAAACCTTAATCGGCTGCATTGATGTGGCGACCGGCCGTCAGTTTACCGAAACCGAACTGGACGAAATCGGCAAACAATACGGCATCCGCCGTCCAGAAACGCTGAAAAACATCACGTTCGGCGAGCTGAAAGGCCGTCTGAAAAACGTGGAACACGAAGGCTTTATGGTGTTTGATGCCCAAAACGGCGAAATGCTGTTCAAACTCAAATCGCCGTATTACCTGATTTCCAAGTTTTTAGGACGAAGCAACGAGGGTAATATCGGCCGCAAACTCGACAAACGCCATGTTGATGAAGAATTTTATCCTTTAATCGACTACATCCACGAGCATCAGGAAGCGTTCAATGCTATGCCGGAATTGGATAAAATCGCGTTCATTCAGGCGTTTTTGAGACAGTTGTAAGGCCGTCTGAAAATATATGGAGCAACACGTATTTATTTTCCGCGCTCGTACGC
>ERZ773207.190-NODE-190-length-23048-cov-11.861001_pt1 | contig 23048 bp, 22 predicted proteins | sample MGYA00580997_ERZ773207 | MGnify/ENA primary metagenome ERZ773207 (study PRJEB29015, sample SAMEA2738170) | human oral metagenome | biome: human oral; feature: human-associated habitat; material: saliva | place: China | collected 2239 ... | reverse complement strand
CTTCATTCGACCAAGCTAAACGTGTTGAATTATTCAAACAATGGCAAAAATTCGTATTCGAAAATCCATTCCAAATTCCACGTTTCAACACTTACTCATTACAAGCAGTAAACAAACGTGTGAAATACGTGAATATTGCTCAAGGTAAAGAAACTGGATGGGAACAAGTAGAATTACTATCTAATAATGGTGAAGCTGCTAAATAATTGAATTCCATTCAATCTTAGGGTCTCGCAACTGCGAGGCCTTTTTTGTATGTAAAAGGATGAACATTACTGAAATCTTGAAGAAAGAAAAACGCTCTAAAAACAACACTCTAACTCTAAAGCCTAAAATTAACTTAAAAAAATATAATTATTTTACTTGCAAAAAATTAAAATTATGTTAGAATTAACATCAAGTATTAATTTGTCAGACAATTCAACATACAAAGAAAGTTGAATCGGGTGTCTGAGAGTGGAGGAAAAATGAAAAAGAAAAGTTTAGTATTCTTATCAGCTGCAGCTGCTTTAACATTAGCGGCGTGTGGAAATGCAAGCAATAACAATAGTAGCACTTCTTCAGAAGCATCAAAAGCAGCTTCAAAATCAAAATTCAGTTCAGAAGTGACTCATGAAGGAACAGCAATCAAAGGCGGAACATTAAAATACGCACTTGTCGCTGCTTCACCATTTAGTGGAATCTTCATTGATGAATTATCATCAAACTCAACAGATTCAACAATCGCGAGTCAAGTTGACCAATCAATGTTCGAATATGATGAAAACCGTAAATTAACAAACACTGGTTTAGCTTCTATCGAATTTGACGTTGAAGGAAAAACTGCAACAATTAAATTAAATGGTAAAGACTATAAGTGGTCAGACGGACAACCGTTCACAATCGATGACTATATCTTCGCTATCGAAGCAATCGGTAACAAAGACTACACAGGTACTCGTTACAACGACCGTTACACAAACATCGTAGGGATGAAAGATTTCCACGAAGGAAAATCAGATAAAATCTCTGGTGTTGAAAAAGTGGATGATTACACAGTGAAACTTCACTTTGAAAAAATGTTACCATCAATGCAATTAGCAGGTGGTGCAATCCCAGCATACACAATGCCAAAACATATCTTTAAAGATATCCCAGTTAAAGAATGGGAAAAAAGCGAGTATGTTCGTGGAAATAAAGTAGTTGGTCTTGGTGCCTTCACAATTGAATCAGTGGTTGCAGGGGAATCTGTAACATTGAAAGCGAACGAATACTACTACAAAGGTCGTCCAAAATTAGATAAAGTGGTTATGCAAGTGGTTGCGCCTAATGCAATTGTTTCAGAAATGAAAGCTGGTAACTACGATATCGCTACAATGCCAAGTGCTCAATACGAATCATTCAAAGATTTAACAAACGTAACGTATGTAAGTACGTTTGCACCATCTTATGAATATATTGCCTTCCACTTAGGTAAATTTGACAAAGCTACAGGTAAGAACGTAACGGATCCTAACGCAAAAATGAGTGATGTAAAACTTCGTCAAGCGATGGGGTATGCATTAGATATCGATGCAGCGGGTGAAAGCTTATATAACGGATTAAACTATGGTACGAACTCAATCATCCTACCATTCTTCAAAGACGTATATAATCCTGAACAAGAAGGATTCGCATACAACCCTGAAAAAGCAAAACAATTATTAGATGAAGCTGGATATAAAGACGTAGACGGCGACGGAATTCGTGAAAACAAAGATGGTTCTAAATTACAAATCAACTTTGCCGCACGTACTCGTGACGACGCTAACGAATCTTTAATCCAACAATACTTATTATGGTGGAAAGAAATTGGATTAGACGTACAACTATACACAGGTCGTACAATCGAATCAAATAACTTCTACGAAAAAATCCAAGCAGATGACCCAGAAATCGATGTATTCTCTGGTGGATGGGGAGTAGGTTATGATCCAAACCCAGCGAACTTATTCGGTGAAACTGCTAAATTCAACTTCTCTCGTTATGTAAATGAGAAAGGTACTGAAATCATGAAGAAAATTGCTTCTACTGAAGCATTCGATGAAGCAAAATTAAAAGAATTCTATAAAGAATGGCAAGCTTATGCGCATGATGAAGCATTCATGATTCAAACACTTGTAGGAGATAGCGTAACAGCTGTTAACAAACGTGTGAAATACTATGACACTGCTCTTGCGACAAGCGGATCTAAATCGCAATTGTATCAATTAGAATTAACTTCTGATACACCAGCTAAATAATCAATTCAAAAAAGCCTAGGATGATTCCTAGGCTTTTTCATTATGAAAAAAGTTTCCGAAAATGAGAAATAAATTATGAAAATTAAAAAAAGATTAGAAAAAGTATTGCAATTATTAAAAAGTTGGAGTATGATAAGTCCAACATAAATTTATGGATACACTCAAAAGCCTTAAAATAAAAGAATGGAGACTGATTATGATGAAAAAGAGAAATGTGATGATTCTGTTTTCTGCAACGGTTGCGCTAACGTTAGCAGCATGTGGTAGCAAAGAACAATCATCTTCAACAAGTAGCAATGCCGGAAAAACGAAATACGCTTCTGAAGTCACTCACGACGGGACTCCAATTAAAGGCGGAACATTAAAATACGCGATTGTATCTTCTTCACCTTTCTCTGGTGTTTTCGCAGATGAGTTATCTGCGGATACAAACGACTCAACTATTGGTGGTTTGATTGATGAAAGTATGTTTGAATATGATGAAAACCGTAAGTTAACAAATACAGGTCTTGCAAGCATCGAATTTGACGTTGAGAATAAAACTGCGACAGTTACTTTAAATTCTAAAGACTATAAATGGTCTGATGGACAACCCGTAACGATTGATGACTACATCTTCGCTTATCAAGCTATCGGGAATAAAGATTATACAGGTGTGCGTTACGATGATGATTATAAAAATGTAGTCGGTATGGAAGAGTACCACGAAGGAAAAGCAGATAGCGTTTCTGGTCTTGAAAAAGTGGATGATTACACTGTGAAAATTCACTTCAAAGAAATGAGCCCTTCAATGCAATTAGCAGGTGGTTCAGTTTGTGCATACATTATGCCAAAACATATCTTCAAAGATATTCCTGAATCTGAATGGGAACAAAGTGATTACGTTCGGGGAACTAAATTTGTTGGTTTAGGACAATTCAAGATTGAATCGATTGTTGCAGGAGAATCTGTGACATTAGTTCCAAATGAACACTACTATAAAGGTGTAGCAAAAGTTAATAAAGTCGTAATGGAAGTTGTATCTCCAGATAACATCGTTTCTGAAATGAAAGCTGGAAATTACGATATCGCAACGATGCCAAACTCACAATACGAAGCATACAAAGATTTAACAAACGTAACGCTAATCAGTTCTGAAGCGTCAGCGTATGAATATATCGGTTTCCACTTAGGAAAATATGACAAAGAAGCTGGTAAAAACGTAACAGATCCAAATGCGAAAATGGCAGATGTAAAACTTCGTCAAGCAATGGCATACGCACTCGATATTGATGCGGCAGGCCAAAACTTGTATAACGGATTGCAACACTCTTCAAACTCAATCATCATTCCGTTCTTTAACGATATCTATAATAAAGAACAAGAAGGCTTCACTTATAACCCAGAAAAAGCAAAACAATTGCTAGATGAAGCGGGATATAAAGACGTAGACGGCGACGGACTTCGTGAAAACAAAGATGGTTCTAAACTACAAATCAACTTTGCAGCACGTACTCGTGATGAAGCCAATGAATCACTTGTTCAACAATACTTGAACTGGTGGAAAGAAATCGGATTGGATGTAAAACTTTATACAGGACGTACCATTGAATTAAACTCATTTTACGATAAAGTTCAAGCGGATGACCCAGAAATCGATGTATTCGCTGGTGGTTGGTCTACAGGTTATGATCCAAACCCAGAAGGATTATTCGGAGAATCTGCGAAATTCAACTTTGAACGTTATGTGGATCCTGAAGGAACTGCAATCATGAAGAAAATCGCTTCAACAGAAGCATTCGATTCAGCTAAAAACATTGAGTTCTATAAAGAATGGCAAAAATACGTTCACGATAAAGCATTTATCTTCCCAACGTTAGTCGGAGAATCTATTACAGCAGTGAACAAACGTGTGAAATACTATGATGTTAACTTAGGTAGTCAAAAATCAGCATTATACCAAATTGAATTAACAAGTGACACACCTGCTAAGTAAGGATTGAATAAGGGACGGACTTCGGTTCGTCTCTTTTTGTTTACGCAACATTAATAAAACAGATGAAAACGCATTAATGACGGGATTAGAGTAAAATTTGAATTTAAAATTAAAATAACATGAGAAAAGTTAATTTTTTGCTCATAAATAATGGTAATCAAGCTGGATTCATGGTAAACTAAAAATACGCTGTACCTGCGCTCGAATTGTCATACAATTTGCATTTAGAGGGCATACAACGTATAATAGAAACGTTGTTTTATTATTTTAAATATTGAAATAGTTCACCAAAGAAAATAAGGAGGAATCGGATTTGACAATTGATAAGCCACTATTAGAAATCAATAACTTGCATGTTGGTTTCCGTATCAAAGATGATTTTTATGATGCAGTAGATAATGTATCACTAACATTAGAAAAAAATGAAATTTTGGCCATCGTTGGAGAGTCAGGATGTGGGAAATCTACATTAGCGACAACCATCATGGGCTTACACAACAAAAACAATACAAAGATTACAGGGGACATCATTTATAACGATGTGAACTTAGTAAACTTAAACGAAGCGTTATACAACAAGATCCGCGGAAACGACATCGGTATGATTTTCCAAGATCCATTGGCTTCATTAAACCCATTAATGACAATTGGTGCTCAAATCGACGAAGCTCTTTATTATCATACAGACTTAAATGAAAAAGAACGTACTGAACGCGTACTTGAATTGTTAGGACAAGTAGGGATTCCAAATCCACAACGTACTTACAAACAATACCCACACGAATTATCAGGTGGGATGCGTCAACGTGTGGTTATCGCGATTGCTTTATCATGTAAACCACCAATCATCATTGCCGATGAACCAACAACTGCCTTAGACGTAACAATCCAAGCGCAAATCTTAGACTTATTAAATGATATCCAAAAAGAAACAGAATCTGGAATCATCTTAATCACTCACGACCTTGGGGTAGTAGCAGAAACTGCTGACCGTGTAGCCGTGATGTATGCTGGACAATTTGTGGAAGTAGCACCTGTTGAAGAGCTATTCACAAATCCACAACATCCTTATACACGTTCATTATTACAATCAATCCCTCAAGCGGGTTCTGAAGGTCAAGAATTACACGTGATTAAAGGAACTGTGCCACCATTACCAAAATTACCACGTAAAGGTTGCCGTTTCGCACCACGTATTCCATGGATTTCAGCGGACGCTCACGAAGAAGATCCAACACTTCATGAAGTTGGACCAAACCACTTCGTTCGTTGTACATGTTATAAACATTTCCATTTTGAAGGGGAGGAAGCATAATGAGCGGTTTTGTAACCATTGAAGATTTAAAAGTTCACTATCCGATTCGTAGTGGCTTCTTTAACCGAGTAACGGATCATGTTTATGCGGTAGACGGAGTGTCACTTGAAATTGAAGAAGGGAAAACTTACGGTCTTGTTGGAGAATCAGGTTCTGGTAAATCAACTATTGGTAAATCCATTATTGGTCTAGAACACGTAACAAGCGGTAAAGTGATTTACGAAGGAGAAGACGTAACAAACAAAGCACGTCGTCGTACTTCAGATTACAACCGTAACGTACAAATGATCTTCCAAGATTCACTATCAAGTTTTAACCCTAAAAAACGTATTTTAGATATCGTGGCTGAGCCATTAAGAAACTTCGAACGTTTATCTCCAGATGAAGAGAGAAAACGCGTGATTGAATTAATGGAAATCATCGGATTATCTGAAGAAGCATTATTAAAATATCCACACCAGTTCTCAGGTGGTCAAAGACAACGTATCGGTGTTGCTCGTGCATTAGCAAGTAACCCTCGTTTAATCATCGCCGACGAACCAGTATCAGCGTTAGACTTATCTGTACAAGCGCAAGTGTTAAACTACATGAAACGTATCCAAGATGAATTCAACTTAAGTTACTTATTCATTTCCCATGACCTTGGGGTTGTAAAACATATGTGTGATGAGTTATTCATCATGTACCGTGGACGTTTCGTTGAAACAGGGAAAGCGGAAGACATTTACGCGAACCCACAACACATCTATACTAAACGTCTATTGTCTGCGATTCCGGTAATCGATCCAGAAAACCGTGAAGCAAACAAACTTCGTCGTAAAGAAGCTGAGAAATTCTATCAAGAAAATCAAGAATTTTACTACGATGAAAACGGTCGTGTGTTTGATTTACAAAAAATCTCTGACACACACTTTGTTGCATTAAATCCAAAAGGAGGAAACTAATTATGTGGAAAACCATTTTACGTCGTGTGTTAATGATGTTGCCACAAATCTTCATCCTTAGTGTGCTAGCATTCTTAATCGCGAAGATGATGCCAGGGGATCCATTTACAGGTTTAATTACTCCAGAAACGGATCCAAATACAATTGAAGCTTTACGTGTGAAATCTGGATTCTATGATCCACTTCCTGTTCAATATTGGAACTGGATTTCAAAAGCATTCCGCGGAGACTTCGGTCAAAGTTATACTTACAAATATGAAGTTACAAAATTAATCGGTGAACGTATTGGTAACACAGTATGGTTATCATTATTAACATTGATTCTAACTTACTTAATTGCATTACCATTAGGGATGATTGCAGGTCGTTTCCAAAACTCTTGGGCTGACAAAGCAATCGTAGTATATACATTCATTACTTACTCAATCCCAGTATTCGTATTCGCGTTAGTTCTATTATGGTTATTTGGTTATACATTAGGTTGGTTCCCAACTCGTGGTTCTGTCGATTCAGATGTCGTTGCTGGAACACTTGGCTATTATGTAAACAAATTCCATCACATGATTTTACCAGCGTTTACGATGGCGATTCTTTCAACTACTGGTACGATTCAATACTTACGTACTGGGGTTATCGATGCGAAGAGCCAAGACTACGTTCGTACAGCACGTGCGAAAGGGGTTCCTGAAAATGTTGTGTTCAACCGCCACATCTTCCGTAACTCAATCTTGCCAATCGCAGCCTTCTTAGGATATGAATTCACTGGTTTAATCGGTGGTTCAGTGTTCATTGAAAACATCTTCTCATATCCTGGAATGGGGAACTTATTCGTAACATCTATCTTAGGACGTGACTACTCAGTAATCTTAGCGTTACTATTACTCTTCGGTACAGCGACTCTTCTAGGTACGCTTTTATCAGATATTATCATGAGTATTGTAGACCCACGTGTTCGTGTACAATAATAAAAGGAGGAGTAGCAAATGGAGCAAAATAATGTAAATACAGTTGAAGAAACTGTCGTTGAAGAAAGCACCGTATCTACACCGCCTGCTGGTTTTCAGGTTATTGTACGGGAGTTTTTAAAAGATAAATTAGCGCTTTTTGCGTTAATTTTACTAGCGTTGATTTTCTTAATCATCTTTATCGGACCATTCTTTATTGACCAAGAGACTGCGTTAAAAGTTAACATCTTGGGTCGTTATAAAGCCCCATCAAATGCACACTTGTTAGGGACTGACGAAAGTGGTCGAGACGTTTTAGCCCTCTTGATTATCGGGGCTCGTAACTCAGTATTAATCGGTTTCTCAATTACAATCTTGACATGTATCATTGGTATCATCGTCGGATTGATTTCTGGTTACTACGGTAAATGGGTGGACACAACTATCATGCGTGTCGTTGACTTTATCATGATCTTACCAACATTGATGATTATCATCGTGTTCGTAACAGTGATTCCAAACTACACAATGGTCCACTTTGTATTAATCATGACAGCCTTCTATTGGGTAGGTTCTGCTCGTTTATTCAGAACACGTACTCTTCAAGAAGCAAGCTTAGACTATGTAAATGCATCTAAGACTTTAGGTTCAAGTGACTTACGAATCATGTTCCGTGAAATCTTGCCAAACTTAAGTTCATTAATTATTGTAAACTTAATCTTACGTTTAGCAGGGAACATCGGTATTGAAACAGGGTTAACTTACTTAGGGTTCGGTTTACCATTTACAACACCATCACTTGGTACATTAATTTCTGCAGCGAAAAATGCGGACATCATCGAAAACAAATTATGGGTTTGGTTACCAGCCACAATCTTAATCTTAATCATGATGTTATGTATCAACTATGTTGGTCAAGCCTTACAACGTGCAGCGGACTCTCGCCAACGTTTAGGTTAATCATAAATTTACAAAAGAGATTGAAGGAAACTTCAGTCTCTTTTTTTGTGCAGAAAACCAGATATAGAAAAGAAACAAAAAATAGTATAATATAGATGGTAATTTAAAAGAGATTTTTGTTAGAGGATGAATCATGAAGAGTAAGGCTATTATCAAAATGTATTTAATACCAACATTGCTTCAGATAACAGTTATCGCTGCATTGGTTGGAATACTGAAATTAAGAGGATTTGAATTAGGGTACCATTCATTTTTAGGGATACTTTTTATTTCTTTAGCGGGTATATCATCGGCACTTTGGGGAATCGTTTATCAAGTTAAATGTCATTCCAAAAGCCCCTTAAAGATTTTAAAAGATTTTTTTAATATAAAGCAATCCGTAAAAAGTTATATATTAGTACTGATTTTTCTGATGTTGGAGTTTTCTTCAGTAATAATCAATAGAGGATTTAAAATAGAAAGTTTATTTCTACCACTCCTTCTTTTCTTTAAGGCGATTGTATTTGGTGGCATCGAAGAATTAGGATGGAGATATTCATTTCAACCCACTTTAGAGAAAAAGATTCCATATATTGCTTCAACCCTTATTACTTTTGTGTGTTGGGGTGTATGGCACATCTTGTTCTTTTATATTGATGGAAGTTTAGGGGGCATTCATGTTCTAACTTTTTTACTAGGATTACTAACTAACTGTTTTATTCTGTCAGCATTATTTGCCTATTCCAACAGTCTATGGTTATGTGTGATGACACATGCACTGATAAATACATTATCTCAGATGAGTATAAATGATAATGTTCTCCTTGATTATGTAGCAAAAATAATTTGTATCTTCTTTGCAGTTTATTTATATCACGTATCAGAAAAGAAAAGGACTTTAGATAAGTAATTAAAAATTATTTTACGAAACAGTAAACGGAAGAGGTTTGCTGTTTTTTTCTAAATTGAATAGAAATATAAGTGAAAGATAACGAATATCCTAAAAATGGCCAAAACGAAACCGTTCTTAGTATCTAATAGAGAAGAAAAGTGTAGGATTTCGGTGTTTGGTTGTGAAATAGGAGGGAATCTAGTAAAATAGAGGTTACAAATGGCGAAAGGAGTGGCCAGGATGAAGGTTAGTGAATCGTTTGAGACGGTTTTAAAGAATCGTGATTTGAAACTGGATAAGAAGGATTTAGGTGACGGTGGGGTGGCCTATCTTGGTCTGTATTCAGAAGGAGAAGCCGAGTTTCCATTTAGCGTCGTGTTTGATGATAGTCAGGAGCGAACCGATTACCAGATTACGTATGAAGGCATCGGAAATGGAAGAGACTTTGGCTTAGATTTATTCGAGGTGCTCTATACCAGTAATCGCTTGAACCAGGAGTTAGTGGCGTATTATTCGCTTTTAATGGACCCAGATGGCGAGCTTTTTATTCGCTATGTCGGTCGTGTGACTCCATTTGAAACTTTTACCTTGTATGAATTACTCGTGATTGGTTCAAAAATTGCCTCAGAAGTACGTAGAACATTATTAGAGTTAAAGGATGAGAACGATATTTAAGAAGTATTCCCATTTGATAAAACCATTCGATATTATCATTGTGCTCGTATTATTGGTTCTATCATTTTTACCAAATGCCATCTTTGCTTACCAACAAGCAACGAGAAAAGAAGAAGCAAAAATCTACGCGATTCTCACAATTGACGGAGAAGAAATCGAGCGCTTTGAACTCAGTGAAAATACACCACATGAAGAGTTCATCTACTTCCCGCATGACGATCAATATAATATTATTGAAGTCGATGGAACGCGTATTCGTGACAAGGAAGATAATAGTCCAGACCAAATCGCGGTGCAAACAGGTTGGATTTCCCAGCCGGGTCAGACAAGTATTTGCTTGCCACACGGCCTGATGATTGAGATTGTCTCAACCGAGCCTGCTACTAGTGATAATGACACCATTATCCCGTTATAAAACAATGTGAAGTTCGCTATGAAAGTAGCGGACTTTTTTCTTTCTCGACTGCTCCCAACCCAAGGAGGAGAGCATTTTGCCCGTACCCTTTCAGCTGCGCCAAATTAATTAAAATCACATAGCGCATTTATTATTCCATATTCTTTCGTGTATTTATAGAAATGAGAGCACTACTGCATAAGAATTTCTCTTTGAATGAGACGATGAGAAGAATCGAGCGGATTTTATAATAGCAGTAATGGGGGATGACACAAAATGCGAATTAGGAGCCGTAGGAAGTCTTTCCTTACGGCTCCTTTGAGGCTTTTGAGGTGAGAGACGAAAGGCTCGAACCGTTGTCCCATTACAGCTATTATAAACAAATCCGCAAGGATTCGATGCATCGTCTTAGGCTAACGCTCAAGAAGCACCAAAAGAAATCCTTTACTCAGTCGATGCACCACTTATTTTATAAAAAACTCACGAAAGAGCGCTGGAATATGGTATTATAGTGGAATAAGGAGGAATGCACTGTGCGAATTATTTCAGGAGAATTTGGCGGAAGACGCTTAAAGGCAGTACCGGGCCAAAATACTCGTCCGACGACTGACAAGATAAAAGAATCGCTCTTCAATATTCTTGGCGGTTATTTTGACGGAGGAGTCATGCTCGACATGTACAGCGGAAGCGGAGCCGTTGCCATCGAGGCTGTCTCTCGTGGGATGGACCGTGCGTTTCTATTCGAGAACAATCGCCTCGCACAAAAGACGATTGAGCAAAATATTGAGATTACAAAATCACCCGAACAATTTCATTTAAAACGACAAAATGTGAAACAAGGACTTAAAACCATTGCGAGCGACCCAGCGTTTGAACCGTTCGAGTTGGTGTTTATGGATCCGCCATATCGCTTGCAAGAAATTGTAAAGGACATTGAGCAGTTACAAGAATTGAACCTTCTTTCTCCAGACTGCGTGATTGTCTGCGAGGTGGATAAGGAAGTGCAACTTCCAAAGAGAATTTTAGAATTTGAGCAATATAAGCGCGTGGAGTACGGCATCACAGCCCTAGTGTTTTTCGACCGTTCATCCAGCGAAGAGGAGGCTTAATATGAGAAAAGCGGTAGTAGCAGGAAGCTTCGATCCGATTACGAATGGGCATTTAGATATTATCGAGCGAAGCAGTGAGCTTTTCGATGAAGTGATTGTGGTTTTATCGCATAATGTTCAGAAAAATTATTTATTTTCTTTAGATGAGCGAAAATCACTCGTTGAGAAGGTGATTGCGCATGTGCCAAATGCTAGAGTGGTGGCAGTGAGCGGAGGGTTAACCGTAGAGGCGGCGGCCCAGTTAGGAGCGAGCGTTCTTGTGCGCGGCGTTCGAAACGCAACCGACTTTGAATATGAAGCAACTCTTGCATCCCATAACCGTGTTCAAAATGGCGATGTCGAAACAGTACTATTACTCAGCAAGGAAGAGTACCGATTTGTAAGTTCTTCAATGATGAAAGAATTGGCTCGCTTTGGTGGAGATGTAACGCCATTTGTTCCAAATGTAGTAGCCGATGCCTTACAAGAGAAATATAAAGATGCGCCTGAACGCACAATAAAAATGGATGAGGAGATAACAGATGTCAAAGGTTAAGAAGATTATTATTGCAGCCTTAATTTTCGTTGTATTAGCGATTGTCGCGATGATTCCAATCCCGTATGTGATTGAATCGCCAGGGACTGCAGAAGAGGTATCCCAATTTTTAACAATTAGTGGAGCAAAAGATGAGGACCCAGGTTCTCTCCGGGTGCTGACGGTGTATGTCGAGCAGGCGACTGTTTTAACGTACTTTAAGAAGTTCTTGAAGCACCACGAAATGGTTCCGTCTGAAGAAGTTTTTGGAGATTATACGCCAGAAGAATTCAATGCCTTACAAGAATTTAGTATGCGCAATGCACGTTCAAAAGCAGTTCGAGTTGCTTTTGAAGCGGCAGGGAAAACGGTCGAGCGACAAGTCAATGGGATTTTCGTCACACGTGTGGATAAAAACTCTAATTTCAGAGATAAGTTACAAGTCGGGGATATTATCGAAACGATTGATGGTAAGAGCCCAGGGAATACAGATGAGAGCTTTGAAGCGTTAAGATACTATTTAGCAGGCCTTGAACCAGGACATACGCTAGTTCTTCAGGTGAAACGTGACAATGCAACAAAAACCATCAGCGCGCAGTTGAAAATGAATAGTCGTACGGGTGGTATCCGTCTAGGGTTTGCTGGGGAAGTGGATGAAGATGTCACTTCTGACCCATCCGTTGAATTTGATCCTCATGGTGTGAGCGGCCCTTCAGGTGGATTGATGTTCACGCTTGAAATCTATAACCAAATTACGAATAGTCATTTGAAAAACGGACATAACATTGCCGGAACCGGTACGATTGAATTAGATGGAACGGTTGGACGTATCGGTGGGATTGATAAGAAATTGGTGGCTGCAATTGAAGCAGGAGCAACGATTTTCTTAGCGCCAGATGATGAAATCACAGACGAAATGCGTGCACGTTATCCAGATTTGAAATCAAACTATGAAGAAGTCAAAGAAGCGGCTGCGAAGTTAGGGACAGATATTAAAATTTATCCTGTGAAGACTTTAGAAGACGCCATTGAAATTCTACAAAATCTATAACCAATGAGTCATTTTTCTCATATCTTTAATTGGAGAAATCTTTTTAAGGAGTGAGAGAAATGGCTTTTTTTGATGAGTGGAAAGAAAAATGGGAGTCGTGGAGTTTGACGGTCAAAGGTGCTGTCATTGGTGGCGTGCTTCTTTTATTAGTGGGAGTCGGAGGATTATTTTCTAAAAAAGAAGAGGCTGTGGAAGAACTGGCAGTGGTAGAAACGACAGTGCTGGCGGAAAAGACAGAAGTCAGTACGACGCAGGAAGCGGTCATTTTCGTGGATATTAAAGGAGCGGTGAAAAATCCGGGAGTCTATCAAATGAAGTCTGGAGACCGTGTAAAAGACGCGCTCGATGCCGCAGGAGGATTGACGGACGAGGCGGATAGCCAGAAAGTAAACTTAGCGCAAAGAGTCGAAGATCAAATGGTGATTGTTGTGCCGAAAGTTGGAGAAGAAGTTACGGAAATTCCAGCAGGAGTAACGAGTAAAGAGGCAGCAAAAGACGGGAAAGTGAATATTAATACAGCAACGGTGGAAGAGCTGAAGACATTGAAGGGAGTCGGCGAGAAAAAAGCCGAAGCGATTATCGAGTATCGCAAGAAGAACGGTTCGTTCAAAACGAAGGAAGACTTGATGAAAGTCCGCGGTATTGGTAAGAAGCTCTTCGAATCCTTTCAAGAAAGGATTGTGACGCAATGAGTTACTGGATAGTAATGCTTCTCGTAGCGTCTGGGATTGTTGTATTCGAAGGGACAGTCGCTTGGTGGATTGTCCCTTTATTCATATTGGTTGTGGCGTGGAAGCGAGGGCAAGAGAATTGGAAAAGAGTGGTTGGGGCCGTGTTATGTGTAGCGGTAGGTGTGCGGTTGTTTTTGTATGTACGAGAAGTGACGAATCCGCCATTTACATCCGATGATGCGATTTCTGGGCAACTCGTGCTAAATCCAAATCAATTGAAAGTGAATGGGGATTTAGTAACGGGAACGGCCACATTGGAAGAAGGACGAAAGCACGAGAAAGTGTTCTTCTATTACGTGCTCGAGTCGGAATCCGAGCAACAAGCCTTCTTGCAGTTAAGTGAAGTGGTGCGAATTTCCGTTGAAGGGACCATTGAAGAAATCGAGCACGCGCGTAATAAAGGGAATTTTGATGCGAAGAATTATTATCTTAGTCTTGGCGTGCTGCACGCTTTGAAGGTGGAGCGATTGAATGGTGGCAGGAAGAGTGTTCCAGGGTTTTGGAGCTATGTGGAGCATCTTCGGTTTCAGTTGTTGCAAGTGGTACGTAATCAAAAAGACAGCCGCATGAAACAATATACAGGAGCCTTACTCTTAGCGGACCGAACGGGATTTAGCGAAGAAGAGTGGGAGCAATACAAGCAACTGGGGCTCTTACATCTCTTAGCGATTTCGGGATTACATATCTCCTTAATGGTCGCTTGTATCGAACGGCTCTCTTGGCGAAGCGGCATTACTAGAGAGAAAACGCGTGGATTACTGGTGCTGTTTGTAGTGCTCTACGGATTTGTGATTGGCTGGAATATAAGCGGCACCCGTGCAATTGGAATGGTGGTGTTTTCTGCCTTATCCAAACCGTTCATTAAAAAACGTGGGAGCACACAGATGGACTGCCTTTTGTGGATGGCGATAGCATCTATTCTCATTTGGCCAGGTTTTCTTCTAAATGTAGCCTTTCAACTCAGTTATGGACTAACGGCCATTATTATTTTTCTCTCGAAATGGCAACGCGCCGTCTTACCGCGCATTCGTGCCAATGTGTGGGTGCCGATTGGGATGAGTCTTATCGCATTACCGCTTCTGTGTCAGTATTTCTTTTATTGGAACGCACTGAGTATTCTTTTGACTGCGCTCTTTTCGCTGCTGTTTGAGATGCTGCTATTTCCATTACTTACAGCCTATTTATTCGCGGTACTATTTGGTTTTGTTCCGCTAATAGGGCTTCTCACAAGCGTTGGAGAAGTAGTTCTCTCTGTGGTCTCAAAAGTTCTTACGTTTTGCCAGCAGTTGTCCTTTACAAAATTCACCTTGGGGATTTGGGACAAGTGGGAAGTAGTTCTCTTTCTAACGATTCTTATTGTTATAGGAATTTTATTCGAGCGACGAAAGATGACGATGAAAAAAGGCGTCCTTGGGGGACTAGCCATTTTAGCGCTATTGATGGAAGTACCGTATCACTGGGGGACGGAACTCGTGATGGTGGACGTTGGACAAGGGGACTCCATCCTTCTTTTAGCGCCAGGATGGAGTCAGGCAACGCTCATTGATACGGGAGGACTCTCTGATTTTAAACAGAAAGAGGCATGGCGACATCGAAAGAAAAAAGACCAAGGAATGACGACGGTTGTGCCTGCGCTTCAAGCAGAGGGCCTAGCAGAGCTCTCGCAAGTCATGTTGTCTCATGGGGACGAGGACCATGTCGGAAACTTAAAAACCATCGCCAAGCATCTCACTATCAGGCAACTCATTATCGGGAAAGGCATGGAGAAAATTCCGCTGATGCAGGAAATGAAAAAGAGGTATCCAAAGATTCAGTGGCGGTTAGTACTTGCAGGAGACGAATGGAAATGGAATGAGACAACTTGGAAGGTACTATGGCCAAAAGGGTTATCTCAAGCGGAAAACGAAGACTCGATACTGGCGCTTGTCACGGTGATGAAGCAGACCATTCTTCTGACGGGAGATGCTTCCGAAAAGGTGGAAGAGGCGGTCGTTCAGGCAAATCCAAACTTACAGTTCTCGATCCTTAAAGCGGGGCATCACGGGAGCAGGACATCGAGTGGAGAGGCGCTTCTTACACTCGTTCAGCCAAGGCTCGCGTTCATATCGTGTGGGAAGCACAATCACTATGGGCATCCCAATCCAGAGACTTTGGCGCGCTTGAGGGATACTGGCGCTATTATTTTCCGGACAGACCAAGACGGGCAAATTCGGCTTCGATTGACCGGGGAAAAATTAGAAGTTACAACGACGCTGACGAAACGGAAAAAAGAATTGAAACAATAGACAAAGGCTCGTTTTCAAGATAAACTAAAACAACAGGAGGCGAAAAAATGGAATTTGAGAAACAGCTCAATCGAATTAAAAAAGGGCAAGTCAGTCTGGTTTATCTCGTTCAAGGGAAAGAACCATACTTACAAGAGCTTGCGCGTAAAGTATTTTTGGACACCATTGTCGCTCCTGAAGATCAAGACTTGAACGTGGGACGATTCAATATGGATGAAGTGTCCGTTCAAACCGCGGTTCAAGATGCGGAATCTGTGCCATTTTTTGGAGACCGCAGATTGGTCATGATTGATAATCCAACGTTTTTAACAGGGGAGAAGGAAAAGAAATCCATCGACCATCAGTTAGACCGCCTTCAAGCGTATTTAGAAAATCCGATGGACAGTTCGGTGATGGTTTTCTTTGCGCCGTATGAAAAGTTGGATCAACGTAAGAAAATCGTGAAACAGTTGAAGAAGGTTGCCGTTCTTCTCGATGCGAGCGAACTCTCAGAACGCGATGTGAGACAATACATCAAGGACTATTTACGTTCGCAACAATATGGCATTCAAGAAGAGGCGTTAAACACCTTACTCCTCAAGACACAATACTCGCTGACCACTTGTATGAAAGAACTGGATAAATTAATGGTTGCCGAAATTGGAACGTATTCCATTCGACTTGAAACGGTCGAGGCGTTAGTGGCTAAAACCTTGGAGCAAAGCATCTTTGATTTTGGAGAAGCTATCCTGAACAAAGACAGCAAACGTGCTCTTCAAATTTATCATGACATGTTATTGCAAAAAGAAGACCCAATAAAAATGAACGCGATTCTATTAGGCCAATTCCGCCTATTACTTCAAGTGTCGTATTTGCAAAAAGCCGGCTACCAAGAACCCGAAATCCAAAAGACACTCGGAGTGCACCCGTATCGCGTCAAACTCGCGCTGAACAAATGCCGTCGCTACGGAATACTATTGCTCGAAGCAGCCTTCCAGCAATTAGTCGAAACCGAGTACGCATTGAAAACCAGCGTCGGCATCAAAGAAATGCAATTGGAATGGTTCATCCTCCAATTTTGTGGCCAAAGAACGTTATAGTTAGTCTGTTTGAAACGTCGATATCTTATTAAAGATTTCGGCGTTGAGTAGTATTTAAATAATCATCTAATTTTAATTAAAATTTGAGTTGAATTATTATTATGTGGTACAATGTATATACAATTAAGGAGGGGTTAAAATGAGTACAATTTCATTACGTTTAAATAAAGAAGAAGAGCGCCTTTTTAAAAATTATGCAGACTTTACCGGAGAAGGATTAACGACCCTATTAAAGAAAGCATTAACTGAAAAAATTGAAGAAGAATATGATTTGCAAGCTGTAAAAGAGTACGAAACTGCTAAAGCAAATGGAGAAGTTATATTAGTTGACCATGAGGAATTCTGGGGAGACTTATAATGAGGTACACACTTTTTTATGATGAACGTCTCAAAAAGAAAATTAAAAAATTAGATAATGGAACAAAAGTAATCTTAAAAAAATGGATTGAGAAAAATTTGATAGACTGTGATGATCCAAGAAGTAAGGGGAAACCTCTGAGGGGCACTTTATCAAAATATTGGAGATATAGAATTGGGAATTATAGATTGATTGTAGAAATCGAAGATGACCAATTAAAAATTATAGCCCTTGAATTTGCGCATAGAAGCAGTGTTTACAAATTTATTAAATAGGAGAAACTCATGGAATTATTAATTGTTATCATCGCTGTCGTTGTAGTAGCGGTAATCGCTCTGATGTTCCGCATAAAACCAAGTGCAGGCGGAGCGGTGAAGCAAACACCATCAACACAAGAGAGTACACCAGTAGAAGAAGCGTACATCCCAGAAGAATTAGAAGAATGCTTACGCGAATTGAAACGCAATGGTCAACCGATTCAAGCCATTCAAAAATTACGTAACGTAACAGGAATGAGCTTGTCAGAAGCCAAACAATTTGTCGACGACATCATCATCTAACAATAACAGAGTGCCCGAGCAGGAGACTAAACACCTCCCGTGGGCACTCTCTTTTTTTCCCCCAGCACCGTCTCCTTAGTTGGTTCCCTTTTCCAGCACCATTACCTCCCCCGGCCACCCTTTCTTTTTCCCCTCCGCCTTCGAATTGATTAGGCTTCTTTTTTTATCTTTAATAATATACGCCTTACGGATAGCACGTTAGAGTAGAACACAACCGAAGAACTCCCTGGATTTCATCGTCATCATAATCGTGTTCCAGCAAGCAATGTGAATTACTGAGGGTTAGGGATTTATCTCTTACCCTCAGTTTGAAGCTTGCTAGACTTGAGACTTCGGCTCAAGTCGGTGCAATGATTATGATAACGATGAAAAAATCCAGAGGAGTTCGAAGGATGTGTTCTAATCTTTTCAATCATTACCCGTAAGGCGTTCTTATTTTTTGAGCATAAAAAAAGAGCCCGAGATCAATTCTCAGGCTAATTATTATTTGCTTAATTTTGCAGCAAGACGTGATTTATCACGAGAAGCTTTGTTTTTGTGGATTAATCCTTTAGAAGCAGCTCCGTCGATTGCTTTGTGAGCAGCACGTAATAATTCTTCAGCATTTTCAGCACCTTCAGCTACTGCAGCTTCAAATTTTTTGATAGCTGTACGCATAGCAGAAGTTTGTGAGTTGTTTGCTAGTGTTGACTTTTTGTTAGTACGAACACGTTTGATTTGTGATGCGATATTTGGCAATGGGTTCACCCCTCTTTCATTTAACATGTATAATTACTGATCAGTTGTTTCCAACACGAACTATTATACAAAAGTCCTACTTGAATTGCAAGCAAGGTATTGTGAAAGAACAAGACGGACAAACGGTAAAACGGACTTAATGATGGTATACTAGAAAAGAAAGAGGTGAAGTCATGGATCAATTTAAATTAGTGGCTCCTTACGCACCAAATGGAGACCAACCTCAAGCCATCAAGGAACTCGTCGATGGCATTAATAATGGGGTCAAAGAACAGACCTTACTTGGGGCAACGGGAACAGGGAAGACGTTCACGATTGCCAATGTGATTCAAGAAGTAAACAAACCAACGCTAGTATTAGCGCATAATAAAACATTAGCCGGCCAATTGTACGGAGAATTGAAAGAATTCTTCCCGGACAATGCGGTCGAATATTTTGTGTCGTACTATGACTACTATCAACCGGAGGCGTATGTTCCTTCTAGCGATACGTATATCGAGAAGGAATCCAGCGTCAACGATGAGATTGATAAATTACGTCACTCGGCAACAAGCGCCCTTCTAGAACGTCGCGATGTGATTGTGGTGGCGTCTGTGTCTTCGATTTATGGGTTAGTAAACCCAGAAGATTACCGCGACCATGTATTGTCGCTTCGTGAAGGCATGGAAATCGAACGCGATGACTTATTACGCCGATTGGTAGAAATGCAATTCGAGCGTAACGACTATGATTTCCGCCGTGGAACTTTCCGTGTTCGTGGGGATGTCGTTGAAATCTTCCTTCCGGGAAATGATGCAACAGCTTTTCGGATTGAGTTCTTTGGAGACGAAATCGAAGCGATTAAGGAAGTTGATGTGTTGACGGGTGAAATTAAAGCAACCGTGGAACACGTACCTATTTTCCCAGCAACGCACTTTGTGGCGAATGAGGACCAAATTTCACGGGCCGTGGCGACGATTAAAGAAGAGCTTGCGGAACGATTGAAAGAATTACGAGACGACCATCAATTACTCGAAGCGCAACGCTTGGAGCAACGGACCAACTATGATATCGAAATGCTCCTAGAGATGGGCTACTGTAACGGGATTGAGAACTACTCTCGTCATATGGATGGCCGTCGTCCAGGGCAACCACCGTATACTTTATTAGACTTCTTCCCGAAAGATTCGCTCTTCGTGGTCGATGAGTCGCATATTACGATGTCGCAAATTCGTGGAATGTATAACGGGGACCGTGCTCGTAAGGAGCAGTTGATTAAATACGGCTTCCGTTTACCAAGTGCTCTAGATAACCGTCCATTGCGCTTTGAAGAATTCGAGGAACGCGTGCCGCAAATCATTTACATTTCGGCGACTCCTGGGCCTTATGAATTATCTCATACGCCAAAAGTTACCGAGCAAATCATTCGTCCAACAGGCTTACTCGATCCGCCAGTGGAAGTTCGTCCAATTAAAGGACAGATTGATGATTTAATTAGTGAAATTAACTTACGTGTCGAACGCAATGAGCGTGTCTTTATTACGACGTTAACCAAGAAGATGTCCGAGGACTTGACCGACTACTTAGAAGAAGTGGGCATTAAGGTGAAGTACTTGCATAGTGACATTAAGACATTGGAACGTACGGAGATTATCCGTAACTTACGACTCGGGGAATTCGACGTGTTGGTCGGAATCAACTTGCTTCGTGAAGGGTTAGACGTGCCGGAAGTGTCCCTTGTGGCGATTCTGGATGCGGATAAGGAAGGATTCCTTCGTAGTGAACGTTCTCTTGTTCAAACGATTGGACGTGCAGCGCGTAATGCGAACGGTCGTGTGATTATGTATGCCGATAAGATTACGGATTCGATGCAAAAAGCGATTGATGAAACGAATCGTCGTCGTGCCATCCAAGAAGCGTACAATAAAGAACATGGTATCGTTCCGAAGACCATCGTGAAGAATATCCGTGATTTAATTGCGATTACGCACGAAGTCGAAAAAGAAGACGGTCCAACAACTGCCAAAGACTTCAAGAAGATGACGCAAGAACAACGACGAGAAGCCATCGAATTGCTCGAGTTGGATATGCGTGCGGCAGCCAAAGAACTCGATTTCGAGAAAGCAGCCGATTTACGCGACGTGATTCTCGAATTGCGTGCGGAGTATCGTTTATAAGAGGACATATTCATGAAATGGACATTAACAAAGGACTTACCAGAACTGGAAGGAAAAATCTTTCCAAGCCAAATGGAGGGATTTTACTTTCAGGTGGTTCGTGCCAGCAAGAAACAAGGCTTAGAAATGATAGCGCTCGATGATGTGAACGAGCGCTATCACTTATTTGATATTCCAACAACGAGTAGCAGTATCGCTCAAGCCTTGCGCGAAGAGGCAGAGGAGCTAGCGTTCCAATGGATGCATCCTGAGCAATCGGATATTGAAGAAGCGCGCCAGAAGTGGACGAAGTGGATTACTGAAACGATTGTCCCGTATCATGGCAATCCGTTTGAGAAGTCGGAGGCAATCGGGTTCACGGTTGAAGAAAGTGGCAAATGGTACGCGCTCATGATGGAAGTACCGCTTCAAAAACTAGGAGTAGCTTCCCAAGCGAATGCCCTCGTTTTGAACGTGAAGATTCATCCGGAAGATAAGGAACGACTCATAGCGACGGATGGGATTTTCGAAGCCTATCATATGAATAAGAAGCATTGGATTTCAATTGCGCTAAATGTATGCACAGATGACGCACTCATAAAAGAGTGTATCTATACTAGCTACAAATGTGTCGCAAAGAAAGACAATTCTTTACTTTCAACAAGAGATTCGCTATAATTTTCAACATAGCGTTTTAGCAAAAAGGAGATTTTTTTATGGTAAATATTGCAATTGTAGGAGCGACAGGTGTCGTTGGAACAAAAATGATTGAACGGTTAGAAGAAAGTAACTTACAAGTAGACCACTTATATCTACTGGCTTCAGCGCGTTCAGCAGGGAAAGTACTACAGTTTAGAGGAAAAGATTATGTAGTCGAAGAATTAACGGAAGACTCCTTCAAGCGTGATATTGACTACGCCATCTTCTCAGCAGGGGGCGGCACTTCATTGAAATTTGCGCCAATCGCAGAACGTGACGGCGTGATTGTCATCGACAACTCAAGCGCATGGAGAATGGATCCAGAGATTGATTTAGTCGTGCCAGAATGTAACGCACCAACATTAGAGCGTAAGATTATCGCAAATCCAAACTGCTCAACGATTCAATCAGTTGTGCCATTACGTCCATTGCATGATGCATTTGGATTGAAACGTGTGGCGTATACAACTTACCAAGCTGTTTCAGGTTCTGGACAAGCAGGGATTAATGATTTAAGAAACGGGGAAAAAGGGGAAGCACCAACGAACTACCCACACCCAATTTACAATAATGTATTGCCACATATCGATGTATTTTTAGAAAATGGCTATACAAAAGAAGAAATGAAAATGATTTTAGAAACACGCAAGATTCTTGGATTGTCTGATGATGTAGCGATTACGGCTACTTGTGTACGTGTGCCTGTTTATAACTCGCACTCTGTAGAAATCAATGTGACTTTCGAAAAAGATACAACTCCTGAAGAAATTCGTGCGATTTTAGAAAAAGCACCAGGCGTGATCGTATTAGATAAGCCTGAGGAAAATGTATATCCAACACCATTACAAGCAACTGGGCATGATGAAGTGTATGTGGGACGTATTCGTCGCGACATCTCTCAACCAAACAGCTTCCACATTTGGTGTGTGGGCGACAATATTCGTAAGGGTGCAGCAAGCAATGCTATCCAAATCGCAGAGTACATTGAAGAGCACGGATTACGTAAGTAATTTTATAAAGTTGAAAGGGCTGGATATTTTATCCAGTCTTTTTTTGATGTTCTAATAAAAAACGCGATGTATCATTAATGATACATCTTGAAAAAGTAAAAGCAGGAAGCAGGGTTTCCGCTTTCGAAGAAGATAAAATGTGATACAATTAAACTATTATAGAAGTAAAAGGGAGTACGCGTGTGAACAACTTAAAACCTTTTTTAAAGCCGTATCTGAAAGAAATGATATTGGCACCTTTATTTAAATTATTCGAAGCAATTCTGGAATTGTTAGTTCCGCTCGTTATGGCGGTTATTATCGATAAAGGAATTGGAAACGGGGATACTGCATTGATTCTCCAACAAGGAGCGATTCTTATTGGGCTTGGAATTGTTGGTGTAGTCGTGTCGATTACCGCTCAATATTTTGCGGCAAAGGCGGCAACTGGATTTACCGCC
>ERZ773207.185-NODE-185-length-23238-cov-13.945132_pt1 | contig 23238 bp, 15 predicted proteins | sample MGYA00580997_ERZ773207 | MGnify/ENA primary metagenome ERZ773207 (study PRJEB29015, sample SAMEA2738170) | human oral metagenome | biome: human oral; feature: human-associated habitat; material: saliva | place: China | collected 2239 ... | reverse complement strand
ATTGAATACTCCTTAATAAAAATAATTTCTTGCGACACGAGTCTGCCTCGTCGATCATACGAGGCAAGACGAGTTAGTACTGCGTCTAGCTCAGGCACTCTAGTGCTGAGCGTGGGGCAGCCCGACTGTAAGGAGGTCTCTGCCACTGACGCAGTGAAATGTTAATTTCTTAGACATTGTTTACTCCTTTAGTTTTTATATTTCTTTTTCAATTAATTTCTGCTGAACAAACCAATTTAACAAGGGAAGAGTTTTATCTGTATTTGCCCATAAATGATAAGAATCGAAGACCGCTTGTACACTACCTAGATTTTCTACCAACTTATCTATTGTCAAAAAACTACGCCAGTATTCGTAAAAAATACTTGCATAATTCTTATCATAAGTCGAAGAACCAAAATCATTCAATGAATGCCAACCATACTTCTTCTGAAAAAGTTCTACGAGAGATTGATTACAAATTTTTTCCGCTTGAAATTCCTCTTCTGTCAAGAAATACTTGCGACTAATATATTCAACCATCCCCTCTTCGAACCAGATATAAGAGTCGTAACCATCAAAATCATCTAAAAAATGCTCCGACCAATGAGCTAACTCATGTCCTACAATCTGTAAGAGGAAATTTTCAGATAAAGAATGATAGTGACTTTCTATTGCTTGAGTTTGCTGAGAACACTCGTAGTCCATCAACTGATACAAATACAACTCTTTCCAAACAGCTAAATCAGGCGTCATAACCATTCGTCTATTATTTGTATAGGCTGGAACAGCACTTTCCCTAATAATCTGTGTGGCAGCATTAAAACTTGACCAAATAACGGCTTGCGGTAAATCACAGACTGCAAGTTCATTCTTTAAAAAAGATTGATAATCTTTCAACTTTTCAGTATTTCTTACTACAAAATCACGAAATGCAGCTAGTTGACTATCGTCTTTTACAAGATAAAGGTTTTCCACGTCTCTCCTTTCTTTCACATAATAGACTGAATAAGCGAAAGAACCGCGTCCGACAATCCTAGGTTGATTTAACCTAGGGGCGTCAGAAACGCGGTTCCACCCTAATTTATTACTTCATTGTTTTTGAAAATACTACAGAAAGCGCCAGTTCTTTATTTTGCCCTACTTGGCTCCCACTATCCCAAGCTCGCTTGAAGAACGCCATAAGACTTTCTTTCCTGCTGACTATTATATCAGAATTGTAACATACTGTAAATCAAAAACTATAGAAAGATGCATTGTATTCTCTACTCACTTTTTGAAAAAGTTGCAAGTCCAATAACTGACAATAAGAGAGAAATTCCTGAAATACTTAGAATAATAGAAATCATGTTATTCTCACCAGTGGCTGGTAATTGTTTTCCTTCTTTGTTGACTGTAGCTAAAAGCGCTTGTTGACCACTTCCAGCTAGTGTTTTATTCTCATGCTTAGCTTCTATATTGGAATGATATCTTGCAATTGACGTAGCTTTCTCAATTTTATCATTGCTAATTGAAGGCTTGATAGTTGAGACTTGTCTATTGTGACTTACTAATTTAACAGGTTTCACTTGAGAAACTGGTTTAGTTGGAATAACTGGTTTAATCGTTACAACTGGTTTAGTTGGAATAACTGGATTAACCGATGCAACTGGTTTAGCTGGAATAACTGGTTTAATCGTTACAACTGGTTTAGCTGGAATAACTGGTTTAATCGTTACAACTGGTTTAGTTGGATTAGCTGGTTTAATCGCTACAACTGGTTTAGCTGGAATAACTGGATTAACTGGTGCAGCTGCTTGAGGTGGATCAACCGGATTAACTGGTGCAACTGGTTTAGTTGGATTAACCGGATTAACTGGTGCAACTGGTTTGGTTGGAATCTCTACTTTATTAGCCTTAAGTTTTACAGCCGTCTCTTTTAGAGCATTGATTACTTCATTAATTTCTTCTTGACTAGCTTCTGCATTTTCCAAAAGTAGCTTAGCTTTGTTGAAAATAAGATTATATGCATCTTTCTCCTCTTTGCTAGCTGTCAAAAATCTTGGATCTTTGTCTTGGAACTTCACTTCATCCACGATAACATTTTTTAGGCTCATGAAATCTGTTTCTTTCCCATTCAGCTGGTCTTGTGCTTTCAAGAAAGCGGTCAATAGACGGTCGATTTCATCTTGAGTTATCAAATCTTTTGTAATTAATAATGCCAAGAGTTTAAATTCACGATCATATTGACCTTTGCGTTCTTGATCAGAATTTATATATTTACCTTTTTTAACTGTCTCAGCATATGCTTTAATAGCATTCTTCAATGATGTGATATCAGATTCCTTACCATCCAATGTTTGCATAGCAGACTCTAAAGCCTTAACAATTTGGTCAATTTTATCTTGGTTAAGTTTACTTCCCAATGCTAGTTGCGCATCTTTGACACTTTGATCAAAAATTTCTTTTAACTTCTGTTTTGTATTATAATATCTCGGAGTTTTAACTACTTCCATTTGTTTATTTAAAGCTGCAATCAGAGCTAACTTAGAAACAACTGAAAGTGACAAAACATTATTTTTACCAAACAGAACTTTAAATGGTTGAAGATTATCAAGTAATTCATAACCGTTTGATAGATTTACAAGAACTTTATACTCACCAGTAACTACTTTCTTACCATAAGAATGTTTACCATATGTTTCAGCTGGCAAGACTTGACTCTGACCGTCTTCACCTACTAAAGTAATCGTTGTAGTTCCAGGAACAGCTTGATTAAATCCAACCGTTACTGGGGCATATTTCATTTTGTTAGCCAAGAAGGTAATAGTTTGAAAACTATTTTCTTTCGTTAAATCAAATTCCTTAGATAGAGCACTCACAAATTTCAACTCTGTACGGTCATAGCTAAAAATTTCCGCAACATAATGCCCAAATTTCAAGAAATTAATATCTTTTGACTTATCAACAGTTACATATTGTCCTTCGCTATTTTTAATGCGATAAACATAAGTTGTATCAATCTCATCGTTGGTTTTATTGTTTAGTATAGCAATTTTTACACGACCACTATTTTCTTCACCTACAAGATCTTTGAGAGATATAAAATCTACATTTCCCGCAAAGTCTTCTACATAATAGAAGATTTTCGATTTATCAACGTTCTTAGGAAGTGTATAACTACCATCTTCATTTTGTTTGATAATTTGATACTGTTCGATTTCTGAATCTGTCGCCTCTCTATTTTCAGAAGGACGAATATAAAAGACTTTTTCTAGAAGAATTCCACCATTTCCTACATCCTGAGGTTTGCGAGCTATAAATTGTTCTTGATCTTCTTGAGAACGAATATATCCCGAAGTAATCAGAGGTTTTTGTGTATCGATTTGAATTTTAAATATTGTGTATTGTTCCTCAGCTCCAGGGACATCTGGCTTATAACTAATAACATAGTCATAAATTCCATCAGAGACTCGATTTCCATTAGAATCCTGTCCTCCCCAAGCTGTTTTATCTACAATGTAACTTCTTGGATTTCTAGTATCACCATCAAAATAATTTTTTACAAGGTCTGTTGGACGACTTTGCCAAATAGGCTTACTGTGTGTTGTATCCGAAGAATCATAAACCGTCGCACGAAGATTTACCAAGTTTCTGTAGACAAGAGTTTTAAATTGAACAGAATCTTTATTACCATCCTCATTTGGCGAGATGGCAAGGCGGATGTTCCCCTTTTCATCTAATTGAAGATGGTATTTTCCTTCAGCATCTTGTTTCACTCCGAGTACAGTCACTCGATTTCCTTGACGCTCTGCTTTTAAAACATTTACATCATTTTCAGAACTTGTTAAATAAGTTGCATCGTCTGAAGGTGAAATTCCTGGATTATCTTTATCAATTTCAGAGTAAAATCCACTGTTTCCTTCCTTAATCAATTGATAAATTGGTTTTTCAATTGCAGGTAGATTTTGGAATTCTCCCTTAAATCCCATAAATGGTAAACCAATAACAGAACCATCATCTGCAGGATTGACAAATCTAACAAATCCTTCTAGAAAATATCCATTTGGCATTATTTTGCTAAGTTCTTCAGTAAACTTACTTGTATCTACACTAACTGTTACCGTCTTCGTACTATGAGCTTTCACAGTTACTTCAGGCCAAACTGTTTCAGTTAGTTTTCGTGGACGGAGAGTGAATTTCCCTTCTTCAACTTCGTCCGTATTTGTATTTACAATCATCTTCAATGTTTGGTCTTTATCCGAAATATTATGAATTGTAACTTCAAAGGTAAATTTATCACCAACATTGCCAAGAGTAACACTTGGATAGTTATTTGCACCTGTTACAAATAAATCTGTGCTTGTTGCCGCCATCGTGTCAACTACGCCCGCACCTTGCTGACGTGGAGAAGTATAGGCTCCAGTTTGTTTATTAAAATGTGGTTTTGCAGTAGACATAATTAAAGCTTTTACAATCTCTGAAATTTGACTAGCTGATAATTCAGGATGTTTTTTCGCTAAATATTCTTTGACTAATGCTGCGACACCAGCTACATGAGGGGCCGCCATACTTGTTCCACTGATACTTCCATAGCTATTGTCGTTAAATGATGAATAGATATTTCCACCAGGTGCAGTAACATCTGGTTTCAATTGTCCATCAGTTGTAACTCCCCAACTTGAAAAATCTGATAATTGGTCTGCAACGTCTGATTTACGATTATCCATCTTGTGATTAAAGACAATTTTATACTGACCAGACTTAAGAATTTCACCATAATGTTTTGAAATAAAGACAGATGGGATTTTCTTAGCATCACCTGTAACAGACATACTAACATTTGCACCTTCAACGTTGTTATAAATTAAAACTCCAGCTGCACCGTGTTTAAGAGCATTTTTAATCTTATCAGAAAAATGAATTTTACCACGTTGAATCAGTGCTAACTTGCCTCTTACATCAATATTAGCAAAATCTTCTTCACGACCAATACCCGCTGCTACATATTCGTATTCTTTCCCTTTTTCAAAATCTTTTTCTGTTTCAGGTCTATTAAAATCAAACTTACCATAATCAAGGGTAGCGTCATTTTCTAAACCTTTTACTTCAAAGACTTCAGTAGTTAGAATTTTATTATTAATCGAAGCAACAGAAATTGAATCTTCCACTGTAGAGGGATTTCCGACGAGACCATAGTCAGGATTTGCTGCCAATGGTTGTGAAAAACCTCTACCGAAAGTATTACTATTACCAGCAGCAATAACAACAGATACTCCTTTAGCACGTGCTCTTTTTACTGCATCAATGATATCTGAACCTGCATCTACCGTTGAACCCGCACCTGCACCCAAACTCATATTGATCACATCTGCACCTAATGCAACAGCATCATCAATAGCTTTTACATAGAGGGCAGAGGCTGTAGTTTTATTTCTGTCTGAAAAAACTCTCATAAACATAATTTGAGCTTCTGGCGCCACCCCATAAACCTTCTCAGAATTTGGGGCTTTATTAACAGGATTTCCAGCTACAATCCCAGTAACATGCATTCCATGAGACTCTTTTTCAGCCTCTTTTATATTATCAGTTCCATCAAAGTAATCATAAGCATATACTACTTTATCACTGTACCATTTCCCATAGTCAATACCAGCAGCCTTTTTAGCTTTTTCGATATCATCCTGATTTTTAAATTTCGCCTTTGACGGATCAGAAATACGCAAAACCTCATGATTCAAATCAAGACCTGAATCTATAACAGCGACTACAGTTCCTTGTCCTTTATGTCCTGCTTCCCAGGTTTTAGGGACAGTAATAATTTCATTACTGGAGATACTGTTTGGCTTTTCTTTCTGTCCAGCTTGAGATAACGACTGTGATTGGATGCTTTCCGAAGAAGAATTACTTTTCACTGCTGATTCTTCCTTCTTCTCTTCACTTTTTATAGCAGTCGTTTCTTTCTGTGTGGTTACATTCTTGTCTGACTTATTATCTCTATATTCTATAGAATCATCTTGTTTTAATGACTCTGTCACTTCTGTTTTTTCCTTCGAAGAAGAATTTAGAGCATTCTTGTCAGCCGTGACTGGCGGTGCGAGCTTATTTGAATCATCTAATTTATTAGTCGTTACAGCATGTGTAACTTGATTGGATGTTTCAAATTTTTCCTCATCGGCACTAACCTGTGCGAAAGTAAATCCGAATGCAAAGACCGTTAGCAGAAAAATCGTTGCTACTTGGTACTTTTTATGACAAAAATCTTTGCAATCTCCCATAAAATCACTCCTTTTTATTTAAATTAAAAGTATTATATACTAAATTATCAGAAAATTCTATCAAAAACTTATTTTGTAACAAAATTGTAATATTAACCAATCCTCTTACGAGATTTAAGCATAAAAAAATTTAGTCTCGAGTGATACAAGACTAAATTTCTTTATTGAAAAATTACTTGCTATTTAATTGATCATTCAACAAAAATCTTACTGATCACGATCATAGAATAGTTCATGTGATTTCAATCGTGAATTAAGCATTTCAGGAACTGTGACAAAGTAATATCCTTGATCTTTTAGATAATCTATAATCTTTGGTAAAGCATTCACTGTTTCAGCATGGATATCATGCATTAAGATAATCGAACCATTACGAACTTGACGTTGAATCTCCGTCAAAATAGCTGCTTCATTCTTACTCTTCCAATCCAAACTATCCACATTCCACATAATAAAACTCAAATCGAGACTATTGCGAATGTCGTCTGTAATAGCTCCATAAGGCGGTCGCATGAGTTTAGAACTAGAACCCAAGACTTTAGTTATCGCATCCTCAGTATCAGTAATTTGTTTTTTAGCTTCATCAAGCGAAAGTTTTGAAAGCACTGGATGGCTCCAACTATGGTTTCCAATGACATGGCCATCTGCTTTCATGCGTTTCAATATCTCTTCATTGCCAGAAACATTCTTACCTAAAACAAAGAAAGTTGCCTTGATACCATACTTAGAAAGTGTATCTAATGCTTGATTTGTCGTCGCAGGATTTGGTCCATCATCAAAAGTTAAAGCTACTACTTTTTGATTTTTCTTTTCATAATAAGCCTTATAAAGTTCGGCATCCTTATCTAATAAATAAGAGGATTGTACCACATCAAAGAAACTGGATACTGGCAAGGCAATCTCATCTATGTTTTCTACTGCCTGGCTTGGGTAAAGGATAATTTGACTATCCTTGTAATCAAAATTCCATGCAGACAAATCTTGATCAGAAAAGCTTTTAACAAGCTGATCAATCTTTCCTTGTTCTAATTTCTTATCCTTTAAGAAAGATGTGAGTTCTTTTAGCAATATCTCCTTTGCCTTACTAGAATCTGAAAATAATTGATCCAGGGTAAATAATTTACCATCCTCAGTCAAATATACTTTTCTAAAGGAAGTTTTCTCTGTCTCCTCTACCTTAGAATTAGACAAATCATAGATTTGCTTGCTTATACTGTGTGTGATAATTCCCTTTAAAACTGAATCTAGTTTCTCTGTATAATAAAAAACAAGGTTATCTTTATCTTCTAATTTATCTTTAATATCCTGATTAATCTTATCTTTTATTGAAGGAATAAGCTCATTTCCTTGGAGGGGATAATAAACAATAATCTCAGCCTGGCCCTTTTTAAAGTTTTCCTTCTGACTTCCTTCGTTGAAAAGTTGATCTTTTTCATTTTTAATGGTTTGGATAGTTTCGTCAAAGGTATATTTTTGGAAAATCTTATAGCCAATTGCACCGCCTAGAAGAATCATCGCCAATCCCAAAATTCCTACAAAAACGAGTAAAATACTTCTATTTTTAGCATGACTACCACGCTTTGTTCTATTTTTCTTCATATTTACATGATATCAAAACCAAGCATTAATTTCAATGATAAACAAGCAATCTCACAACTTTTGAGCAAATAAAAAAGCTTAGAATGAACTAAGCTTTTTAGAAACGAATCGTCTCACGTGTTTTCTCATAAGAAGATACAAAACGATTTGTAACACCAGGCTCTGCAACTTCCAAAGCTTGCGAAATCTTATCAAATGAAGCATGATAATCAAATTCTTTTTCAAAAATTTCTAATGATTCATTAAAGGCTTCTTGAATTCGTTCATCAAATGAGCGGTAACGGTTCGAATACTGTAACAATTGTTCTGTCAATGTTGCATATTGAACAATATTGTATGTTTCTTCTTCAAGTGCTTCCATGTCATTTGTTGCAATTTCAAGAATTCGATTTACTGATTCAACATCAACGAGTTCTTGCTCTAACTCTGACATTAATTCTTCTGTGTTATGACTCGCAGTGAAGAAGATTTTCAAGAAACTTTGTGGAATCCCTGGTAAATTTCTCTTTTCCATATAACGTTTGATCGTATGCAAGCGATTCACATAAACATTTGCTTTTTGACGAGCATTAATGTCATCTTTTTCAACCTGCGCAAGACGTTGGCTAACAGAAATCTGTTCATCTTCAATCTCTTTAAGTTGGCTTTGGAGAGCTTCTAATTGCTCCTCCAAAACAGAATATGCTTGAGTTGGTTCTGACTGATCTTCAATAACATCCAGAATTGCAGTCTCAAGAGCAGATAAATCAGCTTGAATACGACGAACATGACTCGCATCTGTTTCTGGCAAAAGATAAGTCTGGCTCAAACGTTCAAGATCCTGAACAAGGACTTTATTATTTTCCTTCACATGATTGAGATAGGTTGGAAGTGTTGAAAGAAGACTTTCAACAACTTTCTGAGCAGCAATTTCACGAGTAAAAATATCGTAAAGTAAATTAATTTCTTCTTGAATTTGAGTATTTTCATACTCTGCATTATCCAATTCCAATTGACGAATATTTTCTTGATTCTTTTTCAAGGATTCATACAAGAGTTGGAAACGTGACTCGATATCTGTTTCTATGAAATGGTAATTAGCATCTAATAATTTACGGTAACCTTCTTCCAAATCTACTAACTGATCAGGTAAAGTACTTGTCAGAGTTGTTACAAGACCTGGAACACGGTCAACAATATGTGTTAAAGCAAGAATATGATTTTCAGTAGCATCCAGAATAGCTGCTGCTTCAACTGGGTCTCCCGAAGAATTCAAGGTAACAAATTGAGAGAATTCAGATTGAATGTTTTCCAATTGCCTCTCAATTTCTGGAAGAGCTTGTCCATATTTCTCTGAATCTTCTTCTACAGTATTTTGAAGCGATTCAAACAAATCTAAAGCATGTAAAACACGTCCACTATTTTTAGACTCTTGTTTTTCAAGTTCAGATAAGGCATTACGAATTGATGTAATATCTTCTTCAATCAAATCAATTTGACTTTCAATTTGATCAATCTTATGTGTTGCTTTAAAGAAACGGAAAGAATTATTATAACTTTCTGCCTCGAAGATGTTATTTTCAATATCAGCGAACGAATTCAAAGATAAGTCTACCCATTTTTGATTCCATTCACGAAAGGCCACTTGGCTTTGACCAATCAAATGCATATTTTTTACTGCTTCGACCTCATCATTAACAGGAAGATTATAGAGCTGTTCTTTTCTTTCTTCAAGACCTGTTAATCTACTTACGTTTCGCTTGCGTAGAAAAATAGCTGCGACATAAGCCAGAATCAAAATGACTGCAATCGCAACCATTAGATAAATTAGTTGTCCATTAGACATATTAAACTCCTTTTATACTAGAAACAATCGTAATGATTATATCATATTTTTTAAACCATGGGAACCATTTCCCATTTTTTAGACGTCAAGTGTACTATAGACAGCATTTTCTTCGATAAACTCACGACGAGGCTCTACTCGATCCCCCATCAACATATCAAAGATTTTATCTGCTTCTGCAGCATCATCCACAGAAACTCTAGCCATCAAGCGATGTTCAGGATCCATGGTTGTTTCCCATAACTGATGGTCGTCCATTTCACCTAGACCCTTATAACGCTGAATAGTCGGTTTGGTACGACCTTCACTATAACGGGCTAAAGCTTCTTGGAGTTTGATTTCTTGATCTGCACCTGGCTGGATGTATTCTTTAATCTCGCTTCCAACCTTGACACCATAGATTGGTGGTTGGGCGATATAAACATAACCAGCTTCTAGGATTGGTTTCATATAACGATAAATCAAGGTTAAAAGAAGGGTACGAATGTGGGCTCCATCGACATCGGCATCGGTCATCAAAACGAGTTTTTGGTAACGGGCTTTTGAAACATCAAATTCTGCACCAAATCCTGTTCCCATCGCTGTGAAAAGACTGCGAATTTCTTCGTTAGCTAGAATCTTATCCATACTTGCCTTTTCAACGTTCAAAATCTTACCGCGAATCGGAAGGATTGCCTGAAATTCACGGTTACGACCAGATTTGGCTGACCCACCAGCTGAGTCTCCTTCAACGATGAAGAGTTCTGTCTCTGCAGGATTATTAGAAGAACAGTCCGCCAGTTTTCCTGGAAGGTTAGAAATTTCCAAACCAGATTTTTTACGGGTAACTTCACGCGCACGCTTGGCAGCCACACGAGCCTTCGCAGCCAAAATACCTTTTTCCACGATACGTTTAGCAATCTGTGGATTTTCCATGAGGAAATCAGAAAAGGCATCACTGAAGAGACGATTGGTAATCTTGACCACTTCGCTATTCCCCAGTTTTGTCTTGGTCTGTCCTTCAAACTGTGGATTTGGGTGTTTAACTGAGATAACTGCAGTTAATCCTTCGCGGACATCTTCCCCTGTTAAGTTGTCTTCATTGTCTTTCAGTAACTTACTCTTACGAGCATAATCATTGATAACACGTGTCAAGGCTGTACGGAAACCTTGTTCATGCGTTCCACCTTCATGGGTATGAATATTATTGGCGAAACTCATGACATTTTCATGGTAACCCGTTGTGTACTGCATGGCTACTTCAACTGTGATATCATCCATCTCACCGTCAGTATAGATTGGTGTATCAAAGATAACATCCTTGTTTTCGTTGATGTATTTAACGTAACTAGCAATCCCACCCTCATAATGGTAATGCTTGGTTTGTTCCAAACCTTCACGCTTATCTGTGATGGAAATTTGTAAACCACGATTTAGAAAGGCCAATTCTTGAATACGTTTATTTAATTTATCAAAGTCAAAAGTGGTTGTTTCAGTAAAGATTTCTGGATCTGGTGTGAAGTGGACTGTTGTTCCAGTTTTATCTGTATCTCCAATAACCTCTAAATCTGCAACAACATGACCTCTATGGTACTCTTGGTAATGAATCTTACCGTTTTTGTGAACCTGAACATCAAGTTGAGTTGAAAGAGCATTAACAACTGATGAACCAACTCCATGAAGCCCCCCTGAAACCTTGTAGCCACCACCGCCAAATTTTCCTCCTGCATGAAGGACAGTAAAGACGGTTTCAACAGCTGGACGGCCTGTTTTTTCTTGAATATCAACTGGGATACCACGACCATCATCTACAACTGTAATCGAATCATCTGGTTCAATAAAGACTTGGATATGGCTAGCAAAACCGGCCAAGGCTTCATCAATTGAGTTATCTACGATTTCCCAAACTAGATGATGAAGACCTTCTTTTGAGGTTGAACCAATGTACATCCCTGGACGCATCCGTACGGCCTCTAGACCCTCTAAAACTTGAATTTGACTGGCATCATAGTCCTGTGCCTCTATATTTTTGATTTTTTCTGTCATCTTATTCCTTTTTCTTACATGTCTAATTCTTGTCTCAACTTTTCAATACTTTCAAATAAATGAGTATCTAAACCAGCTGCCTGTCCTGCTTCTACGTCGATTGGTCGATCTCCGATGACAAGACCAGAATTAATGTTATATTTATCCTTCAAATAAAGCATGGACTCAGGATTAGGTTTTCTCTCAAATCCTGAACTAGATGTCACTACTTCTGTAAAGTAACTAGCGATATTTGTTTTCTCCAAAATTTCCACCACTTGATCATCTCTATGGGAAATCAAAAAATGACGGCCACCTTGTCGTGAAATATCCTCCAACAAAACTGACACACCATCAAACAAGATAGGATGTTCTAGCTCTCTTGCCTCATTTTCCTTATATTTCTCTAAAAAACTCTCTAAATTGGGAGCAAATGTTACAATTGCAAAGTCAGTAGAAATTTTTAAAGCTTGATACACACTATCATGATCTTGGACAATTCCATACTCTGCTAATGTTTCTACAAAAGCAGCTGTAGACGTCTCATAATTATCCAGTAACGTTCCACCTAAATCCCATATGTAATCGTGATATTTCATAGCTTTCATTATACCATTTTTTTGCTAAAAAAGCGATGATTTCCCTGTCATTTCCACACAAAAAAGCAAGAAAATTCTCGCTTTACTGATTTTTTTCAAAAACATCTCGATAGAGCATTCCTTCTCTCAAACTTGCAGAATCACCACCGAGTTGATCCACTAACTCATAAGCAAAGGCAAGTGCTGTAGCTGGTCCACGACTAGTTATTAAGTGGCCATCTACATGAACGGTTTTCTTAATATATTTTCCATCACTTATCTGTTCTTGAACACCATCATAGCAAGTAAATTGCTTGTTCTTAAGAACTCCTGCTTGGTGAAGGGCAATCGGTGCAGCACAAATAGCTGCTATTTTCTTCCCTGCTTGTTCAAATGATTGAATTTCAGAAATCAGGGCATTATTATCACGTAAATGAACTGACCCTGGCATACCTCCAGGTAAAACAAGCAAATCATAATCTGATAAATCTCCATCAAAGACACGATCAGCTTTTACTTGAATGGCATGTGACCCTGTAACCTGTTCCTTAAAACCAACCATATCACAGTCAATATTTGCTCGACGTAAGACATCCACAACTGTTAGAGCTTCAATTTCTTCAAAACCATCTGCTAGTACAACTGCAACTTTAAACATAATAGACACCTCATTTTATTTGTTTTAGGATAATTTTTTTTCTTCTAGATGGTACTCTTCCACTTATTTCTTCTGCAATGGTTAACTGATAACTCATTGAAAGTAGTAAACCAACACCAATTAGATTACTAATAATTGCAGAGCCACCTTGTGAAATAAAGGGAAGTGGTATTCCTGTCAAAGGGAGTAAGCCTGTCACGGCACCAATATTTTCAAAAATGTGGAAAAGCAACATCATGATAAAACCTGTTGAAATATATGTATAAAACTGGTTATTTGATTTTAGAGTAATTTTCAACATACGATAAATCAAAAGTAGATACAAAACGATGACAAAAACCGATCCTATAAAACCAAAATCCTCTGCTATAACAGTAAAAATCATATCACTTTCTCTAACTGGGATTAGCAGATTAGAAGCATTAAAGCCCTGACCAAACAAACCACCACTACCAATAGCAATCTGACCTTGAGCCTGTTGATAAGTTGTAGTTTGAGCAAAGTCAAAAGGATTAAGCCACGCTAGGATACGATTTATTTGATAGGTCGGCATACCTATTTGATAGAGAAAGGCTCTTCCATCCTTATTTATAAAAATGGCAAGAAATCCTGCAATTCCTGTCACAGCTGTTACAAATACTGGAATAATTATTTTCCACGAAACACCAGATATCAGAACCATTCCTGAAAAAATCGCTACAAACACCAGTGCTGTCCCCAGGTCACTTTGTAAAGCTAGGAGAACTAAAACAGGAATAGTAAAAGCAATCATCCAAACAATCAATAAGAAATCCAAAGGAATGGTTCTCCTCCAATCCTTATGCTTTTGGGTGAATTGTACAATAAGACGTGACAATATGAGAATATAAGATATCTTCATAAATTCAGATGGTTGAAATAAAGTAATTCCATTAAATGAAACCCAGTTTTTAGCACCCGTTGATGCAACTAAGTTGGGGTTATAAAATACTAACGGGAGTACCATCAATCCCAATCCAAAAATATATAACAAAGGAGTTACTTTCCACAGAAATTCTGTGTTAAATAGCATGACTACAAAGCTAATTACAAGACCAAGAGCAATCCAGGCAACTTGTTGTCCTAAAATCGGCAAAATGTTATTTGGATAATCATGACTTACAGCTATATAAATAGCTACTACACCAATTACCAGTAGAAAAAAAACTGGCAAGAGTAAACTATAATCGACTCGGGAGTCGAGAGAACGTTTCATATACAATAACCTGATACTTTCATACTATAATTTTTGTTAAAATTCATTTAAAAAATCCTGAATAGCCTTCTTTATTTCAGATTTAGCAAGAGTCTTAATAGTTGCTTCTTTTGATAAAGAAGTCACTATTTGTTTCGCATAGCGTTTTCCAACCATTCTGTTATCTAAGATGAGCGTTAAAGCACGTTGGTGTTCTCGTCTCACACTTCTTCCTAGAGCCTGCTTCAAACGAATAATAGCCATAGGAAGCTGATAATCATAAAAAGGATTTTTTCCTTCTTGGCTAAGTTCCTGATTGATTTTTTTTGTTAAGGGGTCCTGAGGATTTTGAAAAGGCAATCTTGGAACAACTTGAATGACAAAAGGATGAGTAGAAAAATCAACTCCTTCCCAGAAACTAGTAGCACCGAGAAGAATTTTCTGTTCCCCTTTTTCAAAACGTTTCTTAAGTTGATGAACATCACCGTTTTTATATTGAGCTAGATGGTTGACAGGCAATTTATCAGAAACTGACAATAAGAGATCTTTAGCAGTAAATAGCACCAAAATCGGTTGCTGAAGGGTTTGTATCTCCAACAACAAACTAACAATCTCATTGGCATACTCTTCTAAAGAAGTTTCTGTCACCAACGGAAAGTCTTTAACAAGAACAACCTCTTGATCTTGTTTTTTACTGGCATCAATCTTTACAAATCTTGCTTCAGGGTAGCCTAATAAGGTAGACAAAGAGACTCTCTTGCTAATTTCTAGTGTCGCCGAGACCCCCAACATTTGACAAGATTCGGGTAGTAAAGACGATAAAAGAATACGACCTGATTTAGAAGAAGAAATTTGAACTTTTTTTTGACTACCTTCACTAAATTCTAACCAATAATCACGATCAGACGTAAAAAATCGAGTAAGCTCCTCAAAACTTTCTACTCTGATTTCAGAAAAATACAGTTGCAAATTCGAAAGTGAGTCTAACATATTTTTTCTAGACTTGCCTGATTGAAATTGTTCAATCAAGTAAATACACTCAAAACGAATACTTTCTAGCAAACGCTGTTGAACCTTGGTCTGCTCTTCCTGTAATGCTGAATCAATTATATCAACAATATACTGAAGATCATAGGTCTGTTGAAGCAGATTTTCTAAAGTCAGTAAAATCTTTTGCACTTCATCAATCAGTAGCAATCGATTGGCCACAAAATCAGGATCATCTTCTAGTCTAGTTACAAGATAGGCATGATTTGTTATGATCAACTGACATCTTTTCGCTTTCTCCTGACTTCTCTTCCAAAAATCTTCTGATGAAAATAAACTTTTAGATGATAGGTACCCATCATGACGTATTTCTTTTAGGAAATGTTGGTAACGATAAAGTTGCCCAATTTCATCAAAATCTCCAGTCTCTGTCTCTGTAAGCCAGACTAAAAGTTGCATTTTAAATCGGGAAAATAGTCTATTCTCATCTTTTCTTTGTAAGGATTGATAAAACGCGTCCAATTTCAGATAATTATGAGGTCCCTTTAAAGAATGACTATCAATATGAAATACTTCTTTAAGACGATTTCCTTCTTGTTCCATAATTTGATTCTGGAGAATCTTTGTAGGCACACTAAGAACAATTTGACGCTGATCAACTTTTGACAAAGCTGGTAATAGATAGCCGTATGTTTTGCCAATACCAGTTGGAGCTTGAATAAGAGATACCCTTTCATTCTCCAAGAGTTTATCAACCTCTTTTGCAAAGGTTTCTTGGGTTTCTCTCAGTTCCAAATCCAACAGAGAAATATTTTTAGAAAAATCTTGAGAGAGCTTTCTTGACTCCAAATATGCTGAAGGTCTCTTAAAATAAATACCTTGTACTTCAACTAAATCTGAGGAATCTATGAGAGATTGATTTTGAAAAATTTCCTCAATAACAAGGTAAGATTCATACAATAATGCATCAGAAAGGCTAAGCAAGCGTTCCAAAAGGACTTTGGGCAATTGCGATATCTTTTTCCGAAGTAAAAGAAGTAACTCTGCCGTAGCCTGAGCATCTGAGAGAGCAGTATGAGCGTGTTTTAAAGAAATCCCTAATTCTCGACACAAAAAAGATAAGCTGTATTTTTCTAATTTTGGGAAAAATACTTGAGCTAATTCAACAGTATCAACTCTTGGAGTTCTCAATTCATAGCCTTCGAAAAAGAGATGTTCAGCTAAAAGATTGGCATCAAACTGCACATTGTGAGCTACAAAAATTCCATTCTCAACCAAATTAAAAATGTCTCTAGCTACTTGCGAAAAATCAGGGGCTTGTGCTAAACGTTGATCTGTCAATCCAGTTAAATCTTTAATATGAGAATCCAATAGTTCATGCGGATTTACATCTGTCGTATACTGATCAACGATTTTCCCGTCCTCAATTACAACAATTCCCACTTGGATAATTTTAGCTTTACTGCCGGTGCTTGTTGCCTCTAAATCAACAACTACATAGCGATTACTGGTCGTTTTCATTATAAAAAATTATACCAAAAAAAGGCCGATTTAGCACTCGGAAAATCGGGAAATTTTCACCATTAAAATCAGTTTCTGACTTCACAATTCTTCTATTTAAAGCAAAGAAAACCTAATATTACCTCTATTATTTCAATAAAAAGAAAAAATTGAGAGAAGAAATCATAAATCTTGCTTCTCTCAATTATGATTATAGTTTATTTTACCATATCCGGATCGTAATCATAAAATCCTGTATCAAGGAAACGATTTTTAGGGTGCAATTTACGAACTTCTTCATCTAGCAAGAAAGCCTGGTCATGGCTGAAGTTACCTTCTTGAATCAAACTACGAGCTTGAATAAAGAGTTTAGCAATCTCAACAAAGTTCTGACCTGGTGTATAGAGGCCTTCTAACTTCCAGTGGGTAAAACCATGTTCTACCAACTCTGTTAATTTAGTCATCAAGTCAAGGTCATTATTTGCAAAGATATGAGTCCCATGATTGTCCTCAAAAATAGAATAATGACTCTCTGGATCACTTGGCTCAGCTAAAAAGAGATCACGTTGACGTGTCTTTTCATCATCAATGTGAGTAAAGTTGTAATAGTTTTGTAAAAGGGGGCGCTTTGAATGGTGAATAACACTAGCACCATAAACTAAGACCTCAGCTGGGATTTCCAAAATTTCTGGCATCTTAAAGAGCTCTGCAGATGGGATTTCACGTGCCAAAACAGCTTCAGATGCTCCAGCCTTTTGGTGCCAAAAATTAATCTGACGACTGCTGGTCACCATAGTTGAGGCATCATAGATAGTCTTAAATGAATAGCCATCACGGTTAACCACATAAAAGACACCAGCATCCCCTATTGTGATAAAGTCTGTCTTAATTTCTTCTAAGAAATCAAGGAAAGGCTTGAGACTATCCATCATGCTTTGGTGCATAAGGGCGTTGACCGCAACAATCAATTCCTTATCCGCATCATGAACCAGAGTAGCGATTTCACGCAATTGATCATGATTAAAGGTTGTTGGCAGACGAAGACCAAAATTCTTCTCACCGACATAGATACGATCTACGCCAGCTTCAAGTAGTTGTTTCACTTGTTCAATACTTTCAGCAGTTGCTGTAATAATAATCTTTTCCATAAGAAAAATTATACCATATTTCTGCAAATTCATCTATGAATACAAGTTGTTTTAAAAAAGAGAATCTAATTTAGTTACTAAAAAAGTGAACTGATTCTACACAGTTCACTCTTTACTTAGATAGCTACTTTTTTTCAGTAAGGTGTCCATCGTTCATTACATAAACACGGTCCACCTTATCTAGAAGACGAGTATCGTGCGTAATCATCACTACTCCTCTACCTTGCTCATGTGCAATAGATGCTAGCATATTTGTTACTTGATAGGCCCGCTCTGTGTCAAGACTAGCTGTTGGCTCATCTGCAAGTACAATGCTTGGATTATTGTAAAGAGCTCTAGCAATAGCTGCACGTTGACGTTCTCCACCAGAAAGAGCTTTGGGATATTGATTTTGAACCTTTTCCAAATCCAACAAATCAAATAATTCTTGTCGATCACTTTTCTGATTTTTATCCTTGTCTAATCGGTCTATTAAATCTAACTATTCCTTAACTGTTAAAAAAGGAATCAGATTCGATGCCTGAAGGATAAACCCAAATTCTTTAAAACGCAAAGTTGTTTTTTCTTTCTCAGATAGATTTCCTGTCTCTTTTCCCTTCACTAAAATGTTTCCACTAGATGCAGCTTGCAGTTGCCCTAGAGTTGTTAGAAAGGTCGTTTTGCCAGAACCTGAAGGTCCGACGATAGCAACAAATTCTCCTGCCTGTAATTTAAAATTTGTCTCATGTAGGGCTGTAACTTTCATCTTACCCTCTCCGTAACTTTTCGTTACTTGAATCATTTCAATCAATGTTGTCATATTCTCCCCCTTATCATTCTGCAATGGCTGTGATAGGATCTACTTTAAGTAAGCGTGGGAGAGAAATGACCCCACCAAACAGTGCCATCAAGCAAATCACTATACTAAGAGCGGAGAAGGCTAACCAACTTGTATAGAAAAAGAAGGTCGCTGGTAAGACTAAAATCACTCCCCCAATAGCCAGTAATGCTAAGCCAATCCCCATGCCAGTTAAAAGGAAGATTTGACAGAAGAGAGACCATACAATGGTTTTAATCTGAATTCCTTGGGCTCGCATAATCCCATAAAGACCTAGCTTTTGAATCGTAATAATATAGATGAAAATTCCTACAATAAGTCCGGTGATAATCATCATAGCCAGAATCATCCCTAAAAACACATTCACTTGAGGCGTGTATCCAGGAATTTTTGAAATCATTCTTTGGATAGTGATTTGTTTTAAATTATCACCACTTACATCCATATCATTTTTTAAAACTAGGCTAGAGATAGAACGATTTGAATTGATAGTACCTTGTAGAGTCCAATAAGTTGTCAAACTCGTAAAGACAACAGGTTCTGTAAAAAACTTATTTCCTATAGTCAGCCCAACGATTTTATAACTAGTATCACTTCCATTCAACTGGATAGCATCTCCCAGTTTAATGCCATAGTTTTCAAAGGACTGATCTACAACAACTTCATCATCCTTTTCAGGGTAGTTACCTTGAATCAACTCTGGTGAGATAAAACTATCCCACTTTTGTCCAAAAACAGATACATTAACCTTCTCACTACTATCAACCAAATTTGTCACCGCAAACATATATCCTAGAGGGGCAGCAGCGTCCGACACCTTATCTTGATAGTCTTTTTCTGGAATAAAGGAAGCAGTTAAATTATCATTGGCATAGTCAGACAGGACTACTCCACTCGCCTGCCAATTATCAATAGCAGCTCGGTTATTTCGAACAAGTCCCAATGCTAAGCTGGTCATAAAAAAGACCATAAAAGCAATCAGAAAAATCGTTGTTAAAATCAAACTATAGCGCAGTTTGTTTTGTAATATTTCTTTAATAGCAAGATACATGCTAAACTCCTTTAACTATTCAACTAATGGCAATAGTCTAAAACAAACTTTAGAAAAAAACCATAACTAGATGAATTCAAAATAACTCTCACATCTTTAATTAGATAAAGCAATCACTAGAATCCATTACGTACAATATGGGTATTCAGGCAATCTTAAAATCGATAACTTTAACTTTTTATCATATTCACGAATTTTAATAATTATAAAAAATTATAAGAGTATACTCATGCTATCACTTTATAACCGGAGTGTCAAAAATTTTAACTTTAAAGGTGAAAAGAGACTTTATTCGTTTTGTAACCTTTCTGTAATAAATATATGCCGAAAAAATGATAAAATAGATAGGTACTGTTAAGGAGAGAATCATGCCCGTAAGAAAATTACAATCATATGAGGTAGAGTATCAAGATGAATTAAAGGAACAAGGCCCTCGCTATCAAGATTATGCGCCTGAAGTTCAAGATGATGCCAATCTCAATGAAATTCTTTTTTTTGTAAATATCGCTGTTTTTTGCATTTGCATAGCTATCTTTAGTTTTCTATTTTTAGCATTAAATCTATCAACTGCTCTTGCTTTTACTGCAGCTATCGTGTCTAGTTTATTTATTTTAAAACTTCAACGTTCTGTTATCAAACGAAAATTTAAGAAATAGAAAAATCTCGCCCATCTGGAGCGAGATTTTTTTATTTTTTCTTCTTAGATGGTGTCTGTATAGCTACCTTTACTTCAAATATTGTTCCTCTAGGTTTGTTATCTTTAACGGTAATGGTTCCTTTTAAAGCATCTACTATTTGCTTGGCTAAAGAGAGCCCTAAACCAAATCCACCTTTTTGACGGGTTCTGGCCTTATCTACACGATAAAATCGATCAAAAATTTTCTTTTTATCATCTACTGAAATTCCTACCCCATTATCAGATACCATTAAGGAAAGATGTCTATCCGTTGCTGAAATAACAAATTCAATCTCACCGTCTTCTTCTGTATACTTAATGGCATTATCAAATAAAATAGTCATCAATTGTTTTAAAAGAAGTGGGTCGGTAACAATGGTACGATGGACACGATTTTCAAATCGAAAAATCTTCTCATTTTCTGAAGCAATCATCTCATAGTTTGTAAAGGTTGTATTGAAAAAACTAGTGGGAACTTCGGCAAGGTCGGGTTTTATCCCGTCGTCTCTCCTAGCCAGATTTAGTAAATTAGTGGTTAAAAATCGCATATTTCTCACTTCTTCTAGACTCGAAGCGATACTTTCACTAACATCCATAATAGTTGCTTCTGGCTTACGAAAAAGAGTCTCCAAGCGATTTTGTAAAACGGCTAAGGGAGTTCGAAGTTCATGGCTAGCATTCTCCACAAAAGATTGTTGTTTTTGCATACTCTCTAACAAGGGACGTACACTCACTCTTGCAAGATAAAGACTGGCTATTAAAGATAACATCCAAAAACTCGCCATAACAATGACAATTAGTTGCTCATGCTTTTGACTTGCCTGCTCCAACTGACTGGTATTAATCAAGACAGCCGCATACTTGATATTGGTTGAAACCGAACTAATGTTCGTTTCCATCAAAATCATGCGATAAATTTCTTCTTGTCCATAGCTATTAAAAACTTGAATCTGATAGATATGTCCCAGTTCTTTCTTCTCTAACTTAATCTTATCCAATCCCAAAAATCGGTTTCCAGAAAGGAGCTGGGTAAAATTTTTATCAAAAAGAATGACTTCTGTATTGGAACTAACATTCGGTTTAGTCTCTGCCTTACTTGCATCTACCGTAGCATTCTCTAAGTCTTTTATTTCCTCTGTCGCTCTGTTTAATGCCAACTGAATCACTGCTTGAGGGTTTTCACTAAGACCATGAAGCTTATCATCCACTGAAGTATATAGACTCGAATGCATAACCTGTAAAATAATCAAGGTCATGGTCGAAAAAATCAAGGTAAATATGCCGAAGTTTCGTATAAAATAACTAAAGTCATCTGCGTACCACGTTTTTTTTATCTTATTGAACATCTTTTAAAATATACCCAACACTGCGCAAGGTCTGTAAATTCTCTGCAAAGGTAGTTCCCTTTAATTTCTTACGGACTTTTGAAACATAAACTTCGACAACAGAAATAGTCGTATCACTATCAAATCCCCATAGACGATCAAAAATCTGAGTCTTAGGCAAAATGACATTTTGATTTTGAAGGAAATAAACCAGTAAATCAAACTCTTTTCCCAATAATTCGACTGGAGTATCTTCTACTTTCACTGTATTTGTCGATAGATTAACAACAAGATTTCCATAAGATAAGGTATTTTCATTAAATTTGCCTGAACGTTTTAGAAGGGCTTGAATCCGCATTTTGAGTTCTTCAAGATAGAAAGGCTTGGTTAGATAATCATCCGCTCCTAGTTCAAATCCATGTCCCTTATCATCCAAACTTTCCTTGGCAGTCATGATTAAAACTGGTGTCGTAATTCCCTTTTCACGCAATTCTTTCAAGACTTGGAAGCCATTTTTTTCAGGTAACATTAAATCGAGCAAAATCAAGTCATAGACGCCACTTTCAGCTTCGTAGAGACCTTCTTCCCCATCAAATACCTGCATGACATCCGCAAAATCGTCTAAAAAGTCAAATACTGAATTTGACAGGCCTAGGTCATCCTCAACCAATAAGATTTTTATCATGAGAAACTCCTCCTTATTAAAACCATTATACCAAATTTGCCTTAAAAAAAACTCAACTCTCTGCATTTTACATGAGATAGCTGAGTTTTCTTTTATTTAGGCTTATTTATGCATTTCCGTATTGAAGAACGACTGCTTCCACTGCAGCTTTTTCACGGTTAATCAAGTCAACACGCGCTGCAATGTCCTTGATTCCCATACCGATGTTACGGCTAAGAGCAAGGTCAGAAAGTTGTGGTTCAAAGAATTCCTTGTATTCCGCCAAGCGTTGCTGAGTTTTAAAGATGTGTGATGGGAAGATAACAAAACTATCAAAACTCATATCACCACCAAGAGCTGCCTTAATCCAAGCCCAGTTTTCACGCGCCCATACCCAAACAGTTTCTTGAGTAGCTTGGTGTCCGAGGAATTGGAGGTACCATGAAGAAAGGTCTTGTGGCTTAACGATAAATTTGTCTTTCCAAGTTGCAAGAAGGGTTTGAATGTTTTCGGCATCTGTACTGTATGCAAGAGCTCCTGCCAACTGGCGCTTGAAGACCGCATCCGTCGCATGAGTGTAAAGGTCAAGATAAATGGCTACCAATTCCTTAGTCTCGTGATGTTTCATTTCATTGATTAGGACTTGGGAACGGATTGCTGCTGGAAGCCCTGCAAGCTGATCCTTGTGAGCTTCGAAGATTTGGCTAGCTACTTGACTAGCTTCTGCATCATTTGAGCGAATCATCATGGAAATGGTCAACTGACGAACCAATTCATCCTCATCTGATTCTCCATCTTTAGCTTCAAAACCAAGACGGTCATAGTTATGACGAGCCAATTTCGCAACCAATGCTTTGAAGGCTCTTTCAGATTCTGTTCCTTCATCGATAAAGCGCTCAAGAGCAGAAATCACTTGAGAAACAGCTGAAACGACAAGGTAAGATTCTTCCTTAGCAA